>Ga0213875_10000033_pt1 | contig 170944 bp, 168 predicted proteins | sample BarmaccomBMRX_R8_FD_160105 | JGI IMG/M metagenome (GOLD analysis project Ga0213875, IMG submission 160105) | Root-associated microbial communities from Barbacenia macrantha in rupestrian grasslands, the National Park of Serra do Cipo, Brazil - RX_R8 | ecosystem: Host-associated > Plants >... | reverse complement strand
TGGAAGCGGGCTCATCGTGACCCGCCCAACCGCGCCGGGGGTTGTTCCGCTTCCCCTCGAACGCCGAACCCAAAAGCGGACAATTGATGTGCTACCAAAACCGGACAACTTCAAAAGCTACCGACAGCGGTCGCTAGAGTCGCAGAGCGAACGCGATTCGAGCGGGAGGTACTCATGAAGTTCGCAGTCGGTCAGCCGGTGCGGCGGTTCGAAGATGCAAGCCTGATCACCGGTCATGGCCGCTACACCGACGATATCGAGCTATCGCATGCCGTCTATGCACACGTGCTGCGCTCGCCGGTGGCGCACGCCGAAATTCGCAAAGTAGACGCGCAGGCGGCGCGCGCCATGCCCGGCGTGCTCCTGATCCTCACGGGCGACGATGTGGTCGCCGAAGGACTCGGCGACGTGCCCTGCGCAGCGCCTCTCACCAACCGCGACGGCAGCCCGCGTCGCGACACGCCACGGCCGGTCCTCGCAGTCGCTAAGGTGCGTCACGTGGGCGAGCCGGTTGCGCTGGTGGTCGCGGAAACGCTGGCGCACGCGCGCGATGCTGCCGAGGCGATCCTGGTCGATTACGCGGAACTTCCCGCCGCCGTCGATGTGCGCGCGGCGATGGCGTCCGACGCGACGCCACTGTTCGAGCACATGCCAAATAACGTGGTGTTCGACTGGGACAACGACACGAGCGATTTCGCGGCTACCGACGCGGCGTTCTCGCGCGCCGCGCACGTCACCACGCTCGAGATGGTCAATAATCGCGTGGTCGTCAATTCGATGGAGCCGCGCAACGCGATCGGCGACTATGACGTGGCGGCCGGGCGGCCTGTGCTCTACACGGCGACACAGGGGTCGCACTTCGTGCGCGATCCGCTCGCCGAGAACGTGCTCAAACTGCCAAAGGAAAAGCTGCGCGTGGTCACGCCGACCAACGTCGGCGGCGCCTTCGGCATGAAGGCATTCATCTATCCGGAGCAGGCGCTCGTCGTTTGGGCGGCCGGCAAGCTCAAGCGGCCGGTGAAGTGGCAGTCCGACCGCTCGGAAGGCTTCATGTCGGACAACCAAGGGCGCGATCACGTCACCCGCGCCGAACTCGCGCTCGACGAGAAGGGCCGATTCCTTGCGCTGCGCGTGTCGATCCTGGCGAACCTCGGTGCCTATCTCTCGTTCATGGGACCGTTCATCCCGACGCGTTCGTCGGATCTCGTGTCGGGTCTCTACACGACGCCGGCGATCGCCATCAACGTGAAGGGCATCTGCACCAAACCAATACGGTGCCGGTGTGTGCCTATCGCGGCGCCGGCCGGCCGGAGGCGGCTTATCTGATCGAGCGGCTCGTCGATGCCGCCGCGCGCGAGATCGGCATGAGTCCCGACCGCATCCGCAAGATCAATTTCATCAAACCGTCGGCGATGCCCTATACGTCGGCCACCAAGCTCACGTTCGATTCCGGCGAGTTCGCCGCGATGATGGAACTGTGCATGCAGAAGGCCGATTGGAAAGGCTTCCCAAAACGGCGGCGCGAGAGCGAGAAGCGCGGCCTGCTGCGCGGCATCGGCATGGCGACCTACACCGAGCGCTGCGGCGGCGGTTTTCCCGAGACCGCGTCGATCGAGTTCAAGGACAGTCGCATCGAACTGGTGATGGGCAACCAGGAATACGGCACCGGGCTGCACACCTCGTACAAACAACTCGTCTCCGACCGGCTCGGCGTCGACGCCGAGCGCATCGACGTGGTGATGGGCGACACAGACCGCTCGCCGCGCGGTCTCACCGGCGGCTCGCGGGCGCTCCCGGTGGGCGGGTCGGCGCTGCACGAGGCTTCGCATAAGGTGATCGAGAAGGGACGCCGGATCGCCGCCAATCTGCTGGAGGCCTCGGCGGGCGACGTCGAGTTTGCTGACGGCGAATTTCGCATCGTCGGCACCGATCGACATGTCGATCTGTTCACCGTGGCGGAAGCCGCGCGCGACCCCGGCAAGGTTTCACCCGGCGACGAGCCGGGTCTCGACACCACGCAGGTGCAGACGCCGAGCGTCGCGACGTTCCCGAACGGCTGCCACATTGTGGAGGTCGAAATAGATCCGGCAAGCGGCGTCGTTGATATCCTGAACTACACGATCGTCGACGACTTCGGCGCCATCATCAATCCGCTTCTGCTGGAAGGGCAGGTGCACGGCGGCATCGTGCAGGGGCTCGGCCAGGCGCTGCTCGAGCACACGGTCTATGACGAGGACAGCGGGCAACTGCTCACCGGCTCATTCAGCGACTACGCCCTGCCGCGCGCCGACGACCTGCCGTCGTTCTCCTTCACCACGCGCAACGTCCCCTGCACGGCGAACCCGCTCGGCATCAAAGGGGCGGGCGAAGCGGGCGCGATCGGCGCACCACCGGCCGCGATCAACGCGATTGTTGACGCGCTTCACCGCAAGGCCGGCGTGCGGCACATCGATATGCCGGCGACGCCCTACCGCGTGTGGCAAGCCCTCAACGGGTCGGCGTCCTCATAAAATCAACGACTTACGACCACCAACCGGCCGTGCCGACTGAGTCTCGCGGCCGCGCATAGAGCCATTGCAAAAAACGCATATCCGCGTACCATCGATGCGTGCGCTCGCGCCCAGCGCTCCGGTCATTCGTCACCGAGGCCATCACGCGCGACTGACTTCTGACAAGAACAATGAAACGCCGCGTGCCCAACGCGCGGCCAGGGAACGGCATGGAGGAGCAGCATGAACAACCCGAGCAGGCGTTCGGTGATTGGCGGTTCCCTCGCTCTCGCGGCCGCGGGAACAATCGCGCGGCCCTACGTCGCAAACGCCGCGGCCAAAACCGCGCACGTGTGGTGGGCCCAGGGCTTCGTCCGCGAGGAGGATGATGCCTTGAAAGGCATGGTCGCTGCCTACGAGCAGGCAAGCGGCAACGTCATCGACGCCAGCATCGTTCCGTTTGGACCGCTGATGCAGAAGATCGTCTCGGCGCTCACCAGCGGCGACGTGCCGGATGTGCTTACTCATCCCACCGCTGCCAACACAGTCGTTCCGCAGAGTGCCTGGCACGACCGGCTCATCGATCTGACCGACGTCGTGGAGACGCAGAAGCCCCACTATCATCCGACCGCCCTGCTCGCGTCGCGGTACTATAACAACGTCACCAAGAAGCGCGGCTTCTACTTGGCCCCTTACATGACCGGCACGCTGCCATTTCACGTGTGGGGCTCGCTCGTCGACAAATCCGGGTACAAACTTTCCGACGCGCCGAAGACCTGGGACGCCTTCTGGGATTTCTTCAAGCCGATGCAGAAGGCGTTGCGCGACAAGGGCATGCGCGGCCTTTATGCGCTGGGTATGCAGCCGACCACCACCGGCCCGGCCGACGGCAACAACATGTTCTATCATTTCCTGGTGGCCAACGGCGGCAACGGCTTTATCACGCCGGACGGCGTGCCGCACCTCGAGGATCCACAGGTCAAACAGGCAGTGATCAAGTCGCTCGCGTATATCGCCACCGCCTACAAGGAAGGCTACGTCCCGCCAGGGGCGTTAAGCTGGAACGACGCTGACGACAACAACGCGTTCCACGCCAAGCAGATCATCATGAGTTTGGACGGAACGATCTCGACCGAAGTCGCGCTATATCACAAGAAGGAGCAGTACGACGACATCGTGACGATGGGCTTGCCGCGTGACAATGCGGGCAAACAGATGCCGGCGCTGCTCGGGGTCATCGGCGGCTTCATCCCCAAAGGAGCGAAGAACGTCGAGGTGGCCAAGGACTTCCTCAAGTATGTCATCCAGCCGAAGGTCGTGAACGAATATCTCAAATCCGGACTGGGCCGGTTTTTGCCGCCGATGCCGGAATTGGCCAAGAGCGACCCATTCTGGCTCGATCCGGCAGACCCGCACCGGGTGGCCTACACAACCGAGGGCGTGTTGGAGCCGACGGTGCCTTACTATCCCGTATTCAATCCCGGTCTTGCGGAAGCGAATGCCCAGCAGATCTGGGGCGCGGCCGAGGCCGATATCATCCGCGAAGGAATGGCGCCGGAGGCAGCCGCCGAAAAGGCGCTCCGGCGCATCGGCGAAATTTTGGCGAAGTATCCGGTCGCGGAGAGCTGATCGGTTTCACCCAAAAAGCGTTCGGCATCGGGAATAAGTGGAGACGAACGGCAGTTTACGTCCCGGAATTGTGAAACCACAATCGTCGGGCCGGCGTTAGAGTGTGCGCCAAAATCGGTTCGCGCTCGAGGCGTGGCAGTGCGTCATGCCTCGCCAAGTTATGCGCATGTTCTTTATCGGCGAACGGGTACCCACTTCGCCGGAACATGCAAGACCTCGAAGGAGGAACGACCATGGCCATGTCGCACGTGATCACCGGCGCCGGCGAAGGTCCGGCCCACCTTGCCGTTCGCACCGTCAGCTTCGCCGATCTCAAAGCGGCGCTCGCCAAAGGCGTCGACGACTTCTCGGCGATGCCGAGCCACGCGCTCTTTCTCTGCATCATCTATCCGATCGCCGGGCTCGTCCTCGGGCGTCTCGCGATCGGCTACGACGTGCTCCCGCTGCTGTTCCCGCTGATGGCGGGCTTCGCGCTGGTCGGTCCGTTCGCGGCGATCGGGCTTTATGAGATGAGCCGGCGGCGCGAGCAGGGCCTCGACATCTCCTGGCGTCATGTGTTCGACGTGCGTCATCGGCCCACGTTCGCCGCCATCGTGACGCTCGGTGTGCTGCTGATGGCGATTTTCCTGGTCTGGATCGCGGTGGCACAGGCGATCTACATCGCGACCTTTGGCTACCTGCCGGCAGCGTCGATTCCCGATTTCTTCCAACGGGTGCTCACGACGCCCGAGGGCTGGACGCTGATCGTCGTCGGCAACGCGGTCGGATTCCTATTCGCCGTGCTGGTGCTGAGCATTAGTGTGGTGTCGTTCCCGCTGCTGATCGACCGCGACGTGGGCGCGGCCGGCGCGATCGTCACGTCCTGGCGCGTGGTGCTCGCCAACCCGGTGACCATGGCGGCGTGGGGCTTCATCGTCGCCGTGTTGCTGGTGCTCGGATCGATCCCGCTGCTGTTCGGGCTCGCCGTCGTCATGCCGGTGCTCGGTCACGCGACGTGGCATCTCTATCGCCGCGCGGTCGAACCCAACCTGGGCGCACCGCCGGAGCTGCAACCCGAACCGCCCGGCCGGCGCTACGCCGCCGAGTTCCCCGCTTCGCTGTTCGCGCGCAGCCGCGACGACGTGGCGTAATCGTCTAGTCGAACCAACCTCAACCCCGTGTCACGGCCGGGCTTGTCCCGGCCGGCCACGTCTTTAGGTTTGTTTGCCAGCCAAGACGTGGATGCGCGGCGCGAGGCCGGGCATGAGAGGCGGGAGGGGTAATGGACCGCAAGCTCCGCGTGGCGCTGCTTTTCGGCGGGCGATCCGCCGAGCACGACGTTTCGCTGATGTCGGCCGCGAACGTCCATCGCGCGCTTGATCCCGAACGTTATGAAGTCGTGCCGATCGCGGTCGCACGCACGGGCGCGTGGATGTTGTGCGCGCTTCCCGATGGAAAATTTCCGGCGCAAGTTCCTGATAACGGCCCGCTGATCACGCTGCTGCCGGGCGGCGGCGGCCGGCTGGTCGTCGCGTCCGGCGACGCCTTCGAGCCACCTGCGCCCGTCGACGTGATCTTTCCCGTGCTGCACGGCCCGTTCGGCGAGGATGGCTCGGTGCAAGGGCTCGCCGAGCTTGCCGGCGTGCCGTTCGTCGGTGCGAGCGTCTTCGCCTCGGCCGCCGCCATGGACAAGGACGCGGCCAAGCGCCTGCTGCGCGATGCCGGCCTGCCTATCCCGCGCTTCCGTGTCGTGACTCCCGATGACGCGCCGTCCTTCGCCGAACTCACCGCGGAGCTGGGCCGGCCGCTGTTCGTCAAACCGGCGCGGCTCGGCTCCTCGATCGGCGTCGGCAAGGCCGACACGGCGGAAGATTTCGCGGCCGCTCTTGCCGAAGCGTTCCGCCACGACCGCAAGGTCCTGATCGAGGAGTTCATGCGCGGGCGCGAGGTCGAATGCGGCGTGCTCGAAGACGCCGACGGCACGCTGACGACTTCGCTGCCGGGCGAGATCGTGCCGACCAACCGCTACGCCTTTTATACGTACGAGGCGAAGTATCTCGACGAGCACGGCGCGGTGCTCAAGGTGCCGGCCGACCTGTCCAAGGCGGTGGTCAAACGAGTGCAGGAGCTTTCCGTGCGCGCCTTTCAGGCGCTCGGCTGCGAAGCCATGGCGCGGATCGATTTCTTCCTGCGCGACGACATGAGCGTCATCGTCAACGAAGTGAACACGATCCCGGGCTTCACCAACATCAGCATGTATCCGCTCATGTTCAAGGCGACCGGCGTTTCGTATTCCGAATTGATCGACCGGCTGATCCGGCACGCGATGGCAAGGGCTGGTCGTGCGCCGCAAGCGTGAGCAACGGACTCCTTCCCGTCCTGCTCGTTCGTTATGTCGCTCGCGGGAGACTTCCATGGACCAACGAGCCAGAGCCTTCGCAACAGTTGATTTCGATTCCGCGCGCAAGGGGCCGCTCGACGGCGTGCGCGTCCTCGATCTCTCGCGGCTCGTCGCCGGCAACATGCTCTCGCTCCAGCTCGGCGACCTCGGCGCCGAAGTGATCAAGGTCGAGCCGCCGCACGGCGACCCGCTGCGCGACTGGCGCGAGGACGGCGAGCCGCTGTTCTGGAAGACCTATGCGCGCAACAAGCGCTCGCTGGTGCTCGACCTGGGCGTCGCCGACGCTCGCGAGGCGCTGCTGCGGCTTGTCGCCCGCGCCGATGTGATGATCGAGAACTATCGGCCCGGCACGCTCGAGGAAATGGGGCTCGGCCCGGATGTGCTCACCGCGCGCAATCGCGACCTCATCCTCGTGCGCATCTCGGGCTTCGGCCAGACCGGACCCTACGCGGAACTGCCCGGGTTCGGCACTCTCGTCGAGGCGATGAGCGGCTTTGCCGCGCGCACCGGCTTTCCCGATCGCGAGCCGGTGCTGCCGCCGCTGGCGCTCGCCGACATGATCGCCGGCCTCTACGGTTCCAACGCGGTTGTCACGGCGCTCTTCGCCCGCATGCGCGGAACGGTGCGCGGCCAGGTGATCGATGTGTCGCTGCTCGAAGCGATCTTTTCGATCCTCGGTCCGGAGGCGGCGATCTACCGCCACACCGGCAAGGTCAAGGAGCGTGTCGGCAGCGCGTCCAACACGTCGGCGCCGCGCAACGTCTATCGCTGCGCCGACGGCAAATACGTCGCGCTCTCCGCCTCGATGCAGAGCATGGCGAAGCGCGTGCTCGCGGTGATCGGCCGGCCCGAGATGATCGAGGAGGAGCGCTTCCGCACCAACAGCGCGCGGGTCAAGCCGGAGAACCGCGCGCTCCTCGACGCGGCGATGGGCGGCTGGTTCGCGCAACGCACGCGCGAAGAAGCGCTGCGCATCATGCGCGAGAACGAAGTCACGGTCGGACCAGTCTACAACATCGACGACGCGGTCGAGGACGCGCACTTCCGCGCGCGCGCGATCATCGTCGATGCGCAGGACAAAGACCTCGGCGTGATCCCGATGCACAACATCGTTCCGCGCCTTTCCGCCACACCGGGCGTCTGGCGCCGCCCGGCACCGACGCTCGGCGAGCACACCGATCAGATTCTCGAAGAAGCCGGCTACGACCGCGCCGGCATCGCTACGCTGCGCGCGTGCAAGGCGGCCGCATGATCCGTTCCCTCCTCTACGTTCCCGCCAGCTCCGAGCGTTTCCTCGCCAAGGCGCACGAGCGCGGCGCGGACGCCATCATCCTCGACCTTGAGGACGCCGTGGCGCCGAACGAAAAGGTACGCGCGCGCGATGCGTTGAAGGACGCGGTGCCGGCGGTTGGCCGCAACGGCGCGACCGTATTCGTGCGCATCAACGCGGTCTCGACCGGGCTCGCCTTCGACGACGCGGACGCGGCCTGCCGGGCCGGTGCGTTCGGCTTGTTCGTCGCCAAGGTGCAATCGCCCGCGGAGCTCAAGCGCATCGATGAATTGCTCGACCTGACCGAGCGCGAGGTCGCGCGTGAGCGGTCGATGGCGCTGGTGCCGATGCTGGAGGACCCGGGCGCCGTGCTCGACGCGCGCGCGATCGCGGCAGCGAGCCGGCGCACCTTCGCGCTCGTTTCCGGGAGCGAGGACATGGCGACCGCGATGGGCGGCGAGCCGACGCCCGAAGTGCTGCGCCTACCAAAACTCCTGGTGCATCTCGCCGCCAAAGCGGCGGGGCTTATTTCGTTCGGCATGCTGCGCACGGTCGCCGACTTCGCGGACGCGGAAGCGGTCATGGCATCGGCGCGCGAGGCGCGCACGTTCGGCTTCGACGGCGCAAGCTGCATCCATCCGAGCGTGGTGCCGATCCTCAACGCGGCGTTCAGTCCGACCCCCGAGGAAATCGATCGCGCCGGCCGCATGGTCGCGGCTTTCGAGGCCGCCAAGGCCAAAGGCGACGGCGCCTTCCTGTTCGACGGCAAGATGGTGGACGAGCCGGTGGTGGCTCGTGCTCGCGCGCTGTTAGCACGCACGAGCAATCAGTAATCAGAAGGCAGGGGGAGTAATGGCCGGAAGATGGAAACGCCGCCCGCACGGGTCGAACTGGGGCGATTTCGGTCCCGACGATCAGTACGGCCGCATGAACCTGGTAACGCCCGAAAAAGTGAAACAGGGTGTCGCCGAGGTGCTCGAGGGCCTGAGCTTCTGCCTCAGCCTGCCGCTCGATTATCCCGGCGGCAACGTGCTCAACCCACGCCGGCATCCGCCGCTGCTGCGCCCGACCCTGCGCGGCAACAAGGTCAATTTCAATTATGCGCTGATCGCCGACGACCCCGAGCGCACCGACGTGGTGAACGACGACCTCACCATCATGCACCTGCAATATTCGACCCAGTGGGACAGCTTCGCGCACGTCGGCTCGCTGTTCGACGCCGACGGCGACGGCAAGCCTGAGCCGGTGTTCTACAACGGCTACCGCGCGGGCGAGCACATCGTTGGCCCAAGCGATCCGCGCGACGCCGGACCGAAGGGTGAGACCAGCACGTCGGCCGCGCACGCGCTCGGTGTCGAGAACATGGCGGTGCGCTGCATGCAGGGGCGCGGCGTCATGATCGATCTGCACGCGCATTTCGGCAACGCGCACACCATCGTCGGTTATGACGACCTCATGCGCCTGCTCGACAAAGACAAAGTCGCGGTCGAACCAGGCGACATGGTGTGCCTGCACACCGGCTTTGCCGAGGTGGTGCTCGGCATGAACAAGAAACCGGATCCGGCGGTGCTGGAAAATTCCTGTGCGGCGCTCGACGGCCGCGACTGGAAACTACTCGACTGGATCACCGAGAGCGGGCTGTCGGTGCTGATCGCGGACAATTACGCGGTCGAGGCGTTTCCTTCACGACCGGGCGAAGGCTGCTGCGCGGCGCTGCCGCTGCACGAGCACTGCTTGTTCAAGCTCGGCGTGCACCTGGGCGAGCTGTGGCACTTGACGCCGCTGGCGCGCTGGCTGCGCGCCCACGGCCGCTATCGTTTTCTGCTGACCGGGCCGCCGCTGCGCCTGCCCGGCGCCGTCGGGTCTCCGGCGACGCCGGTGGGTACGGTGTGAGAAAACTGAATGGTGAAATTGTGAGTGGTGAATGGTGAGTGGTGAGTGGTGAGTGGCGAAGGTTGGCGGCTTTACCACTCACCATTCACCATTCACTACTCACCATTAGTTGCTGCCTTTCCCCCATTCACTCGCTCATAACCGCGCTCATGCCGCGGATGCGGCGCGCCAGCACGCCCATGATATACATGGCGAAGTTCGGCACCTCGTCGATCATGAAGCGGAAGGTGCGCTGATCGATCACGGAGAGTTCGCTGTCTTCCTTCACGCGCGCGGTCGAGGAACGCGGCTGCGTGTCGATCATCGACATGAAGCCGATCGCCTCGTTCGGGCCCACGGTCTCGATCACCGTGTCGCCGATCACCATCTCGATGGTGCCGGACTGCACGATGTACATGCAGGCGCCGGAATCGCCGCGGTGAAAGACCTCGTTGCCCGCCTTGACGACGATGTTGGTGCCTGCGCTCTTCGCGAACTGGCGCATATCGATGACGTTGTTCATGCCCGCTCCGCTTCCACCCGTGCTGCCCCGAACGGATATTGTGACGGTTGCGTGACAGAGTTTCAATCGGCGACCGGCGCTAACTGCTTTGCTGGCCTAGGATTCTTGCGCTTGTGGTTGACAGCGGGCGGCCCGTGCGCCTATGACCCGCCACCTAGTGCCGCAAACCCGAAGTTCGCACCACTATTGCCGCGCGTCCGATTGCGAACTTCGGGTTCTAAGCGGCACTAGAATCATAGAGTTGCTGGTGTCCTTCGATTCCGAAGTTCGCTCCAGAGCGTGCGGCAAACTCGGGCGAACTTCGGAATCGGGACACCAGCCGACTGCCGCGCGCTTCCGGCCGCGGTCCGGGAGAGAGCCATGAAGATCCGCAATTCGCTCAAATCGCTGCGCGGCCGGCATCGCGACAACCGCCTCGTGCGCCGCAAGGGCCGCGTCTACATCATCAACAAGACCCAGCGCCGCTTCAAAGCGCGCCAGGGCTGACGCGTGCCTCCTGCCGGAGGCCCTATTGGCGGCCGCCGCGCCGCGTCCTAGATTCAGGCGATGCGGCTTCGATTCCCATCGGCAGGTCTGGTGGCCGTCCTGGTTGGGGCGGCCGCGCTGAGCCTCGCGCCGGCGCGCGCCTGGGCGCAGTCGCAGGAACAGCCGGATGCCACGGACAAGCTGCCCAATCCGCCTGACAAGCTGCCGAAGCCCCCTAGCGGGGACCGCGCGCGCAACATCGATTTTCTCTTCGACGCGCTCAAGGCCGCGCCCGACGCGGACATCGCCAAGCAAGTCGAGAACCGCATCTGGGCGATCTGGCTCGCCTCGGGAAGCGATACCGCCGACCTGCTGATGAGCCGGGTCAAGGCGGCGATCGAGGCCAAGGACACGCGGCTTGCCATTCAGCTGCTCGACTCGGTCATCGAGATCAAGCCCGACTACATCGAGGCGTGGAACCGGCGCGCCACCTTGTTCTTCGCCCTGAAGGATTACGGGCGCGCCATGGCCGATCTTCAGGAAGTGCTCAACCGCGAGCCGCGCCACTTCGGAGCGCTCGCCGGCCTCGGCATGATTCTGGAAGAAGTCGGCGACGACAAACAGGCGCTTGACGCCTACCGCAAGGCGGTCGCGATCAACCCGCACATGCAGAAGATTCCCGAGCATGTGAAGGCGCTGACCGAAAAAGTCGAAGGCCGGGATATTTGATATTTCATCTGGCGCAGCCAACGCCGCTCGTCCAGCAAACAAAAACGTCATCCTGAGGAGGTCGCGCGCACTTGCGCGCGATCGTCTCGAAGGATGGCAGCAAGTTTCGGTGTTTGTGGCCATCCTTCGAGACGCAAGCGCGACTTCGTCGCGCTTGCCCTCAGGATGACGGCATTGTTTGTTTCAAACCTCATCCGCGGCGCTGCCGCCGACGAAGGCGATACGCACCATGTTGGTGGCGCCGGGCGTGCGCAGCGGCACGCCGGCGACGATGATGATGCGCTGGCCGGCGCGCGCGAAACCTTCCTTGAAAGCGATGCGGCAGGCACGATCGACCATGTCGTCGAGATCGCGCGCATCCTCGGCGATCACGCAATGAACGCCCCACACCACGGAAAGCTTGCGGCCGGTGGAAAGCAGCGGCGAGATCGCGACGATCGGTGAGTTCGGCCGCTCGCGCGCGACGCGCAGGCCGGTCGAGCCGGAGAAGGTCCAGCAGGCGATGCCGGAAAGCTCGAGCGTCTCGGCGATGTCGCGGGTCGCGGTCGCGATCGCGTCGGCGCCGGTCGCTTCGGGCTCGGCGCGCTGCGCCTGGATGATGCTGCGGTAGGTCGGATCGGTTTCGACCTCGACCGCGATACGGTTCATCATCGCGACCGCCTCGACCGGATATTTGCCGGCCGCCGATTCCGCCGAGAGCATCACCGCGTCGGCGCCTTCGAAAATAGCCGTCGCCACGTCGGAGACTTCCGCGCGCGTCGGCACCGGGTTGGTGATCATCGACTCGAGCATCTGCGTCGCGACCACGACCGGCTTGCCGGCGCGGCGCGCCGTGCGCGTGAGTTGCTTCTGCACGCCCGGCACTTTCTCGAGCGGCATTTCGACGCCGAGGTCGCCACGCGCCACCATGATGGCGTCGGTGAGGTCGAGAATGTCGCCGATGCGGCCGACCGCCTGCGGCTTTTCGATTTTAGCCATGACGGCGGCACGGCCGCGGGTGATTTTCTTCGCGTCGGCGATGTCCTCGGCCCGCTGGATGAACGAGAGCCCGACCCAATCGATGCCGGCATCGAGCGCCGCCTCGAGATCGGAGTGATCCTTGGCTGTGAGAGCAGAGGCCGCGATCGTGGTATCGGGCAGGCTCACGCCCTTGCGGCTCGACAGCTTGCCGCCGACCACGACCTTCGTCAGCACGCGTGAGGAAGTCACTTCGAGGGCCGTCAGGCGGATCTTCCCGTCGTCGAGCAGCAAGGTGTGGCCGGGCTCGACCGCGCTGATAATTTCGGGATGCGGCAACTGCACCCGCTGCGCATTGCCGGGCGCCGCATCGGAATCGAGTGCGAAAGTGTCGCCCTCTGTGAGGACCGCGGCGTCGTCGGCGAACGCGCCGACGCGCAGCTTCGGGCCCTGCAGATCGACCAGAATGCCGATCGGGCGGCCTTGCTCGGCTTCCACCGCGCGGATCGCCGCCACGAGCGCGCGCATCTTGTCATGCGGCGTGTGGCTCATATTGATGCGGAACACGTCAGCGCCGGCCGCGAACAGCCGCGCAATCATCGCCTGCTCGGAGGAAGATGGGCCGAGCGTCGCCACCACCTTGGTCCGGCGCAGGCGTCTCATTGCCCGGGCGGCTTGGTCCCGCCGGGCAGGTTCGGGATCAGCGGCGTGACGTCGGGCAACGGCCGTTGTGGCACCTGCTCGGTGGTTTCCGTGAGCTGGACTGTCCATGAGCGTTGCTCGCCGGTGTCGACCTCGAAGAAGCCAGTCTTGTCGTAGCCGCGTGCGAGGCAGTCCTCGATGCCGCGAATGGTGAACTCCTTGTCGCGCGTACACATGAACGCCTTGCCGGACCATTCACCGCCGCGGTCGTAGTCGACCGCATAGATGTAATAGAACCGGGCGACCAAATCGCCCTTGAGCAAGGTGTCGCAGTTGCGCGCCGACAGGTTCCACCAGCCCTCGGTGGTCCAACCGTCGCTGTCCTTGTAGCCGAGCGCGATCCCAACCCGGCTTCCGGTGTTGTTGCACAGGCGGAAGTCGGCCGCCGCCCGCTCAAGCGTGGCGCTCATGACGGCGGCAACGAGCGACAACCCGCCGAGCGCGGCGAGGGTTCCGCACCGCTTTCGGCCGGTACTGGAAGCCCGTTCAATCATCGTCCGATTACGGCTTGTGCGGAGGATTTCGCGCCGGCGCTCAGGCGCTGTCAACGAGGATGGCGCGGAAGTCGTTGACGTTGGTGAAGGTCGGCCCGGGAGTGAGAAGGTCGCCGAGCTGCGCGAAGAACGCGGTGGAGTCGTTTTCCGCGAGAAAGGCGGCAGGATCGAGGCCAAGCGCGCGGGCCCGCGCGGCGCTGCTGCCGTCCACGAACGCCCCGGCCGGGTCGTCGGCGCGCCCCGCGCCGCCGTCGGTCCCGTCCGTATCGCCGGCGAGGGCCGCGATCCCCTTGATTCCCTCGAGCGCCAGCACCAGGGCGAGCGCGTATTCCTGATTGGGGCCGCCGCGGCCGCCGCCGCGGATCGTCACGGTGAGTTCGCCGCCGGAAAGGATCACCGCGCGGCGGCGCGCCTCCCCGAGCTTGCGGGCCTCGTTCGCATGCGCAGCGGCCACTTCGCGCGCCTCGCCTTCGAGCCGGTCGCCGAGCAAGATGCACTCGTAACCGGCAGCTTCCGCGGCCGCCGCAGCAGCGCGGAACGCGTCGAGCGGGCGTGCGACCAGCCGATATTCGCTCCGGGCAAATGCCGCATTGCCGGGTTTGGGCGATTCGTTCTTGGGGTCGGCCAAGGCGCGCTCGACCGCGCCCGGAAGATCGAGGCGATAGCGGGCAACGATCGCGCGCGCGTCCGCCAAGGTCGACGGATCCGGCACGGTCGGGCCGGAGCCGATCACCGCCGGATCGTCGCCCGGCACGTCGGAAATCGCCAAGGTGACGACCCGCGCGGGCGCCGCGCGCGCCGCAAGTCTTCCCCCTTTGAGGCGAGAAAGATGCTTGCGCACGGTGTTGATCTCGCCGATCGACGCGCCGGATTTGAGCAGCGCCCGGGTGACCGCCTGCTTTTCCGCAAGGTCGAGCCCGGGGGCGGGGGCAATCCAGTTGGCCGAAGCGCCACCGGAGAGCAGAACGAGAACGAGGTCCTCGGCACCCGCCGCATCGGCGAGCGCGAGCGTGCGTTCGGCGGCGGCAAGGCCCGCCGCATCGGGGACCGGATGGCCGGCCTCGACCACCGGCACGATCTGCGTGGGCCGGCCGTAGCCGTGGCGCGTCACGGCGGCGCCATGGATGCGGCCCGACGGTACACCGGCATCAAGGTAGTGGCGCTCGGCGACTTCCGTCATCGAGCCGGCTGCCTTGCCGGCGGCAAGCATGACGAGGCCGCCGGCACGCGGCGCAACCGGCAAATGGGGCGGCAGGCAGGTGGCCGGATGCGCAGCGGCCACGGCCGTTTGGAAGAGCTGCTCCAGGAAGGCGCGAGGCTGGGTCATGGCCGATCAGATTAACGGCCCGAGCACCACCTCGTCACCCGGTTCAAATTCGCTGCGGCGCGTCCTATGTTTGGCGCCAGGAGGAACCCCGCCATGGACGATCCCACTCGCACCGAACTCGAAGCCGCCGTGTTCCGCCGCCTGGTGGAGCATCTGCGCAGCCGCACCGACGTGCAGAACATCGAACTGATGAATCTCGCGGGCTTCTGCCGCAACTGCCTGTCCAACTGGATGAAGGACGCGGCCGATGCCAAGGGCGTGTCACTCTCGAAGGACGAGAGCCGGCAGATCGTGTACGGCATGCCGTACGAGGAGTGGAAGGCGAGGTACCAACCCGAAGCGAGGCCGGCGCAACGCGCCGCGTTCGAAAAGGGCGCGCACAAGAACTAATTCGCTTCGTCCCGCATTTTTCTGTGAGCTTCTGTGGATAATGCGCGCGCGCCTTGACGGCGCGGCCGCTGCCTCCGAAACCTGCTGACAGCGGCGGACTAACCCAGCCGCGTGTCAGCAGGAGTCGCCGATGACCGCCGCCCGTGTTGCCAAGGATCACCTCAAGGCGTTCGTCGAACGCATCGAGCGGCTGGAGGAGGAGAAGAAGGCGCTCGCCGACGACATCCGCGACGTCTACGCCGAAGCCAAGGCCAACGGCTTCGACACCAAGGCGCTGCGCGAAGTTATCAGGTTGCGGAAAATCGACGTGGAAGAGCGCAAGGAGCAGGAGGCGATTCTCGAAACCTACCTGCAGGCGCTGGGAATGCTGGCTGAAGCCGCTTAACGCTGGATATCAGTTCAGCGCGGCAGTGCGCGTCTTCATCGTCGGCAGGAACGCGACCGCGGCGCCGGTGAACGAATAAGCCGTCATGCCGGGCTGCGGATCGGCCGAGAACGTCATCGCCAGCACGCTGGTCGGCTTGTGCATCAACGCCGCGAGCTGACGATAATCAGGTTTGCCGAATACGGCGACACTCATGGCGTACTGCATGCTGGGCGAGATCACGAGACCGCGCAGCCATGGATTATCGCTGCGCATGCCTGGACGAACCAAGGCCGCAGGCTCGACGGCCGAGGCGAGCGAGCGCGTGAGCGGTGCGGCAGGCGGGGCAACATGCGTGGCCGTCGCGGGCGGCGGGGCCGCGCGCTGGACCTCTTCGCGCGTGGCCGGGGCCGCATAGGCGAGCGCCTTGTCGGCCCGGGCGCGTTGAACGTCATCCGGCCACGACGAGAGGCTTGCCGTCGTCCCCTGCTCCGCGTTGGGGATTTCCCCGGGCGGGCGCGGCGGTTCGAGCGCGGCCGTACGGGTCGGCGGAGGCGCCGCGGGCTCGACCGGATGGCCTTGCGGGCCGGTCAGCCAAACGAAACGCTGGTTGCCGGAAACCGCGACAGGCGGTGGCGCCTTGACGTCGCCGGCGGCGGTCGCCGGCGGCGCCGGCGGCTCGATTGGCGGCTTTGCGTTTTCCCAGGTGTAGCGGGCACGCACAACGTCAGCGGGCGAAGGCCCCGCCGCAGGCGCGGAACTCACCGATGCCAGCGCATACCCGGCCTGCGCCGGTTGAGCCGCACGCGCCGGTTTCGCCGGTGCAGCCGGGGCCGCTGGCTTGGTCGGCGGCAGCGGAACCGCGGCGGCGACCTGCAACTTCGCGGGCTCGCTCTTTGCCGCCGGACGCGCGGGCGGAGCCGCATCCTCGTCTTCATCCTCACCGAAGCCGAACAGCCGTTCGATCAGGCCGCGCTTCGAGCGCTGCGTAGCATCGCCGTTGTCGTTGAGAGCTACCTGCGTTACGGCCGGACGATTATGCGCGTAATGGGTCTTGAGCGGGGTCGAAAGCACGCGCGCGAGCTGATCGGAACTCATGCGCGGCCAGTGGCGCACGCTGCCGGTGTCGAGATGAACGAAGGGCGAGCCCGAGGTCGGATAGAAGCCGACGCCGCCGCGCTGCATGCGCAGCCCGGCGTAGCGGATCTGCTCGAGGGACACGCCGGGAATGTAGAAGTCGATCGCCTTACCGAGCATGTGCTGGCTGAACTGCGCCACGCCGTTGCTGCGCCGGCGCAGCATCGCGTTGGTGGCGGGCGAGCGATAGCCGCAAACGATCTGGACCGGCTCCTTGGCGCCGACCTCCTGGGAGACTTCCCAGATCAGGTCGAGCAGCTGCGGATCCATCTTGGTCGCTTCTTCGCGCCGCCAGTCGCGCAAGAAGTGATTGAGCTTCTGCAGCGCCGCGTCGTCGTAGCGGCCGTTGCGTTTGTAGGTGATAGTGATGTCTTCGCCCGTATGCATGTGATGCATCGAGAGCGTACGGGTGTCGCCCTCGGCGACCGCGGTCTGCAGGTTTTTGCTGCCAAAGAGAACTAATAGCGAAGCGACGGCCACGCAGCGGGTCACCCGCCACGGATTCGCAAACAGGCCAGCCGTTCGCGCAGCACGAATTGCCACGTGCGCACTTCCCGTAAAGACGTCGTTCGGCACAACACCGGCGGCGTCCCAGAACCGCCGGCGCAACGAGTGACGCAGTCTTATTGGGAAGGGTTAACGCAGTGTTAGCGTTTGGCCCGTCCCCCCGATGGAAAAACGCTATCCGGCGAGTATGGCAAAAAAGTGCCGAACGCCGCCGGATTTCAGAGAATTAAGTGCTTGGGGGAAAACAGGTTTAACGAATTACACGCGCGCCGATAGGGCCCGCCAAGCGGGCCCATCCGCGTAAATGATTCGACCGTCAGCGTTGGAAGCGCTCGTCCCTTCCCCCACCACTGAACAAGCTGCCGAAGAACGAGAACGGCCCCGATGCCGGCCGCTGCAGGCGCACCGCCTGATGCCGCGTCGTCTGCGCGCGTTCGATCGCGATATCGGCATAACGGCGCTCCGAGCCACGCAACTCTGCCAGCACGCGGGCATCGCGCCCGTAGATATCCTCGCGGATCACCAGCTTGCCGGCGTCGTCGACATACGCGGTCTGATAGGTCAGGTGCACCGGAATCGGCTTTGGGAAGCTGATGTCCTTCTCGCCGGTGCCGAACATCCGTTGGATGCGCTCCTGGGTGTAACCCTCATGTGGCAGCTCGATCGATAACAGCACCTCGGCGTATTTCGCCGGATCCTGCACCCGCATGCAGCCGTGACTGTAGGCGCGCTTGTCATGCGCGAACAGATACTTGTCCGGCGTGTCGTGCTGATAGACGAGGAATTTGTTGGGGAAATTGAAGCGGATGCGCCCGAGCGCGTTGCCGGCGCCGGGCGGCTGGAAAATGTGGACCGTGCCGTCGCGGTTATGTTCGACCTTGAGCCCGATGCGTTCCAGCGCAGTCGGGTCCTGCTGCAGCGCCGGCAGATACTCGTTGTGAACGATCGACGGCGGGACGTTCCAGGTCGGATTGACCGTGATGTACTTCATCGTCTCGCTGAGCAGCGGGGTCGGCATCGACGGTTTGCCAACCACGACCCGGGTGCGCCAGACGACGCTGCCGTTGTTCACGACCTTGAGCATGTATTCCGGGATGTTGACCATCACGTAGGCCTTGCCGAGATCGCGCGGCAGCCAACGCCAACGCTCCATGTTGGCGATGATCACGTCGGCGTCGCGACCGCGCTTGGGCCCATTGAGTGAGTCGATGGTCGCGCTGTTGAGCGTGCCGGTGCGCGATAGATCATGACCGGCCTGGAATTTCTTCACTGCCTCGGATAGCGCCTTATCGAAGGTCGTGTTGTCCGCGGCGACCAAGCCGAGCCGCTCGCGCAGCTGCGGCACGCGCTCGTCCGACATGCCGACCTTGAGCACCGGTCCGGCGGCGATCCGCGCCGGTCCACCGTCGCCCGTGCGCCCGCGCGCTTCGGCGAGCTTCTCGCGCAGCAGCCGATAGCCTTCGTGCGGCGGGTTATAGGAGGCGAGCGCCTCGCCCGCGTCCTTCGCCTCGGCCACCTTGGCGAGCACTTCCGCAGGTTCAGGCGGCACCAGGCTGTAGACGATGTCCGCGCTGACGCGCGAGTAATGCACGCGCCCGATCTGCGCATGCCGCGCGTAGGTGAGCACCGAAGACGTGAGCCTGATCTCCGCATCGGCCAAGGCCTCCGGCGTCGCGGCGGCGGCGAAATCGGGCGTCGGGTAGTCGGACGGATCGAGGCCGTCGCTGTCGGCTTGGCGCAGAGGCGCGATCACCGCCTGCGCGCGCGCGTTGACAGCACCGTTGTCGCTCCACAGCGGCGCGTAATTGCGGGCGGTGTAGAAAGCTTCGATCGGCTTGCGTTCGTTCTTGCGCTCGATCAGGCGGTCGAGTTTGCCGGCAAGCACTTCGCGCAGCTTCTCGGCGACCGGATCAAGCGGCGCGGCCGGCGCCGTCGCAACATCATTCGGCGCGGCTGCCGGGGTCGCGTCTGCCGGAGCGGCGGGTGCAGGCGCGGCCGCCGGGATTGCCGGGACCACGTCGGCCTTCGGTGTAACGGTGGCAGTCGCCTGCCCGCCGATATCGGAGATCGTGGGCGGCGGTACGTTGGCAGGTTCAGGAACGGGGATCAGCGCCTCGATCGCGGCGGAGTTTTCATCCGGCGCTGCCGTCGCGGGCCCTGCGAGCATGAGCGCAAGAGCAAGCGCCGTTCCGGTCAGCAAATCGAGATTGCGGCCCCTCATCGGACGATCCCCCGTGCCCCGGCAATCACGCAAACACATTCAGCGCGCGGGGCTCCGCGCTCAGCTTGCAGAATTACGCAGGCAACTGGGAAATCCTAGTCGATTCCGGCAGTCTGCCCGTAATTGTGGCGGATTTTGTCCGGGGTGTTACCTTGCCGCAACGCTATCGGTGGACGAAGAGGCTTGGCCGGCGTCGTCTACGCCTAGATCGTCAAGCTTTCGGTAAAGAGTGGATCGCCCGATCTGCAGCTTGCGGGCAACTTCCGACATCTGTCCGCGATAATGCGCGATCGCAAAGCGAATCACCTCGGCCTCGATGTCGGCGAGGGGGCGCACGTCCCCCGTCGCCCCGAGTAGGCCCAAAGCCGGGCCGTGCGGCTCCAGGGGTACGACCGCCGGTCCAAGCGGGGCGGCAGGCACTTCCGGTTCGAGCATGAGCGGAGCGTCCACCCCGGGCGGGGTTAGCGGCACGGCTTCGCTCGGTGACTGAGCGGGGGTTTTGGCGACTTGGGCGGTCAACTGGGGAAATTCCCCGAGACCGATCTCGTCGCTTTCGGCGAGCACCACGGCCCGAAAGATCGCGTTTTCGAGCTGGCGCACGTTGCCGGGCCAGGGGCAATGCGCAAGGAGCGCCATCGCATCGGCCCCGACGACGCGGATGCGCTTGCCTTCCTCTGCGTTGAAGCGAACGAGGAAGTGGCGCACGAGATCCGGGATGTCCTCAGCGCGATCGCGCAACGGCGGCACCGTGATCGGGAAGACGTGCAGGCGGTAGAACAGGTCCTCGCGGAAGCGTCCCTCTTTCACCGCGGCGATGAGGTTGCGGTTCGAGGCGGAGACGACCCGCACGTCGACTTTGACCGACTTGCGTCCGCCGACCGGATCGACCTCGCCCTCCTGAAGCGCGCGCAGCAACTTCACCTGGGCGGCGAGCGGCAGCTCCCCGACTTCGTCGAGGAACAGCGTGCCGCCGGACGCTTCGACGAATTTGCCGGCATGGCGCTCGGTCGCGCCGGTGAACGCGCCCTTCTCGTGGCCGAACAGGGTCGACTCGACGAGATTGTCCGGGATCGCCCCGCAGTTGACCGCCACGAACGGCTTCGACCGGCGCTCGCCGGAGCCGTGGATTGCGCGTGCGATCAGTTCCTTGCCGACGCCGGACTCGCCTTCAATCAGCACCGGGATCGCGGAAGCCGCGGCCTTCTCGGCGGTCTTGAGCACCGCCTGCATGCGCGGGCTGCGCGTGATGATGTCCTTGAAGCCGAGCGTGCCTTCGCGGCTGCGCTTGATACGCTGGACCTCGGTTTCGAGCGCGCTCGTCGCAAGCGCGTTACGCAGCGAAACCTGGAGCCGCTCCGCGCCCACCGGCTTGACGACGAAATCGACCGCGCCCGCCCGCATGGCGGAGATCACATTGTCGATGCCGCCGTGCGCCGTCTGCACGATCACCGGCACGTTCAGACCCGCCTCGCGCAGTTCCGCAAGGACACCGAGACCGTCGAGGTCGGGCATGACGAGGTCGAGCACGATGGCGTCGATGCGCGGCCCGCTGCCCGAGAGCAGCAGCTTGAGCGCCGCGTCGCCGCTATCGACGGCAACAGCCTCGTAGCCGAAACGGCGCGCCATGCTCTCGACCAGCCGGCGCTGCACCGGGTCGTCATCGACGATGAGAATGGTCTCGGGCATCAGGCCCCCTTATTGGAGCATGATCTTTTCCGAAAACCGGAACCCACTTTCGGGATCATGCTTTGAAGCTGTGCCGATTCGGGCCACTCTCGCCGGCGACGCTTAAGGGCGCATTACCGGGGACGCCTAACGCGCGGTAAAAGCGGCGAAACCGCCGTCAGGGTCGTCTCAAATGCTCGTGAGAGCAGGCCGGTTGAACCGCGTGCCAGGCGCCATGATATGTTCCCGGACCGCGCCCATCCTGCCGCGCGGCATTCCTCTCACCCGGGACCCTCTTCATGCCGCCAACCGTGCTTCGCGCCCCTGTCAGAGCCGCCGCCATTAAGCGCCCTGCCGGGCTCGGCCCCCTGCCCGAGTGGAACCTCGCCGATCTTTATCCGGGCATCGACGCCCCGGAGGTCAAACGCGACCTCGACCGGGCGGACGCCGAGTGCGCGGCTTTCGCCGAAGCCTACAAAGGCAAGCTCGCCACGATGGCCGCGAGCGCGGAGGCGGGGCACGCCCTTGCCGAGGCCATCAAACGCTACGAGGGAATCGACGATCTTCTCGGCCGGCTCATTTCCTTTGCGAGCCTCGTCTATTCGGAAAACACCACCGATCCGGCGCGCACGAAATTTTACGGCGACGTGCAGGAACGGATCACCGCGGCGTCATCGCACCTTTTGTTCTTCACGCTTGAACTCAACCGCATCGACGACGCGCTGATCGATCGCGCCACGGCGGAGCCGGCGCTCGGCCACTATCGGCCGTGGATCGAGGACACCCGCAAGGAGAAGCCCTATCAGCTCGAGGATCGCGTCGAGCTGCTGTTTCACGAAAAATCGGTGACGAGCTGGACGTCGTGGAATCGTTTGTTTGACGAGACGATCGCGGGCTTGCGCTTCTCCGTCGACGGCAAGGAACTCACAATCGAGCCGACTCTGAATCTGCTGCAGGACCCGAGCGAGGCCAAGCGCAAAGCGGCCGCGCAGGCCCTCGCCACGACGTTCAAGGCGAACCTGCGACCGTTCACGCTGATCCTCAACACGCTGTCAAAGGACAAGGAAATTTCCGACCGCTGGCGCGGCTTTCCTGACGTGGCGAGCGCGCGGCATCTGTCGAACCGTGTCGAGCCGGAGATCGTCGAGGCGCTGGTCAAGGCGGTCGAAGCCGCGTTTCCCCGCATTTCTCACCGTTACTACGCGCTCAAAGCCAAGTGGTTCGGCAAGAAGCGGCTCGCCCATTGGGACCGCAACGCGCCGCTGCCGCAGGTCGATACCCGGCCGATCCCCTGGGATGAAGCGAGAGAGCGCGTGCTCTCGGCGTATGGCGCGTTCGCGCCGGAAATGGCGGAGATCGCCGCGCGCTTCTTTGCGCGCAACTGGATCGACGCGCCGGTGCGTCCCGGCAAGGCGCCCGGCGCCTTCTCGCATCCGACGGTGCCCTCCGCGCACCCCTACGTGCTGCTCAACTATCAGGGCAAGCCGCGCGACCTGATGACGCTCGCGCACGAACTCGGCCACGGCGTGCACCAGGTGCTGGCGGCGCCCAATGGTCCACTGATGGCGCCCACCCCGCTCACGCTTGCGGAGACCGCGAGCGTGTTCGGCGAGATGCTCACGTTCAAGCGGCTGCTTGCCGACACGACCGACCGCAAGGCGCGCAAGGCGTTGCTCGCCGGCAAAGTCGAGGACATGATCAACACGGTGGTGCGCCAGATCGCGTTCTACACGTTCGAACGTCGCGTGCACCTCGAGCGCAAGAACGGCGAACTGACCGCACAGCGGTTGGGCGAAATCTGGCTCTCGGTGCAGGGCACGAGTCTTGGCCCGGCGATCGAGCTCAAGCCGGGCTATGAAGCTTTTTGGACCTATATCCCGCATTTCATTCATTCGCCGTTCTACGTCTACGCCTACGCGTTCGGCGATTGCCTCGTGAACTCGCTCTACGCCGTCTACGAGAAGGCGGAAGCCGGATTTGCCGAGCGTTACCTGCAGATGCTCGCGGCCGGCGGCACCAAGCATCACGCCGAGTTGCTCAAGCCCTTCGGTCTCGACGCGCGCGAGCCGGCGTTCTGGCAGGGCGGGCTGTCGGTGATCGCCGGGCTCATTGACCAGCTGGAGGAGCTGGAGAAAGCCGCCTGAATTCGGTGGAAAGCCTCTGGAAAATCGTCCTCTGCAGCGTTATACATTGTGTATAACGGCCAAGGAGGGCCTGATGAAGCTCGAAGTTAAGAAGATCGGCAATTCGACCGGCGTCATCCTGCCGAAGGAGCTTTTGGCCAAGCTCGATTTGAAGCAGGGCCAGTGGCTCTATGTAACCGAACTTCCCGATGGCGGTGTGCGGCTGACCCCGTACGATCCGGATTTCGAGAAAGCCATGCAGGTCGTCGAGGACCTAATGGTGGAATACCGCGATACGCTCAAGGCTCTCTCGAAGTGAGGCAGCTTCGCTGGCTTTCCCTGGAGGAAGTTCTCGTCATTCATGAGCGTCAACTTGGGCGCTTTGGCGGGGCAGCCGGCATTCGTGACCAGGGCATGCTCGAGTCAGCGTTATCTCGACCAAGGAATAAATGGGAATACGAACACGCAGACATCGTCGAATTGGCGGCTGCCTATGCGTTTGGAATCGCACGAAACCACCCTTTCGTCGACGGCAACAAGCGCGTCGCGTTTCTTGCCATGGCGGCGTTTCTGCGGCTGAACGGCGTACATTTCGCACCGTCGCAGGAGGCAGCCACCGCGGCGATATTGGCGCTCGCGGCAGGCGAGATAGATGAAACCGGACTTACGCGGTGGCTTGTCGACAACATTGCGGCAAGTCGTGCATGGCGATGACCAGCGCTCTTCTTCTATTCGCTCGGCGGTCGCTTATGTCTCAGAGCGAGAGCACGAGTAAATGACCGATCGCGAAGCCAACCGCTTCTCTGCCCGCGCCGCGCGTTACGCGCGCGTCGGCGCCAACGTGGGCGGCGTTGCGGCGCGCATGATGGGCGCGCGTTTCCTCGGCCTCGGCCTCGATCGCGCGCAGAATGCCGCGGAATTGACGGCGGCGCTCGGCGGCCTGAAAGGGCCGATCATGAAGGTCGCGCAGCTGTTGTCGACCATTCCCGACGTGCTGCCGCCCGAATACACGACCGAGCTGGCGAAGCTGCAGAGCCAGGCGCCGCCCATGGGCTGGGCCTTCGTCAAACGGCGCATGAGCGCGGAACTTGGGTCGGATTGGCAGAAGAAATTCGCGAGCTTCGAGCATCACCCGGCGGCGGCCGCATCGCTCGGGCAGGTGCATCGCGCGCAGGCTCACGACGGCGCGCTACTGGCGTGCAAGCTACAATACCCGGACATGCAGTCGGCCGTGGAGGCGGATCTGCAGCAGCTCGAGTGGTTGTTCGCCATCCACCGGCGCATGGACCCGGCCATCGTCACCACCGAGATCGCCAAAGAAATCGGCGCGCGCGTACGCGAGGAGTTGGATTATCGCCGCGAGGCGAAACACGTGAGCCTCTATCGCGCCATGCTCGCCGACGTGCAAACAATCCGGGTGCCGCGGGTGTGGCCGGAGCTGTCGACCGGACGGCTGCTCACGCTCGATTGGCTGGAAGGCCGCCTCCTGCTCGATCACACGAAATCGGATCTGCCGGCGCGCAACCGCATCGCCACCGCAATGTTCACCGCGTGGTGGTTCCCGTTCAGCCGCTTCGGCGTGATCCACGGCGATCCGCACCTGGGCAACTACACGATCTTCACCGAAGACGGCGCGCCCGCCGGCCTCAATCTCCTCGACTACGGCTGCATCCGTATCTTTGCCCCGAAGTTCGTCGGCGGTGTCGTCGATCTCTACAACGGGCTGCTCACGGACGATGATGATCTCGTCGTGCACGCCTACGAGACCTGGGGCTTCCGCGGGCTGAGCCGCGAGCTCATCAAGGCGCTCAACATCTGGGCGCGCTTCATCTACGGCCCGTTGCTCGATGACCGCGTGCGCACCATCGCGGACGGCGTGAAGCCGTCGGAATACGGCCGGCGCGAAGCGTTCCAGGTGCATCGGGTGCTGCGCGAGAAGGGCCCGGTGATGGTGCCGCGCGAGTTCGTGTTCATGGACCGCGCGGCGATCGGGCTCGGCGGCGTGTTCCTGCACCTGCAAGCCGAGCTCAACTTCCACCGGCTGTTCAACGAAGCGATCGAATCCTTCTCGCTCGCGCGCGTGGCGGAGCGGCAAGCAATGGCGCTCGCGGCCGCCGGTCTGCCCGCGGCCGAATGAGCGGCACGACCAGCGCCATCGACGCATTGCCCTGTCCGACCAATTACGGTAAGCCCCGGCCCGCGAAATCCGTGCGATCGAGGAGACCGCGATGGCCGACCACGGCGAGGTCGAATACGCGACCGCGACCGGCAACGACTATGCCGAACATGAGGGCACCTACCGCTTCTTTCTGCGGGCGGTGAAATGGTCGCTGACGGTCGTCGTCCTCATCCTCGTCGGCATGGCCATTTTTCTAACCTGACGCGCATGGACTAAGGCCGGCGGACAGACGGGGGCGCCTCACGTCCTGCCCGGGACGTGCCAGGGCCGGCAGCCGCGGGAGGCACTCATGAAAGTCGCTGTACCGGCGGAAACCGACCCGGCCGAGCCGCGCGTTGCCGCCACCCCGGAAACCGTCAGGAAGATCCGCAACCTCGGTGCCGAGGTCGCCGTGGAGAGTGGCGCGGGCGTGAAGGCGGGCGTGCCGGATGGCGAATACGCATCCGCGGGTGCGACTGTCGCGACCTCCGCGGCCGAGGCGGTGAAGGACGCCGATGTCGTCCTCAAAGTGCGCCGCCCCAATGCCTCGGAGCTTGCCGGCTACAAACACGGCGCGCTCGTCATCGCCATCATGGATCCGTTCGGCCATGAGGCGGAGGTCGCCGCGATGGCGCAGGCCGGCGTGTCGGCTTTCGCCATGGAGTTGATGCCGCGCATCACGCGCGCGCAGTCGATGGACGTGCTCTCCTCGCAGGCGAACCTCGCGGGCTACCGCGCGGTGATCGACGGCGCCGCCGAGTATGAGCGCGCGCTGCCCATGATGATGACGGCGGCCGGCACCGTGCCGGCGGCGCGTGTATTCATCATGGGCGCGGGGGTTGCGGGGTTGCAGGCGATCGCCACCGCGCGGCGGCTCGGCGCCGTTGTTACCGCGACCGACGTGCGCCCGGCGGCGAAGGAACAGGTCGAAAGCCTCGGCGCGAAGTTCATCGCAGTGATGGACGAGGAGTTCAAACAGGCGGAGACGGCCGCCGGCTACGCCAAGGAAATGTCGAAAGAGTATCAGGCGAAGCAGGCGGCACTCGTCGCCGATCACATCAAAAAACAGGACATCGTCGTCACGACCGCGCTCATCCCGGGCCGACCGGCACCGCGCCTGATCTCGCGCGACATGGTCGCGTCGATGCGGCCCGGGTCGGTCATCGTCGATCTCGCGGTCGAACGCGGCGGCAATTGCGAACTCGCGCGGCCGGACGAAGTCGTCGACGTCAACGGGGTCAAGGTCGTCGGCTACGCCAACGTGCCGGGGCGGCTCGCCGCAAGCTCATCGAGCCTCTACGCCAAGAACCTGTTGGCGTTCCTGGAAATCCTGATCGACAAGGCCAGCAAGGCGCTGGCGGTGAAATGGGACGACGAAATCGTCAAGGCGACGGCGCTCACCCGCGACGGCGCCGTCATTCATCCGAACTTCCAGCCGAAGTCCGCACAATCAGGCGCGGCGTGAGGAGACAGCGATGGCGATGATCACTCCGCAGGAAGCGATCGAGCGCGCCCAAGCGGCCGCAGCGTCAGCGCGCCAGGCAGCAGAGACCGCGCAGGGCTACGCCGACGCCGCGGCAGCGATGCTCGCCACCGCTCAAAATACCGCGGTGGCGTCGGGGATCGATCCGTTCGTGTTCCGCTTCTCGATCTTCGTGCTCGCGGTGTTCGTCGGTTACTACGTGGTGTGGTCCGTCACGCCCGCGCTGCACACGCCGCTGATGTCGGTCACCAACGCGATTTCTTCGGTGATCGTGGTCGGGGCGCTGCTGGCGGTCGGGGTGGAATTGACCGGCGGCGCCGGCCCGGTATGGGCGCGAATACTCGGCTTCATCGCGCTCGTGTTTGCGTCGGTGAATATTTTCGGCGGGTTCCTGGTCACCCAGCGCATGCTGGGGATGTATCAAAAAAAGAAGAAGTGACGGGCGGCGCCGATGACACCGGATATCGTCGGGCTGCTCTATCTCGCCGCGGGCGTGCTCTTCATTCTGGCGTTGCGCGGGCTCTCGAGCCCGGAGTCGAGCCGGCTCGGCAACATCTTTGGCATGACCGGCATGGTCATCGCGGTGGCAACCACGCTCGCCGCGCACAGGCCGGCGGGAGCCTTTGCCTGGGGGCTGGTTGTGCTTGGGCTGGTGATCGGCGGCGGCACCGGCACGGTGATCGCGCGCCGGGTGCCGATGACGGCGATGCCGCAGCTCGTCGCCGCTTTCCATTCACTCGTCGGCATGGCGGCGGTGCTGGTGGCGGCGGCCGCGCTCTATGCGCCGCGCGCCTTCGACATCGGCGTGCCGGGCGATATCCACAAAGCGAGCCTCGTCGAAATGTCGATCGGCGTCGCGATCGGCGCCGTCACCTTCACGGGCTCGGTGATCGCCTTCCTCAAGCTCGATGGGCGCATGAGCGGCAAGCCGATCCTGCTGCCGCTGCGCCACCTCCTCAACATCACGATCGCGACCCTGCTGGTGCTGTGCATCGTGTGGTTCGTGCGGGGCGAGAGCCACGCCGCCTTCTGGATCCTGGCGCTGCTGTCGTTCCTGCTCGGTGCGCTCATCATCATTCCGATCGGCGGCGCCGACATGCCGGTCGTGATCTCGATGCTCAACTCCTACTCCGGCTGGGCGGCGGCCGGCATCGGGTTCACGCTCGGCAATACCGCGCTCATCATCACCGGCGCGCTGGTCGGCTCCTCGGGCGCGATCCTCTCCTACATCATGTGCAAGGGGATGAACCGCTCGTTCATCTCGGTCATCCTCGGCGGCTTCGGCGGCGAGGTCGCGGGCCCCGCGGCGGGCGCCGAGACGCGGCCGGTCAAGCAGGGCTCGGCCGAAGACGCCGCCTTTATCATGAAGAACGCGAGCAAGGTGATCGTCGTGCCGGGCTACGGCATGGCGGTGGCGCAGGCGCAGCATGCGCTGCGCGAGATGGCCGATAAGCTCAAGGCCGAAGGCGTCGAGGTCAAATACGCGATCCATCCGGTCGCCGGCCGCATGCCCGGACACATGAACGTGCTGCTCGCCGAGGCCAACGTACCCTACGACGAAGTGTTCGAACTCGAGGACATCAATTCCGAGTTCGCGCAGGCCGACGTCGCCTATGTGATCGGCGCCAACGACGTGACCAATCCGGCCGCCAAGACCGATCCGCAGTCGCCGATCTACGGCATGCCGGTGCTCGACGTGGAGAAGGCGAAGACCGTGCTGTTCGTCAAGCGGGGCATGGGGTCCGGCTACGCCGGCGTCGAGAATGAGCTGTTCTTCCGCGACAACACCATGATGTTGTTCGGCGACGCCAAGAAGATGACGGAAGAAATCGTCAAGGCGCTCTAGTTACGTCGCTGCGGCGATGCTGAAGTGGCTTCTCATTATTTTGGTCGTCGGTTACGGCGCGATCGTGGCGCTCGCTTATTTCGCGCAACGCTCGCTCATGTATTTTCCTGACCGCACACGCACCGCGCCGGCGGCGGCCGGTCTGCCGCAAGCGGAAGAGGTCGAGCTTGCCACGAGCGACGGCGAACGGGTGATCGCGTGGCATGTTCCGCCGCAAGGCGAACGGCCGGTGGTGCTTTATTTTCACGGCAACGGCGGCGCGCTGGCATGGCGAGCCGACCGCTTCCGGCGGCTCGTCGGCGACGGCACGGGGCTCGTGGCTTTGTCCTACCGCGGCTACGGCGGCTCGACCGGACAGCCGAGCGAGGCGGGACTGCTGCGCGACGCCGAAGCGGCCTATACCTTTGCGACGGCGCGCTATCCGGCCGAACGGCTGGTGCTCTACGGCGAATCCCTCGGCACCGGCGTGGCGGTGGCGATCGCGGCAGAACACAAGGTCGGCAAAGTCATCCTCGAAGCGCCGTTCACCTCGGCCGTTGACGTTGGGGCCGCGGCTTACCCGTTCCTCCCGGTGCGGCTGTTGATGCACGACACGTTCCGCTCCGACGAGCGCATCGGCAAAGTGACGGCGCCGGTCCTGGTGGTCCACGGCGCGCGCGACAACGTAATACCGATCTCATACGGCGAGCGGCTCTATGGAATGATCACGGCGCCGAAGAAGTTCGTGCGCCTTCCAGACGGGCATCACAGCGATCTTGATTCCTACGGCGCGCCTGCCGCGGTGCGCGATTTCTTAGGGACGCAGTGACCCGTAGCCCGGATGAGCGAAGCGAAATCCGGGGTTACAATTCCCGCATTTCGCTGCGCTCATGCGGGCTAGGACGGCGTCAATTGAACGTCTGATAGGTCTGGCCGTATCGGCCGCCGACGCGGGCGAACGCCTGTTTGGCCGGCTCGTAGTCTTTGTTGATGTTGAGCGCCTTGGCGTAGGAGCCCGCGGCCTTTTCCTTGTCGCCGACGCGCTCGTAAGCAAGCCCGCGGCTCATCCACCCCTGCAAATTCTGCGGCTCGAGCTGCACCGCGTTGTCGAGATCGCCGGTCGCCGCCTTGTAATCCTTGACCGCGAGATAGCTCAGCCCGCGCGCGATGTAGGGCTCGGCCTGCTGCTGCGAGAGGCCGATCGCGGTGGTGAAGTCGTCGATCGCGAATTGGTGCTGGCTCTGCGTCTGATAGAGCAGGCCGCGGTTGTAATAGGCCTGCGAGTTGTCGGGCCGGAGCTGGATCGCCTTGTTGAAATCGGCGAGCGCCGGCATGCCCTGGCCCTGCTGGCGATAGACGATGCCGCGGCCGATGTAGGCGACGGCGTAGTTGGTGTCGATCGAGAGCGCGCGATTGTAGTCGTTCAGCGCGCGGTCGAACTTCTGCGTCTGCCGATAGATCAGGCCGCGGTTGGCGTAGGCCTGCGCGTAGTTGGGATCGAGGCTGATCGCCTTGTCGAAATCGGCGAGCGCCTCCTGGTAGCGGCCGGCGCGGCCGAGCACGGTGCCGCGCATGTTGTAGGCCTGCGGATCGGACGCGTTGCGCTGGACCACCGCCGAGAGCGAAGCGATGTTGGCCGGGGAGGCGCTATACGCGGTGTCCTCCTCTTCCGAACTCGTGCTCTGCTGGGTGAGTGTGCTGCAAGCGGCAAGCGCGGCGGCGAGCACGACGAGCGCAGCCGCACCGCGGAAACCGCCAGCCATGTCGTGCGGCTGCGTCATGCCTCTACTGTAGCCGTCAGGGTTCGTCGCCGCGCTAGTGTCCCAATTCCGAAGTTCGCCCGAGTGTGCCGCGCGCTCCGAAGCGAACTTCGGAATCGAAGGACACTAGCAAACCTATGATTCTGTGCCGCTTTGAACCCGAAGTTCGCAATCGGACTCGCGCCAATGGGGTGCGAACTTCGGGTTCGCGGCACTAGCAGGCTGCTGAAAAACTCCGGAGGGGGTGACAAATGCGCAATTTTCGAATCCAAAACCGCATGGCGGCGAATCTTGCGTGCGCCGTGAGTTCAAAAACTGGATCAATGTTGCGTATCCCGACCTCTCGAAACCCTTTTTCAGCAGCCTGCTAGTGCGGCGATCGGCGGGCGATCCGAACCGACGGCCTTAGGTTCAGCGCGGCGGACCGCTGCGGGCGCCCGGCCCGCCGGGGCCGCGGGCGCCCGGACCACCGGGGCCGCCGGGGCCGCGGGTCAGCGTCTTCGGCTTACCGGGTAAGAGCCCTTCACGCTGGGCGCGCTTGCGCGCCAGCTTGCGGGCACGGCGGATCGCCTCCGCTCTTTCCCGGGCCTTCTTCTCGGATGGCTTTTCGTAATGCCCGCGAAGTTTCATCTCGCGGAAGATGCCCTCGCGCTGCATCTTTTTCTTGAGCGCCTTGAGGGCCTGGTCGACATTGTTGTCGCGGACGAGAACCTGCACGCGTCGTTCCTTCTCGATCGGTTGCGATTGAGCGGCAATACGATCCGCGCGCCGCGGATGCGCCGCTGACTAGTGTCCCGATTCCGAAGTTCGCATGTCCTTGCGGCACCCTCTGATGCGAACTTCGGAATCAAAGGGACACTAGCAACGCTATAGTTCCAGTACCGCTTATGAACCCGAAGTTCGCAATCGAACGTGCCGCTATTGTGTGCGAACTTCGGGTTCGCGGCACTGGTGTGGGCGGGGCTCTACCAGAATTGCGGCAGAAAGTCCACGAATCTTCCTGGAGCATGATCTTTTCCGAAAACCAGTACCCACTTTTCGGGATCATGCTCTTTACTCCGCCATGACGCGCGTGACGTGGCCCATCTTGCGGCCGGGGCGGACGCCCGCCTTGCCGTAGAGATGGACCGACGCGCCCGGCACTTCGAGCCAGCGGCGATATTCCTCTACTTCGTTCCCGATGAGGTTGATCATTTCGATCCGGCCGCGCCGCACCGGCGTTGCCAGCGGCCAGCCAGCGATCGCCCGCACGTGCTGCTCGAATTGCGATACCGACGCGCCATCGATGGTCCAGTGGCCGGAATTGTGCACCCGCGGCGCGATTTCGTTGACCAGCACGTCGTGTCCCGCGCCGTTGCGCACGACGAACATTTCGACCGCGAGCACGCCCACGTAGTCGAACGCGCCGGCGATGCGCTCGGCGATCCGTTGCGCCTCGGCGGCGACCGCGGGGGTGACCTCGGCCGGCACGCGGGAAATTTTGAGGATGTGGTCGCGGTGCTCGTTCTCGGTCACGTCGAAACAGGCAATTTGGCCGTCGCGGCTGCGCGCCGCCACGACGGAGATTTCCCGCTCGAACGGCACGAAGGCTTCGAGGATCGAGGCCGCGCCGCCGACCTCTTTCCAAGCGGTTTCGGGGTCGGTGCCGTTGCGGATGCGTACTTGCCCCTTGCCGTCGTAGCCGAAGCGCCGGGTTTTCAGCACGCCGGGCCGGCCGACCGCCTCGAGCGCCGCGGCGAGGTCGCCGGGGCCATCGATCCGGCGGTAAGGCGCGGTCGCGATCTGCAGGCCGGCGACGAAGTTTTTCTCCAGCAACCGGTCCTGGGTCGTCGCCAGCACGGTGGGATCCGGCAGCACGGGGCGGCGCGCCGACAGGAACCGGGCGGTCTCGGCGGGCACGTTCTCGAACTCGTATGTGATGACATCGACATCGCTCGCGAAACTGTCGAGCGCGCTCTCGTCACGATAGTCACCGTGGGTGGCGCGGCGCACCACGTCGAAGGCGGGCGACTGCGGGTCGGGCGAATAAACGTGGCAGCGGAGGCCAAGCCGCGCGGCCGCAAGCGCCAGCATGCGGCCAAGCTGGCCACCGCCGAGGATGCCGATCGTGCCGTCGGACCCGAGCGCCGCGCCGGACCCCGTCACGCGGCGGGCTCGTCGGTTGGCCGCTCCGCAACAGCCTCGGTCTGGCGCTTGCGCCACGCCTCGAGCCGGCCCGCCAATGCCTCGTCGGCGAGCGCCAGCACGCCCGCGGCGAGCAGCGCGGCGTTGACAGCACCGGCGCGGCCAATCGCGAGGGTCCCGACAGGCACGCCGGGCGGCATCTGCACGATCGAATAAAGCGAGTCGACGCCGGCGAGCGCTCTTGACTCCACCGGCACGCCGAACACCGGCAGCGTGGTGAGTGCGGCGGTCATGCCGGGCAGGTGGGCGGCCCCACCCGCCCCCGCAATGATCACCTTGAATCCGGCCGTGCGCGCCCCTTTGGCAAAGGCGTAGAGCCGCTCGGGCGTGCGATGGGCGGAAACGATGCGGGCTTCGTAGCCGACCCCCAGCGCGTCGAGGGTCTCGGCCGCGTGGCGCAGGGTTGCCCAGTCGGACTGGCTCCCCATGACGATCGCCACCGGCTTTGCGGCCATCCGCACCTTCCAAGCTAGTGTCCCGATTCCGAAGTTCGCCCGAGTTTGCCGCACGCTCCGTAGCGAACTTCGGAATCGAAGGACACTAGCAACTCTATGATTCTAGTGCCGCTTTGAACCCGAAGTTCGCATTCGGACTCGCGGCAAGTTTAGTGCGAACTTCGGGTTCGCGGCACTAGCGAACTAATCCAAAAAGAAGCCGCGGATTATAAGAACCGCGCCACCGGGAGCAAGGCGAAACGCTTGCGACTTGCGGTTAACCTTGCGACATCGCTGTGGAAACGCGCTCACGCGATGATGTCGGGCGTGAGCTGGTCCTCGATGAAGGTGATGCGGTCGCGCAGGAACAGCTTGCGCTTTTTGAGCCGCTGAACCTGGAGCGAATCGGACCCGATGGTGTTCTGCAGCGCCCCGATGGCGGCATCGAGATCGCGATGCTCCTGCTGCAGGCGCATCAAGGTCGCGCGGAGCTCGCGTTCTTCCTCTTTGGTCATCGCCGCGGTGCCGCAGGTCCCGGTCGTCCGCAAAGCAACCGGCCCCGAGCCCGGGTCCGAGGCGCCTTTTCCAGTATCCCGTTTTGACCGTTTTCCTTCAAGGGAAGTGGCGAAACGCGGCGGGATTTTTCGGCCTGAGGGCTGGACCCTGGCGTCGGATGTTCCTGATTTGATCGCCTTTTCTGCGGCAAGCGATTTACTTACGAATTGAGGGTAATTGTTGCACTGCACAACGGATGTGAAGTGACGGCGGGGCCCAACCGTGGCACACTTGTTACGGTCAGATGACGATCTGACGAAGGAGAACCCCCCACATGTCCCTGCAATCGCATCTTGCGGAACTGGAGAAACGGCACCGGGCGCTCGAAGCGGAAATTACTGACGCGCTCGCTCATCCGTCCACTGATGATCTCACCATTCGCGAGTTGAAGCGTCGCAAGCTGCATGTGAAGGACGAAATCGTACGCCTCCGCCACGAGACGCTAGTACTCGTGCACTGAGGTTCACGAAACAATCCATGTGCGTAGCGCCGCCGGCCTCCCCTGGGAGGTCGGCGGTCATTTTTTAAGAGCCTTTGTCATTGCGAGGAGCCCGAAGGGCGACGAAGCAATCCAGGGGCCGCGTGTGTCGCCCTGGATTGCTTCCCCCGCTTCGCGGGGTCGCAATGACGCGCTTTACGCAATTTCCTTTTTCCGTCCTCTGTCCTCTGTCGTCTGTCCTCCGGCTTTGGCCATTTCGCGCAGCTTGAATTTCTGAATCTTGCCGGTCGAGGTCTTCGGCAACTCGTCGAACACGACGTAGCGCGGGCATTTGTAGGCCGCGAGATGCTTGCGGCACCAGGCGATGATATCCTCGGCGCTCGCGCTCGCCCCGGGTTTGAGCTCGACGAAGGCACACGGCGTCTCGCCCCATTTCTCGTCCGGCTTGGCGACGACGGCAGCGGCTTGCACGGCCGGATGTTTGTAGAGCGCGTCCTCGACCTCGATCGAGGAAATATTCTCGCCGCCCGAAATGATGATGTCCTTCGAGCGGTCCTTGAGCTGGATGTAGCCGTCCGGATGAATCACGCCGAGGTCGCCGGAATGGAACCAGCCGCCCTCGAACGCCTTCTCGGTCGCTGATTTGTTCTTCAGATATCCCTTCATCACGACGTTGCCGCGGAACATCACCTCGCCCATCGTTTCACCGTCGCGTTTGACGGGCTGCATGGATTCGGGATCGAGCACGTCGAGCGCCTCGAGCGGCAGGTAACGCACGCCCTGGCGCGCCTTCATGGCCGCCTGCTCCGCCGACGCGAGTGAGTCCCATTGGGGGTGCCAATCGTTGACGACGGCCGGGCCGTAGGTTTCAGTCAGGCCATAGAGATGGGTCACGTTGAACCCCGCACCCTTCATGGCAGCGAGCACCGCCTCGGGGGGCGGCGCCGCCGCGGTGAAGAACTCGATCACGTGCGGCAGCGGCTTCTTTTCTTCCTCGGGCGCGTTGAGCAGCGTCGCCATCACGATCGGCGCGCCGCACAGGTGCGTGACCTTGTGCTCGGCGATCGCCTCGTACATCGCCTTGGCGCGCACCTGGCGCAGGCACACGTGGGTCCCGGCGAGCACCGAAATCGACCACGGGAAGCACCAGCCGTTGCAGTGGAACATCGGCAGTGTCCACAGATAAACCGGATGCTTGCCCATGGCGCAGGTCACGACGTTGCCGATTGCGAGCAAATACGTGCCGCGGTGGCTGTAGACGACGCCCTTCGGGTCGCCGGTGGTGCCGGACGTGTAGTTGAGCGAGATCGCGTCCCATTCGTCCGTAGGCATACGCCAGGCAAAGTCCGGATCGCCGCCGCGCAGGAACTCCTCATAGTCGATCGAGCCGAGCCGCTCGCCCGGGCCGCTGAACTCCGCGTCGTCGTAATCGATCACCAGCGGCTTGACCTTGGCGAGCGCCAGCGCCTCCTTGATGGTCTTCGAAAACTCGCGGTCGGTGATCAGCACCTTGGCGTCGCCGTGGTCGAGGATGAAGGCGATGATCGCGGCGTCGAGCCGCGTGTTGAGCGTGTTGAGCACGGCGCCCGCCATCGGCACCCCGTAATGCGCCTCCAGCATCGCCGGCGTGTTGGCGAGCATCGCCGCGACGGTCTCGCCGCGGGAAATGCCGCGCTTGGCCAGCGCCGAGGCAAGCCGGCGCGCGCGGGCATAGAACTCGCCGTAGGACGATTTCTTCGCGCCGTGGATTATGGCCGTGCGGTCGGGAAAGACCTCGGCGCAGCGCCGCAGAAACAGCAGCGGCGTGAGCGGCTGGAAATTGGCGGCGTTGCGGTCGAGGTCGGTGTCGTAAGGATTTTGCGCCATGGCGGCTGTCCCGGGCGGTGGAGCTTCGCCAACCCTAACCAACCGGAAGGGGCGCAATCAATCGAGCCTCAGGTTGCCGGCCGGCCGAAACGGGCCGAATATGGTTCAACCAAGAGAGAACGCCATGAGCAACGCCGCGTCGGATCCGCCGCGCTATGAGCGCTTTGCCGAGTTCTATCCGGTCTATCTGGCCGAACACGCCAACCGGACCAGCCGGCGCCTGCACTTCATCGGCTCGTCCCTGGCGCTTCTGTGCCTCGCGGGTTTCGTCGCGACCCTCAATCCACTGTGGCTCCTGGCGGCCCTGCTGTGCGGCTATGGCTTTGCCTGGGTCGGCCATTTCTTTTTCGAGCACAACCGGCCGGCGACCTTTCGCCAGCCGCTCTACAGCCTGATGGGCGACTGGAAGATGTATTGGCAGACGCTGACCGGCCGCATTTCGTTTTGACGTTGGCGTGCCCGCGTCGCATGGCGGCAGAGCGGGCATTATGATGTAGATCAATGCGGCGCACGCCTGAGCGGGCCATTGTTTCAAGGCCCCCCGCGTGCGCCAGGAGGTTGCCATGGAAGACCGCGTCGTCAGCCGGTACCACGAGGTCTACGCGCGCTCCCAGCGCGACCCGGAAGGCTTCTGGGGCGAGGCCGCGAGCGCGATCGACTGGTACGAGCCCGCCAAGCGCGTGTTCGATCCCGGCGCCGGCGTCTACGGCCGCTGGTTCGTCGGCGCGACCTGCAACACCTGTCACAACGCGGTCGATCGGCACGTGGCGGCCGGGCGCGGCAACCAGCCGGCGCTCATCTACGACTCGCCGCTCGCCGGCGTGAAGCACACCTTCACCTATGCGGAGCTGCTGACCGAGATCGCAACGCTCGCGGCGATGCTCAAGGACTTCGGCATCGGCGTTGGTGACCGGGTGATCCTCTACATGCCGATGGTGCCGGAAGCCGTTATCGGCATGCTGGCGTGCGCCCGGATCGGCGCCATCCACTCGGTGGTGTTCGGCGGATTTGCGCCGAAGGAACTGGCGACCCGCATCGAGGACTGCGAACCCAAGCTGATCCTCTCGGCGAGTTGCGGCATCGAGCCCGGCCGCATCGTCACCTACAAAAATCTGCTCGACGAGGCCATCACGCTCTCGAAATCGAAGCCGCAGGCGTGCCTCATCCTGCAGCGGCCACAAGCGACGGCGAGTCTCATCGCTGGCCGCGATCACGACTGGGCGGCGTTGCGGCAGGCGGCGCTTGACGCCGGCAAGACCGCGCCGTGCGTGCCGGTCGCCGCGACCGACCCGCTCTACATTCTCTATACGTCGGGCACGACCGGGCGGCCCAAGGGCGTGGTGCGCGACAACGGCGGCCACATGGTCGCGCTGCGATGGTCGATGCAATATCTCTACGGCGTCGAGCCCGGCGAAGTTTATTGGGCCGCTTCCGACGTCGGCTGGGTCGTCGGCCACAGCTACATCGTCTACGCGCCGCTGCTGCACGGCTGCACGTCGATCCTCTACGAAGGCAAGCCGGTCGGCACGCCCGACGCGGGCGCGTTCTGGCGAGTCATTTCCGAACACGGCTGCGCCGCCATGTTCACGGCGCCGACTGCCTTCCGCGCCATCAAAAAAGAGGACCCGCAGGGGAAGTTCTTCGCGCGCTACGACCTGTCGAAATTCCGCACGCTGTTTCTCGCCGGCGAGCGCGCCGATCCCGACACGGTGGTGTGGGCGGAGAATTTGCTGAAAATTCCGGTGATCGATCACTGGTGGCAGACTGAGACCGGCTGGGCGATCGCCGGCAATCCGATGGGCCTCGGCATGCTGCCGGTCAAGCACGGCTCGCCCACGGTGGCGATGCCCGGCTACGACGTGCGCATTGTCGACGAGGGCTGCCGCGAGATCGCAGCAAACAAGATGGGATCGATCGTGGTGAAGCTGCCGCTGCCGCCGTCGTGCCTGCCGACCTTGTGGCAGCAGGACGAGCGCTTCAAGGAAAGCTACCTCACTGAATTTCCCGGCTACTACAAGACCGCCGACGCCGGCTTCAAGGACGAGGACGGCTACATCTACGTGATGGGCCGTACCGACGACATCATCAACGTCGCCGGCCACCGGCTTTCGACCGGCGGCATGGAGGAGGTGCTCGCCTCGCACCCGGACGTCGCCGAATGCGCCGTGCTCGGCATCAAGGACAGTCTCAAGGGCGAGGTGCCATGCGGCTTCATCGTGCTCAAGGCCGGCGTCAACCGGCCGCCGGTCGAGATCGAGAAAGAATGCATCGCGCTCATCCGCGAGAAGATCGGCCCGGTGGCCGCGTTCCGCCTCGCCGTCACCGTGGCGCGGCTGCCGAAGACGCGCTCGGGCAAGATTCTCCGCGGCACCATGAAGAAGATCGCCGACCACGACCCCTGGACCCTGCCGGCGACGATCGATGACCCGGCGATCCTCGACGAGATCGGCGCGGCGCTGAAGGAGCATGGAATTAGCGCTGCGTGAGCGGCCGTTGGGGCGGCGTTGCCAAAGGCGATCCCTTGCCCTAAGTGCTCCAGTAAGCCTAGGATTTTCCCGGCAGCCGCAATAGCTCAGCTGGTAGAGCACATCATTCGTAATGATGGGGTCGGGGGTTCGAATCCCTCTTGCGGCACCAACATCAAACACTCAGGTGAGCGCGAGTTGTGAGGCGCGGCCGCCCGTGGCGCCGCTACCCGCTCGCGAACGGATGTCCATTGACGGATTGCCAAGCGGAGCCCGGACTGAGGAGGCCGCTCTCGGCCATGATGTTGGTGCCGTTCATCTGCCACAGCTCCATCGCGCCGTTGGTGTTCTGGAATAGAAGCCCGGCTTGTCCGTTCCGCGCGAAGTTGAAGATTTCACTCCGCAGCCGCGCGCGCCGCCGGCAGCTTCCACGCGCCGACCGGCGGCCGCGGCAGGCCGAGATTTTCCCGCAGCGTATTGCCGGCGTAGTCCAAATGATAAAGCCCGCGCCGCTGCAGCTCGGGCACCACGTGGCGCACGAAGTCGGCGTAGCCGCCCGGCACGTAGGTCGCCGCCACCACGAAACCATCGCATCCGCGCGCCGCGAAAAGCTCCTCCATGACGTCGGCGATCTCCTTGGGGCCGCCGACGGTCGCGCTGTCGACCTGGCCGCGGCCGCTGTAGTCAATGAAGTCGCGTGCGCTCGGGTTGGTTTTACCGGTGCGTCTGAGCACCCCGTCACGCAGTCCGATGAGACCTGTCATGCCCTTGAGCTCCTCCGTCGTCAGCGGCTCATCCATGCCCTTGCTGGCGAAGTCGAAATTCAGTCCCTCCGCCAACAGCGACAGCGCGTCGATCTCGAGCGGCAATTTCGAGATGGTCGCCATCTTGTCCTCGGCTTCTGCCTTGGTCGCGCCGGCGACCGGCGTCAGGATGTTGCAGATGAAGATGTGATCGGGGTCGCGGCCGAGCCGCGCCGCCTCGCCTTTGACCGCGTCGTAATTCTCCTTGGCGACGCCGGGGGTGCGGCCGGCGGAGAAAATCACCTCGCCCCAGCGCCCGGCGAAGCGGTGACCGCGGCCGCTGGCGCCGGCCTGGATGATCACCGGATGGCCTTGCGGCGAGCGCGGCACCGTGAACGGCCCGCGCGACTTGAAGAACCGTCCCACGTGATCGAGCCGCTTCACCTTGGTCGGATCGGCGAACCGCCCAGTGGTCTTGTCGTTGAGGATGGCGCCGTCGTCCCAGGCATCCCAATGGCCGAGCACGACTTCCATGAACTCATCCGCGCGGTCGTAGCGCTGCTCGTGGTCGGGGTGGATGTCGTGCCCCATGTTGAGCGCTTCGCCGTCGTTGATGGAGGTCACGACGTTCCAGGCAGCGCGGCCGCCCGACATCAGGTCGAGGGTCATGAACCGGCGGGCGACGTCGAACGGCTCGTAGTAGGTCGTCGAGGCGGTCGAGGCGAGGCCGAGCTTCTGCGTCGCCATGCCCATGCAGGTCAGCACGACCACCGGGTCCATCTTCACGCAGCGGATGCCGTATTCGACCGTGTGTGCATGGTCGTTGCCGTAGCGGTCCGGCATCGCCAGGCGGTCGTCGAAGAAAGCGACGTGGAACTTGCCGGCTTCGAGAATGCGGCCGATCTCCTGATAGTAATCGGCCGAGGTTGAGTCGTCGCGCGACTGCGGATGCCGCCACGACGCCGGCAAATTCGTGCAGTTCTGCGCCTGCAGGAACCCGATCATCACCATCTGCCGCGCCATTTTTATTTCTCCAAACAAACTGAACCGTCATCCTGAGGAGACCGCTCGCATAAGCGAGCGGTCGTCTCGAAGGATGGCCACAGGGAAGGTGCTTGCTGCCATCCTTCGAGACGGTCGCGCGCAAGCGCGCGCGACCTCCTCAGGATGACGTTGGTGTTGTTGCCCATTATTTCAAATCCAGTTCCGCGGCCAGGCCGTACTCGGCAGCGAGCCCGCGCAGTTTGTTCCACGTAGCGTCTTCCACGTCGATGCCGCTCTTCGCCCGCTCCTGCGCGCGGATATGCTCGACCTCGCCGGGATAGAACACGCCCGCGCTGCCGGCGGACGGCGGCGTCGCCTTGAGATAGCGCGCGAAGTCGGCGACCTCTTTCTTGAACTCGGCGAGCGGCCGGAACGCCGCCACGTTGAACACCGCCAAGAAGCAGCCGTCGTTGTGCCGGCCGCTGGGCTCGACCCCGAAGCCGAGCCCGGTAAGCAGCCCGCACAGCACCTCGACTACCGCCGCGAGCCCGCTCCCCTTGTAGCCTTCGGTGCCGCCCACCGGCAGCAGCACGCCGCCCTTGCGAAACTGCGTCGGGTCGGTCGTCTCCTGGCCGTCCTTGTCGAGGATCCAGCCGGTCGGGATTTCCTTGCCGCGCGCAATCGCCAGATTGATTTTGCCGGCCGCGACCGCGGACGTCGCCATATCCAAACAAAACGGACCGTCGAGGTCGGACGGAATGGCAACCGAGATCGGGTTGGTGCCGAGCCGCGCCTCGCGCCCGCCGAACGGCGCCACGGCTTTCGCGGAACGTCCCGAGTCCGCGGTGGCAATCCCGATCATGCCTTGCGCGGCCGCCATCAGCGGATAAGCGCCCACGCGCCCGATATGGCTCTGACGAAACACCGTGGCGGCGGCGACGTTGCTCTTCTTTGCCTTCTCGATCGTCAGCGCCATCGCCTTGCGGTTGACGTGGAAGCCGAAGCCCCAGTGGCCGTCGATCACGGTGGTGGTGGGCGATTCCTGCACGATGGTGATCGGCGCGCCCGGGACGATGTGCCCCACCTTCACGCGGTCGATGTAGGTCGGGACCAGGACGATGCCGTGCGAATCGTGGCCGACCAGGTTGGCCTCGACGCAACCGCCGGCGACCGCCTCGGCCTCTTCGGACGACGCGCCGGCCGCGCGCAGCAGCGCGACGCCGATTTTCTTGAGCCGATCCGCGTGAACCGTCGGCATTTATTCTCCTCCTGTTTTTTTCCTGGAGCATGATCTTTTCCGAAAACCGGTACCCACTTTTCGGGATCATGCTCTGGCGTCACCGATACGCGCCGCGGAAGAATAGCAGCGGCTCGCCGTCGCGCACGACCACATCGACCACGCGGCCGATCGCGATGATGACGCCGAAGCGTTCCATCGTCTCCTCCAGCACGCAATCGATCGCGCCGATCGCGTCGTTGAGGACCGGCGCGCCGGTAACGAGCGTGCCCCAGCGCTCCGGCGCGAAGCGGTCGGCACCGCGCGCCTCTGCACGGCCGCCGAACATGTCGGCGAGCGCCTGGTCGCCGCGCGGCAGAAAGTTGAGCGCGAAATGCTTGCCGTGCAGCACGGCGTTGAGCGCGGCCGTGCGCTTGTCGATCGACACCAGCATGGTGGGCGGGTCAGCGGTCACGTGCGTTGCCGAGAGCGCGAGGAAGCCCGCCGGGCCGTCCGGACCACGCGCGGTCGCCACCACCACGCCGGTCGCGCGCATGCCGAGTCCACGCCAAAAACTTTTCGCATCGATTTGTTTGGTTGCATCCATGAGTTAATCGGCCCGCCGGATGTTCGCGGCCGCGATCACCTGCCCCCATTTCTCGGTTTCCGCGGTCATGAATGACACCAACTCCTGCGGCGTCGAGCCTACGATGACCGCGCCGTTCTGCTCGAGCTTGCTGCGCACCCGCGGCTGCCCGAGCACCGCGACCGTGTCGTCATGAATCTTGCGCATGATCGCGGACGGAGTCTTCGCCGGCAGCAGGAAGGCCGCCCACGAGGTGACTTCCACGCCGGGAACGCCCGCCTCGGCCATGGTCGGGATGTCGGGCGCGACCGCGAGCCGCTCCGTCGTCGTCACCGCGAGCGCGCGCAGCTGTCCTTGCCGCACCAGCGGCAGGCTCGACGAGGTGAAGTTGATCAGCGCGTCGATGCGGCCGGGGATGAGGTCCTGGAACACCAGCCCAGCGCCGCGATAGGACACGTGCGTGATGTCGATGCCGGCCTTGCGCTTGAACAATTCGCCGGCGAGATGCAGCGACGTGCCGACGCCGGAGGACGCGTAGGTGAGCTGTTTCGTCTTCGCATAGGCGATGAACTCGGCGATGGTGTGTGCCGGCGAGGAATTGGGCACCACCATCACCAGCGGATAATGGGCGATCAGCGTCGCCGGCGCGAAATCGGCGATCGGATCGTACGCGAGCGTGGGATAGAAAAACGGATTCACCACGTGCGGGAAGGTAGCGATGTAGATGATGTGGCCGTCGGGAGCGGCGTGGGCGACGAACTCGGCCGCGATGGTGCCGCTCGCGCCGGTCTTGCTTTCCACCAGCACCTGCTGGCCCCACATATCCGAGAGCGGGGCGCCGAGAATGCGCGCGGTCGCGTCGATGCCGCCGCCCGCCGCGACCGGGCAGATGACGCGCACCGGCCGCTCGGGCCAAGCTTGCGCACGCGCCACGCGCGGCCACGCTGCCGCCGCGCCGGCGATAAGGGTGATGAACTCGCGCCGTCCGATCTGAACCATTGCGCAAAGCCTATCCGGCCCCGCGGCAGGTGCAATAGCGTGCCGTCATTGCGAGGAGCCGCAGGCGACGAAGCAATCCAGGCGTCGCGCATTGCCCTGGATTGCTTCGCTTCGCTCGCAATGACGGAGTCGCGCCTTTACCTCCCGGGTAATTTGCACGCCGCCGCCGGCCCACTAAGTTGCCGGCATGCTCAACCGCACGCCGGTCGGTCATCTGTTGCGCGAATGGCGCCAGCGCCGGCGCCTGAGCCAGCTTGCGCTCGCCTGCGACGCGGGGATTTCGACGCGGCACCTGAGCTTCATCGAGACCGGGCGCGCGCAGCCGAGCCGCGACATGCTCCTGCATCTCTCCGAGCAGCTCGAGGTGCCGGTGCGCGAGCGCAACGTTCTCTTAGTCGCCGCCGGATTCGCGCCTATCTTCCCGGAGCGCCCGCTGGAAGATCCGGCGCTCGCGGCGGCGCGCGCGGCGATTGACCTCGTGCTCGAACGGCAGAAGCCGTATCCGGCCTTCGCGCTCGACCGGCACCGGCATATCGTCGCCAGCAACGCGGCGCTGCCGGAACTCTACGACGGGGTCGCGCCCGATCTGCTTGAGCCGCCCATCAACGTGATGCGCCTGTCGCTGCATCCGCGCGGGCTTGCGCCGCGCATCGCCAACCTCGCCGAATGGCGCGCGCATCTTCTGTTTCGCTTGCGCCGCCAAGCCGAACTCACCGCCGACGCCGCGGTCATCGAGTTGTTGCGGGAAGTGAGCGCCTATCCGGCGCCTGCCGGCAAACCGCCGCACGTGTTGGACCACGACATCGCGGTGCCGTTCCGCATCCGCACGGCGGGCGGGCTTCTTTCCTTCTTCAGCATGACCACGGTGTTCGGCACGCCGGTCGACGTGATGCTCGCGGAGCTGGCGCTCGAGCTGTTCTTTCCCGCCGATGATGACACCGCGGCATCGGTTGCGCGCATGGCGGCCGCTCACCGGACGCAGTAACGCCGCCGCTTCTATTCAAACACGGCGGTGATCTGGCGGGTGTCGATCCCTTCCTTGGCGACGCGCAGGTCGTGATACACAACCACGGCGAAGACAATTCCGAAGGCGCTCACCAACGCGGTCCACGCCAGCGATCCGGCCATCACGAGGCCGCTGCTTTCGCTCAAGCCGATTAATGCGCTCACCACCGCGCCGAGAATCGCGCCTGTGATCGCGAGCAGCAGCCAGGTTCCGAAAATCGCCCAGCGGTGCCCTTTGGTCAGCGCGCCGCTGCGCTCCATGCTCGCGAACACGCCCCGCCGCTCAATAATGCAAGCCGAATAGGCGACGTACCACATCGTCAGCAGAATGAGAGCAGGGACGATCAGCAGTAGAACCCCGACAGCGATCGCGACTCCCATGCAGATGGCAAGCCCGATGAGCGGCAAGAGCCGGCCGACCACGCTGCGGACGGCCTCGGTAAGGCTTACCAGCCCACCGCGCATGTCCTGAAAGGCGACGTGCAGCACGATCGCTTGCGCCAGCGGCCCGAGCAGCAACATCAGGATCCAGGCGATCAACGATAACGTCACGCTGTCATCGATCAGTGGAATAGAGGTTTTCTGGAACAACATCAGGGGCACCGAACCAACCGCGGCGACTACGAAATAGATCGGGAAATTGCGCGACAGCAGGGTGAAGGTCCGGCTGAAGGCGCGGCCGATGCGAAATTCGCCTGGCGAGGCAGCGACGGAGGTGATGACGGTCGTTGCGTCGGTCATGGCGGCACCTTCCCGGGGCTGGATTCCCTGGTTGGTCGCGTCCGCTCGGGCCGAGGTTCATCCGCGGTAGCCGGCGCCTTCCGCGCAGCGTTGCGAAAGAGCAACAGGCAAGGGGGAACTTGCGCTCAAGGTCCCCAAAACGCGGGCAAAGCTCTTGATTTGGGCGTATTTGCGCCGGCAAATCGGCTGGGGACTTGGCTCAGGCGGGCGGATGACAAAGCTGCAGCAGGGGTCTGTAGGCGGTGAGGCGCAGAGTCGGCGCCTGCGCGACAGCGCCGGCCTGCTCGCGTCCGGGCTCGTCCATGCGCTGCTCTTGCTCGTCATCTTCCTGTTCGGCAGTCCGCGTCTGCTGGCGACCACGGCGCCGCAATCGATCGTGGTCGATATCGTGCAGCCTGAAGAACTCGCGAAGGGCACCCCGACCGAATCGGCGGCGGCCAAAGAAATCGACAAGCAGCAACAGCAACAGGCGCAACAACGGCAAACGCAGCAGCAGGAGACGCAGCAGCAGTCTCAGCCGCAACAACAGGCAGGCGCACAGCCGCAGCCATCACAGCAGTCAGCGCAGCCGGCGCGGGTCGCGTCCGCGACGACAAGCGCGCCGATGTTCACCTCACTTTATCCCTGGCCGGTGGCTCGGCCGGACGTCCAGGAGGGTGACTACCGCACGTTCGAGAGCATGGAGAAATCCGATCGTCCCGAACTCGCTCACTTCAAGGCACGCCTGAAGGAATGCTGGCGGCCGCCAGCGGTGAGCGGGCGCAGACTCTCAGCCGCCTTGCGCGTTTCGTTGCGCGTCGACGGCAGCCTCGCCGGAGCGCCGGAACTGGTCGAGGTGAGCGCGTCGCCCGACGCCGTCGCGCTCGTCACCAGCGCGAAACAGGCGCTCGCCGCCTGCGGCCCGTTCGGTTTCATGCCGGCGGACAGCTACAACAGCTGGAAGGCGCTCAGCCTCACGTTCTCGCCCGAAGACATTGCGGTTGCCGCGGTCACAAAGTGACGCGCAGTAGGGTGGGCTAAGGGTGCGAGCGCATGCGAGCGACCGTGCCCACCAACGACGGACATTGTTTGTTGATAGATATTTGGTGGGCGCACGCGCCCATCGGCGCGCTTAGCCCACCCTACGCACCGCGCCTTATTTCAACTGATCCGCGACCTTATCGAGCCCGGCCTTGACGCAGGCTTCATCCTTCTCGCCGCCCGGTGCACCGGACGCGCCGGCGGCGCCGATCACGTCGTCGCCGACCTTGATCGGCAGCGCGCCCTGGTTGGCGATCACGTTGGTGAGGTGAATGAGGCCGAGGGTCGGGTTGTCCTTGACGCGCTGGGCGAGGTCGCCGGACGGAGCGCGGAAGGTGCGCGCCGTATAGGCCTTGCGAAAGCTGTTCTCGACCGTGTGCGGCCCGGTGCCATCGCCGCGCAGCTGGACGATGATTTCCCCGGCGCGTCCCACCACGGTAGCGGAGACGCGATAGCCCTGCGCCTTGCAGGTTTCGATCGCGGTCGTCGCGATCGTCAGTGCCGTCTCCATTGAAAGATCCTTGTGTGCCAGCAGTTCGGCGTTGGCCGGCGTGGCCAGTGCCGCAAGCAGCGCAGCCGCGCAGAGATAATGCACTCTCATTTCATCCTCCCTCATGTGTTCTGCGACTAGCGATGCGCAAAACGTAGCAGGACAACGCGAGCCCGGTAAGTATTTCAAACCCTGCGCCGTCCCGGTACATTAGGGCGAGGGTTCGATCCGCAGGAGCTTTAACCGATGCAATTCGGTCTTTTCGGCAGCGCGACCGCCGCCCGCCACGCAGACCCGGACGTGGACAGCAGCCAAGGCTACCGCCAGTTCGTCGACTACAACATCGAGGCGGAGGCGCTCGGCTACAAAAGCACCTTCCTGGTCGAGCACCACTTCACCGGCTTCGGCCAGGTGTCGGCTTCGCTCGCGCTGCTTACCTGGGTGGCCGCGAAGACCAAGACGCTGCGGCTCGGCACCGCCGTCATGGTGCTGCCGTGGCACAATCCGGTGCTGCTCGCCGAGCAGGCGGCGACCATCGATCTGCTCTCCGGCGGGCGCCTCGATTTCGGCGTCGGCAAGGGCTATCGCCATAACGAGTTCGTCGGCTTCTGCGTGCCGATGGAGGAGGCGGACGCGCGCTTTAACGAGGCGCTCGACGTTATCGTCAAGGCGTGGACCGCCAAGGAACGCTTCTCCCATCGCGGCAAATACTGGAGCTTCGACGACATCATCGTCGAGCCGCCGACGGCGCAGCGGCCGCACCCGCCGCTGTGGATGGGCGCCGGCAGCCCGGATTCGATCCGCAACGTCGCCGCCCGTGGCTATAATTTGCTGATCGACCAGTTCGCCTCGTTCGACACGGTCGCCGACCGCATCAACCTGTTCAAGAGCGAGGTCGAGAAACGCGGGCGCACCTTCAGCCCGCACGACGTTGCGGTGGCGCGCGCTTTCTACGTCGCCAAGGACGATGCCGACAAGGAAGCGGCGGTCGAGCGCCGGATCGCGGCACAGCGGCGGCTCACGGCGATCTCGCAGACGCCGGGCGGCGACAACCGCGCCAGCATCCTCGCCTACTCGGACACGCGCGAAGCGAGCGAAGAGAGCGCGCTCTACGGCACGCCCGACGAGATCGCGGCCAAGCTCGAGCGGCTGCGCAGGCTCGGCATCGAATATTTGCTGCTCAACGGCGGCGGCCCCTCGCGTGACAACCTGCGCCGCTTCGCGCGCGAGCTGATGCCCGCGTTCGCCGACGAGCCGAAGGTGCTGGTGGCCGAATAGTCATTGCGAGGAGGTGCTTATACCTCTCGTCATCGTCCGCGAAAGCGGGCGATCCAGTAACCACAACTCTTTCAAATACTGGGACCAGTGTTTACTGGATGCCCCGCTTTCGCGGGGCATGACGAGTTGGGGCGAGTTATTATGCTCCTTCTGCGCTCACCTGCCCGACGAACGGCACGTTCGCCGCCGGGAGGAGAGCCGGCCGCGGCTGCGCGGTGCGGCGCGCCTCCAGCAGGCGGGCGGTGAGATAGTGCAGCACGCAGCCGACGACGACGACAACGGCACCGAGCGTGAGGGGGTAGGCGTAGTCTTCCGACCGCGTCTCCACCAATACTTCGCCCATCGCGGTGAGCACGCAGCCGGTGGCGAATACCTGCAGGCTGTAGCGGCCGATGAGCGCGAGCGGCGCGAAGATCGGCGTCGCGCGGTAGAGCCGCGTCAGGCCGGAATATGAGATGACGTAGGCGAGCGCCAGGAAGTGCACGAGCCGCGCCAAGCCGAGATTGCTCTTGTCATGATCGAGCACCTCGTAAAGCTGATCCCACAGGCCGGGAACGAGGTGGAACCCGTTGGTCACTGCAATGGCGGCGCCGACCACAATTGCCAGGCACACAATAAACAGATGCCGGTTATAGCCGACGCCGCCCGTCTTGACGCGCCGGCCGACGGAAATGCCGATGGCGAAGAGGAACTGCCAAGCGAGCGGGTTGAAGTACCAGCCGCCTTCGAGCGGCCAGGTCGGCATGTTCAGCTCGAATACGCGCGTGACGGCATAAAGGCCGGCGGAAGCCGCGAGCATCAGCCAGTCGCTGCGCCGCGCGAGGAACAGCATCGCCGGCGTCATCAGCAACATGACGATGTACATCGGCAGGATGTTCACGTTGCCGAGCTGGTGCAGCATCGCCAGCATCGCGGCGATGCCCTTGATCGGGCTTGAGACCACGAGGTCACGGTCCGGATCCTCGACCAGATCGTCGTTGTCCCACCAGCCCGCGGCGGCTGCCAACAGGCCGATGATCAGCAGCGAGGTGAGGGCCTGGACCCAGTAGAGCGTGAAGGCGCGACGGAACACCGCGCGCACCGCCGCCCAGGTCTCGCCCCTGAAGAAACGCGTGCCGTAGGCGAGAGCTACCGAGACGCCCGAGAGGAAGACGAACAACTCGGCGGCATCCGAGAGGCCGATGTTCCTGAACGTCACATGCTGGAAGAGGTTTTCCGGCACGTGGTCGATGAAGATCGTCAGCAGGGCAAAGCCGCGCCAGAAATCGATCGCATCGACGCGCTTGCCGGGCGTGGTTGTCGCCATGGCACCTTCCCCGATCCTTACACCTATCCCCGGCATAACCTCTTCCCTTAACGTTTGTTCATTTTAAGGCAGGCGGACGACCTTGTGCAGCGCAATATGGGCATGCCTGAGGACCAAAACCGGCATCGTGACCCACCATGGTACCGTTCATGAACAATTCGTCAGCCAAGTTCCTCAATTACGCGTGAATTTGTTAAGGGTCTCTGAAGTGGCCACGGATTTTCGCCCCTCCGCCTCCCCACGACGGAACCAGCCGACATGCGCATCTTCACCGCCGCCCTCGGTCTCGAGGCCAATACGTTCCTGCCGCTGCCGACCTCTTACGAAGCGTTCGTCGAGAAGCTTTACTTGCCGCCGGGCCAGCAGCAGGCGCGGCCCTCGCATCAGACAGCGGCCTGCTGGGTCACGGCCGAGCGGGCCAAGCGCGACGGCTTCGAGGCGATCGTGGGCCCCAGCTACGCGGCGCAGCCGGGCGGCGCGGCGACGCGCGCGGCTTACGAGCGCATGCGCGACGACATCCTCGGCGAGCTCAAACGCGCGCTGCCGGTCGACGGCATCGTGTTCAACCTGCACGGCGCGATGGTGGCTCACGGGTACGACGACTGTGAGGGCGATCTCCTCGAACGCGCCCGCGCGCTTGTCGGCGAACGCTGCGTCATTGGGGTCGAGCTCGACCCGCACTGCAATCTCACGGAAAAGCGCTGCCGGCTCGCCGACATCATCATCCTGTTCAAGGAATACCCGCACACGGACTTCACCGAGCGCGGCGAGGAACTCGTCGACCTCGTGCTCAACGCGCTCCGCGGCGCGATCAAACCGAAGATGTCGCTCTACGACTGCCGTCTGATCGCGAGCTTCCCGACTACGATCCAGCCGATGCGCGGCCTCGTCGACAAGGTGAAAGCGATGGAGGGCAAGGACCGCGTGCTCTCGATCTCGCTCGGCCACGGCTTTCCCTATGGCGACGTGCCGGAATCGGGCGCCCGCGTGCTCGTCGTCACCGACGATGCCAAGGCGCACGGCGACCGCGTGGCGATGGAGATCGGCGGCGAGATGATTGCACTACGCGAAAAGGCGGCGCCGCCGTTCTACGACGTGGACGGCGCCATCGATGCGGCACTCGCCGAGCCGCGCGGGCCGGTGGTGATCGCCGACACGGCCGACAACGCGGGCGGCGGCGCGCCGTCCGACAACACCACCTTCGTGCGCCGGCTGATCACACGCGGGATCGAGGGCGTGGCGGTGGCGCCGATCTGGGATCCGCTGGCGGTGCGCTTCGCCTTCGAGGCGGGTGAAGGCGCGCGGCTGCCGTTCCGCTTCGGCGGCAAGACCGCGAAAGCCTCGGGACCGCCGGTTGATGCCGAGGTCGAAATCCTCCGCTGCGTGAAGAACGCGCACCAGAGTTTCGCCGGCGCCGCGGTGCCGATCGGCGATGCCGTCGCGATCCGCATGGGCGGCGTCGAGGCGGTGCTGATCTCGAACCGCGCCCAGGCCATGGGCATCGATTTGTTTTCCAATGTCGGGATCGATCCGACCCGCCGGCGCATGCTGGTCGTCAAGTCCAACCAGCACTTCTACGCGGCGTTCTCACAGATTGCGTCAAAGGTGCTTTACGCCGAGGCGGACGGTCCGCTGCCGCGCGATTATCGCAAGCTGCCGTGGCGGCGCGTCATGCGCCCGATCTGGCCGTTGGACGCCGAAACCCATCCGCGGCTGCTGCTGTGAATCCCTCCCCCGCGAAGCGGGGGAGGGTGGCGAGCGAAGCGAGCCGGGTGGGGGTGGAGCAAACAAAAGACCCCCACCCGTCCGCGCGCTTCGCGCCATAGCCGACACTGCGCGTCGGCGTTGTTGATCAACGGCGGCCGGAGGCCGCCTATGCACCCTCCCCGCTTCGCGGGGAGGGATTACACCACCCGCATGATCGCTTCGATCTCGACCGGGATCTGGTTGGGCAGCGAACCCATGCCGACGGCCGAACGGGCGTGACGACCGCGTTCGCCCAGCAGCGCCACGAACAGATCGGAGCAGCCGTTGATCACCTTGGGCTGCTCCTTGAACTCCGGCACCGCGTTGACCATGCCGAGCACCTTGAGCACCTCGACTTTATCGAGATCGCCGGCCGCGAGCTTGGCCACCGCCAGCAGGCCGAGGCCAATGAGTTTGGCGTACTCGTAAGCCTCCTCGACGGTCACATCCTTGCCGACCTTGCCGCTGATCGGCACGCCGTCCGGACGGCGCGGTCCCTGCCCCGACAGAAAGATGAGGTCGCCCGCGCGCTTGAACGGCACGTAGTTGCCGACCGGCTTGGGCAGCGGCGGCAGCGTCAGTCCCAGTTCGGCGAGTTTCTGTTCGGCGCTCATGCGGCGGCCTCCAGCTTGCGGAATTTTGTGCCTTCGTGCGGGTGCCACCAGCGGCCGGCGATCACCACGCCTTCGGACAGGATGCGCTTGTCGCCGGTCATATGTTCGCCGACCACGTCGACATAATCGAAGGAACCGGTCGCGACCGAGAGGATGGTGGCATCGCCGATGTTGCCCGGCTTGAGCGTGCCAAGCTCGGGGCGCTTAAGCGACATGGCGGCGTTGACCGTCGAGGCGGCGATCACTTCGTTAAGCGACATGCCCATGCAGTGCAGCTTGGAGAGCGTGGTCACCTGATCGAAGGCCGGGCCGTTGATACAAAGGGCATGCACGTCGGACGAGATCGTGTCTGGATAAAAGCCGTTCGCCAGCATGCCGCGCGCGGTCTTGAATGCGAACGATCCCATGCCGTGGCCGATGTCAAACAACACGCCGCGTTCGCGCGCGCGCAGTGCCGCCTGCTTGACCTTGCCTTGGCCGTCGAGCGGCGTGTTGGGGAACGGGCGGAAGCAGTGGGTGAGCACGTCGCCTGGGCGCAACTTGTCCACCACCTCCTCATAGGTCGGCGGCGACAGATCGAGATGGCACATCACCGGCATGCCGAGTTCGTTTGCGACCTGCAGTGCCACGTCGAGCGGCGCGGTGCCGGAATTGCCGCCGGCGATGCGGCCGATGCGCACCTTGATGCCGACGATGAGGTCGCGGTTGGCGTCAGCCACTTCGACCGCGTCGATCGGCGCCATCAGGCGCAGTTGTTCGCTCTCGCCCACCATCACGCGCTTGGAGAAGCCGAAGATGCCGGCGAACGAGACGTGCAGATAGGCAAGGATGCGCACCTGGCTCGGCTCGATCACGTGCTTGCGGAAGCCGGCGAAGTTGCCCGGCCCGGCGCTGCCCGTGTCGATCGCGGTGGTCACCCCGCTGGTGCGGCAGAACTCTTCCGCGTCGATGCCGAGCGACGTGCCGCCCCAGTAGACATGGGTGTGCATGTCGATCAGGCCGGGCGTGACGATATGGCCGGACACGTCGCGCACCTCGGTGCCGCGGTCGGGCCGCAGGTTGGCGTCGATCTTGGCCACCTTGCCGTCCGCGAACGCGATGTCGGCGACGTGGTCGAGTTTCTGCGACGGGTCGATGATGCGCCCGCCTTTCAGGATCAGGTCGAATGCCATGCAGTCCCTCGCCAAGACGTGGATGCCCGGCACAAGGCCGGGCATGACGACTGAATAGTCTGCGAAATCCGCATGCCGTTCCAGCGCTTTTTTCGTGCTATGCTGCGGCCGAAATCCATACGAGCGGAGAGTACTCATGCCGGACGTATTCGTCGCCAAGGCCGCCGAGTTCGCGGAGGGCGACCGGCGCATCGTCGCCCATGACGGCGTCGAGATCGGCGTCTTCAACTGGCAGGGCAACTACTTCGCATACGAGAACCTGTGCATCCATCAGGGCGGCCCGGCGTGCGAAGGCGTCATCATGCACAAGGTCGAGGACGTGCTCGGTCCGGACCGCACTTGGCACGGGCATAAATTCTCCGAGAACGAGGCGCATTTCGTGTGCCCGTGGCACGGCTACGAATACGACATCACCACCGGCGAATGCGCGGCCGACCGGCGGCTCAAGCTCAAGTCGTTCGACGTGGTACGCCGCGGCGAGGACATCTATGTCGTCGCCTGATGCGGCCAGCATGACGCGGACGAGGGACCTGATCGCCTCGCTCGGCGACGGCTGCGTGCTCGACGATAGCGACGCGCAGGCGCTGCTCGCCGCGGCGGTGCGCATCTATGCGGAGCGGGCGGAAGCGCGCGACGAGCCGCTGGCGGCGTTCCCGCCCGACGCCGGCATCACGGCCACTCACGCGATGCTCGCGGTTACGGCGATTCTCAAAGCGGTCAACGTGCAAGTGTTCGAACTCGGCATGTGGCAGACGTGGTCGGGACGTTAGATTTAGGCCATCCACCCTGCCCTCAAACGCGAGGCAACCATGGACCTTCCCCTGAGCGACTTCCGGCACATGTCGGTTGCGGAATTTGACACCAACAAACTGCTCAACCACGCGTCGCGACAGGCGGAGGAACGCGGTTATAAGAAATTTCCGATCGTCGACGTGGATTCGCATCACTACGAAAGCGAGTCGATTGCCGAAATCCTCGACTACATGGACGATCCGGTGCTGCAACAGCTGGCGAAGAGTGCGAGCCAGAGCGCCAGAACCACCGGCATGTTCGCGGGCGGCATCGGCTATCAGGACATGGGCGGCCGCGTGACGCGCTACCCGCTGCGCAAGCTCGAGAAGGGCAATCCGGACGAGCACCGCGACGTTTCCCTGACGCGGCGCTGGATGGATGCCATCGGCGTCGACATTTCCGTGCTGTTTCCAACGCCCATGCTGCAGCTCGGGCTCCATCCGCAAGTCGAAGTCGAGGTGGCGCTGGCGCGCGCCTACAATCGCTGGCTCATCGAGCGCGTGCTCGCCAAAGAGCCGCGCATCCGCTCGATGCTCTATCTGCCGTTCAACGATCCCGACGCCGCGTTCCGCATGGTGCAGGAGATGGGCGGCAAGCCCGGGGTGGTCGGGTTCATGGTGACGGCGGCGCGCTACAAGCCGGTGCATCACAACAGCTACATGCGCATCTACGCCCTGCTCGAGGAGATGGGCCTGCCGCTCGGCTTCCACTCCGCCTACAACTGGAACGACCAGTCGCTAAGCCTGATGAACAAATTCATCTCGGTGCATGCGCTCGGGTTCGTGTGGCACAACATGGTGCACATGACGAACTGGATCATGAACGGCCTGCCCGAGCGTTTCCCCAAGCTCAAAGTGGTCTGGATCGAGAGCGGCCTCGCATGGCTGCCGTTCATGATGCAGCGGCTCGACAACGAATACATGATGCGCTCGTCCGAGGCCCCCGCGCTCAAGCGGCTGCCGAGCGATTACATCCGCGACATGTATTTCACCTCGCAGCCGATGGAACGCTCGGCCGAGGACGACGTGCTCGCCATCACCATGCGGATGATGAAGGCCGAGACCCAGCTGATGTACTCGTCCGACTATCCGCACTGGGACTTCGACCTGCCGAGCACGATCTACGACCTGCCGTTCCTGAGCGAAACGGCGAAGCGCAACATCCTCGGCGGCAACGCCATTCGCTTCTTCGGCCTCAAGCTGCCGGAGCAGAAACTCGCGCGCGTGGCGTGACCATAGGCTGCGACCGAACGCGTTAACACAACGTCATCCTGAGGAAGTCGCGCGCACTTGCGCGCGACTGTCTCGAAGGATGGCCACAAGCTCGGCGTCTGTTTCCATCCTTCGAGACGCGAGCGCGACTTTGTCGCGCTCGCCCTCAGGATGACGACGAGTTTGTTTGACGCTCGCGCATCTAGAGCAGGCAACAACATGAAACTGCGACTGATCAAACTTGCATTACTGTTTCTCCTCGCGGCGACCTGCTTCGCGCGTGCCGAGACGCTGAAGGTTGCGATCTCGCAAAAAGGATTCTGGGATTCCTCCTTCGTCGAGTTCGGCGACATGGCCGGCTTCTTCAAGGAGGTGGGGCTCGAGATCGAGCCGTTCTACACCGACGGCGGCGCCGCCACGTTGACGACGGTTCTCTCAGGCAGCGTCGACATCGGCCTCTCGAACGGTTTGCTCGGCGTGATCGGTGCGTACGCCAAGGGCGCGCCGGTGCGGGTGATCTCGGCGCAGATGACCGGCGCCAACGAACTCTACTGGTACGCGCCCGCCGACAGGGGCATCCGCAGCCTCAAGGATGCCGCCGGCAAGACCATCGCATTTTCCTCGCCCGGCTCGTCCTCGAACCTGATCGCACTCGCGCTCATCAGGAAAGCCGGCGTTGACGCGAAGCTCGTCGCCACCGGCGGCGTGCCGGCGACGCTCACGCAGGTGATGACGGGTCAGATCGACGTCGGCTGGTCGGTCGTGCCGTTCGGCCTGCAGAACGTGGACGATGGCAAGACCGTGATCGTCGCGCGCGTCTCCGACGTGCCGGAACTCGCCGGCCAGACCATCCGCGTCAACATCGCCAGCCCGGACACGCTTGCGCACAAGCGCGATGCGGTCGTTCGTTTCATGCAGGCTTACGCGCGCGCCGTCGACTGGGCCTACCGCGATCCGCGCGCGATCGACCGCTTCGCCGAGAACATGAAGGTGCCGCGCGCGATCGCGCAACGCGCCGTTGACGAGTTCTACCCCAAAGCCGGATTGCAGATCGGAGAGATCCGCGGGCTCGACCGCACTTTGAGGGAAGCGTTGGACTTCAAATATATTGCCGAGCCCAAGACGCCGCAGGACATCGCCGGCCTGTTCGACATCGTTTACCGTCCGCCGCAATAAGTCGGCGCCGCGGCTTTATCTGCCGCCGGCACCGTTATAATGAGTGCGGCAAACCCGCGCCGGTGCAACCATTGGCCCCGTCGCGCGTATATGGGGCGGGAACTTAACCCGCAGCGTCAAAGGGAGTGCCGCGATGCGTCGCCTTGTGACTTTCGTTGTTACCTTATTGGTCGGAACCGTGCCGGCCGCCGCCAATGTTGTCGTGACGGTCGACAAATCGACCCAGCACATGACGGTCGCGGTCGACGGCACGCCGCGCTACAATTTCGTCGTTTCGACCGGCCGCGCCGGCTTCGGCACCCCCAACGGCAGGTACCATCCCGAGCGGCTGGCGCGCACCTATTTTTCCAGGAAATATTACAACTCGCCGATGCCGCACTCGATCTTCTTCCATGGCGGTTATGCCATTCATGGCAGCTACGAAATTTCGCACCTCGGCGGCCCCGCCTCGCACGGCTGCATACGCCTGCATCCGTCGAATGCGGCCGAGCTTTACGCACTGGTGCAGAGGGAAGGCGCGAGCAACACCACGATCGTGGTCACCGGCAGCAACCCGTCCGGCCATCACGCGGAAACGCGCCGGCATGAACGCTCCTACGGCGAAGAGGCCGGAGCCTCCTATTATCAGCAACCGCCCGCTTATCAGCAGGCCCCCGCCTACTCCTATCCGCGCTCCTATGCTCCTTATGGCTACGGCCAGCCCGAGTTTCCCTACTCGCGCGGCTGGTAGGACATCGCCGGGCTCTCGTCCCATAATGGGCGATAGCCACGGGTGACCTGCCATGTCGAATGTCGAAGCCATCCGCAAAGATTTCGCCGAGCGCTTTGGCGAAGATATCCGCGTGGATGCCGATCTAAGCGGCCTCGATGAAATCGCCCGCATTGCCGGCCGTCGCGTGCACCGCCGCTACGACGGGCGCGCGGTCGATCCGGCGCTGCTGCGACTGCTGTGCGCCTGCGCGCTGTCGGCGCCGTCGAAGAGCGACCTGCAACAGCGCGACATCGTCGTGGTGGAGAACCGGACGACGCGCCAAACAATTGCCGATCTGATTCCGGACATGCCCTGGATCGCTCAGGCGCCCGTGTTCCTGGTGTTCTGTGCCAACGGGCGGCGCCTGTCGCAAATCGCGGCGTTGCGCGGCAAGCCGTTCCCCAACGATCATCTCGACCTGCTGTTCAACGCGGCAACCGACGCGGCGCTCGCGCTCGGCAGCTTCATGGACGCCGCGCGCGCGGTGGGGCTCGGCTGCTGTCCGATCAGCGTCATCCGCGATCACGCGGCGCGGATCAGCGAGTTGCTCGCGCTGCCGGAGAAGGTCATCCCCTATGCCGGCCTGTGCGTCGGCTGGCCGGCAACGCCCGGACGGATCAGTCCGCGCCTGCCGCTGGCACTGACCGTGCATCTCGACCGTTTCCGCGAGGATGATCTTCCCGCGCAACTCGCCGCCTACGATGCCCGGCGCGCGGCAATTCAGCCCTATGCGGCGCAACGCGATCCGCAGGTCTGGGGCGAGGCGGCGCACTACGGCTGGTCGGAAGACAAGGCGCGGCAGTACGCGCAGCCGCAGCGCACGGGCTTCGGCGCCTACGTGCGCGCCCGCGGGTTCAATCCCGAATAAGAACTGACACACGCCAAGGCCGGCCGGAATTGTCGCAGTCTGCGGGCCCTGAGCCTGCAACCAAACAGACCGCCGGCGAGTTTATTCCTCGGAAACAGATACCTCCAAAGTTTTGAGGAATGAACATGGCGAAAACTTTCGCCCGCCTGGGCATGCTGTTGGCTACCGCGTGCTGCGCCGGCACCGGTCCGGCGCTTGCGCAGCCGCGCGGCGGTGTGGGGGTGGTCGCCCCGGCACCGCACGTCAGCGCACCCGCCCCGCATATCAGCGCGCCCGCGGTGCCCCACATCAGCGCGCCGGTCGTGCCGCACGTCAGCGCGCCCGTGCCGCACGTGGCGGTTACGCCCCATTTCAATGTCGGCGCGCGCATCAACGCCGCGCCGCAGATCGCAGCGCCGCGCTTTTCGGCCCGGACGCCGAGCGTGCATCAGTTCACGCAGCGCGGGCATAGCTTTGCGCCGCGCAGCTTCGCGCGGCAGACGGTGCATGGCCCGGCGCTGACCCGGCGCAACTTCGGCCGCGTCGTGGGGCGTTCGGTCACCCGCGGAGCTTCGCGCACCATGGCCGGCCGCAACATGGCACGGCACGCGACGCGCACCACCGGCAGGCTTGATCGGTCGGGCGAGCGTGAGCGCGCATTGGCTCGAGGCGATGCGCGTGCCGGCGCGGCTGGCCGTCTGGCACACGAGGGCAATCGCATCATCGAACCCAACAACCGCGAGCGCGTCGCGGAACCGAACGCTCGCAATCGCCCGAACGGAACTCAGCTCGCGGCCGTGAGCCGGCCATTGGGCGAGCGCAACCGCAACGACAACGACCGCCACCGATGGTTTCGCGAGCGGCGCCGATTCCACCACGGCGGCGTCGTCGGCTGGTTCGGCCCGGTGTTCTGGCCCACCGCTTACGACGACGTCTTTGATTACGTGTTCTGGCCGGGTGAATACGACGATTATGGCTTCTGGGCCTACGCCTATGACGATGTGCTCGCGGGTGCTTTCTTCGCGCCGGAGACCGAGGACATATACCCCGGAGACGGGTACGTGGTACGCGGCGGGCGGGGGCGCGCCGCCTCACGCCGGCGCACGCGCGAGGCTACGGTCGGCGCGGGCGGCAGCAGCGACATATGCCGGGTGGATCCGGGCTTGACCCAATGGCCGGTCGAAGAGATCGCGCAGGTCGTCGAGCCCACGCCCGATCAGCAGCGGCTGCTCGACGACGTGAAGGCTGCATCCAGCCGCGCCGCGCAATTGCTGCAAACAGCTTGTCCGACGAGACCGCCTTCGACTCCGCTCGGCCGGCTCGACGCGATGAGCAAGCGGCTGGACGCGATGCTTCAGGCCCTGGACGTGGTACGACCGGCGCTCGCGAAGTTCTACGACTCGCTCAGCGACGAGCAGAAGGCGCGCTTCAACGAAATGGGCCGGCAGCAGTCCGCAAACCAGGGCGTTCCGAACGAGAAGAACGAAGCGCGCGTCTGCGGTGGGCAGGGCCCCGGCATCCTGAGCGATCAGGCCATCGCGCGCATCGAGCGTGACGTTCGCCCGAACGACCAACAGAAGGCCGATCTCGACGCGCTGCGCGATGCGTCCGCCAAGGCGGCTGACGGGCTGCGCGACGCCTGCCCGTCACAAACACCGATCACGCCGGTGGCGCGGCTCGATGCCATGGCCAAACGCATCCAGGCGATGCGCGACGCGATTAATACCGTGCGCCCGGCGCTCGCGAAGTTCTACGACTCGCTTACTGACGAGCAGAAGGCGCACTTCAACATCATGGCGAGGAATCAGTAATCAGTGACCAGTTATCAGTGACCAGAGCCTGATCGTGCTGTCTGGTCACTGATCTCTGATCACTGATCACTCACTATTCGTATTCGCCTTCGATATCCTTGCCAGTGTAGTCCTTCATCATGGCGCAGGCGATGAGCGTGATCACCGCGCACGCCGCGATGTAGATCGCGACCACATAAGGCGTCCTGAACTCGGCGTAGAGCCACGTCGCGATCAACGGTGCGGGGCCGCCGGCGATAACGGAGGCGAGCTGATAGCCGAGCGACGCGCCGCTGTAGCGCAGCCGCCCGGTGAAGGATTCGGCGATCAGCGCCGCCTGCGGTCCGTACATCATGTCGTGCGGCACGAGCGACAGCAGCACCGCGATGAAGATCAGCGCCATAGAGCCGCTGTTGAGCATCCCGAAATAAACGAAGCCGAAGATGCCGACCGTGACCGCGCCCAGCATGTACATCTTCTTGCGCCCGATGCGGTCGGAGATGTGACCCGACAGCGGGATCGAGATGAACGACAGCACCGACGCCGCCAGCACCGCCCACAGCAGGAAGTCGCGGCTGAGCTTGAGCGTTCCGGTGCCGTAGACAAACACGTAGGTGGTGAAGATGTAGAACGGCGCCTGCTCAGCCATGCGCACGAAGGCGGAGAGGATGATCTCCTTGGGATTGCGCTTGATCACCTCCCAGGTGGGCTGTTTCTCCACTTTCTGCTCGGCGACGAGCTTGGAGAAGATCGGTGTCTCGAGAATGCCGAGCCGGATCCAGAGGCCGACCCCCACCAGGAGCAGGCTGAGGAAGAACGGAACCCGCCAGCCCCAGTTAAGGAACTGGTCGCCCGACAGCGCGCTGAAGCCCAGGAACGCCAGGTTCGCGAGGAACAGTCCGCACGGCACGCCGAACTGCGGCCACGAGGCAACGAAGCCGCGATGCTGCGCGGTGCGCGTCCACTCCATGGCGAGCAGCACCGAGCCGCCCCACTCGCCACCCACGCCTACACCCTGGATGAAGCGCAGCACGGTGAGGATGATCGCGCCCCAGATGCCGATGCTCGCGTAGGTGGGCACGAGCGCCACCAGGAAAGTCGCGATGCCCATCAGCAGCAAGGTGGCAATCAGGGTCGCCTTGCGGCCGATGCGGTCGCCGTAATGGCCGAAGATGGCGGCGCCGATCGGGCGGGCGACGAAGCCGACCGCGTAGATGCCGAAGGCGCTCAGCGTGCCCGACAGCGGGTCCTCGTTGGGGAAATAAAGCTTGCCGAACACCACCGCGGTGACGAGGCCGTAGAGGAAGAAGTCGTACCACTCGATCGCGGTCCCGACAGTGCTGGCGATGATCGCCCGCCGCAGTTGTACCGCATGTTCCTCTTCCGAGATGGGAGCTGTGGTAGCCAGTGTGCTTGCCATGTGCGCTCCTCCAGAGCAGTCGATTGTTGGTCTTGCCGACGTGCTGCACTGCACGCGGCTTCCAGCAAAAATCGAGGTGTTTTCAGGTGTCCCCTCTTCGCACGGCAAGATAGCAGAGAGTTACCAAAGCCAAAAGCGAACCTGTTGAATACTCCGTCCCGGCTCACATGGCCGGCAGGCGCGTAGCCGGAGCGTCGCCCCAGGCCACCCAGACGATCGCGGCCATGGCGACCAGCACCAGAGCGGTGAGCGCGACGCAGCCCGGCCAGCCGGCGGCGTTCCAGGCAAGCCCCGGCACGAGGCCGCCGACGCTACCGCCCACGTAGTAACAGCTCACGTAAACGCCGACCGCGGAGGATGCGCCGGTGCGCGCGGTCGCCGTGATGAAGCTCGTGGCGAGCGCCTGGCACAGGAACCCCGCCCCGGCGCAGATGATAAGCGAAAGTACGATGAGCGAGATCGACGGTACGAGAGAGAGCATCAGGCCGGCGATCCAGATGGCGATCACGCCGATCGCCAGCGGCCGCCGCCCGAAGCGCGCCACCAGCCGCCCGGTGAGCGGCGTCACCGCCACGCCTGCGAGATAAACGACGAACAGCGTGCCCAGCAGGGTCGGCGACAGGTTGAACGGCGGCGCCGCCAGATAGAAGCTCACGTAGGTGAAGATCGACATGAAGGTGAACAGCACGCCGAAGCCGCTCGCGTAAGTCGCGGCCAAGCGCGGGTTGCGCAGGTGCGAGAGCATCTGCTTGAGCGCAGCGCCGAGCCCGGCCGAGCGCACGAAGCCGCGCTCCTGCGGCAGCAACAGGGCCACCGCAATCGCGAGAGCGGCGGTCAAGGCGGCGAGCGCGAGGAATGCGCGATGCCAGTCGGCGAGGTCGGCGAGGACGCCGGTGATGAAGCGGCCGAAGAAACCCCCGAAGCTCGTCGCCGAGAGATAGGTTCCGGTGATGCCCACCACCTGCCCGGCCGGCCACTCCTCGCCGATGTAGGCGACGGTCACGACGAAAATCGGCGGAAGCACCAGCCCCTGGACGAAGCGCCAAGCGATCAGCGAGGGAAGATCCGAGGCGATTCCGATCATCACCGTCGGCAGAATGAGCGCAAACATGGCGACCGCGATGACTCGCCGGCGCCCGAGCACGTCGGCGGCGGCTCCGCAAAAAGGCGCGGTGAGCGCGACCGCGAGCGTCGAGGCGGTCAGCGCCGTGCTGATCTGCAGCACGCCGACCGCAAACTCCTGCGACATGAGCGGGAGCACCGCCTGGGGCGCGTAGAGGTTCACGAACGCCGCAAACCCGGCGATCGCCACCGCCACCCGCCGCAGGTCGGTCATTGCGAGCAGGCCGAAGGCCGACGAAGCAATCCAGGCGTCACGTCGTCATTCCTGGATTGCTTCGCTCCGCTCGCAATGAGGCAGCTGATCAATGCGCCATGAGCACCGGCAGACTGGCGTGGGCGAGGATATGGCGGGTGGTGCCGCCGAAGATCATTTGGCGAATCCGGCTCTGGGTGTAGGCGCCCTTGATCAGGAGGTCGCAGCCGAGTTCCCGTGCGCGGGTGAGAATGACGTCGCCGGCGTTGCGGCCACGCTCGGCCTTGAGTGTGATCGCCTCCGTCGGGATCCCATTGAGCTTGAGGGAGCGCGCCATTTGCGAGCCGGTCGGCCCCGGCACCGTCGCACCCTCGACGGTGAGCACGGTTATTTTCTGAGCGCGGCGCAACAGCGGCATGGCAAAGGCGGTCGTGCGTGCCTGCTCGGTCGAGCAGTTCCAGGCGATCAGCACGTTCTCGCCCATTTGCTTCGGCGCTGTCGGCGGCGCGATCAGCACCGGCCGTCCGCTTTCGAACAGACCCGCTTCGAGGGTGAGCATGCGCGGCCCTTGCGGATCGTCGCTCGGGCGCCCGAGCACGATGGCATCGAACACGCGCCCGTAGCTGCCGACCACGTCGTCGCCATCCGGGGCCGCGTCGAACCAGTTCCAGGCGAACGACGGTTTCGTCTCGAGCGAGCGCGGCACTTGGCGGCTCTGCATGAAGCCTTCGAACAGCTGCTGCGCCTGCGTCGCGGCTTCGGCGTCGCGCTGCTTGACCGTGGCCATGGCCATGCCGCTGATCGGGTCCATGGCAACGAAGTTGTCGATTGCCGGCCGCAGCGGGAAACCCTCGATGTAGCTGTCGAACTTCTGAGCCAGCAGCAGCGCGGTTTCCAGAGTCGAGGTCATGAGATCGTGCGGTTCGGTGGGAACCAGAATGGTTTGATAGGGCATAGCCGCCTCCGGGTTCGCCTCTGGTTTCGGGGTACGCTGTCGCGTGCGGCGCCCCCGTTCTGGTTGGCGTCATGATAACCGATGCCGGCGATGTGTAGATAGCGCCCTGCCGGTTGCCTTCGTCCCGGCAAAAATTTTTTTAGGCGGTCGCGGAAACAGGGGTGGGGGCTTCGGCGGCCGGAGCGGGCTCAAAGTGATAATCGCCCGGCGCCGTCTCGTCGCTGCCGCGGGTCCCAGCGACCGGATTGAGCACGGCCGAGAGTACGATGGCGACGGCGAAGTTCACGACCAGCGAATAAAGCGCGGCGTAGCCGGGGACGATCAGGGCGCCGAGAGGAAGGGCGTAAGTGGCCGATTGGAAGCCGGTCGATGCCACCATGACGGTGCCGGTGATCAGCCCCGCCAGCCAACCGGCCATGAGCGCCCACGGATTGAGCCAGCGGGTATAGAGCCCGAGGATGACGGCCGGGATGATTTGGCTGATCCAAACCCCGCCGAGGAGCTGCAACTGGATCGCGTATTGCAACGGGAGAAAAATGATGAAGACGAGCGCGCCGAGCTTAACCACCAGCGACACGATCTTGGCGTTTTGCGCCTCCTGCCGCGGCGTGCAGTCGGGCCGGATGAACGGCAGGTAGATGTTGCGGGTGAACAGGTTTGCGGCCGCAATCGACATGATCGCTGCCGGGACCAGCGCGCCAATGCCGATCGCCGCAAAGGCGACGCCGGCAAACCAGTCCGGGAACGCGTGCAGGATGAGCGCCGGCACCGCGAAGTTCGCTTTGTATTGCGCGAACTGGGGTGCGAACTCGGGCATTTTGTCGATCCCCATGGCGAGCGCCATGAAGCCGGTGAGCGCAAGCAGGCCGAGCATCAGCGAATAGGCGTTGAGATAGGCAGCGTTGCGCCGGATCACGTGGCGGCTGCTCGAGCTCAGGACGCCGGTCACGGAGTGGGGATAGAGAAACAGCGCAAAGGCCGAGCCAAGCGCCAGCGTGGCGTAGGCGGAATAGAGGCCGAGGCTGTTTCCGGTCGGGGACGGGAGTATCAGCTTGTTGGCCGGGATGGCGCTGAACAATTTGCCGTAACCGCCAAGCTCGATCGGGATGACGATCACCATGGCGAGGACGGTGATGTAGATCAGCGTGTCCTTGATGATGGCGATCATCGCCGGGGCGCGCAGCCCGCTCGTGTAGGTGAACGCGGCAAGAATCACGAATGCGATGATGAGCGGGAGGTCCCCCGCCAAGCCGCCGCTGGTCCCGATACCCATGGCGCCGATCACGACCTGAAGGCCGAGGAGTTGGAGCGCGATATACGGCATCGTCGCGACGATGCCGGTCACCGCGACCGCGAGGGCGAGCGAGCGGTTGCCGTAGCGGCCGAGGATGAAATCGGAGGCCGTGATGTAGTTGTGCCTGTGCGCGACCGACCACATCCGCGGGAGGATCAGAAAGACAAGCGGATAAATCATGATGGTGTAGGGGACGGCGAAGAAACCGATGGCGCCGGCGCCGAACACCAATGCGGGCACCGCGACGAACGTGTAGGCCGTGTAGAGGTCGCCGCCGAGCAGAAACCAAGTAATGACGGTACCGAACCGGCGTCCCGCGAGGCCCCATTCGTTCAGCAGGTCGAGGTCGCCGCGGCGCCAATGAGCGGCCATGAAGCCGACGATCGTCACCAAACCGAACAGGATGACGAAGACGATGATGGCGACCCAGTTCATCGCGCCGATCCTTCCTCATTCGCTCCAGTAGTAGAGGAAAATGATCAGGGCCGACGTGATCGGCAGCCACAGGAGCTGATACCAATAGAAGAACGGAAATCCGCCGAGAGTCGGCTCGACCGAGTTGTAGAACGGCACCCACAACAGCGCGATGAACGGCAGCACGAGCAGCCACCGCCACCAGCGAGACAGGGGCTTACGAGAGTTGCTGTCCGTGTTGCCGTTCATGCGCACCTTCGGATCGCCGGGCCGCGGCCGGCAGGCCATGCCGCCCATGCCTTACCAACGGCCCTCACGGTAATATGTTCCGCCGGTCTTTGACTGCGCGCGGCGGACGTGCCAAGCCGGCGAGGGATGCCAAGCCAGCTGTGAAACATGCTTGAATCGCTGAGGAATTTCCTGTCCGACCTGTCCGGCGGCGACAAACGCCAGGATGGCTTTGCGGAAGATGACTACCGTTTGGCGGCCGCCGCGCTACTCGTGCACGTGTGCACGGTCGACGGCGACATCTCGCCCGCCGAGCGCACCCGGCTGCATGACGTGCTCAAACATCGCTTCGATCTCGACGAGGCCGGCACCGCCCGGCTGATCGACGCCGCGATCGCAGCCGACAACGAGGCCGTCGATCTTTATCACTTCACCCATCTGATCAACCGCTCGCTCGACGAAGACGGCCGCCGCCGCATGGTCGAAATGATGTGGGAGATCGTATTTGCCGACGGTCAGGTCGATGAGTTCGAGGACAACATCGTCTGGCGCGCGTCCGACCTCCTCGGCATTTCCGCACGCGACCGCGTCGAGCTGCGCCATCAGGTCGCCGGCCGAACACAATCTTGAAAATGCTGCGCAATCGGCTACGACAGGGCGAGCGATTCAATTAGCTGCCGCGCCAATGCCCCCGCCCGTCCTGATCGTCCTGCACCAAGAACATTCGACCCCGGGCCGCATCGGGCATGCGCTCAAGTTGCGCGGCTATCCACTCGATGTGCGCCGGCCGCGGTTCGACGATCCGCTGCCGGCAACGCTCGCCGGGCATGCCGGCGCGATCATCTTCGGCGGACCGCAAAGCGCGAACGACAAGGATGCCTTCATCGGCCGCGAGATCGATTGGATCGGCGTGCCGCTTGCCGAGAAGAAGCCGTTCCTCGGCATCTGCCTGGGCGCCCAGATGCTGGCGCACCACCTTGGCACCGGTGTCGACTTCCATCGCGAAGGCCAGGTCGAGTGCGGCTATTACCCGATCCGCCCGACGGCGGCGGGGCTCGCGGTGTGCGCGCACTGGCCCGACCACGTCTATCAGTGGCACCGGGAGGGGTTCGAACTGCCGACGGGTTCCGAACTGCTCGCCGAAGGCGATGCGTTCCCGGTGCAGGCGTTCCGCCATGGACCGTGCGCCTACGGCATCCAGTTTCATCCCGAGGTCACCCACGCGATGATGTGCCGGTGGACGACGCGCGGGCACGAACGCATGGCGATGCCCGGTGCCAAGCAGCGCGCGGCTCATTTCGAGGATCGCGCGGTGCACGATTTCGCCATCCGCGCGTGGCTTTCGGATTTTCTCGATCACTGGACCGGCCGCGCCCAAGCGGACATCCGCGCCGCCGCCGGCAGCCGCGAGCATACGCTCGCGGCCGCAGCGTCTTAATTGCTCCAAACAAACAAACTGTTCTATCTCACAGCCGCGCCTGCCGGACCAGCGGGCCAGCGGCGACCGGTACCGGCCGGCTCGCGGCGGCAACGATCGAAGTAGCCAACAGCTTGGCGATGCACTGGTAGCCCCAGTCGTTCATGTGCAGGCCGTCCTTCACGGTGAAGCGCTCGAACGGCACGTGCTCGACCGTGCGCCAGTGGCTCATGATCGCGAAGCGCCGGAACACCGCCACGTTGGCAGCCTGGGCGACGGTCTTAAGCATGCGCACCATGGCGCCGGCATGGGGACGACGGATCACCGACGGCGAGTATTGCGGATCGATCAGGATCACGTCGACGCCGGCTGCCTTAAGACGCGCGAGGCCCTTGCGGACCAAGGTGCCCTCTTCCGATACGCCCTCCTCGTCGACGATGGCATTGGTGCCGACCTGCCAAAGCACGAGGTCGGGGCGCTCGGCGAGCACGCTCCCGTCGAGCCGCGCGAGCTCTTCCCGCGCATCCTCGCCGCCCACCCCGCGGTTGATCACCTCGATGTGCATGTCGGGATATTGCTCGCGCAGCGCGGCCTCGAGCCGGCTGGGATAGCTGTTGGCGGGTGACGTGGCGCCGATCCCGAACGTGGACGAGGAGCCGAGCGCGACCACCTTGAGGCCGCGGCCCTCCGAAATCCGAGCGGCCGTATGCGAAATGGCCTGATCAAACCGCATCAGCGCGTCGGGCGCCGAGCATGCCGGGCCCGCTTCCGCGCACACGGGGCTGGCGCCGAACAAGCCGGCGAACACCGCAACCGCCATGGTGGAAAACAGCCCCGCCCTCGTCATCGCGCCCTCCCGTCGATGAGGATTGGTCGGGCGAGGAGCGGGAGAGGTTCAAAGGACAGGACTCGCGCCCGGCGCTGCCGCCGGCCGGCGCGCGGTACATCCGGTCAAGATTACGGTTGCTGGTGCAAACGACCGATGAAGCTGGTGGAGCCGAGGGGATTTGAACCCCTGACCTCCGCAGTGCGATTGCGGCGCTCTCCCAACTGAGCTACGGCCCCGCCGGTCGGGCGTAAAGAAAATCGGCGCAAACTTGCCAGCCGCCCGAGCGAGTGCGGCCATTTACGGCCGGCCTCCGGGGGTGTCAAGGACGCGACCCCAGCGCTTGTTTGCGCACCGCAAGCCCGCTACATGTGCGCACCTTAATCGGCAGCCGATTCCCCCGCCATGCGCGCCCTTCTCGACGTCATCCTGATCGCCCTCAACATTTACATGTGGATCGTGATCGCGGCGGTGGTCCTCTCCTGGCTGGTCGCGTTCAACGTCGTGAACACGCGCCATCCGTTCGTGGCGAACGTCGCCGAATTCCTCTTTCGCATCACCGAGCCGGCGTTGCGGCCGATCCGCAACATGCTGCCCAACCTCGGCGGCATCGATATTTCGCCGATCATCCTGTTCCTGATCATCATCCTGATCGAGCGGGTGATCATCTACTACATCTATCCCAACGTGATCTGACCCATGGGCGCGCGCCCGTGGACGGCCGCGCCCGGCGGACTTCTCGTCGACGTGCGCCTCACGCCGAAGGGCGGCCGCGATGCGCTCGACGGCGTAGCGCCGCTCACTGACGGCCGCAGCGTACTCAAAGCGCGGGTGCGCGCGGCGCCGCACGAGGGCGCGGCGAACGCGGCGCTCACGCGCCTGATCGCGGCGGCGGCCGGCGTCGCCGCAAGCCGGGTGACGATCGTTGCGGGTGCCACGACCGGGCTCAAGCGCGTGCGGATTGCCGGCGAGCCGCGGTCGATCGCGACAGCGCTGGAACAAGCGGCGGGCGGCGCATGACCGCTCGCGTCATCGACGGCGCCGCGATCGCTGCGGGTTTGCGCGAGAAGGTGTTCGCGGCGGCGCGCCGTCTCGCGCAGGAGCACGGCATCATGCCGGGTCTCGCGGTGGTGCACACCGGCGACAACCCGGCAAGCGCGGTTTACGTGCGCAACAAAGTGGCCCAGACCGAAGCGGCCGGCATGCGCTCGACCGTCCATCGCCTGCCGGCGACGGCGAGCGCCAGCGACCTGCTCGATTGCATCGCCAAGCTCAACGCCGATCCCGCCGTGCACGGCATATTGGTGCAGCTGCCGCTTCCGCCGCAGATCGATCCTCACGTCGTGCTCGCTGCGATCGATCCGGGCAAAGACGTCGACGGGTTTCACCCGCTCAACGCCGGACGGCTTGCGACCGGGCTGCCGAGCCTCGTGCCCTGCACGCCGCTCGGCTGCATCATTCTCGCGAAATCCGTGCTGGCGTCACTCGCCGGCGTCCCAACCGTCGTGGTCGGACGATCTAATATCGTCGGCAGGCCGCTGGTGCATCTCCTGCTCGCCGAGAACGCGACCGTGACGATCGCTCATTCGAAGACCCGCGACCTGCCCGCCGTGTGCCGCGGCGCCGATCTGCTGTGCGCGGCGGTCGGCCGGCCGGAAATGGTGCGTGGCGATTGGATCAAGCCGGGCGCGACGGTTATCGATGTCGGGATCAACCGCGTCGCGGCGGAGGACGGCAAGTCTCGGATCGTAGGCGACGTGGCTTACGCGGAAGCTGCGGCTGTTGCCGGGGCAATCACGCCGGTGCCGGGCGGCGTCGGCCCGATGACGATCGCGTGCTTGATGGCGAATACGCTGCGCGCCGCCGCCATACGTGCCGGCCTGCCACAGCCCGAGTTGTAAGGAAGAACTTAACCCTCAGGGCTGCCAGCCGAAGGCGACCTTATCCAGGGTCTTCTGACCGAATCGCTCAGACGAGCGGGCGATCGCGCGGCCGCCGAGCGCACGATAGAACTCGACCGCCGGATCATTATCCGAGAGCGCCCACACGACGAGACTGCGCAGGCCGCTCTGTGCCAAATCGCGACGGGCGGCGGTGAACAGACGCCGGCCGAAGCCGAGACCCTGAAATTCCGGCCGCAGGTAAAGCTCGTAGATTTCGCCGTCGTAGGTGAGGCTGCGGGCGCGGTTGCGGCCGTAGTTGGCGTAGCCGGCGATGCGATCCCCGAACACGAGCAGGGCTACGCGGCTGCCCTTGCGAATTGCGCTTTCCCACCAAACGGGCCCACGCCGGCTGATCAGCTTCGCGAGTTCGGCTCCCGGGATGATGCCCTGATAGGCGGTCCGCCAAGCCTCGTCGTGGGTCGATGCCACTGATTCGGCATCGGACGCCTTGGCTCTGCGGATTTCTATTAGGGTCGTCGACATGCACGAATTGAAGCAAGCACTTTGCTTTCCTTCAAGGGCTGAATTAACGAGCGGTTAACGTTGTTGTGAAGCGTTGCACAAATGCATCACTTTTGGGGCGCGTTTTAATGCCGCGCACCACCGCAAGCGATGAGAGGGAGTCTACACGCCCGCCGCTTCCTTGCGCCGTTCTTCCTTCTTGCGCTCGTTGGGATCGAGCACGCTCTTGCGCAAGCGAATCGATTGCGGCGTCACCTCGACCAGTTCGTCGTCGGCGATATAGGCGAGCGCCTTCTCCAAGCTCATGCGAATTGGCGGCGTGAGCAGCACGTTGTCGTCCTTGCCGGCGGCACGGATGTTGGTGAGCTTCTTGCCCTTGAGAATGTTGACGACCAGATCGTTGCCGCGCGCGTGCTCGCCCACGATCATGCCCTGATAGACGCGCGTGCCGGGCACGATCATCATCGGCCCGCGATCCTCGAGATTCCATAGCGCGTAGGCGACCGCCTCGCCCTCGCCGTTGGAGATGAGCACGCCGGTGCGCCGGCCTTCGATCTCGCCCTTGTACGGCGCGTAGGCGTGGAACACGCGGTTGAATACCGCGGTGCCGCGGGTATCGGAGAGCAGCTCGCCCTGATAGCCGATCAGACCGCGCGTCGGCGCATGGAAGACGAGCCGCAGCCGCCCGCCGCCGGACGGCCGCATCGCCATCATCTCGGCACGGCGCTCGGAAAGCTTCTGCACCACGATGCCGGAGAACTCCTCATCGAGGTCGATCGTCACCTCCTCGATCGGCTCCATCAGCTCGCCGGAATCGGGATCGCGCTCGAACAGCACCTTGGGGCGGGAGACGCCCAGCTCGAAGCCCTCGCGCCGCATGGTCTCGATCAGGATGCCGAGCTGCAACTCGCCCCGGCCCGCGACTTCGTAGGCGTCTTTCTCGGAAGACTCGGTGACCCGGATCGCAACGTTCCCTTCCGCCTCGCGCAGCAGACGGTCGCGAATGACCCGGCTCGTGACCTTGTCGCCTTCGGTGCCGGCGAACGGCGAGTCGTTGACGCGGAAAGACATCGCGAGCGTCGGCGGGTCGATCGGCTGCGCCGGCAGCGGCACGGTCACGTCGGGCGCGCACAGCGTGTGCGCGACGGTTGCCTCCGGCAGTCCGGCGATCGCGACGATATCGCCCGCGCTCGCCTCCTCGACGCCGGTGCGCTCGAGCCCGCGGAACGCCAGCACCTTCGACACGCGGCCTTCCTCGATGAGGTTGCCGTTGCGGTCGAGCACCTTGGTGGGCTGGTTCGGCTTGACGCTGCCCGAGCTGATGCGCCCGGTAACGATACGGCCGAGATAAGGATTGGCTTCGAGAATGGTGCCGAGCATGCGGAACGGCCCCTCCTCGATCACCGGCGGCGCGACGTGGCGCAGCACCAGATCGAACAGCGGCCCCATGGAGGTCTTCGGCCCTTCCGGGCTCGCCGCCATCCAGCCTTCCTTGGCCGATCCGTAAAGGATCGGGAAATCGAGCTGCTCGTCGCTCGCGTCGAGCGCGGCAAACAGATCGAACACCTCGTTGACGACTTCGGTCGGCCGCGCGTCGGGCCGGTCGACCTTGTTGACCGCGACAATCGGCTTGAGCCCGACCTTCATCGCCTTCGACACCACGAACTTCGTCTGCGGCATCGGACCTTCGGCGGCGTCGACCAGCACGATCGCGCCGTCCACCATGTTGAGGATGCGCTCGACCTCGCCGCCGAAATCCGCATGCCCGGGCGTATCGACGATGTTGATGCGGGTGCCCTGCCAGACGATCGACGTGACCTTCGCCAGGATCGTGATGCCGCGCTCGCGCTCGAGCTCGTTGGAATCCATCGCGCGCTCGGCGACGCGCTGGTTCTCACGGAACGCGCCCGATTGCTGCAGCAGCCGGTCGACCAGGGTGGTCTTGCCGTGGTCGACGTGGGCGATGATGGCGATGTTGCGGAGGTTCATGGGCGTCTTACTGGCGCATGACCTTTTCCGAAAACCGGTACCCACTTTTCGGGGTCATGCGCTAAGAATCAACCGCGGGCCGAACGGCCCGCGGAGCAGCGCCGTATATAGGGCGCGCGAGGCTTTCGGCCAAATCGTTACGCGTCGGCGGGCCGTCGGCCCCAAGGGCCATACGTGCGGCCCGGCAGCGCGTCGCGCACCATCATCATCTCGCCCACCGTCCCCGACGTGACGAGGCCGGCGAGCCGGCCCTGGGCATCGACCACGCCGATTGCCGCCGACCCGGTCTCCTGGAGCACGCGGAAGGCCTCGTCGAGGGTCTGCCGATAGCCGATCGTCGGAATCCCCGTCGTCATCGCCTCACCGACCGGCGCATTCGGGCCGCGCTCCTTGAGCGCGCGCACGATGTCGCCGCGCGCGAGCAGTCCCACCAGCCGTCCGGCCTCATCGACGACCGGAAACTCGCTCTGGCTGGTGTGCAGCATGGTCTCGATTGCCTGGTCGATGTGATCGGCGGGCTTGAGACTCGCGAACTGCGTCACCATGGCGGCGGTCACCGGCACCCCACGAGACACGGCGCGCAGCCCCACCATGTGGGCTTCCGAGGCGGCGGCGAGATAAACGAAGATGGCGATGAAGATCAGCAGCGGATTGTAGAACAGCCCGATGAAACCGAGCGCGAACGCCACCCATTGGCCGATGCTCGCGGCGATTTCGGTCGCGCGCACGTAACCGAGCTGCGTCGCCAAGGCCGCGCGCAGCACCCGCCCGCCGTCCATCGGAAATGCCGGGATCATGTTGAAAGCGGCGAGGAACAAATTTACCTCGGCGAGCCGTTCGACCATGCCGATCTTCGCGTCGCCGACCGTCGCGAGGTGCTGCGGCTCGACCTGCGCCCGCGTAAAGACGATGATCGCAATCGCGATGACGATGTTCACCGCCGGGCCGGCGATGGCGATGAGAAATTCCTGCCGCGGCGCCTCGGGAATGCGGGCGAGGCGCGCGACACCCCCGATCGGCAGCAAGGTCACGTCCGGCGTGGGCACGCCGAACGCGCGCGCGGTGAAGATGTGACCGAACTCGTGGGCGAGCACGCACAGGAACAACAGCACCATGAACAGCAGACCGCTCCACGCGGCCGGGGCGCCGCCGGTCTGGTAATTGGCAAACCAGATCCAGACCAGGAACAACAGGAACGTGATGTGGACGCGGATAGCGGTGCCAGCGATCCGGCCGATGCTCAGCGACCAGGACATGGGAGTTTTCCTCGGTTGCCGTCGGACCGACACACGCCCACGGCACTGCCTTCCGAGGTCGCTAGGTAAGCATGGCGACCGGGGTTCGCCACCGTCCGGCAGTATGTCCCAAGGTTAACCGTATTTTACGGAATCTGCCCCAGGTTGCGGCGGGGAAATCCAGCAGGCCACGCCGATGCTTCGCGCCCTCAACCGCGTGTTCACGCGCATTCTGCTTCTCGTCATCCTTGCGCTCGGCGCCCTGATGGCGGTCGGCGCCTTCGTAATCGGCCAGAGCGAGGATTTGCTGTTCGAACAAAAGAAGGCCGACATCCGGCACGTCGTCGAGGCCGCAGCGGCGCTCGTCGCCGACTTCGAGCGGCGCTCAGCCACGGGCGAAATATCGCGCGAAGAGGCGCAGGCCGCGGCCAAGCACGCCATCGGCGCGATGCGCTACGGCGGCGGCAAGGAATACGTGTTCGTCTACGACTACAATGGCATCAACTTGGTCCACCCGGTCAAGCCGGACTGGGTCGGAACCGACCGCAGCGACGAGCGCGATCCCAGCGGCAAATACTTCATCCGCGAGTTCATCGAGGTCGCCAAGAAGGGCGGCGGCCACGTCGATTATCTGTTTCAGCTGCCGCAATCGACGCAGCGGGTGCCGAAGATCTCCTACGTCGCCGGTTTCGCGCCGTGGCAATGGCTGATCGGCAGCGGCGTGTGGATCGAGGACGTGCGCGCGGCCAATTGGCATCTGGTTCGCAATGTCGGACTCTGGCTCGCCGGCATCACGCTGGTGCTGCTCGGCGCGAGCATGATGGTGACGCGGTCGATCGGCCGGCCGATCAAGCGGCTCACCCGCTCGCTGCATCGGCTTGCCGGCGGCGACATCGACGCGGCGGTGGACGGCGCGGAGCGCCACGACGAGTTCGGCGCGATCGCGCGGGCGGTCGTCGAATTGCGTGACGCGGTGCGCAAGCGCATGCAGGACGAAATGCGCCGCGACGCCGAGGTCAAGCGCGCGGGCGAAGCCGAACAGCAGCGCTTCCTCGCCGAGGTGGCGCATTCGCTCGACCGGCAGGTCAAGGCGGTGGCGGACGCGGTCGGCGCCGCGGCGCAGGCGCTGGTCGGGACCGCGCGTTCGATGACGTCCGTCTCCGCGGAGGCGCAGCGCGAGGCAAGCACCGCCTCCGGCGTGAGCCGTTCGGCGGCCGAGCACGTCGCAACCGTCGGTGAAGCGGCCGGCCAGCTCGACGGCGCCATCAGCGAGATCGGCGCGCAGGTGCAGCAGTCCTCGAAAATCTCGCAGGATGCGGTGGCGCAGATCCGCGAGGCGAGCGCGATCGTGCGCACGCTCTCGGCCGCCTCCGCCGACATCGGCAAGGTCGTTCAGCTCATCCAGGCGATCGCCGAACAGACGAACCTGTTGGCGCTCAACGCCACCATCGAGGCGGCGCGCGCCGGCGAAGCCGGCAAGGGGTTTGCGGTGGTCGCCTCGGAGGTCAAGCAGCTCGCGACGCAGACGTCGAAAGCGACCGAGGAGATTTCCGGCCGCATCCACGCGGTGCAGGGCGCGACCGACCAGGCGGTGGCGGCGATCGACGACGTGGACAAGACCATCGCGCGCATCAACGAGATCGGCTCGCGCATCGCCGCCGCGGTCGAGGAGCAGGGCGCCGCCACCTCGGAAATCTCGCGCGCCGGGCGCCACGCCGCCGAGCAGACCGAGCAGCTTGCCGCCAGCCTGGTGCGGCTGCTCGAAGCCGCGAATGAGACCAGCAACTCGTCGGAGGAGGTGGTCGCCTCCGCCTCCGGGCTCTCCGACCAGGCGGCCTCGCTCAAGCGCCAGGTCGACGAGTTCCTCGCCCACATCGCGGCGTAGGAAAGAAATTACAGCCCCAGCTTCTTCTTTCGCTGCGCCAAGGTGCGCAGGCGCAGCGCGTTGAGCTTGATGAAGCCCTCGGCGTCGCGCTGGTCGTAGGCGGCCGCGCCTTCCTCGAAGGTGACGAGGTCCTGGTCGTAGAGCGAATATTTGCTCTCGCGGCCGACGACCGCGACGCTGCCCTTGTAAAGCCGCAGCCGCACGCGGCCGGTGACCAGCTCCTGCGAGCGGTCGATCGCGGCCTGCAGCATCTCGCGCTCGGGCGAGAACCAGAAGCCGTTGTAGATCAGCTCGGCGTAGCGCGGCATCAGCTCGTCCTTGAGGTGGGCGGCGCCGCGATCGAGCGTGATCTGTTCAATGCCGCGGTGGGCGGCGAGCAGGATCGTGCCGCCCGGCGTCTCGTACATGCCGCGCGACTTCATGCCGACGAAGCGGTTCTCTACCAGATCGAGCCGGCCGATGCCGTGCGCGCGGCCCACTTCGTTGAGCCGGGCGAGGAGTTGCGCGGGCGAGAGTTTCTTTCCGTCGATCGCGACGGCATCGCCGCCGGCGAACTCAACGGTGATAATGGCCGCCTTGCCGGGCGCCCCCTCGGGATCGTCGGTGCGCGAATAGACGTAGTCGGGGACTTCGGCGGCCGGATCCTCCAGCACCTTCCCTTCCGACGACGTGTGCAGCAGGTTGGCATCGACCGAGAACGGCGCCTCGCCGCGCTTGTCTTTGGCGATCGGGATCTGGTGCTGCTCGGCAAACGAGATGAGTTTGCTCCGCGACGTGAGGTCCCATTCACGCCACGGCGCGATCACCTTCACGTCGGGCTTGAGCGCGTAATAGGTCAATTCGAAGCGCACCTGGTCGTTGCCCTTGCCGGTCGCACCGTGCGCGACCGCGTCGGCGCCGACCTTGTCGGCGATCTCGATCTGTTTCTTGGCGATGAGCGGCCGCGCGATCGATGTACCGAGCAGATATTGGCCCTCGTAAACCGTATTGGCGCGAAACATCGGGAACACGTAGTCGCGCACGAACTCCTCGCGCAAATCCTCGATGAAGATGTTTTCCGGCTTGACGCCGAGGAGCTGCGCCTTCTGCCGCGCGGGCTCCAGCTCCTCGCCCTGCCCGAGGTCGGCCGTAAACGTCACGACCTCGCAGCGATAGGTCGTCTGCAGCCACTTGAGGATGACCGAGGTGTCGAGCCCACCCGAATAGGCAAGCACCACCTTTTTCACGTCGCCCGTTGTCATTGTCTGTCCGTATGTTTCAAGAACCGCTGCGCTGGGTGCGGCGGCGGTCGACCGAGCCCCTGCGGCCGAAGGCAGCTGCGAGAGCTGCATGGAGGGGCAACACCAGACGCTCGATCGCGCGCTCGATGGCCGCATCGGACGGCAACGGCAGGGACCAGCGGAACAACAGCGCGTAGGCGACCCAGATGATGAGGAAGGTGAACACGCCCGCGAACGCAACGTCGGTGAAGAAGTGGCCGCCGACCGCAATGCGCATGGCGCCGACCGCGCTGCCGAAGGCAAACGCCGCCGCGTAGGCAACCGCGCGCACCTGCGGCGGTGCGAGCGCTGCCGGCGCCAAGGTCCAGAAGGCGCCCGCGCCTTCGCCGGAAATGAACGAGCAGTTCTGGTCGCAGGCGCCGCGCGGGTCCCACCACGGCATGAAGCTGTCGCTGCCGGTGAACCCGCGCACCTCGATCGGCCGCGGCCGCGCCCAATGCTCCTTGAGCATCGCGTTGGCGAGCACGCCCGGGGCGAGCGCCAATGTACCGAGCAGAAACACGATCGAGCGCGGCGACATCAGCATGGGTTTCGTCGGACGCAGCAGCTTGAGCATGAGCGCCGCCACCGGTGCGAGCGCGAGCGCCGCGACGATCCACATGGTCAGGTCGCGCAGGCGCAGCACCCACGTGTGCCCGTCCATGAATATGTAGTACGTCAGCCGGAACCAGCCGTCGCGCGGATCGAAGAACAGCCGCGTGATCGCGAGATCGAGCTCGGGAAACGCCGCAAAGATCACGCCGATCGCGACGCCGATCGCGAGCACGACGAAGAGGCCGGTGCGGTTCATGCGGCGGGTGTAGCCGAGCTTGCCATGCGTGGAAAGCCGGCTAGTGCCCCGATTCCGAAGTTCGCATCATTTTGCGGCACGTTCGTTTGCGAACTTCGGAATCGAAGGGCACTAGCAACGTATTGATCTAGTGTGGCTTTGGTTCAGAAGTCCGCATCTCGGACTTGGCTCGCAAGAATGATGCGGACTTCTGAACCGCCACACTAGCGAGTTGGTGATTTGCGAAAGCGCGTCGCCGTTGTCAAAAGTGGCGCGCCAATTCGGAGACGCCTGATGACCTTAATGCCCGACCCACAGGTTCTGCTCGCCTTCACGCTCGCCGGCGTGGTGCTCATCGTCACGCCCGGGCCCGACATGGCACTCTTTCTCGGCCAGACCCTGACGGCGGGACGCACGCGCGGATTCGCCGCGATGCTCGGCGTAACCACCGGGACGGTCCTGCACAGCCTGATTGCGGCGTTCGGGCTTTCCGCGTTGCTTGCTGCATCCGTCGTCGCCTTTACCGCGCTCAAAATCGCCGGCGTCGCCTATCTCGTCTGGCTCGCCATCGGCGCGCTGCGCCGCGGATCGGCGTTCACCTTGCGCAAGGACGCCGCGCGCCGGCCGCTCGGACAGGTTTATTTGATGGGCCTCGGCTGCAACCTGCTCAATCCGAAGATCATCATGTTCTTCGTGACCTTCCTGCCGCAGTTCGTCTCCGCAACCGACCCGCATGCCGGCGCGAAGCTCCTGTTCCTCGGACTTTATTTCGTCGCGCTGGCGGTGCCGCTCTGCGCGCTGCTGATACTTCTCGCCGACCTTTTTACCGCCGCGATCCGCCGCTCGCCGCGCGCAACGCGGGCGGTCGATTGGCTGTTTGCCGGCCTGATGGGGACGTTCGCGGTGCGGCTGTTACTTTGGAGCGCTGACTGAGACAGCGGCCGGCGGTTTGCGCCAAGCGCCGGCACTGCGGCCGGCGATCACCCAGTAGACGAAGCCGGCAACGATGCCCACAGCCGCCATGATTTCAACCCCGCGCCCACCGAGGTCGTCATCGCCGCCGCGCAGGAGCCGCAGGTCCCAGCCGTAGGCCAAGCCGAGCGCCAGCGCGGCGCCGGCGAGCATGTAAAACAAAACCGAGCGCAGGCGGAAACCCTCCGCGAGCGCGATGATCATCATCGCCGGCAGCACGGCGTAGAACGAGAATAACGCCGCCGACAATCCGATCGTGACCGCGAGTATTTGTTGGTCGACGGGCTGATCGAACAGGTCGGTCCAGGCGGGAAGCAGCAGAGCGAAGTTCATCACCACGGCGGCCGCGAGGCAGGCAAGGACAAAAGCAAACAACACGATGAAAATGCGCGCGACGAGGGCCACGGCGCTCAGTCGGTCATGGCCATCGCGCGCAACGCCAAACGCTCACGCGCGGAGAGTTTCTCCGTCGCGCTCTTGAGCTGGCCGCAGGCGGCGAGGATGTCGCGTCCGCGCGGCGTGCGCACCGGCGAGGCATAGCCGGCGTTGAACACGACCTCGGAGAAACGTTCGATCTGATCCCAGTCCGAGCACTCATAGGCGCTGCCCGGCCACGGATTGAACGGGATCAAATTGATCTTCGCCGGGATGCCGGCGAGCAGCCGCACCAGCGCCTTGGCGTCGGCGATCGAATCGTTGACGCCCTTGAGCATCACGTATTCGAAGGTGATGCGCCGCGCGTTCGAGAGCCCGGGATAATGACGGCACGCGTCGAGCAATGCGGCGATCGGGTACTTGCGATTGAGCGGCACCAGCACGTTGCGGCGCGCGTCATCGACCGCATGCAGCGAGACCGCGAGCATGACGCCGATCTCCTCGCCGCAGCGCGCGATGTTGGGAACGACGCCGGAGGTCGAGAGCGTGATGCGGCGCTTGGAAATGGCGATGCCGTCGCCGTCCGCGACCACGAGCAAAGCGTCGCGTACCGCCTCGAAGTTGTAGAGCGGCTCGCCCATTCCCATCATCACCACGTTGGAGATGAAGCGGCCGCCGTCCGCGCGCGGGTTGGGGCCGCCGGCGGGCGGCGTCGCGCCGGGCCAGTCGCCGAGCCGGTCGCGCGCCAGCATCACCTGCCCGACGATTTCGCCGGCGGTGAGGTTGCGCACCAGGCGCTGCGTTCCGGTGTGGCAGAAGGTGCACGACAGCGTACAGCCGACCTGGCTCGACACGCACAGGGTCCCGCGGTCGGCCTCCGGGATGTAGACGCACTCGACTTCGTGCGGCCGCTCGCCCGGATGTTCGCCGGGCAGCCGCAGCAGCCACTTGCGCGTGCCGTCGACGGAGACCTGCTCGGCCACGATCTCCGGCCGCGCCAGCGTGTAGCGCGCGGCGAGCACCGCGCGCAGGTCCTTCGACACGCTCGTCATCGCGTCGAAGTTTTGCGCGCCGCGCACGTAGAGCCAGTTCCACAGCTGGCGCACGCGCATGCGGCGCTGGCCTTCGGGGACCCCGACGGCGGCGAGCGCCTCGGCCAGTCCCGCGCGGTCGAGGCCGACGAGCGAGGGCTGCGCCGGCGCCACGTAGCGCTCGAGGGGCGCCTTCTCGATGGGCCGGGGGCCGGCTGCGGCTTCCGCCGGAGTGGTATCGATAAGTGTCGTCATTGAGGATGCGGGAGCAGTCTCCCCCGGCTCATTACAAACGTAGGCACATAGATAGGCAGCTCCACGGGCGCTGCGAGAGCGCGCGCCGAGCGCGGCGCGGAATTAACAGGAAAGTACAGGAATTTACAGTCGCAGCCGTCACGAGCCGGCCGTCCACCGCGCCGCACCGCAGCAAATGGCTTCGTTTGGCACTTGCACAACCTGGACGTCTTTCTTTCACTCATTCGCATTCGCGGCTGCTTGGATAGACAACCGCGCTCGGCGGAAAGTTCCCGGGGGTCTTGTTCCGTATTATTGTTTGATTGTTGTGGCATTGTTTTCGGCCGCTTCCTCATTGTTCTTTGCTGCGCCGCACTCGCCCGGTTTTTTGTCAATTATTACAAATGATTCGACGCCATGGCCTGCGGTAATCCCTTGTTCGCCGCCATTGTATTTTCATTGTTGTTTACAATGACGTTGTGCATCGCGGCGCTTTGCCTCGTCATTCGCTCTGCGAAGTGCGCGGATACCCGCAGCGTGGAATCAGCAACGATCTGCAAGCAACCAAATGTGTTACCAAAGGATGTTATTGCGCTCTTCCGCATGGGAGGAACATAGTCCGACCGACTTGCCTTTGTCGAGCGCAGTCGAACGAATTCGGGTCACAAATCTGCGATCCGAATTCCGGCATCAAACAAACAGTATCGCGATTTCACCGGCACTCTTTCGCCGTGCGGTCGAGCGCCTGGGAGAGGCCCTTCAACGAATAGCGGTCGGTCGATTGCGTCCCGCGCGACGAAATGCCGGTGACGATGATGTCCTGTCCCTTGCGCATGGTCTCGACCATGCGGGCCTCCTCGGCGGCGTTGCTGATCCAGGCGCCGTCGGCCTTGGTGTACATGACGAATTTGTTGTTGCCGATTTCAACCCCCACCTCGGAATCCGGCTTGAGCTGATAGCCGATGATCACCGAGACTTCGTTGTGCACGTTCTCGGCCGGGCGCGTCGAGATGAACAGATAGGTCGGGTCGCGCGGCTTGTTGGGCGGATTGGTGCGCGTGCTCGACGGCGTGGCCAGCGCGTAGCAGACCTTGCCGCTGCCGCTCGCCGCCGCGTAGGCGCCCCAGTCGCCGAACTGGCCGAGCAGGTTCGGGTGACCGCCGCCCGGTGCCGGCGGCGCGGGCGCGGCCTGTTTGGGCGCGGCCGGTTTCTTGGCCTGCGCCTGCGCCTGCGCCACGGCCGGCACCGCCAGCAACCCGGCCGCGACGGCCAATCCTATGCGCACGATGTTCCGCATGTCCCCGACACCCGAGCTACGCCCCAGATTCGCGGCGATTAGGGGGCGAAGCCGGCAATGTAAAGGCAGCGGGAGGCCGTCCCGTGCCTCGACGACCGCTGGCAAAATGGTATGACACGGCCCCCTTTTGGAACGCCGCATCACCGCCATGAAAGCCGTCCTGTGCAGCCGCTTCGGCGGTCCCGACGACCTCGAAATCAAGGATATCCCGACGCCGGTGGCGGGGCCGGGCGAGGCGGTGGTCGCCATCCGCGCGGCGGCGCTCAATTTCTTCGACACACTGCTGATCGCCGGCAAGTACCAGCACAAGCCGCCGTTCCCGTTCTCGCCGGCTTCCGAGTTTGCCGGCGTGGTCGAGAGCATGGGCCCCGGCGTGACCGGCTTCGCGCCGGGCGACCGGGTGATGGGCTGGATGGGCTCGGGCGCCGCGCGTGAGCGGGTCACGCTCAAGGTGGACCGCCTGGTGCGACTTCCCGACGGCCTCGACTTCGACCGCGCGGCCGGGCTCACCGTGACCTACGGCACCACCATCCACGCGCTCAAGGATCGCGCCGGGCTCAAGCCCGGCGAGACGCTCGCGGTGCTCGGCGCCGCCGGCGGCACCGGGCTCGCGGCGATCGAACTCGGCAAGATCATGGGGGCGCGGGTGATCGCCTGCGCGTCGTCCGCCGACAAGCTCGCCTTCGCGCGCGAGCACGGGGCGGACGTGACGATCAACTACGGCGAGGAGGACCTCAAAGAGGTGCTGCGCCGGGTGACCGACGGACGCGGCGCCGACGTGATCTACGATCCGGTCGGCGGCGCTTACGCGGAGGCGGCGTTGCGCTCGATCGCCTGGGGCGGCCGCTTCCTGGTGATCGGCTTTGCGGCCGGCGAAATCCCCAAGCTCCCGCTCAACCTGGTGCTGCTCAAGGGCTGCGACGTGCGCGGCGTCTTCTGGGGGCAATTCACCGAGCGATTTCCCGCGAAGCACCGCGCCAACATGGCCGACGTGCTGCAATGGGCCTCCGAGGGCAAGCTCTCCGCCCACGTGCACGCGGTCTATCCGCTCGAGCAGATCGCCGACGCTCTCAAGGCGCTCGCCAACCGCGAGGCCAAGGGGAAGATTTTGCTGAGACCGTAAACGCATGGTTCCGACGCGCGTCGGTTCGGCGACCAAACGCGCCACATCTGGTCTTTGGTCGGATTCATTAGAAAGATGGAGGATGGCGAATGATCGTAAATGCGTCCGCCTATCCCGTCCGTTTAATGCCCCTCCCCGAGGATGAGGGGGGCGGGTTTGTGGCGTGGGTACCCGATCTGCCGGGCTGCATGTCTGACGGCGAAACGGAAGTTGAAGCCGTTCAGAACGTCCAGCAAGCCATTACCGAGTGGATTGAGGAAGCGCGACGAGAAGGCACGCCAATTCCCGCGCCCAGCCGCCAAGCAGTATCGGCCTAATCGCGTTCCGATCTCCGGTTCACCGCGACAATTCGCGACAACGCTTGCTCGAAGAAGCCCAAGCGCAACAAAATGGTTGCGTAACGAAACGATCTCCACTACATGAACACGCAACCAGGAGGTTGCGTATGAGCGACGTCATCGAGAAACGGATCGAGTTGAACGCGCCCGTGTCACGCGTCTGGCGCGCGCTGACGGACCATCGCGAGTTCGGCGAATGGTTCCGCGTCAAGCTCGACGGCCCGTTCGTGCCGGGGCAGATGGCGCGCGGCCACATCACCTATCCGGGCTACGAGCACGTGCGCTGGGAAGCGACGGTGCAGAAGATGGAGCCCGAGCGGCTGTTTTCTTTCACCTGGCACCCTTATGCGATCGACCCGGCGGCCGATTACTCGCGCGAACCGCCGACGCTGGTCGAGTGCATGCTCGAGGCGAAAGGCGACGGCACCCTGCTGGTGCTGCGGGAATCCGGCTTCGATTCCATTCCGCAACATCGCCGGTTCGACGCGTTCCGCATGAACGAGCGCGGCTGGACCGAGCAGATGAATAATATCGAGCGCCATGTCGCCCGCGCGAGCTAAAGCCCCCGCCGCGCGCCGCGGCCCTGCCCCGGTGTTTGCAGCGCTCGGAGACGAAACCCGCCTGTCGCTGGTCGGACGATTGTCGAGCGGACCGCCCCAATCGATTTCCCGGCTCGCGCGCGGCTCGCGGCTGACGCGCCAGGCGATCACCAAACATCTCCGCGTGCTCGAACGTGCCGGCGTCGTTCACAGCGTGCGGGTCGGACGCGAACAGCAGTTCGCGTTCCGGCCGGCGCCGCTCCAGGACGCGCAGGACTACCTCGCACGCGTCTCCGGTCAATGGGACCGCGTGTTGATGCGTCTCAAAACTTTTGTCGAAACCTAAAAAGGCGGGGCGTCTATTTCAATCCGCGCGCCAGTGCAGCGCGGGCGGCGGCGCGATGCAGCGGCGTGATGTGCGCGGCGACCGCGTCGTCGGCGAAGCCGATCACCGGCAGCATGTCGGGAATGAATTGGGTCGCGGCAAGGCGGGCCGACCCGTTCGCGTTTCGCGCGGCCAGCCTACCCGCGATCAATCACCCCACCCGGCGCCGCCCGCGTTCGCGGGCGTCGCCACCCTCCCGGCTGCGCGGGGAGGGATAAGCGGATAGGCGGCTTCCACTACATACGGCCCGCCGCCGACCGAGGCCTTCGACGAGAACAGCACGAAGCGCGACACCGGGAACGGCGAGACGGGGACGGGCCCGCGTGCCGAGAGATAATCGGCGACCTGCAGGCTCGAGGAATCGCGCAGCCGCGCGAGCGTTACGTGCGGCATGAACTTGCGGCCCTCGGGCTCGAGTCCGAGCCGCTGCATCAGGCGATCAAGTTCCGCCTGCAGCTCGATCAGCGGCGGCACCGGGGCAGCCGCGGCGACCACCGCGCGCGGCTTGCGGCCGCCGAAGGAATCGAGCCGCTCGAAACGCAGGTCGAAGCCGCGCCGGTTCACCTTGTCGAGCAGCGAAGCGATGTCGTGCGCAAACGCGTCGTCCACGTCGCCGATGAACCGCAGGGTGAGGTGATAGTTTTCCGGATCGATCCAGCGCGCGCCCGGCAGGCCGCCGCGCAGCATGGACAGCGCCTGGGCAACGTCGGCGGGGATCTCGAGGCCGGTGAACAGGCGGGGCATGGCTGGACTCGGGACACTCGACGGGAACTGGACGGGACCAGAATGTGGAGATTCGCCGGTGCGGCGCAACCGTCAATGCGCCGCATGGGCGCGCCCGACCAGCTCCTCGACTAGCGGCAGCATCCGCCCGACGATGACGTCCACCCCGGCCGCGGTCGGATGCAGGCCGTCGCCCTGGTTGAGGCTGCGCTCGGCCGCCACGCCGTCGAGGAAGAAGGGATAGAACAGGGTGCCGTAGGCGGCGGCGAGATCGGGATAGATCGCGTCGAAGGCCTTGGTGTACTCGGCCCCCATGTTGGGCGGCGCCCGCATTCCGGCGAGCAGCACCGGGAGCTTGCGCGCGGTGAGCCGCTTGAGGATCGTGTCGAGATTGGCCCGCGTCTGCGCCGGGTCGATGCCGCGCAACGCATCGTTGGCGCCGAGTTCGAGGATCACCGCATCGGTGTCGTCCGGCACCGACCAATCGAGCCGCGACAGCCCGTCGGCGCTGGTATCGCCGGAGACGCCTGCGTTGACGATCTCCGCCGCGACGCCCTTTTGCGCCAGCGCGCGCTCGAGCCGCGCCGGGAAAGCGGCGTCGGCCGCAAGGCCGAGACCGGCGGTGAGCGAATCGCCCAATGCGACGATCTTCACCGGCCGGGCGACGCCGCCCGGCTGCGCCACGGCGGAAACGACCGCCAAGCCCGCGACCGCGGCGGCGAGCGCGAGCATCTGGACCGGCCGCGCCCGTATCCCATATGAGCGGCCACGGCATGCACAGATCTTTCGGTTCCCCTCCCCCCATTCGCGAAGCGGATGGTGGGGAGGGGTCAGGGGTGGGGGGGCGCTTGTGGTCAACCTGCGTCGGTCGAGCAAACAGACGAAGACCCCCCACCCGGCTCGCTTCGCTCGCCACCCTCCCCACCGCTCGCTGCGCTCGCGGGGGGAGGGATAAGCAAGCGGCTCGGGACGTGCGCGGAAGGGCCACATGAACGACACCTCAGCGGGCGGGCCGGCCCATGGCATTGCGTTGACCGGCATCAATCTCGCGCTCGGCCGCGGCGCCGCCCGGGTTCATATCCTCAAGGACATCGGCCTGCACATAGGTCACGGCGAAGCGGTCGGGCTCGTCGGCCCGTCAGGCTCCGGCAAATCGACCTTGCTGATGGTGATGGCGGGGCTGGAGCGCCCCGACTCCGGCACGGTCGTGCTCGCGGGCCAGGACCTCGGCCGGCTCGACGAGGACGCGCTGGCGCGGTTTCGCGGGCGCAACGTCGGCATCGTGTTTCAATCGTTTCATCTGATTCCGACCATGACGGCGCTCGAAAACGTCGCGGTGCCGCTCGAGCTTGCCGGCCACGACGACGCCTTCGCGCGCGCGGCGCGCGAACTCGACGCGGTGGGGCTTACCGATCGCGTCGACCACTACCCAGCCGAGTTGTCCGGCGGCGAGCAGCAGCGCGTCGCGCTCGCCCGCGCGCTCGCGCCCAATCCGGCCATCCTGGTGGCGGACGAACCTACGGGGAATCTCGACGAGGCGACCGGCCGGCAGGTCATCGACCTGATGTTCGCCGGCCAGCGGGAGCGCGGAACGACCCTCGTGCTCGTCACGCATGACGCGGCGCTGGCGCAGCGATGCGGCCGGGTGGTGCGGCTGCGCTCCGGCCGCATCGAGGAGCCCGCGCGCACGCGGGTTTCCGCATGACGGCGGGGCGCTTCGGCCTCCCCTTGCGGCTTGCCTGGCGCGAACTGCGCGCGGGGCCGCGCGGCTTTCACGTGTTCATGGCCTGTCTCGCGCTCGGCGTGATGGCGATTGCCGGCGTGGGCTCGGTCGCGCGCAGCCTGGAAGACGGGCTTGCCGGCGAAGGCCGCAACATCCTCGGCGGCGACATGGCCTTCTCGCTGGTCCAGCGCGAAGCGAGCGCGGTCGAGCGCGCCTTTCTCGACGCCCAAGACGGCGTTTCGGCGGCGGCGACCATGCGGGCGATGGCGCGCAGCGAGGACGGCCGCGCGACGCTGGTCGAAACCAAAGCGGTCGACAACGCCTACCCGCTCTACGGCACGATCGTCACCGACCCGGCCGGCAACCTCTCGGACCTGCTCGCTCCGCGTGACGGCGTCTACGGCGCAATCGCCGGTCCCGATCTCCTCGCGCGCCTCGAGGTCGCGCCCGGCGCCCGACTGCGCGTCGGCAACGCCAACATCGAAATTCGCGCCGTGATCAAGGCGGAGCCCGATCAGCTCGCCGGCGGCATTCCGTTCGGCCCGCGCCTGATCATCGGCACGGATGCGTTGCGGGCAACCGGGTTGCTCCAGCCCGGCAGCGTCGTGCGTTGGCATTACCGGGTGCGCCTGCCGGGCAATGCGAATGACGCGGCGATCAAGGCGGTGGCCGATGCGGCGCATGCGGAACTGCCCGACGCCGGCTGGGAAATTCGCACCCGCGCCAACGCCTCGCCCGAACTCGGCCGCAACATCGAGCGCTTCACCCAGTATCTCACGCTCGTCGGCCTTACCTCGCTGCTGATCGGCGGGGTCGGAGTCGCCAACGCGGTCAAACATTATCTCGACCGCAAACGCGACGTGATCGCGACGATCAAATCGATCGGCGCGACCGGCGCCCAGGTGTTTGCGATTTATCTGATCCAAATCCTCACCTTGGCGCTCGCCGGCACGGCGTTCGGCCTTGTGGCGGGTGCAGCACTTCCATTTGCCATTGCCGCCGCCTTTGCGAACGTGCTGCCGATCCCGCTCGCACCGGCGGTCCACCCGGCAACATTGGCGCTGGCTGCCGTCTATGGGCTCATGACCGCCGTCGTGTTCGCGCTGTGGCCGCTGGGTCGCGCCCATGACGTGCCGGTCGCGGCGCTGTTCCGCGACGAGGTTGCGCCCGCGCCGCGGTGGCCGCGCCGGCGCTATGTCGTTGCGGTCGCGATCACCGGCGTCGCGCTAGCGGCACTCGCCGTCGCGCTCGCCTTCGACCGGCGCATCGCGGTGATGTTCGTGGTCGCGGCCGCCGCGGTGTTCATCGCGCTCCGCCTCGTCGCCACCTTGGTGATGGCGCTCGCCCGCCGCGCGCCGCGCCCGCGCTCGACTCTGCTGCGCCTCGTCATCGCCAACATCCATCGGCCCGGCGCGCTCACGCCGACCGTGGTGCTCTCGCTCGGGCTCGGGCTCGCGCTGCTCGTCACCCTGACCCTGATCGACGCCAACCTGCGCCGGCAGTTTGCTCAGGCCCTGCCCGACCGCGCGCCATCGTTTTATTTCGTCGACATCCAGAGCGCCGAGGCGGCGCGTTTCGATGCCTTCGTGCGCGCGCGGGCGCCCGACGCGAAGATCGAGCAGGTGCCGATGCTGCGCGGACGCATCGTGAGCGCGCGCGGGGTCAAAGCCGACGAGCTGCACCCGCCCGACAGCGCCTCCTGGGTGCTGCACAGCGACCGCGGCATTACTTACGGCAACGAGGTTCCGGCCGGCTCGCGCGTGGTGGCGGGCGAATGGTGGCCGGCCGATTACCATGGCCCGCCGCTCGTCTCGTTCGAGGTGAAAATCGCCGACGCGCTCGGGCTCAAGGTCGGCGATCCGGTGGTGATCAACGTGCTCGGCCGCAACATCACGGCGACGATCGCCAACCTGCGCGCGGTCGATTGGCAGACGCTCGGCATCAATTTCGTCATGGTGCTCACGCCCGACGCGTTGCGCGGCGCGCCGCATGCGGAGATCGCGACGCTGACTTATCCGGGCGGCGCCACGCCGGCGGCGGAACTCGCGCTGCTCAAGGACGTAGCCGACGCCTTCCCGGGCGTGACCATCGTGCGCGTCAAAGAGGCGCTCGATGCGGTGAGCAAGATCGTGCTCGACCTCACCATGGCGATCCGCGGCGCGAGCGCGGTGGCGCTCGTCGCCGCCGTGCTGGTGCTCGCCGGCGCGCTCGCGACCGGACACCGCCACCGGGTCTACGACGCCGTGGTGCTCAAGACCTTGGGCGCGACGCGCCTGCGGCTCACCGGGTCCTACGCGCTCGAATATCTGCTGCTCGGCGCGGCGACCGCCCTGTTCGGCGTCGTGGCCGGCTCGCTCGCGGCAGCCTTCGTGGTGGGCAACGTGATGAACCTCAATTTCGCCTGGCTGCCCGGGCCGGCGATCGCCTCGGCGCTTGGCGCGCTGGCGCTCACGGTCGGCTTTGGGATTGCCGGCACGTTCACGGCGCTCGGCCAGAAGCCAGCCCGCGTGCTGCGGCATTTATGATTGCTATGATCGGGCTCGGCTCGCCCCGAAGGGCAACATTAAGGAACTTTAACGAAATCCCCGCTGGCGCGGCCATCTAGCGCGGCGGGCGGGACCGCATTAGATTTACGCCGACCGGGCGCCGTGGTATCGCCCCGCCGCCTTACCGGTCCGTGCCGGTGGCCCGCATCGGGCTGCAGCCGGACGACACAGAGGGATCAATTCCATGTCGGACTTCGACCGGAATTATGCGGCTCGCAGCACTGGCGTCGGCCGCGCAGCAGTCGCCGTCGACGAGGGTCTGCGCGCCTATATGCTGCGCGTCTACAACTACATGGCCATCGGCGTGGCGCTGACCGGCGTCGCCGCCTTTGTGACCTACCAGATGGTGCTCAGCGATCCCGGGCTGCAGCAGACGCTATTCGGCGGACCGCTGTACTTCGTCCTGCTGTTCGTCCCGCTGGGGCTGGTGTTCTTCCTGAGCTTCCGCATCCAAACTCTCCAGCCCGCGACCGCCCGGATGCTGTTCTTCGTCTATGCCGCGATCCTGGGCGTGTCGCTCACGCCGATCTTCATCATCTACACCGGCGCCTCGATCGCGCGCGTATTCTTCATCTCGGCGGCTTCGTTCGGCGCGCTCAGCCTCTACGGCTACACCACGCAGCGCGACCTCTCGGCGATCGGCTCGTTCTGCGTGATGGGCCTGTTCGGCATCATCCTCGCGAGCCTCGTCGGCCTGTTCTTCCCGAGCCCCGGGCTCACCTGGGTGATCTCGGTGGTCGGCGTGCTCGTGTTTGCCGGTCTCACCGCCTGGGACACCCAGTCGATCAAGGAAATGTACAGCGTCAACGATGACGGCACGATCGCCGGCCGCAAGGCGATCATGGGCGCGCTGCGGCTCTACCTCGACTTCATCAACCTCTTCCTCATGCTGCTGCGCCTGATGGGCGACCGCCGCTGAGCTAGAAGGTTCGAGACACGCGAAACGCCCCGGCTTACCGGGGCGTTTTTGTTTGGTCGGGTCATTGCGAGGAGCGAAGCGACGAAGCAATCCAGGGCGGCACGTTTGGCCCTGGATTGCTTCGGCCCTGCGGGCCTCGCAATGACGAGTTAGTTCACCACCAGCCGCACCGACTTGTCGAGCACGCCGAGCACGCGGTCGAGCTCGTGGCCGCGCTTGAGGATGAGGCCGGTCGCCGAAATGATGCTGTAGATGCCCTGGCGGCGCGCCAGGCGCGGGTTTTTCTCGATGCGATAGATCGGCACTTCCGAGGAGCGCCGGAACACCGAGAACACGGCGCGGTCTTTGAGGAAGTCGATCGCGTAATCACGCCATTCGCCGGCCGCCACCTTGCGGCCGTAGAGTCCGAGGATGCGGCGTAGTTCGCGCCGCTCGAAGGTCACATGGCCGGGGGCGATGGCCGGGGCGCTGCCCGGCTCGCCCCCGCGGATCTCGCCGGGTTCGGTTTCGCCAAGCATGCGGCGCCTCCTTGTCAAGGGAACGTCATGATCGCGCCAGCGGGACCCGCCTGCAAGAGGCTCCTTTCAGGTACGTTGCCCGCGACCGGTTGACGCAACGTCGCCCATACACCGTCCCCTCACGAATCCGTCAGCGAAAATCATAATGCCGCCCTATTTGCGCCCAGCGCACGCCCCGGAGGATTGCGAGAAGAAAGCCTTCCAGGGCCCGGTGCGCGAGAGCTCCGGATTCCTCAGCCCCCCAGCCCCCCGGGGTTTGAGCGGACCGGGTCCTGTTCTGCACACGGTTCAATCCCCCAATGTTTAGGCCGGCTCACGCCGGCCTCTTTTTTTTCAGAGGACAGAGGACGGACGACAGACGACGGAAGGAGCGCGCACGCGAATACGGAGTGACGGAAACCAATCCGTCGTCCGTCCTCTGTCGTCTGTCGTCTGGCTAATGCACTGAGGCCAGCGCCGCGCCGAGCATCGTGCCCGGCTTATCGGCGGTGCCAGCCTGGACGATCACCGCCGCGGCGTCGGCGCTTTCAAGGTCCGTGAGCGGAACGCTGAACGTGCGCGCCGCGCCGGTGAAATCCCCGAGCTTGAGCCAGCGGCGCACCACGTTGTGGTAGGTGATCGTGTGCCCGCTGTTCTCGCCGCGCCCGATCGCGACCGGAATGGCGGTGCCGAGCGCGCACAACCAAACTTCGCCGGCTGCTTTCTCCGGACCGGCCGCAACGCTGACGTTGAGCTTGCCGTCGGCGCTGGCGAGCTTCACCGGCACGGACAGGTTCACGCCGTCGCGCCGGCTTTCCGCGATCGCATTTTCGATTGCTGTCTTGTCGTTGCCGACGGCATGGATGCGCCCATTGATGACGACTTGCGGGGTGAATACGTCGCCGTCCCCACGGGACCGGGCATAAAAACGCTGACGCGCCGTATGGCGCGGCTTGGCGAGCGTGTCCTTCCAGCCGATATAATCCCAATAGTCGATAGGAAGGCTCATCGCAACCAGCGAGGGATCGTGGGCCAGTTCGCCCAGCAGACGATCCGCCGGCGGACAGGACGAACAGCCCTGGCTGGTGAACAATTCGATGACCGCACGCGGCTCGGCGCCCGCCGGCACAACCATTGCGAAAGTCGCAACGACGGCAGCGAGGGCCGGCAACACGGCGCGTTTCATCTTAGGTTTCTCCCGCCCCAGCCGTGGTTATTGCTTGGAGCATGATCTTCCCGAAAAACCCACTTTTCGGGATCATGCTCCTGCCGAGGAAGACAAGTTAATAAGGACGCGCGCGATCACCCGCCACTCAATTCGCGGTGAGAGTCTTCACGCCGCCGCGAGGTGGCGCAGCACGTACTGCAGGATGCCGCCGTTCTTGAAGTAGTCGAGTTCCTCGAAAGTGTCGATGCGGCAGAGCACCGGCACGCGCTTGAGCCCGCCGTCGGCCGCCACCACCTCCATCATGAACCGCTGGTGCGGCTTGATCTCGCCGGTAAGCCCGCGGATCGTGATCTTCTCATCGCCCCTGATGCCGAGCGTCTGCCACGACGTCCCCTCCTCGAAGATGAGCGGCAATACGCCCATCCCGACCAGGTTGGCGCGATGGATGCGCTCGAACGACTGAGCGACGACGGCGCGGATGCCGAGCAGCACCGCGCCCTTGGCTGCCCAGTCGCGCGATGAGCCGGTGCCATATTCCTTGCCCGCCATCACGATCAGCGGCACGCGCTCGGCCTTGTAGCGCATGGCGGCATCGTAGATCGGCATGCGCTGGCGCGAGGGAAAATGCACCGTCAAGCCGCCTTCGACGCCGCGCATCATCTGGTTCTTGATGCGGATGTTGGCGAAGGTGCCGCGCATCATCACTTCGTGGTTGCCGCGCCGCGTGCCGTACTGGTTGAAGTCGATCGGCTTGACCTTGTGCTCGATGAGATACTTGCCGGCCGGCGAGTCCTGTTTGATCGAGCCCGCCGGCGAGATGTGGTCGGTGGTGATGGAATCGAGGAACAGACCGAGGATGCGCCCGTCGACGATATCGGTGATCGGCTGGGGGCTGCGCGTCATGCCGTTGAAATAGGGCGGGTTCTGCACGTAGGTCGATTTGCGGTCCCATTCATAGGTGGTGCCGCCCTTGACCGAGATCTTGCGCCAGTTGGCTTCGCCCTTGAACACGTCGGCGTATTTGCGCGCGAACATCGCCTTGTTGATCACCTTGCGGATCACCGCGGTGACCTCGCGGCTCGATGGCCAGATGTCCTTGAGGAAGACGTTCTTGCCCTTGTCGTCGGTGCCGAGCGGTGTCTTGACGATGTCGACCTGCAGCGATCCGGCGAGGGCATAGGCGACCACGAGCGGCGGCGAGGCGAGGAAGTTCGCGCGCACGTCGGCGTTCACGCGGCCCTCGAAATTGCGATTGCCCGAGAGCACCGCACAGGCGACGAGGTCGTTCTCGTTGATGACCTTGGAAATCTCGGGCGACAGCGGACCGGAATTGCCGATGCAGGTGGTGCAGCCGAAACCCACGAGGTTATAGCCGATCTTGTCGAGATCGGCCTGCAGGCCCGACTTTGCGAGATATTCCGCGACCACCTGCGAACCCGGCGCGAGCGAAGTCTTCACCCACGGCTTGGGCTTGAGCCCCAGGGCGGCGGCTTTGCGCGCGAGCAGGCCCGCCGCCACCATCACGCTCGGGTTCGACGTGTTGGTGCACGACGTGATGGCGGCAATCACCACGTCGCCGTGCCCGAGGTCGTGGTTGCGGCCGGGCACCGGCACGCGTTTCTCCACTTCCGCGCCCTTGCCGAACTCTTTGTTGAGCGACTCGATGAAGGCGGTCCTCGCCTCCTTGAGCAGCACGCGGTCTTGCGGGCGCTTGGGTCCGGCAAGCGACGGCTCGACCGAATTGAGATCGAGCTTGAGCAGATCGGTGAAGGTCGGATCCTGCGTGCCCTTGGTACGGAAGAGGCCCTGTGCCTTGGCATAGGCCTTGACCAGCGCCACCGTCGCGGCCGGGCGGCCGGTGTTGTCGAGATAGCGGATGGTGTCGTCATCGGTCGGGAAATAGCCGCAGGTCGCGCCGTATTCCGGCGACATGTTGCCGATGGTGGCGCGGTCTTCGATCGACAGGTTGTCGAGCCCCGGTCCGCAGAACTCGACGAATTTGTTGACCACGCCGCGTTTGCGCAGCATCTGGGTGACCGTGAGCACCAGGTCGGTGGCGGTGACGCCTTCCTTGAGCTTGCCGGTGAGCCGCACGCCGATCACCTCGGGCAGCACCATCGACATCGGCTGGCCGAGCATCGCGGCCTCCGCCTCGATGCCGCCGACGCCCCAGCCGAGCACCGAGAGCCCGTTGACCATGGTGGTGTGCGAATCCGTGCCCACCACCGTGTCGGGGTAGGCGATGTCGGCCTGCACGATGCGGCCGTCGGCCTTCACCTTTTCCTTGCCGGTGAACACCACGTGCGAGAGATATTCGAGATTGACCTGATGACAGATGCCGGTGCCGGGCGGCACCACGCGGAAGTTCTCGAACGAGCGCTGCGCCCATTTGAGGAAGCGATAGCGTTCCTGGTTTTGTTTGTATTCCTCGTCGACGTTCTTTTTGAACGCGGTGTTGTTGCCGAAGAAGTTCACGATCACCGAATGGTCGATGACGAGGTCGACCGGCACCATCGGATTGATGCGCTTGGGATCGCCGCCGAGGTTGTGCATGGCGTCGCGCATGGCGGCGAGGTCGACCACCGCCGGGACGCCGGTGAAATCCTGCATCAGCACGCGCGCCGGCCGGAACGCGATCTCGTGCTCGGAGGTTTTCGTCTTGAGCCAGGCGGCAACCGCCTTGATGTCGTCCTTCGTCACCGTGCGCCCATCCTCGAACCGCAGCAGGTTCTCGAGCAGCACCTTCATCGAGAACGGCAGGCGCGAGATGCCGCGCAACCCGTGCTGTTCCGCGGTCGGGAGGCTGTAATAGGCATAGGTTTTGGCGCCCACCTTGAGGGTTTTCCGGCACCTAAAGCTGTCGAGCGAGGTCATGACCGTCGGTTCCATCGGATCGGGCGCGAGGCTCGCGGAGCCTTGCGTTGCGGGCGTCTCGCCTCGATCGTGATGCGAATTTCCGGACGGGAGGCCGGCGACCGGCAGGCTTCGGAAATCCGCTGCGGACTAAGCGGAGCGCCCGGCAGCGCGGCGCAAGCGGTTGGCTTATAGGGCGTATTTGCGCCTACTTCCACACCGGCAGGGTTTCTTTATTGACCTATTTGTTATTTTTACCGCTTGCCCCTGCGTAACGCAGGCATTTTGGACCACGGAAGGGACCACCCGTGCGCGTTTCAGCCTCTAATCTGGCCTGCGTGCGCGGCGGCCGCGAAATCTTTCGCAACGTCAACTTCAGTTTATCCTCCGGTCAGGTTTTGGCGGTGGTCGGACCCAACGGCGCCGGAAAATCGTCATTGCTGCGGGTCGTCGCGGGCCTTCTGCGCCTCGAATCGGGACGCCTCGACCTCGAGGGGGGCGACCCCGAGCTGACCATCCCCGAACAGGCGCATTACCTCGGCCACCAGGACGCGCTCAAAGCGGCCCTGTCGGTGGCCGAGAACCTCGCGTTCTGGGCCGGCTACCTGGGCACGGGACCCGCGGCCGGGGACGAAGCGCTGGAAGCCGTAGGCCTCGCGGCCATCCCCGACCTGCCGGCCGGCTACCTCTCGGCCGGGCAGCGCCGCCGGCTCTCGATCGCCCGTCTGGTGGCAGTGCGCCGGCCGATCTGGCTGCTCGACGAAGCCGCCGCGGCCCTCGACCAAGCGGCCCAGGTGCGCCTCATCGACCTGATGCGGGCGCACCTCGCCAGTGGCGGGCTGATCCTCGCCGCCACGCATGCGCCGCTCGGCCTCGACGGAGTGCAGGAATTGCGGCTGGGGAATGGGTGATGGCGGCGCTTTCGGCCCTGCTCCGGCGCGATATCCGGCTTGCCGCGCGGGTAGGCGGCGGGGCGCTGATGGGCGTGCTGTTCTTCCTCATCGTCGTCGCGATGGTGCCGTTCGCGCTCGGGCCGGACCTCGCGCTCCTCGCCCGCACCGGCCCGGCGATCCTGTGGGTTGGTGCGCTGCTCGCGAGCCTGCTGGCCCTCGACCGGCTGTTCGCGGCCGACCATGAGGACGGTTCGCTCGACCTGATCCTCATGGGCCGCGCGCCGCTCGAACTGGCGGTCGCCGCCAAGGCGCTCGCCCATTGGCTCACCACCGGCGTGCCGCTGGTGATCGCGGCGCCGCTGCTCGGGCTGTTTCTCAATCTCGCGCCGGCCGCGATTGGTGCCGTCGCGCTGACCCTGCTCGTCGGCACGCCGGCGCTCACATGCATCGGGCTCATCGGCGCCGCGCTCGCGGTGGCGCTGCGCCGCGGCGGCCTGCTGGTGCCGGTGCTGGTGCTGCCGCTCACCGTGCCGGTGCTCATCTTCGGGGTCGCGGCCAGCAACGCCGCGCTCGCCGGGCCGGTGCCGTTCGGCACGCCGTTCACCGTACTGGTGGCGCTGACCTTGGCGAGCGTGGTCGTCGGCCCGTTCGCCGCCGCCGCCGCGCTCCGCCATGGACTTGACTGATGCCACGTGACGAGCTGGCGGCGAGCGCATTCGGCCGCATTGCCGTGCCGCAATACTATCCGTAAGAGCTTTGCCGGGAGACGATCGTGCGCCTGAGCGAACTCGCCAACCCATCGCGCTTCAACGCGCTTGCCGAGCGGCTGCTCCCGTGGCTCGTGGTCGCGACCGTGCTCGCCTTCGCGCTCGGGCTTTATCAGGCGCTGTTCGTCGCGCCCGACGATTATCAGCAGGGCGCGACCGTGAAGATCATGTTCATCCACGTACCGTCCGCCTGGCTCGGCATGCTCGGCTGGGCGCTGATGGCGGTCGCGGCGCTCGGCACGTTGGTGTGGCGGCATCCGCTCGCCGACGTGGCGATGAAGACCGCCGCGCCGATCGGCGCCGCCTTCACGCTCATCTGCCTCGTCACCGGCTCGCTGTGGGGCCGGCCCACCTGGGGCACCTATTGGGTGTGGGACGCGCGGCTCACCTCCGTGCTGATCCTGTTCCTGATGTACCTCGGCGTGATCGCGCTGTGGCGCACGGTCGAAGACCCATCGCGCGCCGCACGCGCCGCCGCGATCCTCACCTTGGTCGGCGCGGTCAATCTGCCTATCATCAAATTTTCGGTCGATTGGTGGAACACGCTGCATCAGCCGGCCTCGGTGCTGCGGCTGGGCGGCTCGACCATCTACCCGACCATTCTCACCCCCCTTCTGATCACGGCGATCGCCTTCACTTTGTTGTTCGTGACCCTGCATCTCATGGCGATGCGCAATGAAATCCTGCGCCGGCGTGTGCGCACTTTACGGCTGATGCGCGCGGCCGCCGCGAATCCATGAGCGTGCCGGTGGATCTCGGCCCGCACGCCGGTTTCATCGTCGCGGCCTACGCGATCGCGCTCGCGGTCGTTGCCGGGCTGGTCGCCTGGATCGTGCTCGATCACCGCGCGCAGCTGCGCATCCTCGCCGACCTCGAGCGCGCCGGCGTCACCCGTCGTTCCGCGGCGCGCGAGGAGGTCTAAATGAGCACGGTTCAACAGACACCGACGCGCGGGCGTCGCATCCTGGTGTTGATACCGCTCGCGGTGTTCCTCGCGCTAACGGCGCTGTTCCTGGTGCGCCTGTTCTCCGGCGATCCGAGCCGTATTCCCTCCGCGCTCATCGGGCATCCAGCGCCCGCCATCGATCTGCCGCCGGTCGCCGGGCTCGTTCGCGACGGCAAACAAATTCCGGGGATTTCCGCCGCCGACTTCCGCGGCAACGTGACGGTCGTCAACGTGTGGTCCTCGTGGTGCATCCCGTGCCACGACGAGGCGCCGTTCCTGCTGGAATTGGCCGGCGACACGCGCATCCGCCTCGTCGGCATCAACTACAAAGACCAACCCGACAATGCGCGGCGCTTCCTTAACCGTTACGGCAATCCGTTCTTAGCCTCCGGCGCCGACCAGAACGGGCGCGCGGCGATCGAATGGGGCGTGTATGGCGTGCCGGAGAGCTTCGTTATCGGCCGCGACGGGCGTATCGCCTATAAGCTCGTCGGCCCGCTCGGCGCGGAGAATTTCGAGCGCGAGATAAAGCCGGCAATCGAGCGGGCGCTGGCGGGACCAGCTTCGTAGCTTCAATAATCACCAGCTCGTCATCGCCCGCGAAAGCGGGCGATCCAGTAAACACAGGTCCTTCAAATAAAACTGCCGCCCGGTGTTTACTGGATGCCCCGCTTTCGCGGGGCATGACGAGTGAGAAGAATTACGGCTTCTCTTCGACCTTCTTCGCGTCGTAGCGGGTGAGCAGCGGATATTGCGAGGCGGCGAACAGGAAGGTGAGCGGAACGACGCCGAACACCTTGAAGCTGAGCCAGGCGTCGGTCGTCTGCGTGCGCCACACGATCTCGTTGACGACGGCAAGCGCGAGGAAGAACAGCGCCCAGCGCCAGGTCAGCTTGCGCCAGCCTTCCGCCGTGAGGTCGAACACGGAATCAAACACCAGCGCGAGCAGCGGCTTGCCCAGGGCGAGCCCGCCGAGCAGCGTCGCGCAGAACAACAAATAAATGATGGTCGGCTTGATCTTGATGAAGACGTCATTCTGCAGCACGAGGGTGAGTCCGCCGAACACGATGACCACGACGGCCGACACCACGGTCATGATCGGCACGCGGTGCAGCAGCTTGTAGGAGGCGACGAGCGCCACCATCACGGCGACCATGAACACGCCGGTGGCGGTGAAGATGCCCCAGCGCGAGTTGGCGACGAAAAACAGGATCAGCGGCCCCAGCTCCAGGCTGAGCTTGAGGAAGGGATTGACGGGCGGCTGCGCTGTCATGGATTTCGAGGTCATCTAGGGTCAAAACCTATTAATTCCGTGAGCCGCGTTGCGGCCAAAATCGCCGTCCGGGCAGGAGAAAGGCGAAGAGCGTATTGGGGATACGGTCGAGCCTTTCGACGAACCCGGCGGCGATTTTCGCCGCAACCCAAAGGGACGCGGGCCTTTTGGCCGCTGGCGTCGTTGCTCGTCGCTCATGATCGTGTAGATCACATCGCTCCTCGCGCCTAGCCAGCGGCCAAAATGCCCAGCGTCGCGGCCACGGAATTAATAGGCTTTGACCCTAGCTTCGTCTCGCACGGGCACGGCTCAACTGTCCAGTCCGGCAATGGCGCGGGCAAAATCGCGGGCGGCGAACGGCTGGAGGTCGTCGACACTCTCGCCCACGCCGATGAAATGCACCGGCACGCCGAACCGTTCGGCAATGGCGACGAGGATACCGCCGCGCGCGGTGCCGTCGAGCTTGGTCATTACGAGGCCGGTGACGCCGGCGGTGCGGCGGAACTCCTCGACCTGCGACAATGCGTTCTGCCCGACAGTCGCGTCGAGCACGAGCAGCACCGCATGCGGCGCCGCCGGGTCGAGCTTCTTCATCACGCGAACCATTTTTTCCAATTCGCCCATCAGCGCGGCCTTGTTCTGCAGGCGCCCGGCGGTGTCGACGATCAGCACGTCGGTGCCGCGTGCGCGCGCGGCGGACAGCGCCTCGAAGGCGAGGCCCGCGGCGTCGGCGCCGGGCTCGCGCGCGACGACCGGTGCGCCGGTGCGCTCGCCCCAGATCTTGAGCTGATCGATCGCCGCGGCGCGGAACGTGTCGCCGGCGGCGAGCATCACCGAGCGGCCGTCGGCATGGAAGCGCGCGGCAAGCTTGCCGATGGTCGTGGTCTTGCCGGAGCCGTTGACGCCGACCACCAGGATCACAAATGGCTTGGCGTCGGCGATCGCGAGTGGCTGCGCCACCGGCGCGAGCACCTTCTCGATCTCGCCGGCGAGGATCGCCTTCACCTCGTCGGCGTCGACCGTCTGCTCATACCGGCCGGCCTTGATGGCTGCGACGATGCGTCCCGCCGCCGCGACGCCGAGATCGGCGCGGATGAGCACGTCCTCCAGCTCTTCGAGAGTCGCGGCGTCCAACCGGCGCTTGTTCACCAGGTCCGAGATGGCGCCGCCGATCGAGGCGGACGAGCGCGCCAAGCCCTGCCGCAGGCGCTGCCACCACCCGCGCGGACCACTCGCGCGCTGCTCCGGACTGTCGTTCATGATGCTAGTGTCCCGATTCCGAAGTTCGCCTGTGTTTGCCGCACGACCCGAAGCGAACTTCGGAATCGAAGGACACTAGTTACTCTATAATTCTAGTGCCGCTTTGAACCCGAAGTTCGCAACCGGACTTGCGGCAATGTTGTGCGAACTTCGGGTTCGCGGCACTAGTCGTGATAGCGAGTCCCCCATGACACCGGAAGAGATGCTCGCCCGCGTGCTCTATCGCGACGGCCTGATGCTGGTCATCGACAAACCGGCCGGCCAGGCGGTCCATCCCGGGCCGAAAGGGGGCCCGAGCCTGCTCGATTATTTCGAAGCGCTGCGGTTCGGCCTGCCGCGCTCGCCCGGGCTCGCCCATCGTCTCGACCGAGATACGTCGGGCTGTCTGGTGCTCGGCCGTCATCGCAAGGCGCTCGCGCATTTGGGCGCCCTGTTCCGCCACGGCCGCGTGCGCAAGGCCTATTGGGCGGTGGTCGAGGGCGGCCCTGAGGCGGACGAAGGGCGCATCGATCTGCCGCTCGGGCGGCTCGACGTGACGCGCGGCTGGTGGATGAAGCCCGACCCGGATGGGCAGCCGGCGGTGACCACGTGGCGGGTGCTGGGACGCGCTTCACCTCTCCCCGCTTGCGGGGAGAGGTCGGCGCCGCAGGCGCCGGGTGAGGGGGGCTGTCGAGAGACCGCAGCTGTGGAAAGTCCCCCTCACCCCGACCCTCTCCCCGCAAGCGGGGAGAGGGAGCCCCCACCCGGCTCCCCGGGCTCTGCCCGGGGAGCCACCCTCCCCCTGCGGGCCAGGGATGCCCTCACCTGGCTCCTGCTGGAGCCGCTCACCGGGCGCACGCATCAGCTCCGAGTGCATTGCGCCGCGATGGGCTGGCCGGTGGTGGGGGATGCCGTCTACGGCACCGCGCCGCGCACGGGCGGGCCGCCGCTTCATCTGCACGCGCGCGAAGTCGTGGTGCCGCTTTATCCGAAGCGCGAGCCGGTGCACGTGGTCGCGCCCGTCCCTGAGCACATGCGGGCGGCGCTGACGGCGTGCGGCTGGCGCGGCGAAGAGGCGACAGCCGCGTACGAAAGCTCTCCGGCTCTCAGTAAAGTTGCGCCTTGATGCGCGCCGGCGCCTCGCGATCGTAGGCCTCCGCATCGACCTTGCCGCGGGTGAGGGCCGCCACCATGGCGCCGGTGGACGGAAGCTTGCCGCGCGGGACGTGCAGCGTCGGGTCCCACAGCTTCGAACGCACGATCGCCTTGGCGCACTGGAAATAGGCGCGCTCGACCGTGACCACGATCACGCAGCGCGGCGCCTTGCCGTCGACCTTGAAGCTTTCCAGCAGTTCCGGATCGGTCGACAGCGCCGCGCGGCCGTTCACCCGCATGGTCTCGGATACGCCCGGGATCAGGAACAGCAGCGCGACGCGCGGATCGCGCACGATGTTGCGCAAAGTATCGATGCGGTTGTTGCCGCGCCGGTCGGGGATCAGCAGCGTCCTCTCGTCGGCGATGCGCACAAACCCGGCGGCGTCGCCGCGCGGCGAGCAGTCGAGGCCCTCGGGACCGACGGTCGCCAGCGCCACGAACGGCGAGGACTCGATCAGGGCGCGGTAATGCGGGCCGATGTGATCGATCTCCTTGAGCAGCGAGTTTTCCATCGGTTGCGCGTACATGGCCTCGAGCTGGGCCATGCTGGTCACGAGGTGCTCGGTCATTCTTTCGGCCTCCGCGTATCTGCCATCGATGGCGCATCGCCCCGCTCGACACAAGGGCCATTTTGTCAACCGGCCTGCGCGCCGAACTGTTGCAAAAAATCCAGAACGTTGCCGCCAAGACACAGTTAACGGGCGCGAAGCAGCGTACACTAACATGCGATGAATGGGGGCTTGGGGGCTGCCATGAAACACATTATCTCCGCGACACTCGTTGCCGGCGCGCTGGCACTGGGGACCACGGCCGCGAGCGCGGCCGACATGGCGCTGAAGGCGCCGGAGATCGCGCCGGTGTTTACCTGGACCGGCTGGTACATCGGCGGCAACGTCGGGTGGATGCGCGGCAACGCCGACATCGATCCAGTCTGTTCCAGCTTCAACAATCCGGACTGCCCGACGTTGTTTCCGGGTTTCGCGTTCACCACGAACGTCCCGGGAGTCCCGCCGATTACAACCGTCGTGCCGGCCGCGCTTGGAGCGCTCCCGGGCGTGAGCGGAAGCGACAAGTCGTTCATTGGCGGCGGCCAGATCGGCTACAACTGGGAAGTCCAGCACGCGATATTCGGCGTCGAGGCGGATCTCGACTGGACACATATCCGCATGTCGCTAAGCCAGAACGCGATTGCTCCGCCCGGCTCTGCCCCCGGCTTCTTCGGGATAGTCAACGCCAATTCCGCGTTCAGCAACGACTGGGTCGGATCGGTGCGCGGCCGGCTCGGCCTCGCCTTCGACCGGTTCATGATCTACGGAACCGGAGGCCTCGCCTTTGCCGGCACCACCGTGAATACGGCGTGGGTCTACACACCGCCCGCAGGCGCCATTCCGGCGTTCAATCTCCCGGGCCCGACCGGCAACAACGAGCCGCAGGTGCTGATGGGCTGGACGGCCGGCGTCGGCGGCGAATGGTACGTGGGCGAGCGGATAAGCGTCGGCGCCGAATATCGCCACTCCGACTTCGGCCATCAGAACTACACGATTGGCTTCGACACCACGGGCGTGCCGATCAGCGCCAACATCCACTACACCACCGACCAGGTGACGGTGCGGGCCAACTGGCACTTCAATTGAGATAAGGTTTCGGCGGCCTGCGGCCGATCAACAACTAACGCCGTCACCCTGAGGAGGCCGCTCGCCTGGGCGAGCGGCCGTCTCGAAGGGTGGCCACACGCACTGAGCTTGCTTCCATCCTTCGAGACGGTCGCGCGCAAGCGCGCGACCTCCTCAGGATGACGTTGTTGTTTGTTGCGCCTCTTATCAAATCCATTTCGAGCAGCTTACGAACTAAACAACTGTTTGCCGTCGTGGGCGGCGATGGTCACGTCGCGGATGGTGCCGGGCGCGGCCGGCGCGGCGAGCCGCACCGACATGAACTGACCCGTCCGCCCGACGCCGCCGCTCTCGACCAGCACCTGCCGGCGCGCGCCGACCTCGCCGGCCAGGCGTTGCGCCAGCGCCGCCGCGCCCTTTTCGCGCAGCCGCCGCGCCCGCTCCTTCACGACCGCACGCGTGACCTGCGGCATGCGCGCGGCCGGCGTGCCGGGCCGCGGCGAGAACGGAAACACGTGCAGGTGCGCAAGGCCGCAGTCGTCGACGAGGGCAAGCGAGCGCGCAAACATCGCCTCGTTCTCGGTCGGGAAGCCGGCGATGAGGTCGGCGCCGAACGCCACGTCCGGGCGCAGCCGCCGCACCCGCTCGCAGAAAGCGACCGCATCGGCGCGGGCGTGGCGCCGTTTCATGCGCTTGAGAATGAGATCGTCGCCCGCCTGCAGCGACAAATGCAGATGCGGCATCAGCCGCGGCTCGGTGGCGAGCGCGTCGATCAAATCGTCATCCGCCTCGATCGAATCGATCGAGGAGAGGCGCAGCCGGTCGAGCTCCGGCACGTGCTTGAGGATCTGTTTGATCAGCCGCCCGAGCCGCGGCGCGCCCGGCAGGTCGCCGCCGTAATTCGTGATATCGACCCCGGTGACCACGACCTCGCGGTAGCCGTTCTCGACCAAGCGCCGCACCTGCGCGACTGCCGCGCCCATGGGCACCGAGCGCGATGGACCGCGCCCGTACGGAATGATGCAGAAGGTGCAGCGGTGATCGCAGCCATTCTGCACCTGCACGAAACCGCGCACGCGGCCATCGATGCCGTCGACGAGATGCGGCGCCGTCTCCTTGACCGCCATGATGTCCGTGACGGCGAGCTTGTCGCTGGCGGTCTCGCCTGCGAGCGCGGCGCGGGTCGCTGCCCAGCTCGCCGCATTAAGCTTCTCGCCGTTGCCGACCACGCGATCGACCTCGTCCATGGCGGCGAAGGTTTCCGGCTCGGTCTGGGCGGCGCAGCCGGTCACCACGATGCGCGCGTGCGGCCGCTCGCGGCGGAGGCGGCGAATCGCCTGGCGCGCTTGGCGCACCGCTTCGCCGGTCACCGCGCAGGTGTTGACGATCACGGCATCGTCGAGCCCGCCGGCGCCTGCCGCGCGCCGCATGGCTTCCGACTCGTATGTGTTCAGCCGGCAGCCGAACGTGACGACGTCGAGCGCCATCAGGAGGCCTCGGCGGTCGCAAACAGCGCCGGGTCGAAGCGGCCGGCAAATTCATACTCCACCGGGCCGGTCATCAGCACGTGGTCGTTGGCCTCGCGCCACTCGATGAAAAGATCGCCGCCCGGCAACGTCACGGTGACCTTGCGGCCGGTGCGCCGCGTGCGCGCGGCAGCGACCGCGGCCGCGCAGGCGGCCGAACCGCAGGCCCGAGTGAGCCCGGCGCCGCGCTCCCACGTGCGCACGACGAGATGCTCGCGCGACCTCACCGCGGCGAGCGAAATATTGGCGCGCTCGGGAAAGATCGGATGGTTCTCGAGCAGCGGCCCGATCCGCGCGAGGTCGTGGGCCATCACGTCATCGACCCAGAAGATCGCGTGCGGATTGCCCATGTTGACGACCGACGGCGAATGCAGGATCGGCTTGTCGATCGGCCCGATCTGCAGCTCGATCGCGCGCGTGTCGCGAAATTCTTCCGCCAGCGGAATCTCGTTCCAGCGAAAGCGCGGGACGCCCATGTCGACCGTGAAGGTTTCCTCCCCGGCCTTCCAGCAATTGAGCAGGCCCGCCTTGGTCTCGATCGACAGCGCCTCCTTGCCGCTTTCCTTGAACAGCAGCGAGGCAAGGCAGCGCATGCCGTTGCCGCAGGCCGCCGCTTCCGACCCGTCGTTGTTGTAGATGCGCACGAAGCCGTCGGTGCCGGGCGCGCGCGGCGGGTAGAGGGCCATCAGCTGATCGTAGGGCACGCCGCCGGGTTTGGCGGCCGCGCGCGCGTCGGCCGCCGTCACCGCGCGGGGAGCCGCGCGCATGTCGACCAGCACGATCTCGTTGCCGAGGCCGTTCATTTTGACGAAAGGATGGTCGGCGAGCGCGCTCATCGATAGCCTGTCATGGTCCCGCCCTTATATGGCCGAATCGCGCGCTTTTGCTAGTTAAGGCCAGTTCGCACCTCGCAAAACGGTGATCAGCCCTGCGCGGTCACGGCAGGCGATTTCAACGCCGGCATGCTAAGCTTGCGCAGGCTGGCGACAGGACGCGGGTTGCAATACAAGCCCGGCTGCCGGGATACAGGAGAAACCGATGTTTTGCCTTGGCAAGCCGCTGCCGACGGTTGTTCTCGTCGCGGCGCTGGCGTTCGCCGGCGCGAGTTCGTCCGTTGCCCAAGCCCCCGCCCCAGCGCCGGCGCCGCCAGCCGGGCAGAGCGATCAGGCGCCCGCGCCGGGCACCAAGCCGGGCGACCCGTTCGGCGAAGAAATAACCCTGACGCCGAAGACGATCGTCTATCTCAAGAGTTCGGCGACCTGGGATTCGGCCTTCGAATCGATCCAGGACGCGTTCAAGAACGTTTATGCCTACCTCGACCGCCAGGGCATCAAGCCGGCCGGCCCGGCCATGACCATCTACACGGCCTCCGATGACGCCGGCTTCGAGTTCCAGGCGGCGGTGCCGATCGCCGAGGCACCCAAGGACCCGCCCAAGGGCGACCTTGCCGTGGGCACCTCGCCGGAAGGCAAAGCGCTCAAGTTCCTGCACCGCGGCTCCTACGATTCGTTGGACGCCGCCTACGACGCGATCACCCATTATCTCGACGAACGCAAGCTCGAGGCGCGCGACCTCTACATCGAGCAATACGACACCGATTTGTTGAAGACGGCCGAAGACAATTTGGTGATCGAAGTGCTCGTGCCGATAAAATAAAACATCCACCGCTCGTCATCGCCCGCGAAAGCGGGCGATCCAGTAACCACAGACTTATCAAATAAAACTCTGGCCGGTGTTTACTGGATGCCCCGCTTTCGCGGGGCATGACGAGTCAGAGCGTGGTGCTGTCAGCGGCCGCTTCTCACAACTGCCACACCTCGCCCGGGCGCAGCAAACGAAAGCGCTCGGGTGACAACCCGGCGGCGGCGCGCGCCTCGGCGAGCGCCGCAGCCGGCGCATCGATCGCTTCATCGGTGAGATGGAACGTGCCGTAGTGATGGCCGAGCGCCAGCTCGGCGCCGCTGTCGGCGAAAGCCTTCACCGCCTCGGCCGGGTTCATGTGCTGCGGCGCCATGAACCAGCGCGGCTCGTAGGCGCCGACCGGCAGCACGGCGAGGCGGAACGGCCCGTAACGCTCGCGCGCCGCGCGGAACGGGCGCCCCTCGCGGTATCCGGAATCGGCGACGTGATAAATGCGCCCCGCCGGCGTCTCGATAACGAAGCCCGCCCAGAGCGCGCGGTTGCGGTCGAACAGCCCGCGCGCCGACCAGTGATGCAGCGGCACCAATGTCACCGCGACGCCGTCACCGAGCACGATCCGCTCGTGCCAATCGTAGGTCTCCGCCGCGATCGCCGCGTCATGGGCGCGCATGATGGTGTCGTTGCCGAGCGGCGTGATGACGCGCGGGCGGTGCGCCGCGGCGAGCCGCGCCAAGGTCGCGACGTCGAGATGGTCGTAGTGATTATGCGAGACCAGGACCGCATCGATGTCCGGCAGCGCCTCGAACGCAACGCCCGGCTCGTTCACGCGCTTGGGTCCGGCGAAACTCAACGGCGACACGCGCTCCGACCACACCGGATCGATCAGCAAATTGAGGCCGGCGGTCTGCAAAAGCCAGGAGGCGTGGCCGATGTAAGAGAGCCGCCAGGCGGAGCCCGTGACCCTTGCGGGCGGCCGGTCGGCGAACGGACTCGGCGCCCAGGCGGGCCACGCCACCTTGCCGTTCGCAATTTGCCAGCGCAGCAGGTTGAACAGGCTGCGCGGCGGCGTGCCGTCCGGATCGAAGAAGCTGATACCGTCGAAATGATCCGACACCGGCCCGTCGTAGTAGCGCGCGAGCGCCGCGCGCGCGGCCCTGCCGCTAACGCCGGCGGCGGCGAGCGCGGCAACGGCGGCGATCGTGCGGCGGCGGGAGAATTTCATTTGCACTCGGCTATGGGCCAATACAGGCAATTGCGCGGCTAGTGCCGCGGACCCGAAGTTCGCATCATAATTGCCGCGAGTCCGATTGCGAACTTCGGGTTCAAAGCGGCACTAGAATCATAGGTTTGCTATTGTCCTTCGATTCCGAAGTTCGCATGAGGACGTGCCGCAGGGGTGTGCGAACTTCGGAATCGGGACACTAGGCCAACCTTGACTTGAGCAGGGCCGCTCCCTAGGTTTCGCGCGCTCTCGGATCAGAGCCGACGTGAAGTTTCGCCGACCGGCAAGGGCCGGAGGTCAACGCCCGACAGCGCGATGCGCCCTCGGGCGCAAAGGTGTTTGGGTTCGACCAACATGTTCGACAGCCTGTCGGAAAAGCTCGGCGGTATTCTCGACCGCCTGACGCGGCGGGGCGCGCTTACCTCGGGCGACGTCGACGCGGCGCTGCGCGAGGTGCGGCGCGCGCTGCTCGAAGCCGACGTGGCGCTCGACGTGGCGCGCTCGTTCGTCGACAAGGTGCGCGAGCGCGCGGTCGGCGTCGAGGTGCTGCGCTCGGTCACGCCCGGCCAGATGGTCGTCAAAATCGTGCACGACCAGATGATCGAGACACTCGGCTCGGACACGCAGCAGATCGACCTCAACGCCCCGGCCCCGGTGCCGGTCATGCTGGTCGGCCTGCAGGGCTCCGGCAAGACCACGACGGCCGCGAAGCTTGCCAAGCGCCTCGCCGCGCAGATGAAGCGCAAAGTGCTGATGGCCTCGCTCGACACGCGCCGCCCGGCCGCCATGGAACAGCTCGCGGTGCTCGGGCGCCAGACCGAGACCGACACGTTGCCGATCGTTCAAGGCCAGACGCCGACGCAGATCGCGCGCCGCGCGCTCGAGGCCGGGCGGCTCGGGGGCTACGACGTGATTCTGCTCGATACCGCCGGCCGCATCACGCTCGACGAAGCGATGATGGCCGAGGCCGCCGAGGTCAAGCGCGCCGCAAGCCCGCACGAAGTTCTGCTCGTCGCCGACGCGCTCACCGGCCAGGACGCCGTCAACCTCGCTCGGTCGTTCGACGAGCGGGTCGGGCTCACCGGCATCGTACTCACGCGCATCGACGGCGACGGCCGCGGCGGCGCCGCGCTTTCCATGCGCGCGGTCACCGGCAAGCCGATCAAGCTCGTCGGCACCGGCGAGCAGCTCGACGCGCTGGAAGATTTCCATCCGGCGCGCATCGCCGACCGCATCCTCGGCATGGGCGACATCGTTTCGCTGGTCGAGAAGGCGGCGGCGACGATCGATGCCGAGCGCGCGCAACGCGTCGCCGAGAAGATGCGCAAGGGCGCTTTCGATCTCGCCGACCTGCGCGAGCAGATCGTGCAGATGCAGAAGATCGGCGGCATGTCGAGCCTGATGGCCATGATGCCCGGCATCGCCAAGATGAAGAATCAGATCGCCGGCGCCAACCTCGACGAGCGCGTGCTCAAGCGCCAGGCGGCGATCATCGATTCGATGACGCCGGACGAGCGGCGCCGTCCCGACGTGCTCAAGGCTAGCCGCAAGAAACGCATCGCCGCCGGCTCCGGCACCAGAGTCGAGGACATCAACCGCCTGCTCAAGATGCACCGGACCATGGCCGATGTGATGAAGGCCATGGGCGGCGCCAAACGCGGCCCGATGGCGGGCCTCGCCAACATGCTCGGGCTCGGCGGCGGCATGCCGAGCCAAGCCGACATCGCGAAGATGGCCGAGAAAATGCCGGGCGGATTGCCCGGCGCGCCGGGGCTGCCGAACCTGCCGCCGAATTTCCCCGGCGGCTCGCTGCCCGGGCTGGGCGGCAAGCTGCCCGGCCTCGGCGGCATGCCGGGCTTACCTCCAGGCTTCAAAAAGAAATGACGGATCATCCCCGCATGATCCCGAAAAGTGGATACCGGTTTTCGGAAAAGATCATGCGGCAGCAAAAAAGAAAGGATCGTGCATGTCCCTGAAAATCCGGCTCGCCCGCGCCGGCACCAAGAAGCGGCCGTTCTATCACATCGTCATCGCCGACTCGCGCGCGCCGCGCGACGGCCGCTTCATCGAGCGGATCGGTTTCTTCTCGCCGCTGACCCCGAAGGAGGCGAAGGAGCATCGGCTCAAGCTCGACCTCGACAAGGTGAAGGCGTGGCTCGCCAAGGGCGCGACGCCGACCGACCGGGTGCTGCGCTTCCTCGACGAGGCCGGCATCCGCAAGCGCGAGGCGCGCAACAATCCGCAGAAGGCGAAGCCGAAGAAGAAGGCGCAGGAGCGCGCCGCTGCCGCCGCCGGTGCATCGGGCGAGGGCGCCGCGCCCGCGAGCTAATAGATGGCACGGCGACACCCCGCGCGCTCGCTGCCCGAGGCGGCGTCGCGGGTGTGCGTCGCCGAGATCGGCGCCGCGCACGGCATCACCGGCGAGGTGCGCCTGCGCGCCTTTACCGAGGACCCGCTGACGGTGAAGCGGTTCGGTCCGCTGCAGGCGGAGGACGGCCGTGAGATAACGATCGCGGCGGCGCGGCCCGGCAAGGATTGTTTGATCGCGCGGATCGCGGGCGTTGCCGACCGCACCGCGGCGGAACGGCTGCGCAACGTGAAGCTCTACGTGCCGCGCGAGAAGCTGCCGGCGATCGACGAGCCGGAGACGTATTATCACGCCGACCTGATTGGCCTTTCGGCAGTTGGGCCGGATGGAGCTGCGTTCGGGCACGTGGTCGCGGTGCAGAATTTCGGCGCCGGCGATTTGTTGGAGATCGCGCCGGCCGCGGGCGGCCCGACGGTGCTGCTGCTGTTCACCGATGCGGCGGTGCCGCTGGTGGACGTGGCGAACGGGCGCGTGGTGGTGAATCTCCCTCCGGGGCCAAAAACTCCGCTCGTCGTGCCCCGCGAAAGCGGGGCACCCAGTAAACGCCGCCGTCGCAATGCGGGAAGGCCGGTGGTTACTGGATCGTCCGCTTCCGCGGACGATGACGACTGATAGGCCAATCATGTGGGCGGCGAGCGTGCTGACGATTTTCCCGGAGATGTTTCCGGGACCGCTGGGCTTGAGCCTCGCCGGCAAGGCGCTCGCCAACGGCGTGTGGGCGCTCAACACGATCGACATCCGCGACTACGCCACCGACCGGCACCGCTCGGTCGACGATACGCCGGCGGGCGGTGGCCCGGGCATGGTGATGAAGGCGGACGTGCTCGCGCGCGCGATCGATGCCGCCGGCGACGGGCGCCCGCGCCTGCTGATGAGCCCGCGCGGCGTGCCGCTGACGCAAGCCCGCGTCGCCGCATTGGCGGAGGGTCCCGGCGTGGTCGCGGTGTGCGGGCGGTTCGAAGGGATCGATGAGCGGGTGATCGAGGCGCGCGGGCTCCAAGAGGTCTCGGTCGGCGATTACGTGCTCTCGGGCGGCGAGATCGCCGCCATGGCGCTGATCGACGCCTGCGTGCGGCTCTTGCCGGGCGTCATGGGCGCGGAAGCCTCGGCCGGCGAAGAGAGCTTCGCTGCGGGTCTGCTTGAATATCCGCAATACACGCGCCCGCAGGTGTTCGAGGGCCGGCCGATCCCGCAGGTGCTGCTCTCGGGCGATCACGCCAAGGTGGCGGCGTTCCGGCGCGCCGAGGCGGAGCGCCTGACCCGCGAGCGGCGCCCGGATCTATGGACGGCACGGCCGGCCAAACCGGAGAAAACGACCGGCTGATGACAAAAGCCGGCCGGTGTCGTATAGGCGGCGCCGACCCGTACCCAACAAAACGCGACAAAGGCGTCCCCGCGACGCCGCGACGGAGATTTCCCATGAACCTCATCAAAGAGCTCGAGCAGGAGCAGATCGGCCGGCTGACCGCCGGCAAGGAAATCCCCGATTTCGCGCCCGGCGACACGGTGCTCGTCAACGTCAAGGTGGTCGAGGGCGAGCGTAGCCGCGTGCAGGCCTACGAGGGCGTGTGCATCGGCCGCGCCGGCAGCGGACTCAACGAGAACTTCACCGTGCGAAAGATTTCCTACGGCGAAGGCGTCGAGCGCGTATTCCCGCTCTATTCGCCGATGATCGACTCGATCAAGGTCGTGCGCCGCGGCAAGGTGCGCCGCGCCAAACTCTATTACCTGCGCGGCCGGCGCGGCAAATCCGCCCGCATCATCGAGAAGCAGGAGCGGCAGACCGGCGCTGCGGAGCGGAGCGGGACGCCGGCATCCAACGCCGCCGAATAAACTCGAAAGTTTGTATTAGTTCGGAGTCGCGCCCATGGCGAAGCCGCGCACGCTGTACGACAAAATCTGGGACGACCACGTCATCGATGAGCAGCCGGACGGCACCTGCCTGATCTATATCGACCGCCACCTCGTGCATGAAGTGACCTCGCCGCAGGCGTTCGAGGGCCTGCGCACGACCGGCCGCAACGTGCGCGCGCCCGAGAAGACGCTCGCGGTGGTCGATCACAACGTGCCGACCACGGACCGCAGCAAGCCGAACGAAGATCCCGAGAGCATCGCGCAGATCGAGGCGCTGGCGCAGAACGTGCGCGAGTTCGGCATCGAATATTACGACGAGTTCGACCGCCGCCAGGGCATCGTGCACATCATCGGCCCGGAGCAGGGCTTCACCCTGCCGGGCACCACGATCGTGTGCGGCGACAGCCACACCTCGACGCATGGCGCGTTCGGCGCGTTCGCGCTCGGCATCGGCACCTCGGAAGTCGAGCACGTGCTCGCCACCCAGACGCTGATCCAGAAAAAAGCCAAGAACATGCGGGTGAGCGTCGACGGCAAGCTGCCGACCGGCGTCGCCGCCAAGGACATCATCCTCGCGATCATCGGCGAGATCGGCACCGCCGGCGGCACCGGCTCGGCGATCGAATACGCCGGCGAGGCGATCCGCGCGCTCTCGATGGAAGGGCGCATGACCGTGTGCAACATGTCGATCGAGGCGGGCGCGCGCGCCGGCATGATCGCGCCGGACGAAACCACCTACGCCTATCTCAAGGGCCGGCCGAAGGCGCCGCAGGGCGCCGATTGGGACGCGGCGCGGCGCTACTGGGAGAGCCTGCCGTCCGACGACGGCGCCGCCTTCGAGCGCGAGGTGCGGCTCGACGCCGCGAAGCTTCCGCCGCTCGTCACCTGGGGCACCAACCCCGAGCAGGTGGTCAGCATCACCGGGCACGTGCCGGTCGCGGCCGACATCGTCGATCCCGGCAAGCGCGAGGCGGCGCAGCGCTCGCTCACCTACATGGGATTGAAGGGCGGCGAGAAGGTCACCGACCTCGCGGTGAACCGTGTGTTCATCGGCTCGTGCACCAATGCGCGCATCGAAGACTTGCGCGCGGCCGCGCGCCTCATTGACGGCAAGCACGTCAACGCCAACGTCAACGCGATGATCGTGCCGGGCTCCGGGCTGATCAAGGATCAGGCGGAGGCGGAGGGGCTCGACAAGATTTTCGTCAAGGCCGGCTTCGAGTGGCGCGAGCCCGGCTGTTCCATGTGCCTCGCCATGAACCCCGACAAGCTGCTGCCGGGCGAGCGCTGCGCCTCGACCTCGAACCGCAACTTCGAAGGCCGCCAGGGTTTCCGCGGCCGCACCCACCTGGTCTCGCCGGTGATGGCGGCCGCTGCGGCGATCGCCGGCCACTTCGTCGACGTACGCGAGTGGTGACTTGTAGGGTGGGTTAGCGGCGAAGCCGCGTAACCCACCGCTTTCGTTTATTTGATGAGATTTTGTGGGTTACGGCGCCAGAACGCCAAATTCTCGAACCACGGCGCCGACGCGACTACCATGGCGCTCAAGCAGCTGTTCGCCATGACCGATGGCGTTCTCCGACCTGTTCCTGGCGCTAACCGTGCTGTTCGTCGCGATCAGCTTGTTCACGGTGGTGATGAAAGAGCCGGCGGCGAGCGTCGCTGGGCAACACCGGCAGATCACTAGCAATAAACGGGTCTGACAGCTATGACCTGACTTTCCGGGTGGGTTGCGTGGTATCGACCACTGCCCGCCGAGATCGCTCGCGAAAATCGCAGGAAGCGGAAATGGGCTACGCGAAACGCCTATTCGAGGAAATGAGGGATCCTGATCGTCTGGTTGGCGATCCAAATTTTTTCGTGTGCGCAGAATGTTTCGCCGACCCTGCATTGAAGCGGGTTATCATGGGGAGCGCAACCAAGAATGTATGCGACCATTGCGGTCGTCGTAGCCGCACAAGACCGATTGCTGGGCCGTATGATGTCGTGATCGAGCGGATTTACGAAGGTTTGTGCACTCAGTATGACGACGCATTAAACGGGGTGGGCTGGGAAGGCGGTTTCGTCGGCGCCGAAACCTGGGACACACATGAGCTTGTCCAGCAACATGTGGAGCTGAGCGGCGAAGCAAGGGACGACCTTCTGTTCAAGATCGCAAACTCTCTACCGGATCGCACCTGGAGCGAGACTGATCCCTACGGCCCCCGCCGGCACGAAATCCTGCGCTGGAGCTGGGCGGCGTTTGTAGACACGATAAAGCATGAGCGCCGATATTTTTTTATGAATCATCGCGGCGAATCCTCGAACCGCGAGGAAATGCCGGTGATTGATCTGCTCGAAAGCATAGTGGATGGTTGTATCGAGTATGGTTTGGTGTCACGCGCACCTCCCGGACTCCGGCTGTATCGGTGTCGACCGCGTCGACAAACTCAAGTCAAGTACACGCTCCCTAGGGAACTCGGACCGCCACCGCGCAATAGGGCATCCCAGAGCCGAATGAGTCCGGCTGGTATCCCTATGTTTTATGGTGCGGAAGACGGTCCGACGGCCGTGGCAGAAACACTGTTTGGGCCATCGGATTATGCGTTGGCAAAATTCGAAACGACTCGGCCGACTACTTTACTTAATCTAGCCGAAATACCTTACGTCAGCCTTTTCGATACGGAAAAAGTGCATTTGTACGATTGGTCACGGTTTATGCGCGGGTTCATCGGAGATTTTCAAAAGCCTGTTGTTCGGAACGGACTCGAACACGTTGAATATGTACCAACTCAAATCGTCACCGAGTACTTTCGTTCAACTTTGACCATAGAGGGTACTCGACTTGACGGTATCCGTTACCGGAGTACACGGCGGAATGGGGGAATTTGCTGCGTACGTTTGCGACGCAAGACGATGTCGATCCTGTACGCCTGGCTCATGGAGCAAGAAGCACGCATTTGCTCGTGATGCGCAATTCGATAAATGTCGATGCATAGAGAATGCCGTATAGCAAGGCTGAGGAGCCCACCGATGCTCACCCCTGCCCAAGTCGAACAATACCGGGAGCTCGGCTATCTGGTCGTGCCGGACGTGCTCGGGCGAGAGCTGCTCGCCGAGGTCAAGCGCCGGGTCGACGCCATCGTGGCGGAAGCTGCGAAGGTGACGACGCACACCGACGTCTACGATCTCGAAGATTCGCATTTGCCGCAGGCGCCACGGGTGCGGCGCATCAAGACGCCGCACAAGCACTTCCCGTTCTTTAACGAGTTGACGCGCAATCCGCGCATCACCGCGATCCTGGCGCAGCTGATCGGGCCGAACATCCGGCTGCACGGCTCGAAGCTCAACATGAAGTCGGCGGGCTACGGCGCGCCGGTCGAATGGCACCAGGACTGGGCGTTCTATCCGCACACCAACGACGACGTGCTGGCGACCGGCATCTATCTCGACGACTGCGATAATGCGAACGGGCCGATGTGCGTGGTCGGGCGCACCCACACCGGGCCGATCCACGACCATCACGCCAACGGCTATTTCTGCGGCGCCATGGACCCGACGCTGACCGACGCCGGCTATGCCGAGGCGGTGCCGCTGATGGGGCCGGCGGGATCGATGACCATCCACCACGCCCGCCTGGTGCACGGCTCGGCGCTCAACACGTCGGGCAAGCCGCGCCGGCTGCTGCTGCACGAATATGCCGCCGCCGACGCCTGGCCGCTGATGGGCGTTGCTAATTTCGACGAGTTCAACAGCCGCATCGTGCTCGGCCGCCCGACGATCGAGCCGCGCGTCACGCCGGTGCCGGTGCGCATGCCGCTGCCGCCGGCGCCGTTCCAGGGCTCGATCTACGAGAATCAGAAGGCGGCGGGGAAGCGGTTTTTTGCGACCGCGGCGGAGTAGCAAACATCCTCGTCGTCCCCGCGAAAGCGGGGACCCAGTAATCAGCGGCGGTGCCATTTCTGCTCCGCCGGTGGATACTGGATGCCCGCTTTTGCGGGCATGACGAACTGAGTGTTTGTGCGCGCTAACCCGCCCTACGCACATCATCCGGGTGCTCGGCGGCGATATCGCTCTTGTGAGTCTCCGGGCCGATGAACACCGCGAGCGCCGTGATCACCGACAGCACGATGATGTAGCCGGCGACCCACCACGGCCGGCCGCCGCCTTGCGCCAGCAGCAGAGCGGCGAGCGCGGGCGCCGGGCCGCCGGCGAGGATCGAGCCCAGCTCGCGTGCGAAGGCAAAGCCGCCGAAGCGCACGCGCGGCCCGAACAGCTCGGAATAATAGGCGGCCTGCGGGCCGAACATGCCGGAGACACCGATGGCGCTCGCGCCTATGAACGCAATCCAGATCAGCCACGGCTCTTTGGTCTCGCACAGCCAAAAGAACGGAAACGCCCAGGCGGCGGAGAACAGCGCCGCGCCGATGTAGACCGGCCGGCGGCCGACCCGGTCGGACAATGCGGAAAACAGCGGAATCGTCAGCAGCGAGAGGAACTGCGAAAGGATCACGCCGAACAGCGCCTCGCCGCGGGGCAGCCCGAGCTGCACGACGTAGTTCAGGCCGAACACCGGGAACAAATAACCGAGCCCGTTCTCGGCGAGGCGCGATCCGATCACCACCAGGAAGCTGCGCGGATGGCGGCGGATGGCGTCGATCACCGGCGCCTTGAGCGGCTTACGCTCCTCCGACACCTCGGAGAACACCGGCGTCTCGGCGACGCTGATGCGGATGTAGAGGCCGAGCGCCACCAGCACGGCGCTGAGCAGGAACGGAATGCGCCAGCCCCAGGTGAGGAGATCCTCTTTCGGCAGCAAGGTGAGGATGGCGAAGACACCCGCCGCCATGAGGTTGCCGAGCGTGACGCCGATCGGCGCCCAGCTGCCGAACAGCCCGCGCCGGGCGGCGGGCGCGTATTCGACCGCGAAAATCACCGCGCCGCCGTATTCCGCGCCGGCGCCGAAGCCCTGCAGCAGGCGCAGCACGACCAGCAACACGGGCGCCCAGATGCCGATCTGGGCGTACGACGGCACGAGCCCGATCAGGAAGGTCGCGACGCCGACCAGCAGCAAGGTCGCGACCAGCATGGGCTTGCGCCCGATGCGGTCGCCGAAATGACCGAACACGATGCCGCCGAACGGCCGGGCAAAGAAGCCGACCCCGAAGGTCGCAAACGCCGCGAGCGTCCCCATGCGCGGATCGAGCTTGGGGAAGAACAGGTCGCCAAACACGAGCGCCGCGGCGGTGCCGTAGATGAAGAAGTCGTACCATTCGAGCGCCGAGCCGATCGCGGAGGCCAGCATGACGCGGCCGAGCGAAGATTTCCCCGGCGCAGCGGAAGCCAGACCCGTGGCGGTCATTGTTTCCCCCGGCGGTGAGCTATAATCAGTTAGCCTAGACCCGCCGCCGCCGCGCCAGCAAGCGACGGCCCCCGTGCGGCTTTTCCAGTCAATCGTGCGTTGCTAATCTTCCCCCATGTCGTACCAAGCCCAGACCAACACCGACCAATCAACCGATCAGCGCGCGGCGAGCCCGGCGGCGGCCGGCGGCCTGCGTGGCGCCACGCGCGAGCGCACCGTCGCGGCGCTGCGCCGCCTCGCCGGCAACCAGGTGGACGGCGCGCCGTTCCGCCTGGTACCGCCCGACGGCGCGGCAATAGATTTCGGCCGCGGTGAGCCAAAGTTCACCTTGCGCGTAGTGAGCCCGGAGGGCCTCGACGCGCTCGGCTCGGTCGACGCGCTCAACATCGCCCACGCCTACATGGATGGGCACCTCGACTTCGAGGGCGACCTCCTCGAGATGCTGCGCTACCAGGAGCAGCTGCGCGACGCGCACCCGGGCGTCTACATCTGGCGCCGCCTGCATCCGATCCTGGTCGGCCGCCCGCGCGTCAATCCGCAATGGATCGCGCTGCATTACGACGCGCAGAACGCACAGCTGCACGTGTCCGACCACGACTGGCACACCTACACCCCCGGCATCTATCTGACCGACGACGAAGAGCTGGAGCCGGCCGCCACCCGCAAGCTGCAGGCGGCGTTCGACTGGCTGCAGCTCAAGCCGGGGCAGCACCTGCTCGAAGCCGGCTGCGGCTGGGGCGGTATGACGCGCTTTTCAGGCCAGCGCGGCGTGCGCGTCACCGGCATCACGCTGTCGCGCCGGCAGGAGGAATACGTCCGCCAGAAAATCGCCGAGGAGAAGCTGCCGGCCGAGGTGCGCTACCAGGACTTCTTCACCTTCCAGCCGGAGCAAAAATTCGACGCCATCTCGATGATGGGCGTGATCGAGGATTTGTCGGACTACCGCGTGGTGATGCGTTCGCTCTCGCGCTGGCTCAAGCCGGGCGGGCGCGTCTATCTCGACTTCGCGGCCGAGCGCCGCCGCTTCGACACCCACAGCTTCGTCACCCAGCACATCTGGCCCGGCACCTTCCGCATGGTGTTCATGCCGGAGTTCGTCGAGGCGGTGCGCGAGTCGCCCTTCGAGCTGATGAAGGTCGAGAACGACCGGCGCAATTATCACATCTGGGCCAAGCAGATGTATCAGCGCTGGATGCGCCAGCGCGACGAGGTCGTGGCCGAGCACGGCGAGCGGCTCTATCGCACGTTCCTGCTGCTGTTCGTGGCGGTCTCCGCGATGCTCGACCGCCGCTCGCACACCTCGACCGCCTACCGCGTGCTGCTGGAGCTGCCGGCCGACACCGACGGCGCCTTCCGCACCACGGCGACCGTCAAGGCGCTCGACGTGGTGCGCGGCACCGGCCGCGCCGTGCGCGACGGCGTGATGAAACTGTGGCCGCGGAAAACGCCCGCTGCGTGATCGCGCAACCAACTCCGCCGTCATCCTGGCGACCTCACGCCTCCCCTCCACCGTCACCCTGAGAAGGTCGCGCGCTTGCGCGCGACCGTCTCGAAGGGTGGCCACAAACACCGAGCTTGCTTCCGTCCTTCGAGACAGTCGCTCGCTTGCGCGAGCGACTTCCTCAGGATGACGGTGGTGTTTGCTGCTCGACGCCGAAACTAAAATTCTTGCCCGGGGCGGCGTCGAAGAGGGCGCGCGTGTAGGGATGCGCGGGCGCGCCGAACACCTGCACGGTCGGGCCTTCCTCGACCACCTCGCCGCGATGCATGACGGCGATGCGGTGACAGATCTGCGCGGCGACGCGCAGGTCGTGGGTGATGAACAGCACGGCGAGATCGAAGCGGCGGCGCACGTCGTCGATCAACGCGAGCACCTGCGCCTGCACCGACACGTCGAGAGCGGACACCGCCTCGTCGGCGATGAGGATTTCCGGCTCCATGGCGAGCGCGCGGGCGATGCAGATGCGCTGGCGCTGGCCGCCCGAGAACTGATGCGGGAAGCGACCGAGCGCGTCGGGCGCGAGGCCGACGAGGCGCATGAGTTCCTGCGCGCGCGCGAAAGCCGCCGGGCGCGGCGCGCCGAAGTTTACCGGCCCCTCGACGATCGCTTCGCCGACCGTGCGGCGCGGGTTGAGCGAACGATAAGGGTCCTGGAACACGACCTGCACCCGCTTGCGGTGCGGGCGCAGCGCGCGGGTGCCGAGCCGCGCCACGTCGGTGTCCTCGATCAGGATGGCGCCGTCGCTCGGCGCGATCAGCCGCGCGATGCAGCGCGCGACCGTGGTTTTGCCCGACCCGGATTCGCCCACCACGCCGAGGGTCTCGCCGCGGCGGACGGAGAGATCGACCGATTTGACCGCCGCGACCTCGTGCCGGCCGGCAAACCAGCCGCCGACCGTGAAAGTCTTGCTCATGGCCTTGGTGGCGAGCACGACCGGCGCCGCCGTGACCGGCGGCCGCGCCGGCGGCGTGAGGCTCGGCACGGCGCGGATCAGCATGCGGGTGTAATCGTCGCGCGGCGCGCGCAGCACGGACGCGGCGGCGCCCTCTTCGACCACGCGGCCTTCCTGCATCACCACCACGCGGTCGGCGATCTCGGCGACCACACCGAAGTCGTGGGTGATGAACAGCACGCCGGTGTTGCGGCGCTGCTGCAGCGCACGGATCAGGCGGAGGATCTGCGCCTGCGTGGTCACGTCGAGGGCGGTGGTCGGTTCATCGGCGATCAGCAAATCGGGATCGAGCACCAGCGCGGCCGCGATCATGATGCGCTGACGCTGCCCGCCGGAGAGCTGGTGCGGATAGAGGTCGATCAGGCGCGCCGGCTCGGGCAGCTGCACCGCCGCGATGATGTCGAGCACGCGCCCACGCCGCGCCTTCTCGTCGCGATCGGAATGGATCGCCAGCACCTCGGCGATCTGCTCGCCCACGCGCATGACCGGGTTGAGCGCGGTCATCGGCTCCTGAAAAATCATCGCCATGCGGTCGCCGCGCAGCCGGCGCAGCGCCGCGGGCGATTTCTTCATCAGGTCCTCGCCGTCGAGCAGGACGCGGCCGGCGATGGCGGAAACCTCGCGCGGCAGCAGGCCCATGATCGCGTGCGCGGTGACCGACTTGCCCGAGCCGGATTCGCCGACCATGCAGACGATCTCGCCGGGCTTGACCGCGAAGGAAATATTTTCCACCGCGTGACGCCGGTCGGCACCGGCGGGAAGCCGCACCGTGAGGCCCTGCACGTCGAGGACGGGGGCGGTCGACATCATGGGTTACATCCGCTTCGCCAGCTTCGGATCAAGGCGATCGCGCAGGCCGTCGCCCAGCATATTGACGGCGAGCACGGTGAGCGCGAGGCACAAGCCGGGGAAGAAGATGTTGTGCGGATAGACGCGGAAGAGGCCGCGGCCCTCGGCCATGATGTTGCCCCAGGTGGGCGTATCGGGCGGAATGCCGACGCCGAGGAACGACAGGATCGCCTCCAGCAGGATCGCCGACGCACAAACAAACGTGCCCTGCACGATCAGCGGCGCGACCGTGTTTGGGAGAACGTGACGTATCAGCAAGAGCGGCGTGGGCGTTCCCGTCATGATCGCCGCCTCGACGTAGGGCTCCTCGCGCACCGAGAGCACGATCGCGCGCACCAGGCGCACCACGCGTGGGATTTCCGGCACCACGATCGCGATGATCACGCTGACGATGCCGGCGCGGAACAGCGAGACCACGGCGAGCGCCAGCAGGATCGCCGGGATCGCCATCAGCCCGTCCATGAAGCGCATGACGATGCCGTCGAGCCAGCGCAGGTAGCCGGCGACGAGCCCGATGACGAGGCCGATCGCGATGCTGATCGCCGCCGCCGCGGCGCCGACCACGAGCGAGATGCGGGCGCCGTAGAGCACGCGGCTGTAGACGTCGCGCCCGAGGCTGTCGGTGCCCATCCAGTGCCGGTAGGTCGCGGTCGTGCCGTCGGCGCGGCGGATCGTTTGCTCGGTGCCGGGCACGCGGTTGCGGAAGGTCGGGTTGATCTCGGTCGGGTCGACCGTGCCGAGGAACGGCGCGCCGACGCCGATGACAATCATCACCAGGATGACGGCGGCGCCGAACAGCACCGCCCAGTCGCGCGCCAGCCCAGCAAACAAATTGGTGGGGCGGGGCGCCGGCACCGCCGCATCGGTCAGCAGGGCGGGCTCGGTGCTCAATAGCGGATCCTCGGATCGAAGACGCGGTAGGCGAGGTCGACGACGAGGTTGATCAGCACGTAGACGAAGGAGAACAGCAGGATCACCGCCTGGATGGTGGGAAAATCGCGCGCCAGCACTGCGTCGACGGTGAGGCGCCCAAGTCCCGGAATGGTGAAGACGCTCTCGGTCACCACCACGCCGCCGATCAGCAGCGCGACGCCGAAGCCGATGATCGTGACGATCGGCACGGCGGCGTTGCGCAACGCGTGGTTAAACAGCACCTTGCGCTCGACCTGGCCCTTGGCGCGCGCGGTGCGGATGTAGTCCTCGCCCATCACGTCGAGCACGCTGGTGCGGGTCATGCGCGCGATCAGCGCGATGTAGATCACCGACAGCGTGAGCGAAGGCAGGATCAGCCGCGCGAGAAAACCGCCGACGCCGTCGGCGATGCGCTGATAGCCCTGCACCGGAAGCCAGTTCAGCTTGATCGCGAACAAATAGATCAGGCTATAGCCGATGACGAAGACCGGCACCGAAAAGCCGAGCACCGAAAAGCCCATCACGATCTTGTCGATCACGGTGCCCTGCTTATAGGCGGCGAGCACGCCGAGCGGCACCGCGACGAGGACGGCGATCAGGATGGTCGAGAGCGAGAGCGCGAGGGTCGGCTCTAGCCGGCTCACGATCAGCTCGGCGACGCTCTTCTTGAAAAAGAACGACTCGCCGAAGTCGCCGTGCAGTATCTGCCCGAACCAGATGAAGAACTGCACCACGATCGGCTGATCGAGGCCGAGGCGGGTGCGGATCGCGGCGATCTGCTCGGCGTTGGCGTTGTCGCCGGCGATGACGGCGGCGGGATCGCCGGGCGTGAGGCGGAGCATCAGGAACACGAGCACCGCGACGATCAGCATGACCGGGATGGTCGCGACGATGCGGCGCAGGATGTAGCCGGCCATGAGACCTTCGCCAAGCGCTCGGTGTCATCCCTCCCGTTGCGGGGGAGGGATATCAGGAGCCCTTCTTCTCCACGTTCCAGAATACCGGCACCGGCGCGGTCAGGACGCCGGTGACGCTCTTGCGCGCGGCGATCGGCTGATACCACTGGCCGAGCCAGATGTGGGTGACGACCTCGCGCTCGCGCGTCTGCACGGCATCGGCCACCTGCTTCTGCGCGGCGAGGTCGGGCGCGCGCGCGAAGGCGTCGCGCAGCCGCTCCATCTCCGCATCGCACGGCCAGCCGAAATTCGCCTTGTCGCAGCTGGCGTTGACGAAGCTCGACATCACCGGGTTGAGGATGTCGGCCGACACCCATGAGGTCAGCATGCCGTGCCAGCCGCCGGCGCTGGCGGGATCCTTCTTGACCCGGCGCGCCACCACGGTCTGCCAATCCATCGACTGCATATCGACGTTGAAGCCAGCCTTCTCCATCAGCTGCTTGGCGACCGGCGCAAGGTTGGTGAGAATCTGCAGGTCGGTCGACTGCAGCAGCACGATCGGCGTGCCGTCGTAGCCGGCCTCCTTGAGCAACGCCTTGGCCTTGGTGAAATTGGACTCGAGCAGCCCGTCCATTCCCGTGTCCGAGGCGAGCGGCGTGCCGCACACGAACATCGCCTTGCACACTTTGTAGTAATTCGGATTGCCGATCACTGCGTCGAGAAAGTCCTTCTGATTGAAGGCGTAGAACAGCGCTTGCCGAACTTTCGGATTGTCGAAGGGTTTCTGCAAACTGTTCGGCCGGAACGCGTACTGATTGCCGAGCGGGTTGTAGTCGACGAGATGGATGTCAGGATCTTCCGTGAGCAGCGGCAGCAGGTCGTGCGACGGCGCCTCGACGTAATCGATCTCACCGGCGAGCAGCGCGTTGACGATCTGCTGCTGATCGGTCATCGCTACCCATTCGACGCGATCGACCTTGGCGACCTTGCCGCCGGCGAGGCCGGACGGCGCCTCGGCGCGCGGTTTGTATTTGTCGAACTTGACGTAGACCGCCTTGTCGCCGGGCTTCCATTCGTCCTGCTTGAACACGAACGGGCCGGAGCCGGTGAAGTCGGAAATCTGCGTGTTCGGATCGGTGGCGGCGACACGCTTGGGCATCATGAACGGCACGTTCGAGGACGGCTTGCCGAGCGCGAAAATCAGGAGGCCGGTCGGCTCCTTGAGCCTGATGGTGAAACTGTTGGGACCCTGCGGGGTCATCGCCTCGACGAACGACAGCACCTTCTGGCCGAGCGTGTCGCGGGCGGCCCAGCGCTTGATCGAAGCGATACAGTCCTCGGCGGTGACCGGCGTGCCGTCGTGCCACAACAGTCCGTCGCGCAGAGTGAAGGTGTAGAGAAGCTTGTCGGCGCTCACCTCGTATTTGTCGACCATCTGCGGCTTGATCTCGCCCTGCGCGTCCATGGCGAACAGGGTGTCGTAGATCATGTAGCCGTGGTTGCGGCTGATGTAGGCGGTGGTCCAGACCGGATCGACGATCTTGAGGTCCGAGTGCATCACCGCGCGCAACGTGGTCTCGGCGCGCGCGCCGAGCATCGAGGCCGCGAGCGCTGCCACGGCGGCGAGTAGGATCGCGAATTTGCGCATTTTTGTTTCCGATTCGCGGCGTCGCCCGCCGCGTGGCGCGATGCTAACGCCGGTTCGCGTCCGTGCAAGGCGAATCGATCCGCTACCGCACGTCACCTTCCGTAAGGGCAACCGCGCGCCGATTCGCTCGACAGTTGTTTTTAGCTGGGATTTTCCAAACTGAACACGCCGCTGTCCTCGTCGTAGGCGAACACCTCGGCGTAGCGCGCCCAGGAAATCACGGCGCGCAAGGTGTGGTCGGCCTGCTCTTCCGACATGGAGTCCTCGAGCTCGTCGCGAAAGCGGCTGGCCGGCGCCCGGTGTCCGGCGCGCTCGTCGAGCACCCGTTTGATGTGGCCGGCGAGCGGCACGTAGGTGACGAGGTGCTGGGCGAACATGCGCTTGCGCTCGTCGGGTTCCGCGCGGGCGAACCGCTTGCCGGCCTCGGTCAGGCGGATGTCGCCATGCTCGACCTCAGCGAAGCGCAGCAGCTGCAGGGTTTCCGCCACCGGAAAGAGATCATCAACCTCCATGAGGAAATCGCCGGCGATCTCCGGTAGGTCGGCGCGGCCGTTGTTGGGTTCCGCCGCGACCAGCTCCATCAGGCCGGCGAGGCGGTTGGGCGAGACGCGCGGCAGCACCATCGAGATGCCGGTGCCGGGGAAGACGCCGTGGCTGACCTTGCCGGTCGGCCGCGCCGTCATGCGTGCGTAGATGTCGTCCACGAGCGCGCGGAAGTTCGGCTCGAGTCGGTTGCGCGGTTGCGGCAGGTCGACCTTGATTTCGGCGAGGATGCGTCCCGGGTTCGAGGAGAACACGAGGATGCGGTCGCACATGAGCACCGCCTCCTCGATGTTGTGCGTGACCATGAGGATCGAGTGGATTGGCATGCGCCCCTCGCACCACAGATCGAGCAGGTCGGTACGCAGGGTCTCGGCGGTGAGCACGTCGAGCGCCGAGAACGGCTCGTCCATCAGCAGCACCTTGGGATGCACCACGAGCGCGCGCGCGAGGCCGACGCGCTGGCGCATGCCGCCGGACAGCTCCTTGGGGAAAGCGCTTTCGTATCCGTCGAGGCCGATGAGGTCGATCGCGGCGAGCGCGCGCTGGCGGCGTTCGTCGAGACCGATGCCTTGCGCCTCCAGCCCGATCTCCACGTTCTCCAGCACGGTGAGCCAGGGAAAGAGCGCGAAGCTCTGGAACACCATCGCGACCTGCGGCGCGGGCGCGGTCACCGGCCCGCCTTCGATCGCGACGCTGCCGGACGTCGCCGGCATCAGCCCGGCGATGATGCGCAGCAACGTCGACTTGCCGCAGCCGGAGCGTCCGAGCAGCGCGACGATCTCGTTGTCGCGCAGCGTGAGGTTCACGTCGTCGAGAACGGGGTGGTCGCCGGCACCGCCCTGGCGATAGACGTGGCTCAGATGCCCGATCTCGACGAGCGGAGCCGTGGTCGTGGCGAGGACGTCCATTGAGTTTGTTTCCGTCAGTTGAGCCTGAAGCGGCGCTCGGCGAACCGATAGAGGGGGCGCCAGAGCAGCCGGTTTATCACCACCACGAACAGCGACATCACGCCGATGCCCAGCACGACGCGCGGATAATCGCCGGCTTCCGTGGCTTGGGCGATATAGGCGCCGAGCCCCACGGCCTTGAGCTTGATATCGCCCCAATTGGCGACTTCCGCAACAATGCTGGCGTTCCAGGAGCCGCCCGACGCGGTGAGCGCGCCGGTCACGTAATAAGGGAAGATGCCCGGCAGGATCACCTTGCGCCACCACTGCGCCGAGCGCAGGCCGTAGATGGTCGAAGCTTCGCGCAGGTCGGTCGGAAAGGCGCTCGCGCCGGCGATCACGTTGAACAGGATGTACCACTGGGTACCGAGCACCATCAGCGGGCTCAGCCAGATATTCGGATCGAGCCTGAACGTCACAATCCCGGCGACGGCGATCGGAAACAGCACGTTGGCCGGAAAGGCGGCAAGGAATTGCGCGATCGGTTGCGCCCACTGGGCGGCCCGTGGGCGTAACCCGATGGTGACGCCGATCGGCACCCAGATGGCGCTCGCAATGGCGATGAGCACGACGACGCGAACGAGCGTGAGGAAGCCGCACCATAAAGCCGTGAGCGCATCGTCGATCCCGAGGCTCGCGCGCACGTAGCCGACCACGAGCCACAGCGCATAACCCGCGGCCGCTAGCACGACCGCGATCCACAGCGCATCGGCGATCCCGCGGCCGGCCGACGGCGTCGCCCAACGCGTTGGTGCGCGCGGATGCACCCGGGTGAGCGCCAAATAAGCCGTGGCGGAAGAAACAGTCCCGAACACCACGCGCACGAGGCGGGTGCGCCGCGCCACGTCGTAGACCCACGATTTCGGCCGGTCGCGCGCCGCCGTCTGCTCGAAGCGGAATTTGTCGGCCCAGGCGACGATCGGCCGGAACAGCAGCTGGTCATAGGCGAGGATCACGACCCCCATGGTGGCGACCGCGAGGCCTACGGCCTTCACATCCTGCCGCTCGATCGCCAGCGCCAGCCAGGAGCCGATGCCCGGCAGCTTCACGGTGGTGTCGCCGACCGTGATGGCCTCGGAGGCGACGACGAAAAACCAGCCGCCCGACATCGACATCATGGTGTTCCAGATCAGGCCGGGCGCCGCGAACGGCACTTCCAGCCGCCAGAAACGCAGCCAACCCGACTGGCGGAAGTGCCGGCTCACCTCGTCGAGGTCGGCCGGAATGGTGCGCAGCGACTGATAGAAGCTGAAGCACATGTTCCAGGCTTGGCTGGTGAAGATCGCGAAAATCGCCGCGCATTCCGCACCCAGTTCGCTGCCGGGAAACACCCGCATGAAAAAGGCGACCGTGAAGGTGAGGAAGCCGAGCACCGGCACGGACTGAAGTATGTCGAGCGCCGGGATGATGACCAGTTCCGCCTTGCGGCTCTTGGCCGCCAAGGTCGCGACCACGAAGGTGAACAGGAGCGAGGCGAGGATCGCGGCGAACATGCGCAGGGTGGTGCGCAGCGCGTATTCCGGCAGATGCGCGGGATCCAATGTGACGGGCGCGAGATCGAGCTTCGCGAGCGGGGTTTCCATCTCACGAATGCCGTGCGCCACCGCCACGAACGCCGCGGCGATGAGAATGAAAATGATCACATCGTAGAGATTGGGCAGCAGCCCGCGAGGGCCGAGGCCGAGCGGGAGGGAGCGCGCGTTATTGGCCACGGCCCGGATGCTCATGGGTCAGCAAACATAAGGAGGCTGTTTGACCATCGGATGACTTAGCGCCGACGGGGTGTCAATTGATATCGCCACCTGGGTCGTCATTCCGGGGCGCCGCGCAACGGCGACCCCGGAACCCATGAACACCGGACCGTGCAGAACCCGTTCAGTCCGTGTTCATGGACCCCGGGCTCCCTCGCTTCGCTCGGGCCCCGGGGTGACGATCAGGGTGAGTGCAATTAGCAGCATGATCACCGAATCGCGATTTCTCCCGCCGTCCGGGTACGCTAGGATAGCGCCACAGGGCTTGCCTGCCGCTCAGCGAGGACCGGCGCGTGCTGCGTAAGTGACGCGGGACCCGTCGGCATGGGCGGCTAAGGGCACGATCAGGGAGGACTGGAATGGCCCGTCTCACTATCAACGGAACTGCGCATGAGATCGACGTGGATCCCTCGACCCCGCTGCTGTGGGCGATCCGGGAGAACGTCGGCCTGACCGGCACCAAATACGGCTGCGGCATCGCCCAGTGCGGGGCCTGCACGGTGCACATCGACGGCGTAGCGACCCGCTCCTGCGGCGTTCTCGTGAGCGACGCGGTTGGCAAGCAAATCACCACCATCGAGGGGCTCGCGCAAAACGGCGTGCTCAACAAAGTTCAGAAGGCCTGGATCGATCACGACGTGCCGCAATGCGGCTATTGCCAGACCGGCATGATTATGGCGGTGACGGCGCTGCTTAGGGACAAGCCGAAGCCGACCGACGCCGACATCGACGAAGCGATCACCAATATTTGCCGGTGCGGCACCTTCCAGCAGGTGCGCGAGGCAATCCACATGGCAGCCAGCGCGTGAGGGAGGGAATCATGAATTACGTTCCGAACATGAATCGCCGCTCCTTCGTGGTGGGCGCCGCCGCGGTCGGCGGCGGCCTGGCGCTCGGTCTCGACCTGCCGCTCGGTCCGAAAGTCGTGCGTGCCGCGAACGGCACGCCGGAAATCAACGCCTGGGTCGTGATCCGGCCCGACGACACCGTCGTCGTCCGCGTGGTGCGCACCGAGATGGGGCAAGGGACGCTGACCGGCCTCGCGCAACTCGTTGCCGAAGAACTCGACTGCGACTGGTCGAAGGTCACTACCGAATACCCGACGCCCGGCGAGAGCCTCGCGCGCAAGCGCGTGTGGGGCGATTTCTCGACCGGCGGCAGCCGCGGCATCCGCATGTCGCACGAGTATGTGCGCAAGGGCGGTGCGGCCGCCCGCATGATGCTGATCCAGGCCGCCGCCAACCAATGGGATGTCCCGGCCGCCGAGTGTACCGTCGACAAAGGGGTGATCAGCCACAAGGCCTCCAACCGGAGCACGACCTACGGCCAGGTGGCGGATGCAGCCGCCAAGCTCGAAGCGCCGAAGGATCCGCCGCTCAAGGATCCCAAGGATTGGAAGATCGCCGGCAAGCCGCTGCTGCGGCTCGACACGCCCGACAAGGTTACCGGCAAGCTCGTCTATGGCGCCGACATCAAGATGCCGGGCCTACTCAATGCGGCGATCCGCGACTGTCCGGTCCAGGGCGGCAAGATCAAGAGCTTCGACGCCGCCAAGGTGACCGGCATGCCCGGCGTCAAAAAGGTCGTGCAGGTCGGCGACTCCGGCGTCGCGGTGGTGGCGGACACATGGTGGCACGCGAAAACCGCGGTCGACGCACTGCCGATTGTTTGGGACGAAGGTGAGAACGCCAAAGTCTCGAGCGCGACCATTGCCGATTGGCTCAAGGCCGGGCTCGACGCCGACCAGGCATTCGTCGGCAACGAGAACGGCGACGCCAAGGCGGCGATCGCCACGGCGGCCAAGAAGGTCGAGGCGGTCTACGCCTATCCGTACCAGAACCACGCGCCGATGGAGCCGATGAATGCCACGGCGCTGTGGACCGAGGAGAAGTGCGAGGTCTGGTGCCCGACCCAGAACGCCGAAGCCGCCTTTGCGGCGACGCTCGCGGCCTCGGGACTGCCGGCGGCCCAAAACGACGTGCATAAGACCTACGTGGCGGGCGGCGGCTTCGGCCGGCGCGGCGCGTTCCACGATTACGTCACGCAGGCGGTGCTCATCGCCAAGCAGATGCCGGGCACCCCGGTGAAGCTGTTGTGGACGCGCGAAGAGGACATGACGCACGGGCGCTATCACCCGGTCATGCAGTGCAAGCTCATCGGTGCGTTCGACAAGGACAACAACCTGACCGGCCTGCACATGCGGCTCTCCGGTCAGTCGATCCTCGCGAACGTGTTCCCGCAGAACCTGGTGAACGGCAAAGACCCGCTCACGTTCCAGGGGCTGATGCCGCAAGGCCAGGAGCACGCGTTCGGCTACACCGTCGCGAACCTGATGATCGACCACTCGATGCGCAATCCGCACATCCTGCCGGGCTTCTGGCGGGGCGTGAACATCAACCAGAACGCCATCTTCCTTGAATGCTTCATGGACGAGCTGGCGCATTCGGTCGGGCAGGACCCGCTCGAGTTCCGCCGCAAGCTCATGGGCAACCATCCGCGCAATCTCGGCGTGCTCAACGCGGTCGCCGAGAAGGCGGGCTGGGGCAAGCCGGCGCCGCAAGGCATCTATCGCGGGCTGGCGCAGATGATGGCGTTCAACAGCTACGTGGCGGCCTGCGCGGAAATCTCGGTGACGAACGACAAGATCAAGGTGCACCGCATCGTGGCGGCGACTGACCCGGGCTACGCGGTCAACCCGGCGCAGATCGAACGCCAAGTGGCGGGCTCGTTCGTCTACGGCCTGTCCGCCCTGTTCTATCAGGAATGCACGGTCAAGAACGGCCGCATCGAGCAGGAGAATTTCGACACCTACAACTCGATGCGCATCAATGAAATGCCGAAGGTCGAATCCATCATCATGGGGGCCGGCGGCAAGGTGTGGGGTGGCGTCGGCGAGCCGACCATCTGCGTGGCCGCGCCCGCCGTGATGAACGCCTACTTCGCGGCGACCGGGAAGCGCATCCGCTCGTTCCCGCTGAAGAATCACAACATCCAGATGGCGTAAGTCAGTAATCAGTGACCAGAGATCAGTGATCAGAAAATTGACCCGTTCCTCTGGTCACTGGTCACTGGTCGCTGGTCACAGCAGCGCCGCCATTGCGGCGACATGTCTGTTTGCTTGCGCGATTGCGGCGGCGGCACCCGCGGTGCCGCCCCCCGGTGCGGCGTCGTGCACCGGCTGCCATGCCGGAAGCGCCAAGATCGAACCCCGCGTGCCGCGCATCGCCGGCCGGCCAGCCGCCGAGATCGCCGCCGCCATGGAGGCGTTCCGCTCCGGGCAAAAGCCCGCGACCGTGATGGACCGCATCGCCAAGGGCTTCTCCGACGCGGAAATCCGCGCGATCGCCGAGTGGCTTGGCGCGCAGCAATGAAACGCCGCAGTTTCCTCAAAGGCTCGCTTGCGGCCGCGCTCGTGCCAATGCCGGCGCTGGCGCAAAATCAGCCGCGCCTTGTCGTGGTGGGTGGCGGCTTTGCCGGGGCGACATGCGCGCGCGAACTCAAGCGCCTCGTCCCCGGCGCGCGAGTGATCCTGGTCGAGGCCAATCCGACCTTCACCGCCTGTCCGTTCAGCAACGGCGTGATCACCGGCTTGCGCGAACTGCGGACGCAGCAATTCAATTACGAAGCGCTCGGCGGCCTGGGCGTCAATCTCGTTTATCTGCCGGCGAGCAAGGTCGACCCGCAAGCGCGCACCGTGACACTGAGCGACGGCACCGTCCTGCCCTACGACCGCCTCGTGCTCGCGCCGGGTGTCGATTTCCGCTGGGGCTCACCGGCCGGCTATGACGAAGCGGCGTCGACGCGCATGCCGCACGCCTGGAAGGCCGGCGAGCAAACATTGCTGCTGCGCCGCCAGCTCGCGGCCATGGACGACGGCGGGCTCGTCGCCATATCGGCGCCGGCCAATCCGATGCGCTGCCCGACCGGCGTCTACGAGCGCGCGAGCCTGATCGCGTTTTATTTGAAGGCGCACAAGCCGCGCTCGAAGCTGATCATCCTCGACGCCAAGGACAGCTTCCCCAAGCAGCGGCTGTTTCAGGAGGCGTGGCAGCAGCTTTATCCCGACCTGCTCGAATGGGTGCCGCTGTCGAACGACGGCAAGGTGATCAGCGTCGAGCCGGCCACGAACACGCTGGTGACCGACTTCACCCAACACAAAACTGCGGTCGCCAACGTCATCCCGCCGCAGAAAGCCGGCGCGATCGCACAGGTCGCGGGCGTCGCCGACCGCACCGGCTGGTGCCCGATCGACCCGGTGACGTTCGAATCGCCGCTGCAGAAAAGTATTTACGTGATCGGCGACGCCGCGATCAGCGGCGCCATGGCGAAATCCGCGTTCGCGGCGAACGCCCAGGGCAAGGCGTGCGCGGCCGCGATCGCTCTGCTGCTTGCCGGCGAAACGCCGACGCCCGGCAAGCTGATCAACACCTGCTACAGCCTGGTCGCGCCCGACTACGGCATTTCGATCGTGGGCGTGTATCAGCCGGTCAACGGCCAGTACGTGGATGTCGAGGGCGCCGGCGGCACCAGCCCGCTGGAGGCGCCGCGCGAGACCCGCGCGGCCGAGGCAACCTATGCGGCAGCGTGGTTCCGGACGATCACGGCCGAGGTGTTCGGCTGACGTGACGCGCACCGCGGCGATGCTGCTCGCCCTCGCCGCTTGTGCGCCGGCAGTCGCCGAGCCGCTGCAGCCGTACGAAATCGTCGGCGATGCCATCCCGGCGCCGTTGACGCAGACGCCCGGCGACGCGGCGCGCGGGCGCGCCATCGTGGTCAACCGCCGCGTCGGCCTTTGCCTGCTCTGTCACAGCGGGCCGTTTCCCGAGGAGAAGCTGCAGGGCGACTTGGCGCCGGATCTCGCCGGCACCGGTTCGCGTTGGTCGGTGGGACAACTGCGCCTGCGGCTCGTCGAACCGCGCCGGCTTAACCCGGAGAGCATCATGCCGGCCTACTACCGCGTCGACGGGCTCGATCGCGTGGCGCCGGCGTTCCGCGGCAAGCCGATCTTCTCGGCCCAGCAGATCGAAGATGTGGTAGCATTCCTGGCCACGTTGAAGGATTAGCGCATGATCCCGAAAAGTGGGTACCGGTTTTCGGAAAAGATCATGCGCCAGGAATAAATCGATGAAGCGCAGTCCTACAGCAGCCCCGACCCGCCGCCGGTTCCTTGCGGTCGCTGGCGGCGTGGCGCTTGCGCCGTTGTTCGTGCGCTCGGCCCGCGCGACGCCCGCCACCATGGCGGCGGCGATCCGCGAGGTGGTCGGCGAAGCGCCGGTGCGCGAGGGCAAGGTCACGCTCGAGCTGCCGCCGCTGGTCGAGAACGGCAACGCGGTGCCGATGACGGTGACGGTCGAGAGCCCGATGACCGCGGCCGAGCACGTCAAACGCATTCACGTGTTCAACGAAAAAAACCCGCAGCCCTATATCGCGACGTTCCATCTCGGCCCGCGCGCCGGCAAGGCGAAGATTTCGACTCGGGTGCGGCTCGCCGATTCTCAGAAAGTGGTCGCGATCGCCGAGCTGAGCGACGGCTCGTTCTGGTCCGCCAGCGCCGACATGATCGTCACGCTCGCCGCTTGCGTCGAGGAAACGCCATGACGCAAGCGCTCGTCAACGTGCCGGCCAAGGCGAAGCGCGGCGAGGCGATCGAGATCAAGACGCTGATCTCGCACCCGATGGAGACGGGCTATCGCCACGACACCAACGGCCAGCCGATCCCGCGCGACATCATCCACACGTTCGTCGCCCGCTATAACGGCGAGGAGGTGTTCCGCGCCGACCTGCATCCCGCCATTGCCGCCAACCCGTTCATCACCTTCTTCACGGTCGCGACGGAGAGCGGCGTCATCGAGCTGACCTGGACGCAGGATCATCGCGACCCGGTGACGCAAACAGCAAATATAACCGTCGAATGAGATTCAAACCGTCATATTCGAGACTCGTCATCGCCCGCGAAAGCGGGCGATCCAGTAATCGGCGAGCGTTGTAGTGGTCCGCGGCCTCGCAACATCTCGCGGCCGATGTTTACTGGATGCCCCGCTTTCGCGGGGCATGACGAGCGTTGTGATTTGCTTTCTAATATCCACATCGTTTGCCGCCGAAATTCCCCAGGACGAGCGCCGCTCCGGCACCGCCTTCATGACCCGCGAGACCCAGGCGATGCAGGAGGACGACCGCGCCAATCCCGGCATGCTCGCGGTGCTTGACGGCGAGGCGCTGTGGAAGGACGCGCCGCCGGGCGCCAAGGCGTGCGCCGGGTGCCACGGCGAGGCGGCCACGTCGATGAAGGGTGTCGCCGCGCGCTACCCGACGTTCGACGAGGCGCGCGGGCGGCCGATCGATCTCGAACAGCGCATCAACCTGTGCCGCACCGAGCATCAGCACGCGCCGGCGTTTACCTGGGAAACCCGCGAGCTCAACGCGATCACCGCCTATGTGGCGAACCAGTCGCGCGGGATGCCGATCACCGCCGGCACGGATGAGCGCAGCCGTCCGTTCGTCGAAGCGGGGCGGGCGTTGTTCAATAAGCGGCAAGGCCAGCTCGATCTCTCCTGCGCGCAATGCCACGACGACAACTGGGGCAAGCGGCTCGCCGGCAGCGTCATCCCGCAGGCGCACCCGACCGGCTATCCCGAGTACCGGCTCGAATGGCAGAGCACCGGCTCGCTGCAGCGGCGTCTGCGCAGCTGCGTCTTCGGGGTGCGCGCCGAGCCATTGGGGTACGGCGCGCCCGAGCAAGTGGACCTCGAACTTTATCTGATGTGGCGCGCCCGCGGCATGCCGCTCGAAACCCCGGCGGTGCGCCCATGACGAAAATCACCGACACGGAAACAGTGTTTGAAGGCTTCAGCCGGCTGCTGATTGCCAGGGTGGAACTGCCGGACGGACAGACGATCCGGCGCGAAATCGAGGACCACGGCCGCGCGGTGTGCGTGCTTCCCTACGATCCCGAGCGGCGCACCGCGATCCTGGTGCGCCAGTTCCGCGCTCCGGCGGCGCTGGCCGATGGCCGCGAGCATGTGCTCGAGGCGGTGGCCGGCTCCGTCGAGGACGAAGACATCGACGCCTGCGCTTATCGCGAAGCAATGGAGGAAGCGGGGCTCAAGCTCCGCGCGCTCGAGCACCTAGGCACCGCGTGGTCGATGCCCGGCATCTCGACCGAGCAGATGGACCTCTATCTCGCCGCCTATTCGGAGGCCGACCGGGTCGGTCTCGGCGGCGGCGTTGCGGACGAGCACGAAGGCATCACCGTGATCGAGCTGCCGCTCGCCGAACTCGCCGCCATGGCCGACGCCGGTCAGATCATCGACATGAAGACGCTCGCCGTGGTGCAGACGTTGCGGCTGCGAAAGCCGGAGTTGTTTGTTACGCCCCCACCGCCCTCCTGAACCGCAGCTTCAGCGCCACGCCGTCCCGCGTCGGCAGCACGCGCGGCGGCTCGGTCGGGGTGATCGCGACGCGGGCGAACAGCGTCTCGGTGTAGCTCCCCAGCAACTCGGCAAGCCGGCCGAGGCCCGCTTCGTTGTCCACCTCCAGCGTGAACCCGATGCCGCAGGCGGCCGCGGCCTTGGTGAGATCGACGGTGCCGCGCGTGTGACTCGCTTGGCTGCCGGTCTCGCCGTAGAGCCCGTTGTCGAACACGATGATCGCCAGATTGGCGGGTTTCTGCACGGCGACGGTCGCGAGCGCGCCGAGCCCCATCAAGGTCTCGCCGTCACCGGTGATCACGGCGACACGCCGCGCCGGCTGCGCCAGCGCGACGCCGAGCCCGACCATGGCGGCGCCACCCATGGCGCCCCAGAGATAAAAGTTGCGGTCGTCGTCCCCGACCGAAGCCACGTCATACGTGATCGAGCCGAGGCCGGAGACGATGACGAGATCGTCGGGCCGCTTGGCGAGCAGGGTCGCGATGGCCTTGCGGCGCTCGAGCATCACTTCACCCACACCTTCCGGCCGATCAGCCGCTGCGAGAGCAGCAGCGCAATCGCGTGGTCGCCCCCGAAGGCGAGGTCGACCGCCCCCGCCGCGACGTCGGCCACATCCTCGGCGCGATCGAGCCGGTAGGCGTGCACATCGGCAAGCCGCAACACCGGCTCGACGATCGAGCCCATCGCCACCTGCCACGGATTGAACTCCGCCCATTCGCCCCGCATCGTGACAATCATCACCAGCGGAAAGCGGCAGCTCTTGATCAGCGAGAGCATGTTGACGCAGTTGCCGACCCCGCTGCTCTGCATCAGCAGCGCCGAACGCTGGCCGCCGAGCCAGGCGCCGGCCGCGAGCGCGACGCCCTCCTCTTCGGTCGTAAGCACCACGTCGCGGATCGCCGGATCGGCCGCGCATCGCTCGATCAGCCGCGCGTGGCCGGCATCGGGCACGTAGCCTACCTGCCGGATGTCCGCGGCCTTGAGCACCGCGAACAGCTGGTCGGGCCAAGTAGAGTCAGCTTTGCTCAACACGATGCTCCCGCACGGATCAGGGACCGACAGGATGCCATCCTAGCGACCATGTAGTCGAAACCAACATAGGGTCCGGCGGTTCGAGATTCGGTTGCACGCGATCTGGGCAACATCCTTGCCTTCAGACTGCGGCGCTATCCTTAAGTCCTACCATGCGAATGAGCGGATGATCTTTAGCCTCGGAATCCCGAACGACGCGTCTCCTCCTCTGGCGCTGGTGGTATGTCCATAAATAAATTATAACCTAAACTTGAGCTTCCAAGCGCAAGAGCTGTAGGCCGGTGACTGATAGCGAGAACCCGAAGTCAAAATCTATCCGACAATTGGCAGCTGGAGTGTGGGCCTATGTGGGGACTGCGCTCGCGATTATTGGTCTCGTCGACCTAACACATCAACTGGTGAAATGGGCCGCGTTCATTCACAAACTCGCAGAAAGATATGCGAGTATACGACAGTGGCTCTTCAGTTGGTTGCCACTTCACATTCCTGAAGAATGGCACGATATCATCATTTTCAGTCTAATCTTTATTAGTATATCTAACTTAGGATATTATCAGAAAACTGACCGGCTCTTGCTGCGCGAATTTAAGAAAGTGTGGGATGAAGGCGATCCGGATAGCCTTGCAAATGTAACGCTCAGGGAAATCAAAGCGAGCTCAAGTCTGCAATTTGGCGATAAATTGGCGATCAAGATTAGCGAGTTCCTTTTGTGGGCAGGGACCCGAGTATTTGCGCTAGCGACCGTAGGCGCCTTCCTAATTAGTGTGCTCGCCGGTTTATATCAACTGACGATCGGATTCAGCGATGAGAATATGGTTTTTACGCTTGTATTTACTGCGTTCGGTGTGGTGACCGCGAGCATGATATTCACGGTACTCATTGGCACTGGGGTGTTGCTATCCTGGCGATGGTTAATTGCGACCGCAGTAGTGTTCGTCGGCCTAGTGGCCGCTAACGAAGTATATGTACACTGGTTATTCGACGCCAAATAATAACGATTTGCTGACGTATTTCAGCAGCAGTGATCGTCGGTCCCGTCCTAGCCTATGCTGCCGGACCGAGAGCGGCCCGGCAAAGTTCCCGTGAAGATCAGTCCGCGACGGGAGGGCCATCGTAGCCCGCATGGAGCGAAGCGCAATGCGCTCTCGTCATTCCGGGGCGCCGCGAAGCGGCGAGCCCGGAACCCATGAACACAAGTCCATGCAAAATCTGCTCAGTCCCTGTTCATGGGCCCCGGGCTCCCTCGCTGCGCTCGGGCCCCGGGGTGACGATTGAGGGACCTTGCGCTCTCCCCGCTCTCCTGCGCTTAAATCCCGCCCTTTGGCGGGGGCAGCATGGACCATCGTCTGGGCGTCGATATCGGGGGCACCTTCACGGACGTGGCGCTCGACAGCGCGGGGCGCCGCTATACCGCCAAGGTGCTGACCACGCCGGCGGCGCCCGAGCGTGGCGTGATCGCGGCGATCGAAGCCGTGCTCGCTGAGGCGCGCATCCCGGCCGCGGCGCTTTCCATCATCATTCACGGCACGACGCTCGCCACCAACGCGCTGATCGAGCGCAAGGGCGCGAAGACTGCGCTGATCACCACGCGCGGCTTCCGCGACACCATCGAAATCCGCCACGAGAACCGGTTCGAGCAGTACGACGTCGGCATCGACCTGCCGCCGCCACTGGTGCCGCGGCGGCTTCGCCTGACCGTCAGCGAACGCATCGACGCGCGCGGCCGCGTGCTCACGCCGCTCGATGAGGACGACGTCACCCGCGCCATCGACGAGATCGAGCACCAGGACGTCAAAGCGGTCGCCGTCGGCCTGCTGCACAGCTTCACCGAGCCGCGCCACGAGCGGCGCATCGGCGCGATGATCGCGCAACGCCTGCCGGGCGTCGCCGTCACGCTCTCAAGCGAAGTCTCCCCGGAGATGCGCGAATACGAGCGCTTCTCGACCGCCTGCGCCAACGCCTATCTGCAGCCGCTCATCGCGACCTATCTCGCCAATCTGCGGCGCGACCTCGACGGCGCCGGCGTGCGCTGCCCACTGTTCCTGATGCTCTCCGGCGGCGGGCTCACCACGGTCGAGACCGCGATCCGCTTTCCCGTGCGCCTCGTCGAATCCGGTCCCGCGGGCGGCGCCATTTTCGCGAGCCACATCGCGCGGCAGCGCAACCTCGATCAAGTGATCTCCTTCGACATGGGCGGCACCACCGCGAAGATTTGTTTGATCGACGAGTTCAAGCCGCAGAGCAATCGAGTGTTCGAAGTGGCGCGCATCTACCGTTTCAAGAAGGGCAGCGGCCTGCCGCTGCGCATCCCGGTGATCGAGATGGTGGAGATCGGCGCGGGCGGCGGATCGATCGCGCGCGTCGACCGCATGAAACGCATCGCGGTCGGGCCGGACAGCGCCGGCGCGGCGCCTGGACCGGCCTGCTACGGCGCCGGCGGGACCGAGCCCACGGTCACCGACGCCGACGTGGTGCTCGGCCGCATCGACCCGGACGCTTTCTCGGGCGGACGCATGCGCCTCGACATCAAGGCGGCGCAGGCCGCGATCCAAAACGGGGTCGGGCAGCCGCTCGACCTTTCGCCCACGCTCGCCGCGCTCGGATTGAGCGAAATGGTCGACGAGAACATGTCGAACGCGGCGCGCGTGCACGCGATCGAATGCGGCAAGGACGCGCGCGGGCGCGTGCTGATCGCATTCGGGGGCGCAGCGCCGCTGCATGCCGCGCGCGTCGCCGAGAAGCTCGGCATGGATCGGATTCTCGTTCCGACCGGCGCCGGGGTCGGCTCGGCGATCGGATTCCTGCGCGCGCCGATCGCCTACGAAATCGTGCGCAGCCGATTGCAGACGCTCGCACGCTTCAACGCCGCCGACGCCAACGCGCTCTACGCCGAGATGCGCGCCGAGGCCGAGGGGATCGTGCGCCGCGGTGCGCCCCATGCGCCGCTCGAGGAGGAGCGCCACGCCTTCATGCGCTATCGCGGGCAGGGCCACGAGGTGATGGTGCCGCTGCCGGTCGCGCGCTACGGCGAGAACGACGGCGCGCGGCTCGCCGAGGCTTTCGCCGCCGCCTACCGAGCGCTCTACAGCCGCACCATCCCGGGCGTCGATATCGAGGTGGTGAGCTGGGCCCTGTCGCTGCGCGCGCCGGTCGATCTGGCGATCGAGGCGCCGCTGCCGGCGGAACCTTACAAACCGCAACCGACGGGCCGGCGGCCGCTGTTCGATGCCGGTCGTGGCGAGACCATCGAGGTCGACATCTACCGCCGCGCCGACCTGCGTCCGGGCGCGCAGATCGCCGGCCCCGCGCTCATCGTCGAGGACGAAACCTCGACCGTGGTGAGCCCCGCCTTCGACGCCAGCGTCGACGGCTACGGCTACATCGAACTGCGGCGGCGGGGGACATAAACTCGGTGTCGTCATCGCCCGGCTTGACCGGGCGATCCAGTAACCTCGGACGTTGGGTGTTTACTGGATTGCCCGCTTTCGCGGGCAATGACGAGACGTATGGATGTGATAGGCTCATCTAATGATTGCCCGCCCGAACGCCGCGCTGTCCCAGATTCACACCCAGATCATGTGGAGCCGCCTGATCGCGGTGGTCGAGGAGCAGGCGCAGACGCTGATGCGCACCGCGTTCAGCACCTCGGTGCGCGAGGCGGGCGACCTCTCGGCCGGCGTGTTCGATGCCCAAGGCCGCATGCTGGCCCAGGCGGTGACCGGCACGCCCGGCCACGTCAACTCCATGGCCAACGCGGTCAAGCATTTCCTCGACGTCTATCCGCTGGCGGGGATGCGGCCGGGCGACCACTACATCACCAACGATCCGTGGCTCACCTGCGGTCATCTGCACGACCTCACCGTGGTGTCGCCGACGTTCCTCGACGGCCGCCCGGTCGGCCTGTTCGCCTGCACGGTGCATGTGGTCGATATCGGCGGCCTCGGCATGGGCCCGGACGGCCGGCAGGTGTTCGAAGAGGGGCTGTCGATCCCGATCATGCCGCTCGCGCGCGACGGCGCGATGAACGAGGATCTGCTGCGCATCGTGCGCGCCAACGTGCGCGAGCCGCTGCAGGTCGAAGGCGACATCTACGCGCTCGCCGCCTGCAACGACGAGGGCGGGCGGCGGCTGATCGAAATGATGCGCGAGTTCGAAATCGCGCATTTGGAAACCTTGGGCGAGACGATTTACGAGACCTCGCGCGAGGCGATGCTCGCCGCCATCCGCGCGCTGCCCACCGGCGTCTACCGCAACAGCCTGAACATGGACGGCTACGACAAGCCGCTCACGCTCGCGGCCGCGATGAACATTTCCGACAGCGGCGTCCACGTGGACTTCGCCGGCACCTCGCCGGCGAGCAGCCACGGCATCAACGTGGTGCTCAACTATACGCTCGCCTACACGGCGTTCGGCGTGAAGTGTCTGGTCGCGCCCGAGGTGCCCAACAACGCGGGCTCGCTTTCGACCATCACAGTGAGCGCGCCGGAAGGGTGCCTGCTCAACGTGCCGCGGCCGTTTGCGGTCGCCGCGCGCCACACGGTCGGCCACATGCTGCCCGACCTCGTGTTCGGTTGTTTGGAGCAGGTGATGCCGGGCGGCGTTCCGGCGGAGGGCGCCTCCTCGTTGTGGAACCCGCAGATCAACGGTGGCGGTTCGATCGTCGATGAATTGCCGGCGGGCCTCGATCCGGCCGACGTGCCGAGCTGGAGTTCCGTCATCTTTCATTGCGGCGGCGCCGGCGCGCGGCCCGACAAGGACGGGCTGAGCGTCACGGCGTTCCCGAGCGGCGTGCGCACCATTCCGATCGAGGCAACGGAAACGATCGCGCCGGTGTTGTTCCGGCGGCGCGAGTTCCGCGAGGGCTCGGGCGGCGCCGGCGAGTTCCGCGGCGGGCTCGGGCAGGTGATCGAGATCGGCGGCGCCGACGGGCTGCCGGTGAGCCTGCTGTGCAACTTCGAGCGCGTGAAGAATCCGGCACGTGGCCGCCGCGGCGGGCAGCCGGGCGGCGCCGGTAATGTGGCGCTGCTCTCAGGCCGGCCGATCCGGCCGAAGGGACGGCAGACCGTGCCGGCCGGCGATTTCCTGCGGCTCGAACTGCCGGGCGGCGGCGGCCACGGCACGCCGCACGCGCGCGACCCCGAAACCGTCGCGTCGGATGTCGCCGACGGGCTGGTCTCACGCGAGCGGGCGGAGCTGGACTACGGCGTCGTGATCGCGCACGACGGCACGGTCGACCGCGCGGCGACGCAACGACTGCGGGAGCAAACGTAGTGACCCGCCGCTCGTCATCGCCCGCGCAAGCGGGCGATCCAGTAATCACGGACCGTTCAAATAAATCCTCGGTCGGTGTTTACTGGATGCCCTGCTTTTGCGGGGCATGACGAGCAGAGAGTGATGTGACGGAGGAAAAGAGATGAAACGTTTGTTAGTTGCGTCGATCCTGGCGCTGTTTGCTTCGGCCGCGGCCGCGGAGAACGTGAAGGTCGGCGCGCTGTATCCGCTCAGCGGCAACGCAGCGAGCGCCGGCGCGCAGACCAAGGCGGCGATCGAGCTGGCGGTGGAAATCATCAATGGCCAGCATCCCGACGTGAAGGGCATGCCGGGCACTGGCCTGCCGGGCCTCAACGGCGGCAAGATCGAGGTGACGTTTGCCGATCACCAGGGCAATCCATCGACCGGCCAAAGCCAGGCGCTGCGTCTCATCCAGCAGGACAAAGTCACGGCGCTGATCGGGGCGTATCAGTCCTCCGTCACGTTTGCCTCCACCGCGGTCGCCGAGCGCTACGGCATCCCATTCGTCGTGGGCGATTCGGTCGCCGCGAACATCACCGGCCGCGGGTTCAAATACGTGTTCCGGGTGACGCCGGTCGCCACCGACTTCGCCTATAATTACCTGGACTTTCTCAAGGACGTTGCGGCGACGGGCCAGCCGGTGAAAAACCTGGCGATCGTCTATGAGAACACCGATTACGGCACCTCGATCGCCGATACTTTGCGCAAGGTGATCAAGGAGCGCGGCTTCGAGCTGACGGCGGACATTCCCTACAACGCCAACACCACCGACGTGTCGTCCCAGGTGCTCCAGCTCAAGGACAAGAAACCGGACGCGGTGATCTTTGTGTCCTACACGGCCGACACCATCCTCTACATGCGCACGCTCAAGCAGCTCGATTATCGGCCGCCGGTCGTGATCGGCGACGACTCCGGCTTCTCCGATCCGGCCTTCATCAAGAACGTCGGCACGATTTCCCAGGGTGCCGTCAACCGCAGCGCCTGGGACATCGGCAAGCCGGGCAGCGTCACCGCCAAGATCAACGAGTTGTTCAAGGCCAAGACCGGGTTCGACCTCGACGACACCAGCGGCCGCAACATGCAGGCGATGTTCGTGCTCGCCGACGCGATCAACCGCGCCGGCTCGGGCAAGTCCGACGCCATCCGCGATGCGCTCAAAGTCACCGACCTCAAGCCGGATCAGCTCATGATGGGCTACAAGGGCGTCAAGTTCGACGACACCGGCCAGAACACGCTCGCGGCGACTTATCTAATCCAGCTGCAGGGCGACCAGTACGTCGCGGTGTGGCCGGCGAGATCGGCGACCGCCAAGCTGCAGATACCCTACAAGGGGTGGTGAGTGCTATTCGCACCGACCTCGTCATCGCCCGCGAAAGCGGGCGATCCAGTAAACACAGGCTTTCAAACAAAAGCTCCGCCGGTGATTACTGGATGCCCCGCTTTCGCGGGGCATGACGAAGTGGTGCGCCTTCCATGACGTTCATCCAGGTCATCGCCGGCGGGCTGCTGCTCGGCGCGGTCTATGCGCTGTTCTCCTCCGGCCTGACGCTGATCTGGGGCATGATGAACGTCATCAACTTCGCCCACGGCGAGTTCGTCATGATCGGGATGTACCTCGCCTTCCTGATCGTGACCTATCTGCACGGCGGCCCGCTGGCGTTCGGGCCGGCCGCCACGGCGTTCCTGTTCCTGCTCGGCATCATCGTCTACTACAGCCTGATCCGGCACGTGATCCGCGGGCCGATGCTGGCGCAAATCCTCTCGACCTTCGGCTTGGCGCTGTTCCTGCGCTATCTCGCGTTCTTCATCTTCAGCGCCAATTTCAAGACGCTGCCGGAGGATTTGCTGCCGGGCGTGCTCAACATCGGCGGCATCCTGATCGGCGTGCCGCAGCTCGTCGCCGGCATCGTGGCGATCGTGCTCACGGTCGGGCTGCACCTGCTGCTCACCCGCACCGCCGTTGGAAGCCAGCTCCTCGCGGTCGCCGAGGATCGCCAGGCCGCGATGCTGATGGGCATCCGGCCCGACCGCATGCAGGCGATCGCCTGGGGCCTTTCGGGCGCCGGCGCCGGCATCGCCGGCGCGCTGATCGCGACCTTTTACTACATCTCGCCGACCGTCGGTGAATCGCTGGTGCTGACCGGCTTCGTGGTGGTGGCGCTTGGCGGTTTCGGCAGCGTGCCGGGCGCGCTGGTCGCCGGCCTCGTGGTCGGCGTCATCCAATCGCTCTCCGCTTATCGGTTCGGCCCGGTGAACAAGGACGTCGTCGTCTACGCTCTGTTCGTTTTGATCCTGTGGGTGCGGCCCGAGGGCCTGTTCGGAAAGGCCGGCGCATGAGGTGGCTGGGCATCGTCATCGGCGCCGCCTTCCTCCTCTATCCGTGGCTGGTGACCGATGATTTTTACGCGCGCACGGGCGCCGACGTGCTGCTCGCCGCGATCGGCGCCTCGGCCTGGAACATTCTCGGCGGCTACGCCGGCCAGATCTCGGTCGGCCACGCCATGTTCTTCGGCATCGGCGCGTACTTGCCGCTGCTGGCGTATTCTCACATGGGACTGCCGCCGGTCGCCGGCGTGCCGCTCGCCATCGTCATCAGTCTCGGCTTCGCGATCGTGGTCGGACTGCCGACGTTTCGCCTCCACGGGCACTATTTCTCCATGGCGACGATCGCGGTCGCCGAGCTGGTCCGCATCGTCATCGGCAACTGGGATTTCGTCGGCGCGGCGACCGGCCTGATGGGGCCGGCGGTGTCGCGCACCTGGCTCGACCTCTCGTTCCGCAGCCCGATCCCGTATTATTATTTGTTCCTCGCCGTGCTCGCCGGCCTGCTGCTGCTCACCTGGCATCTGCAGCGCAGCCGCATGGGCTATTATTGGCGCGCCATCCGCGCCGGCGAACGCCCCGCGCGCAGCCTCGGCGTCAGGGTCGCCCGTTACAAGCTCTACGCGCTGCTGCTTTCGGCCGCCTTCACCTCGCTCGCCGGCTCGCTCTATTCGCTCATGGTCGGTTTCATCGATCCCGAGAGCGGCTTCGGCATTCTGCGCTCGGTCGAGATGATCATCATCGCGGCGCTGGGCGGCGCCGGGACCCTGTTCGGGCCGCTGCTCGGCGCCGTCCTCCTCATTCCGCTACAGACGGTCACCAATTCTTTGTTCGGCGGCGGCGGCTCGGGTCTGACCTACATCATCTACGGCGGCATCATCGTGGTCCTGGCGCGGTTCGAGCCGGGCGGCCTGCTCGATCTGTGGCGCCGCGCGTCGCAGTGGTGGTCGCGCCGGCGCGAAACCGTCACGGTGCGTCATGCTGCTTAGCGCGCGCGAGGTCTCGCGCAGCTTCGGCAGCTTCGTCGCGCTGGCGAACGCCAATCTCGACGTCGAGGAAGGCGAGATCGTCGGGCTGATCGGGCCGAACGGCGCCGGAAAGTCCACCTTCTTCAACTGCGTCGCCGGCGACATTCCGCCCAGCGCCGGGCGGATCGTGTTTTCCGGCACGGACGTCACGCGCGCGAGCGCGGCGACCCACGCGCGGCTCGGCATCGGCCGCACCTTCCAGGTGCCGGCGACATTCGAAGAAATGTCGATCCTCGACAACGTGATGGTGGGCGCGTTCCTGCGCCATCATCAACGCGGCGACGCGCGCGCGGCGGCGCTCGACGTCATCGAGTTCACCGGCCTCAAGGCGCTGACCGAGGCGCCGGCGAAGAGCCTCGGCACGCCGGGGCGCAAGCGGCTCGAGATCGCGCGCGTGCTCGCGACCGAGCCCAAGCTGCTGCTGCTCGACGAGGCGCTCGCCGGCCTCACGCCCGTGGAAATCCAGGAGGCGATCGCGCTGGTGCGCCGCATTCACGCCAGGGGCGTCACCATCGTCATCGTCGAACACATCATGGAGGTGATCCTCACGCTCGCCGAGCGCGTGCTGGTGTTCAACCAGGGCGCCACCATCGCGAGCGGCAGGCCGCGCGACGTGGTCAACGACCCGGCGGTGATCGAAGCCTACCTCGGCCGTCGCCACGCACGCGACCGGGGAGCGCACGCGCCGTGACCATTTCGCTCAGCGTGCGCAACCTCGAAGTCCGTTACGGCGACCTCGTCGGGATTGCCGACGTGTCGCTCGACGTCGCCGAAGGCAGCGTCGTCGCGCTGCTCGGCTCGAACGGCGCCGGCAAGACCACGACGCTCAACGCGATCGCCGGGCTGGTGCGGCCGAGCCGCGGCACCATCGCCTGGATGGGCAACCAGATCGGCCGCCTGCCCGCCTACGCGGTAGTCGCGCGCGGGCTCACGCTCTCGCCCGAAGGCTGGCGCCTGTTCACCTCGCAGACCGTCGAGCAGAACCTGCGCCTGGGCGCGACACCGCTCGCCGACAAGACGCGGGTGCCGGCGTTGCTCGAGCGCGTGTTCGCGCTGTTCCCGCGTCTGGCCGAGCGGCGGCGCCAGCGCGCCGGCACGCTCTCGGGCGGCGAGCGGCAGATGCTGGCGCTCGGCCGCGCGCTCATGAGCGACCCGAAACTGCTGATGCTCGACGAGCCGAGCCTCGGGCTTGCACCGGCGATCGTCGAGACGCTCTATGAGAAGCTCACCGAACTGCATCGCGAGGGGCTCACCTTGCTGCTGGCCGAGCAATCGGTGCCGCTGGCACTCGAAATCGCCGACTATGCTTACGTGCTGCAAACCGGCCGCACGGTGCTCGAAGGCACCGCGCGTGCCCTTGAACACGACCCGCAGGTCCAGCGGATTTATCTGGGGATAGCCAGCGAACCGGCGCCCACCTAGCCGTCATGGCGTGACGAGGAGACCTCCCATGCGCTACGAGCTCTACTACTGGCCGGAGATACAGGGGCGCGGCGAGTTCGTGCGGCTCGCGCTGGAAGAGGCGGAGGCGGTCTATCTGGACGTGGCGCGGGACAAGGGCGGTACCGAGGTGATGTTCAAGCTGATGGAGGACGAACGGGTGAAGCATCGGCCGTTCGCGCCGCCGTTCCTCAAGGCCGGCAAGGTCGTGATCGGCCAGACCGCCAACATCCTGCTGTATCTCGGCGCCCGACACGGGCTCGCGCCGCGCGAGGAAGCGGGCCGCCTGTGGGTGCATCAGCTCCAGCTCACGATCGCCGATTTCGTGGTCGAAGCCCACGACACGCACCATCCGATCGCCAGCGGCCTTTATTACGAGGACCAGAAGAAAGAGGCGAAGCGCCGCACGGCCGATTTTCTCAAAAGCCGCACGTCCAAATACTTCGGCTATTTCGAAGATGTGCTCGGGCGCAGCGGCGGCAAATATCTCGCCGGCAAGCGGCTGACCTATGCGGATCTGTCGCTGTTCCAGATCGTCGCCGGCATGCGCTACGCCTTTCCCAACGCCATGGCGAAACTCGAGAAGAAGCTGCCGCGCGTCGTCGCCGTGCACGACGCGGTGGCGGAGCGGCCGCGCATCGCCGCTTACCTCGCCTCCGACAACCGCCTCCCGTTCAACGAGTACGGCATCTTCCGGCACTATAAGGAATTGGACGCGTAGGATGTAGCCCGCATGAGCGAAGCGATATGCGGGAACGGCCCCCGGATTTCCGCCCGCATTCGCGGGCGTCATCCGGGCTACGAAGGTGATGGCTGCGGCGGGAGTAGACAAGGATGCCCATCGATAAGCGCGTGAACTCGGCGGCCGAGGCGCTCAATGACGTGTCCGACGGCGCGACCGTGCTCATTTCCGGGTTCGGCGGGGCGGGTTTCCCGAACGTCTTGATCCGCGCGCTACGCGAGCACGGTGCGAAGGACCTCACGCTCGTCGTCAACTCGGCGACCCACCGCTTCTCGCTCACCCACGAACTGCTCGACGCCGGGCTCGTGCGCAAGGTGATCTGCAGCGCCGCGCGCGGCCATCAAAAGGAGCCGACCGCGTTCGAGAAGCTGTGGGTCGCCGGCAAGATCGAGCTGACCTGCCTGCCGCAGGGGACCATGACCGAATGCATCCGCGCCGGCGGCGCCGGGATTGCCGCCTTCTACACGCCGGTCGGTTTCGGTACCGAGCTGACCAAGGGCAAGGAGGTGCGCCGCTTCGGCGAGCGCGATTACGTTCTGGAGCAGGCGATCAGCGGCGATCTCGCGCTCATCCGCGCCGACACGGCCGACCGTTACGGCAATCTCACCTTCCGCTACGCGCAGGCGAACTTCGGCCCGGTGATGGCGACCGCCGCCAAGCTCGCGATCGCCGAGGTGCGCGCCGTGGAAGACGATCCGATCGATCACAAACGCGTGCAGCTTCCCGGCATTTACATCGACCGCATCCTCGCCGTGGGAGACGTCCGATGATTTGTTTCAATCGCCGGCAAATGATGGCCTGGATCGTGTTGGCCCTGGCCCTGCTCATGCGGACCGCCGCCGCGGAGGAACCCGTGTGCATCGAGAATGCGACGATCGACGAGCTAAAGGACGCGCTTGCGGCCGGCCGCACCACATCCGCTGAGTTGGTGCGCGGCTACACGGCGCGCATCGAGGCCTACGACCGCGCCGGCCCGCGGCTCAATTCCGTTCGCGAGCTTAATCCGGACGCCCCCGCGATCGCCGAAAAGATCGATGCGGCGAAGCCGAAGAAGAACCGCCCGCTCGAAGGCATTCCGATCCTCATCAAGGACAACATCGCGACCGGCGACGCGCAGCACACAACGGCCGGCTCGCTCGCGCTGGCCGATGCCCATGCGCAGCGCGACGCGACCGTGACAAAGCTGCTGCGCGACGCCGGCGCCGTGATCCTCGGCAAGACCAACTTGACCGAGTTCGCCAATATTCTCGCGGTCGGCATGCCGTCGGGTTACAGCTCGCTCGGCGGCCAGGTGCGCAACCCCTATGCGCCCGAGGTCAATGAGAAGGGCGTCCCGTTCGTGCCGCCGGGCGGATCAAGCGCGGGCTCGGCCGTCGCGGTCGCCGCGGGATTTGCCGCCGCCGCGATCGGCACCGAAACGTCGGGCTCGCTGCTCTCGCCCGCCAATCAGAACGGCCTCGTCACCGTCAAGCCCACGGTCGGGCTGATCAGCCGCGCCGGCATCATCCCGATCGCGGCGAGCCAGGACACCGCGGGGCCGCTCACGCGCACGGTGCGCGACGCCGCGATCCTGCTCAACGTTCTCGCCGTGCGCGATCCGCGCGATCCCGCCACGAAACAATTGCAACGCCCCGCCGACTACACGAAATTCCTGGATGCGAACGGGCTGCGGGGCGCGCGCATCGGCGTGCCCAGCGATCCATCCGATCCGGGAAACGATGTTTATTACAAGCCGCTGCGGCCGGTGCAGGCCGCGGTGATGCGCGACGCCATCGCCGCGCTGGAAGCGGCTGGCGCCACGGTGATCCGCGCTAATATGCCGACGCGCGGCTGGATCGGCGGGCCCGGCACCGAGGCCGCGATCCTCAACACCAATCCGGAAAGCGCGACCAAGAATCAGCCGGCGCGGATACCCGCGATCTATCTTTACGAACTCAAGCACGACATGAATGCCTACCTGCGCGACTGGGCGAAGGATACGAAGATGCGCACTCTCGGCGACATCATCGCCTTCAACAAAGCAAACCCCGACCGCGCGTTGCGTTTCAGCCAGGATATTTTCCTCGCCGCCGACGAAACCCGCGGTGATTTGAGCGAAATCGAATACAAGTCGGCGCGGCAAATGGACCTGCGTTCGAGCCGCACGCTCGGCATCGACGCCTATATGAGCGAGCACAAGCTCGACGCGATTCTGTTTCCCGCCAACACCGGCGCTTCGATCGCCGCCAAGGCCGGCTATCCGAGCGTGCTCGTGCCGGCCGGCATGGTGACCGGACCGGCGCCGGTGCCGCCCGGTACGGTCACCGCGACGAGCGACAAGGAGACGCCGGAATATCCGTACGGCGTCACCTTCACTGGCTTCGCCTGGAGCGAGCCGGTGCTGCTGCGGCTCGCCTACGCGTTCGAGCAGGCGACGAAAGCGCGCCGCATGCCGCCGGGCGTGCCGCCGCTTGCATCCGGCTGCGCGCCGAAGACAACCGCGAAGGAGTAGGCGCTCATGACTCCGCTCAACCGCCGGCAAATGGCGTGGCGCGCCGCCCAGGACATCCGCGATGGCATGGTGGTCAACCTCGGCATGGGCATGCCGGTGCACGTCGCCGACTACGTGCCCGACGGCGTCGATCTCTTTATTCATTCCGAGAACGGCGTGGTCGGCGCCGGACCGCTCGCGGCGGCCGAGCGGGCCGATCCCGATCTCGTCGACGCGTCGAGCCGGCGCATCACCTTGCGGCCGGGCGCGGCGATCGTCGATTCCTCCTGGTCGTTCGCGATGATCCGGGGCGGCCACATCGACGTGACCATCCTGGGCGCGTTCGAGGTAGCGAAGAACGGCGATCTCGCCAACTGGGACATGCGGCTGCCCAACAAAGGGCCGCTCGTCGGCGGCGCCATGGATCTGGCCGCCTGCGCGCGCGCCGTGTGGGTGATCATGGAGCATAATACGCGCAGCGGCGGACCGCGCCTGCTCGACGCCTGCAACCTGCCGCTCACCGCGGTCAAATGCGTGCGCCGCATCTACACCGACGTGGCGGTGATCGAGGTGACGCCGGCGGGCTTTGTCGTGCGCGAGGTGATCGACGGCCTCGACCAGGCGCAATTGCAAAAGCGGAGCGGGGCGCCGCTCACCTTCGCGAATGATTGCCGGCCGCTGATTGCGCCAGAGTTGGCAGACGCCGAGTAATCGTCATTGCGAGGAGCCGCAACGCGGCGACGAAGCAATCCAGAGCAGCGCGGTCGGCCCCTGGATTGCTTCGTCGCTTCGCTCCTCGCAATGACACGTTTACTACACCGTCGCCTGGTTCCCCAATATCACCGTCGATTGCGACGACAGCACGCCGCCGTTGCCGTGCGCGATGGCGACTTCGCAATCCTTCACCTGCCGGGAGCCGCATTCGCCGCGCAGCTGGCGCACCGCCTCGATCAAAACAAACAGGCCATACATGCCGGGATGGCAGTAGGAGAGGCCGCCGCCGTTGGTGTTGACCGGCAGCGAGCCTTTCGGGCTGATGCGGCCGTCGGAGACGAACGCCCCGCCCTCGCCCTTCTTGCAAAAGCCGAGGTCCTCGAGGAACAGCATCGTGTTCAGCGTGAAGGCATCGTAAAGCTCGACCGCGTCGACGTCGGCGGGGCCGAGCTTCGCCATCGCGTAGGCTTCCTTGCCCGACGCGACTGCGGCCGTCACCGTGAGATCGGGCATCGAGGAAATCGCGTTATGGGTGATGCCCTGCCCGCAGCCGAGCACGTAGACCGGCTGCTTCTTGAACGACCGCGCGCGCTCGGCCGAGGCGAGGACGATGGCGCCGCCGCCGTCCGTCACCAAACAAATATCGCGCACGGTGAAAGGGTAGCTCACCATGCGGGCGTTGAGCACCTCCTGGATGGTGAGCGGCTTCTTCTCCCAGGCGACCGGGTTGAGCAGCGCCCATTCGCGCGCCGCGACCGCAACCGCGGCGAGCTGCTCGCGCGTGGTGCCGTACTGATGCATGTGGCGCGAGGCGGCGAGCGCGTAGGCGCTCGACGGCATGAACGGCCGGAACGGCGTCTCGTAGGGATTGATCTCGCGCATCGACGCCTGGCGCCGGCCGATGCTGCGCTGGGTCGAGCCGTAGGCGACGACGGCGAGGTTGCACAGGCCGAGTTGCAGCGCGGCCACGGCGTGGGCGACGTGATATTCGAACGACGAGCCGCCGACGATGGTGGAGTCGATATAGGCCGGCTGGATGCCGAGGTATTCGGCGAACGCCAGCACCGACAGGCGCGCCTGGGCGGTGGCGCAGAACAGGCCGTCCACGTCCTTGAGCGACGCGCCGCAGTCGGCGAGCGCGCGTTGCGTGCCCTGCGCCATCAGGTCGATCGGCGACATTTCCTCGGCGACCTTGCCGAGATCGGATTCCGCGGCCCCGACGATGGCCGCACCGCCGCGCTTGAGCCCGCTCATCGCTCGTGCTCCGGCACGAACACGGGCATCGGCGGCTCCTCGCCGCCAGGACGATGCACGCGGAAGCGCACGCGCATCCCAATCTTCACGTCGTTGGGCGGGACGTCTTCCACGCGGCTCATCAGCCGGAAGCCCTCGTCGCAATCGATCAGCGCCACGTTGAACGGCGCGCCTTCCGGCGGATGCACGACGGTGGTCGCGTAGACCGTGCCGTTGCCGGCGCTCACGCGCCACTCGAGGCGGTCGCTGCCGGTGAACGGGCACAGCACGCGCGGGTAGAACACCGCGCGGTTGGCGGCCGGCGAAAACTGATAGGCAAGCTCGCCGCGCTCGAGATGGTCTTGATAGGTCTTCAGCGGCGATTGTGTATGGGCTGGCATGCACGTACTCCAATTTACGGAGAGGCATTTAAGCCGGGAAATCCCTCCCCTGAAAGGGCACTGTAGCCCGCATGAGCGCAGCGAAATGCGGGATCGCGGATTTCGCTACGCTCCATCCGGGCTACGAAAATCACTCCGCCGCCATCGGGCGCGCGGCGGCCTCGACGTAGCCGTCGCGGGTTTGCGGCAGCTTGAGGCCGAGCATCTTGCCGGCAACGAGCGTGCGCAGCACCTGCGCGGTGCCGCCGCCGATCGTGAACATGCGCACGTCGCGCGCCATGCGCTCCAGCGGAAATTCACGGGAGTAGCCGCGCGCGCCGAACAGCTGCAGGGCGTCGTTGACGATGCGGATGGCGGCTTCCGATGCGAAAATCTTCGCTTGCGCTGCGAGCATCGGGTCCGGGAACGCGCTCCCGCCCGGCCCGCGCGAGCGCGCCGCCGCGTAGAGCATGAGGCGCGACGCGGTGAGCTGGGTCTGCATGTCAGCGAGCATCCATTGCAGCCCCTGGAACTCGGCGATCGGCCGGCCGAACTGCTCGCGCGTCTTCACCCAGTCGAGCGCGTGCTCGAGCGCGCCCGCCGCGATGCCCATGGCGACAGTGCCGGCGCCAACGCGCTGGCTGTTGTATGCGTTCATCAGATCGGCAAAGCCGCGGCGGAAACCGGACGGCGGCACCAGCGCCATGGCAGCTGGCACTTCGAGGTTCTCGAACGCAAGCTCGCCCTCGGGCATGCCGCGCAGGCCCATGGTGTGCTCGCGCCGCACGACGCGGAGGCCCTTGGCCTCGTCGCGCACGGCCAGGAACCCGCCGATGCCGAGGTCGTCGCCGCGCTCGTCGAACACGCGCGCGAAAATGAGATGCAGCCGCGAGACCCCGCCGCCGGTGATCCAGTGCTTGCGGCCGTTGAGGACGTAGACATCGCCGCGCTTGTCGGCGCGCGTCGTCATTGCCATGGCGTCGCTGCCGGCCTGCGGTTCGGTGATGCAGATCGCCGGCTTGTCGCCGGCGAGCACGAGGTCGGCGGCGAGGCGCTTCTGCGTCTCGGTCCCGTAAGCCATCACGGTCGAGATCGCGCCCATGTTGGTCTCGACGATGATGCGGCCGGTGACCGTGCAGGCCTTCGCCATCTCCTCGATCACCAGCACGGCGTCGAGATATGAGCGCCCCTGCCCGCCGTATTGCGCCGGAATGGTCATGCCGACGAATTCCGCATCGGCGAGCGCGCGCACGATGTCCCACGGATATTGCTCGTCGCGATCGATCGCGGCAGCGCGCGGACGCACGATCTTGTTTGCGAACTCGCGCGCACGCGCCTCCAGTGCGAGTTCGTCAGGGTGAAGGCCGAGGGTCATTGCGCTCCTCCGTCACCACACCCGGCACGCCTTCTCGGGCGGCGGCGCCATCGGCGCGCCGGCCGGACACGCAAACGCACGCGCAAACGCCGGCTCATTGGCGATGACACCGTTGACGCGGAACTGATTGGGCGAGTGCGGATCGATCAGCGCGAGCCGGCGCTTTTCCTGATCCCTGAGATTGCCGCACCAAGCCTGGGCGTAGGCGACAAAGAAACGCTGCGGCGCGGTCAAACCGTCGATCGGCGGAGGCGATGTGTCGTTGAGCGCCTTCTCCAACGCCGCGTGGGAGAGATGCAGCCCGCCGGTGTCGGCGATGTTCTCGCCCAAGGTGAGGCGGCCATTGACCTTGACGTCGTCCACCGCGGTGAAGTTGCCGTACTCGTTGACCAGGCACGCGACCCGCTGGTCGAATGCAGACGCGTCGGCGCTCGTCCACCAGTCGTGCAAATTTCCCTCGCCGTCGTACTTGCGGCCCTGATCGTCGAAACCGTGGGTCATCTCGTGGCCCATTACCGAGCCGATCGCGCCGTAATTGGCTGCCGCATCGAGCTTGGGATCGTAGAACGGCGGCTGCAGGATTCCGGCCGGGAAGTTTATGTCGTTGGTGCGCGAGTTGTAATAGGCGTTCACGGTGGGCGGCGGGATCAACCATTCGGAACGGTCGACCGGCTTGCCGATCTTGGCGAGCCGACGGTTGAACTCGAAGGCTGCCGCGCGCTGTGCGTTGCCGAGCGCGTCGCCGCGCACGATGTCGAGCGCTGAATAATCCCGCCACTTGTCCGGATAGCCGACCTTGTTGGCGATCGCGGAAAGCTTCGCCAGCGCCTTAGTCTTGGTCTCCGGCGTCATCCAGTCGAGGCCGGCGATGTCTTCCGCGTAGGCCGCCTCGATCGTGCGGATTATCGAAACCGTCGCGTCCTTGGTCTCGGGCGGGAACGCCGCCGCCACGTAGGCGCGGCCGAGGTCTTCGCCCATCATCCAATTGATTTGCTGTACGCACCGCTTCCAGCGCGGGCGATCCTCCTGCGCGCCGGTGAGGGCACGGCCGTCGAAGGCGAAGCGCTCCGCCACGAACGCCTTGGGCAGCCATTGAGCGGCGGCGTTGACGAGATGCCAGCGCAGATAGATCTTGAGCACCGGAACTTCGTGGCCGATGAGCACATCGTTGAAGCCCTTGAAAAAATCCGGCCAGGCAACGTTGAGCGAATCGATGCCGGTTTGGCCGACCGCGGCGAAATAATCCTCCCAGGCGAACCGCGGCGCGAGCGCGGCAAGTTCAGCGCGGGAAAGCTTGTGGTCGAGGTTCTTCGGATCGCGCCGCTTCACCCGGTCGAGCGAGGCCTGGGCGAGTTCGGTCTCGATCTCCACCACCAGGTCGGCATGCGTGTCCGCTATCTCCGGTATCTCGCCAATCAGCTCGAACATCCTGGCCACGTGGCGCCGGTATTTTTGCCGCAACTCCGCCGAGGCCGTATCGGTGCGCAAATAATAATCGCGATCCGGCATCCCGAGACCGCCCTGGTCAAGCTCGGCGATCACCTTGGTGGCGTCGGCGTTGTCCTCCGTCGAGCGGAAGGCGAAGAAGGCACGCACGCCGTTCTCCTGTTGGTGCGCGAGCAGCGCCGGCAACCCGTCAAGCTCAGTGACCGCATCGATGCGGGCGAGTTCGGGCACGAGCGGCGCGAGCCCTTTCGCCTCGATCGCGTCCTCGTCCATGCAGCTCGCGTAGAAATCGCCGATCTTGCGGGTCGCCGGGTCGGAGCCCGCGGCCGCTTGCTCCAGGATGGCGCGCAGCTTTTCCAGATTGAGCTCAGTCAACACGTCGAACCGGGTCCAGCGGCCACGGTCGGCCGGAATCGGATTCTTGTTGATCCAATTCCCGCAGGCGAATTGGTAAAAATTCTCGCACGGCGACACCGTGTGGTCGATGGCGCTCGGGTCGATCACCGGGATGCCCTCGGCCGCCCATGATGAGGATGAGATTGTGCTGAGCGCTATCGCCATAAAACCAGCAGCGAATTTTTTCTTCATGAGTCCTCTCACTAAATCCGACGCACGGGGATCGACCAGGCGAGCAGCAGGCCCAAGCCGGTGAACGACGCCATCGCCAGGAACGCCGCCTGGAACGCCTCGGCGATCTCCGCCTGCGCCATCGCCTGGCGCGCCGGCTCGAGGGTCGCCATGGCGTTCGGTCCGCGCTGGACCATAACGGCGAACAGGCGCGCCGTTTCGGGATCGGTCGCGGCGAGCACTGAGAATAGCACGGCGGCGACGATGGCGGTGCCGAGCGCCGCGCCGACCGAGCGGGAGAACTGCACCGAGGCCGCGCCGGCGCCGAGCATCTTCGGCCCGGCCACCGCCTGCACTGTCACCTGCACGACGCCCATGACGGTGCCCATGAACAGCGCGTTCCAGCCGAAGATCCACGGCAGGTAGGCGGTCGGAAGCCGCGCCGCCAACAGAGCAAACAAAAGGATGTTGAAGGTCACAACGACCAGTCCCCAGATCGGAAAAATCATGGTGCGCCCGGTCCGCGTGACGATCCGCCCGGTTATCATCGAGCCCAGGCCAATGCCGGCGGTGAGCGGAAGCATCAGCAGGCCGGTTTCCTGCGGCGAGAGCCCGCGCACCGCCTGCAAATAGATCGGCAGAAAGGTGATCATCGAAACCAGCGCGGCGCCGTGGCAGGCGGCGAGCGCGTCGCTGCGCCAGATCGCCGCCTGCCGCAGCAGTTCGACCGGCAGCAGCGGCGTCGGCGCGCGGTTTTCCTGGCGCAGCAGCAGGCCGAGCGAGGCAAGGCTCAGTCCGATGAGGCCGAGGACCGTCAACAGGGTGCGCGGCTCCCACCGCTGCGCCTGGTCGAGGGCCAGCAGGGTCGTGGTGATGAACAACACGAACCAAACAAGACCGGGCGTGTCGAAACGCCATTCTCCCCGCGTGCCCTTATGCGGGGTCAGGCGCATGGTCAAAAACACGGCAACCACCCCGATCGGAAGATTGACCAGGAACACCGAGCGCCAGCCGAAATAATGCGTCAGGAAACCGCCCGCTACCGGTCCGAACGTGCTCGACGTCACCATGATGCCGGCGAGATAGCCCTGATAACGGCCGCGTTCGCGCGGCGGGATGGTCTCGCCGATCAGCGCCTGCGAGAGCGTCATCAGGCCGCCGCCGCCCAATCCCTGCAGAATGCGCGCGCCGGTGAGCATCTCGATACTCTGCGATGCGGCGCACAGGAGCGACGCGCTCATGAAGATCGCGAGCGCGATGAACATCATGCGCTTGCGGCCGAAGACGTCGCCGAGCTGGCCGTAAACCGGCGCCGCGACGGTGGTGGAAATCAGATAGGCGATGACCACCCACGACGCGCGTCCGATCTGCCCGAGAGTGGCGGCAATCGCCGGCAGCGCCGTCGCCACGATGGTCTGATCGACCACGGCGAGGAACATCGGCAGCATGATCGAGGGAAAGACGCGGAAGAACAGGTTCCGGCTCTCCCCCGCCGCTGCGACGGCAACCGAGGCGGTGGGCGAAGGGTCGGGGGCCACGATCGGATGCGCGTTTTCGGGCGGGATGTTTCGTTGGGCTATGGCGGCGGGAACCGTAGCGGAACCGGGCGGCCGCCTCCATAGACCGCTCGGCGGCCGCTTGACGGTGTGGCAAGATGCCCTATATCCTAACGGCACATTGCCAAGAGAGCATAGCGATGGCCAAGTCTCCAAACCTCGTTGCGGAGGTGTACCAAAAGCTCGGGGGGCGTGCCGCGCTCGGCGAAGAGATTGCGTCGGAAGCCGATCTCGCCCGCGTCGTCGCGGGCCGAATTCCGCTGCGTGCCCTCACGCATTTCACGCGTAGCGGCTTCTCCGAGCAGGAAGTCGCGGAATACGTCATTCCACCGCGCACCCGCCGGCACCGCAAAGTGCGCCGGGAGCCGCTCACAGTTGATGAATCCGACCGGCTGGTACGACTGATGCGCGTCCAAGTACTGGCCGAGGACGTGTTCGGAGATGCCGACAAGGCCAATCGCTGGCTGCGCCAGCCGCTTGGAATTTTGGACGGCCGATCGCCCCTCGAGGTGGCACGCACGGATTCCGGCGCGCGGCTGATCGAGCAAATTCTGGCGAAAATCGATTGGGGCGCGGCAGCGTAATGCGCCTCTGGCGGTTGTCGAGCGTCAGACATGCGCGCGACTTCACCGGCGGATACGGGATTTTCAATAACGGTCGCTGGAACACGGTCGGGCGACCGGTCACTTATTGCGCGACGGTTCCGTCCCTGGCGGCGCTGGAAAAGCGGGTTCATATCACCGATGCTGCGGACCTCCCGCCCCAGGCTCTGGTTGCTTACGATGCGCCCGATGATATTTCAGTTCGTACGATCGAGATCAGCGCACTTCCGCAAGACTGGGCAAGTCGTGAAACGCAAACGCAACAGCTCGGCGACGAATGGCTCGATGCGGGTGCAGAAGCCATTCTCGTGGTGCCTTCCGTGGTGATGCCGATTGCGGAGACCGTCGATCGCAACGCGCTCATCAGTCATCGCAGCGCCGACGCCACTCGCATCACGATCGCGCATGTCATACCCTTCACGCTCGATGCGCGGCTGTTTCGGCCGTGATAAATCCTAACATTCAGGAGGAACCCATGGATGTAACCTTGGCCGGATCGAAGCCGACGCGGCGCGGCCCCGCGGAATCCTTCACCGGGACGGTGTTGCAGGACCCGATCATGGAGGCTCCGGCGCCGGCGCGGCTGCGGTGCAACCGCGTGCTGTTCGAGCCGGGCGCGCGCACCGCCTGGCACACCCATCCGCTCGGGCAGACCCTGCACGTCGTCTTCGGCCTCGGGCGGGTGCAGGCCGAGGGCGGGCCGGTGCGCGAAATCCGCGCCGGCGACACCGTGTGGATTCCACCCAACGAGAAGCATTGGCACGGCGCCGGACCCAACACCCGCATGGTGCACATCGCCATGCAGGAGGCGCTCGACGGCAAGGCGGTCACCTGGCTCGAGCACGTCACCGATGCGCAATATTCGGCTCCGGTCGGTTGAGGTCGCGGCCATGCGCATCAAAGCGAACGGCATCACGGTCAATTATCAGATCGACGGCGCGGAAGGCGCGCCGTGCCTGGTGCTGAGCAACTCGCTCGCCACCAATCTTTCCATGTGGGACGAGCAGGCGGCGGCGTTGAAGAACGCGTTCCGCGTATTGCGCTACGACCAGCGCGGCCACGGCGGCACCGATGCGCCGGCCGAACGCTACAGCTTCGATCTTCTCATTGCCGACGCGATTTCGCTGCTCGACGCACTGTCGATCAAGCGCGCGCATTTCGGCGGCCTCTCCATGGGCGGCGCCACCGCCCTCGGCCTCGCGCTGCGTCATCCCGACCGCATCGACCGCGCAATCATTTGCGACTCCGGCTGCGCGTCGACCCCGGCGTCGAGCCAGCAATGGGAGGAGCGCATCACGGCCGCGCGCAAGGGCGGCATGGAGGCGATGGTCGATTCGACCATGGCGCGCTGGTTTCCGCCCGAAATCATCACGGCCAACCCGCCTTATCTCGACAAGGTGCGGGCGATGATCCGCTCGACGCCGGTCGACGGCTTCATCGGCTGCGCCACCGCGCTCGCCAATCACGACTTCCGCTCGGCGGTCGGCACGGTGACGCGGCCGCTGCTGTTCGTCGTCGGCGAGAAGGACGGGCCGCAGCCGGCCGCCATGCGCGACATGCATCAAAAAGTGCCGGGCTCGCGTTTCGTCGAGCTGCCCGGCGCCGGGCACATCTCAAACATGGATCAGCCGGCGCTGTTCACGAAGGCGATAAAAGAGTTTCTTTCTTAATCCCTCCCCCGCAGGGCCCCCGCAGGGGGAGGGTGGCACGCCTGAGCGAGGCGAAGGCGTGACCGGTGGGGGTGCTGAAGTTGCCGAAACCCCCACCCGGCGCCGCCCGCTTGCGCGGGCGTCGCCACCCTCCCCCGCTTCGCGGGGGAGGGATATGCGCCCTACTGCGGCGGCACCGTCTTGAGGTAGCGCACGATCGCGTCGATCTGCGCCGGCTCGAAGTGATATTTGAACGCGGGCATGCGCGGCGTGCCGTTCGCGATGACCTCGCGCATCACGTCCTCCTGGCCGCCCAATGACGCCTGCGAGAGCGACGGTCCGTAAGTGGCGGCACCGAGCTGCTGTTTGAGATGGCACACCGCGCAGGATTGGCCGAATAGTTGCCGCCCCAATTGTTGGGTGGCGTTTAGTTCCTCGGCCGCAGCGAATGAGGTGAGCGATAGACCGGCAGCAACGGCGCAGGCCGCGATCAGGACGCTGCGCATCTCACTTTTGCTCCGCCTGGGCCTTGAGCGCTTGCAGCTCTGCCTCGCTGCGGACCGACATCACGGCGATCTGGCTGGTGCGGTAGACCGGCAGGACCACCTGCAGTTTGCCGTCGCGCTCGGCGAGCGAGATGTGGCGGATTTCCGTGCCGCGGCGCGGCAGGTCGAAAAAGGTCCAAGTCTTGGCGGCGGGATCGTAGCGATAGATTTGATCCGCGGTCCACATGTTGCCCCACGCGTTGTGATTCTTATCGACCGCGATGTGATAGGGCTGATGCCCGATCGCATCGGGCAGCGGGACGATCGTCGTCTCCAAGGTGCGGGTGTCGATCCGCGCCAGGCTGCCGCCCCAGGAATCGCCGACCCACAGCACGTCGGCGTTCTTGTCGGTACCCATGCGGCGCGGCCCCTGCGACCAGGGGAGCGGCGAGTTGAACCCGAGGTCATCGACTTTCTCATAGGCCGCGCGCGCCTGCGGGCTGACGCGCGTGGTCTCCTCGCTCACCGGCGGCAGCTTCACCTGCAGCGGCTTGCCGGCGCCGAGGTCCGCCTTGCCGATCGTGTCGAACGCCATCTGCGCCCACCAGCCGTTGCCGTCGCGATCGCCGGCGGCCCCGTAGGTCATGCCGGTGCCGCTCGTCGACTTGTAGACCGCCGATTTGAACTCGGTGAACGTCCCGGTGTCCGGATCGAAGCGCAACACCCCGTCGGCCGCCGACGCCCACACCTTGCCTTTGCCGTCGACATCGACCGTGACCGCGCCGCCGAGCGGCGACATGGAAGGCGGCGGCGTGAACACATCGATGTGCTCGGTGCGCGGATCGAGCCGCCCGAGGCTGCGCCGGCCGGGATTTACGTCGAACCAGAACACGCCGTTGGCGTCGCGCGCCATGCCATGCGCATTGGCGGCGAGGCCTTTGGCGCCATCGACTTTGAGGAAGCGCACTTCGCCGGTCTTGGCGTCGACCCGCCCGACAGTCACGACGCGATTGGGATTGTTGCTGGTGAACCAAAGATTGCCGTCGAAATCCATGCCGGCATCGTGAGGCAGGATGCCCCATTTCGAGGTGGTGGCGAGGGTCCAATCGCTGCCGTCGTTGATTTGATATTTGGTGCCGAGATTAAGATCGGGATTGAGCGGCAGGTCATACTCGGTAAACACCGCGCGGGCGGCGTCGCCCGACGGCCGTGGCCGCGGCTTGATCTTGAGCGAACTTTCCTCCGGTCCGCGCGCGCGGGCGAGATAGGCGGCGAGATCTTTCTGATTGAGGTCGAGAATGGTGTTCGGCTTGTCGTCCGGGCCCTGATAGACGCCCGCTACGTTGACGCGCTTCATCAGGTCGATCACCGCGTTCCATCCGGCCTCGTCGAAGCGGAATTGCAGCGGGTAGCTCGGCGTATGGCAGCCGGTGCAGTTGTTGCGGAAAATGATCTTGAGCTCGTGGTCGCGTGCGCTGTCTTCCGGCAGCGCGGCGAGCAGCATCTCGCCCGGCAGCTGCCGCACCTGGCGTTCGAAATCGGCGATCGGCCGCAGCACGAAATCCTGGCGGCGCGTCGCCGCGCTGTCGATCTCGGCCTTGGCGGTCTCGAAGCCGAGCGCCTGCGCCCACACCCGGTAGCTGCCGGCAGGCAGCGGCGGGAAATAGTAGTTGCCCGCCGCATCGGTGAAGACCGTGGTGGTGATCGTCCGGCCGTCGGCTTTTGCCGACACCGTGACGCCGCCCATCGCCTCGCCCGATGCGGACTTGATCGCGCCGCTCAGCACCACGTCGGCGGCCACGCACGGCGAAATCCAGGCCGCAAGCGAGATCGCGAGCGCGCCGGCAACGACGCGCAAACCCTGCGCCTTCCTCATGGTCTCTCCCCAATCAGTTATCAGTAACCAGTGACCAGTGACCAGTGATCGGAGACAGACGCGCGATACTGATTACTGGTCACTGATTACTGATCACTGGTCAATGCAGACTCGGCGCCTTGAGGAATTTGCCGCGGTCGGAGGATTCCACTTTGACCTCGAAGGTGCGCCCGTCTCGATAGACCGTGATCGGCACGTCGACCCCGGCATGGCCGAGCGACCACACCCGGCGGAACATCCCGGCGAGATCGTTCACCTGCGCGCCGGCGACCGCGAGCACGATGTCGCCGGTGCGCAGATCGGCGCGCTCGGCCGGCCCGCGGCCGGCGAGGCCCGCAACCACGAGGCGGTTCTCGATCTCGGTCGCGTAGAGGCCGAGCCATGGGCGCGGCGGGCGGTTCACCCGCCCCATGGTGAGCAGGTCGTCGAGAATCGGTTTGAGCAGATCGATCGGCACGATCATGTTGAGATGCTCGGCCTGACTGCCTTCGCGCGCCTGCTGCACCTGCAGCGAGCCGATGCCGAGGAGTTCGCCCGACGACCCGATCAGCGCGGTGCCGCCCCAGTTGGGATGCGCCGGGGTGGTGAAGATCGCCTCGTCGAGGACGTATTCCCAGTAGCCGGCAAATTCCTGTTTGGAGACGATGCGGGCGGCGACCGAGCGCTGCCGTCCGCCGTGGCCGGCGACCACCACGGGATCGCCGACTTCGGCCGAAGCGGAATCCCCGAGATCAAGATGCGGCATGTCGAGACGCGCCAGCGCCTGCACCAGCCCGAAGCCGGTTCCTTGGTCGTAGGCGAGCACGTGCCCCTGCACCGGGCGGCCGTCGATCAGGTTGATCCACACGGTCTGCGCCTCGGTGATGAGATAGCCGATGGTGAGCACGAGGCCGTCGCGGATCAAGACGCCGTTGCCGGCCCGCTCGGTGCCGAGCGTCTCGGCCGTGAAGGCGTCGCTCGGGATGATGGTGTGCAGCCCGACCACCGCGGAGAGCGCCCGCTCCAGGTCGTAGCGGTAGTTCTCCGGCTTCGGCTGCACCGACGCCGACACTTTCCAGTCGGGCAAGGAGGCCATTGCGAAACTCCGTCGCTGGGCTTTCGGACGCAACCGGCGAGCGTCGGTGCGAATCTATAGCTGCATCCTAAGATGCCGCAAGGACGGGAACTTCGGCCGGCGGCGTTCTGTTCCCTCCTCCACGAGGGCGGGCATTACTCCGGGTGCTGCGTTTCGCGGGCAATGGCCGCGATCACCTTCGAGTCGGTCGGCTCGGTTTGGGTCGAAAACACCGCCGCGATCCGGCCGTCGCGGCCGATCAGATATTTGTGGAAATTCCACCGCGGCGTCTCGAGCGGCCGCTCGGCGGCGGCCCACTTGTAGAACGGATGCGCCGACGGCCCTTTCACCACCGCCTTGGCGGCAAGCGGGAACGTGACGCCATACTGGTGATTGGCGGTCTCCTTGATGTCGGCCGCAGTCCCCGGCTCCTGCCCGCCGAAGTCGTTCGAGGGGACGCCGACGATCATCAGGCCGCGGTCATGGAAGCGAGTCCATAATTCCTGCAAGCCCGTGTACTGCGGCGTGTATCCGCACAGCGAGGCGGTGTTGACGACGAGGATCGGTTTGCCGGCGAAATCGGCGAGCCGGATCTCGCCGCCGTCGAGCTGTGCGAAGGAGAACGCATAGGCGGTGAGCCGGCTCATGGGCGCCTCCGTTTTCGGTTCCTGCGCGAGCGCGGGCGTGGTCAGGCCACCGGCGATGAGCGCCAGGACGTGTCTGCGATCGAGCCGCCGCATGCGACATCTCCGGTCCAGGCCGCCCCGCAAGATACGCGCAATCCGACGGAAAGTTTACAGCACCGCGACCGCGGCGCGCAGCGCCATCACCAGAAGCACGACCGAAGCCACCATGAAAATCGCGAAGCGGAGCATGATGACATTGACGGTCGCCTGCACGAAGCTGTGGACGACGCGTAGGCCGACGTAGAGCCAGGCGAGCCCGGCGTTAAGGCCGGTCCCCTCGCCGATCACGGCCAGCGTCAACACGACCGCGTAGAACAAGGTCGGCTGCTCCATGAGATGGTTGTAGTTGTCCGCCTTCCAGCGCACGCGCGCCGGCAGCAGGGCGTGAAATTCCTCTTTGGACCGATGCGGGTCCAAGACGACTTTGTTTTTGACCAAGGCGGGAATACGCGTCGCGTAGAGCCAGGCCCACATCACGAAGGACCAGAGGACGAGCGCGATCAACGGCGCGAGGATGGGGCTGTGCATTCTTTGCTCCTATTGAAAGCAGTTTACCCCCTGGTCGCCATCTCAAAGGCTGGCGAATAATTCTTCACAGTACCCGGCTTTGTAAGGTCAGGACGATAAGCTATAGCACTCCCACTCCGCATCATCCCCCGCAGACGGGTGAAGTTGTACGCAAAGGAGTGCGCGATTCATAAGGATAGAAAATTATGGATACGTTACAAGAGGCCTTGCTCAAAGCTGCGGGTCAAGTACCGCATCTCATGCTTGCGCAATTACTGGATGAAAAGCTCAAGGCTCAAGGCTTCAAATTCTCGAAAAGCCGTATACACAAAATCGTACAGCACATCATAACTGGTAACACCGAAGGATTGACCTTCGGTGACAAGCGCAGAAGAGTTCAAGAAATCAAGATCGATGTGAAGGACGAAGATTTGGAGCGGATGACTAAGAGAGTTGACGACTTTATTCGAAACGTTTTTCCGAGGGTGACTGAGGATCTAGTCGAGGCACATCAAGCACGGTTTTTCAAGCACTGAAGGCACGGTGGCCGCGCGAATCACGAGACAATCGGCGGCAGATTAATGTTTTCCAGAAGCGATTAATCCAGCGTTGGGGAAAAGGAATTGAGGGCCTAAGAATGCTAGTTACAATATCGCGTGAATTTGGCGCGGCTATTAACAATGAGCTCAACGGGACGGATGGCTTTCACGCGCCAAAAATGCTTTACGTATTGACTAGGTTACACGCGCGGGCGTGCCAGATCGCCGAGGAAATGATCTGCCTTCTGAGTAACGGATTCGCTGATGGTGCCATGGCTCGCTGGCGAACGCTTCATGAAATCGCCGCCGTGTCGCTACTTATAAGCGAGCACGGCGATGAGCTTGCCGAACGGTACATCGCCCATGAAATCGTCGAAACTCGGAGAGCGGCATTGCAATATGAGCAATTCCGAACCCGTCTTGGTGAGGAGCCACTTACGCCGAAAGAACTTCAAAAAATCGAGGACGTGTATAGCAATACCATAGAACGATTTGGTCAAGAATTCAGAAATCCGCGCGGTTGGGCTAGCAAGCACCTCAAGAAGGCGAATCCAACGATCGCGAACATTCATTACGACTGGATCACCTCTCTCCATACTACCGACTGGCGAGCCACAATATCCATGCGGACGCGAAGGGTACTTTCTTTAAGCTTGGTATAATTGGCGAATCAGAAATGCTTCTCGCCGGACCCAGCAATGCCGGGCTCGCCGAGCCTGGTTTTGGTGCTATCCGATCGTTAAATCAAATATCGTCCTGTCTGCTGTGCCTTAGCCCGACATTCGATAACGTGATTGCGCTAAAGATCATGACGAAGCTAGGCGACGAGATTTTTGAGGCGCTTTCAAATGCACACCAAAACTGGTTCGTGACGATCGAAAATTTATTCAACGCCTACTTTCTCGCGCAAGAAGCCATGAAAAACACTCTCCAAGCGCCATGAAAAAACCGAACAAGAAGCGGCCTTGACCTGACTTATTTGACAGGCAAAGTTAAGCTATATTGACTGCGCTCATCTCTTCTTGTCTTTTGCGGCGCGCGCTTACAGCATCCTTCAGTTCGCGAAGGTGGTCTGCGTAATCGTATACATGCGATTGCGGCTCGAAACGATATCTCTTTCGGAGATCGCCCGCGAGATTCCATGCCTCTAAACCTCGATCTAAGGTTTCTTCCATGCATTGCTGAACTAGGTCGTCGAGGTCTCCCCAAATAGGCACAGCATCTACAACTTTTTGACTCGCGATAACTTTGTTGGGAAAACTCAAAGATCGACCTAAAAGGTCCGGCGCGATAAGCTTCCAACCGTCATCGTCAACCGGATAATCAGGCACTTCGGGAACCTTGGTGATCTGATCTCCGTCGTGTCCGCGTGAGGATTGATACAGATCAATCTTGGCCGCCACATTGTAGCACGTATCCGCATATCGCTCTAGCAACACGGCAATGCGTAGCGACAAATATCGGGCATTCGCCGTGTTTTTCTTGGACGAACTCCACCACTCACGCAGCGCGCCTACCCCTTGATTCAGTAAGGCCGTGACGACTCCCGTCGTCGCCGCGAGGGTGAGCAGATTACCCCAGGTGAATTCCATGGTGTGTCCTCAATCAATCCAATGCAGGCCGTGCTTCACGTGGACAGCTTACCTCATTGCTACACACAACCGAGCCTGCCTCACTGGCAAATGCGATACCGGTCGCTCGAGCCGTGGATGAGGATATCGAGATGCATGTGATCGGTGTGCGCGGGATCCGAGCCGGGGCCCAGGATCGTGGTGAACCAGCCGCAGGCGGCGGTGCGCACCGCCGCGACCGCCGCTTCGCCGCGCGCGTCGCCGTCCGGCTTGATCGGCAGCGCCTTGCCGTTGGCAAGCTCGAACGCCGCCACATCGACCGCAATGCCGAGCGCGTGCGCGCTCAGATGGCCGTTGGCGGCGCGGTTGCGGTTGCGGCATTCGTAGCCGGGACCAGTGCGCACGGCTTTGACCTCGACCGCGAGGCGCCCGGCGATGAGCGGCGCCGCGAGGTCGCCGAGGAAATGGCCGAGCCGTTCGGCAAACCGGCAGGCGAGCATCGGCTCCTCCGGCATACGCACGCTCGCGCCCCGCGTCGCGACCGGCACCGCCATGAGCTTCACCGGCGTATCGATGACGCACGCCGGGTTGGCCGCGGCGTGCTGTGTTGCCGGCTCGAAGGTGAAGCCCGCCGACTTGAGCCGCTCGAGGCAGGCCTCGTCGCCCGCCGGTTTCTCGGCCGCTTCGTTCTTGTCCTCCTCCGGCGGCGGCGACCTGGGCGCATGCAGGTCGGTCGGGCGGGGCCGCGGCAGCGGGACGTCCGACCGCGGCGCGCCGCGCGCCTCCACTGCGACAAACGCCAGCGCCAGAACGGCAACGGAAACGAGTTTCATAGCCCGGCCGCGGCGGCAGCTGGGCGTTGACCCATATTCAACCGCATGCTTGATTATCAACATTCGGATTGACCGATTCGCATGTCCGCTTCCGACCTAACGCCCGAGGAGCCCGATCCGGCCACGCTCGACCGCGTTTTCGCCGCGCTCGCCGATCCGGTGCGCCGCGCCATCCTGCGCCGGCTCGACGGGCGCGATCTGCTGGTGTCGGAACTTGCCGAACCTTTCGCCATCTCCCTGCAGGCGGTATCTCGCCACATCCAGGTGCTGGTGCGCGCCGGCCTCGTGACCCAGGAACGCACCGGCCGTATCAGCCGCTGCCGTCTCGACGCCGGGCCGATCTACCAGGCGGCCGTGTGGGTCAACCATTACAGCAAATATTGGCAGGCGCAGTTCGATACGCTCGCCGTCTGGCTCGATGAGATCGAGCGCCGCAAGCCGGCGGCGAGCCCGACCGCCGCGCGCCCGCGGCTCAAACGCGCGCGCCGCGCCTGACCAGGATTGTGCGGTCATGCTGGAAAGCAAAGGAACGAAGCCCATGGAGTATCGGGACGCCGGCAGCCGGCTCGCGCGATATCGCAACGAAATCGCCGCCTTGCGCAAGAAGATGCGCGAAATCCAGGAGAGCCGCGAGCCGGAAGAGGTCGATGATTACGAGTTCGCCACCAGCAAGGGCCCGGTGCGCCTATCGCAATTGTTCGGCGGCAAGGATTATCTGTTCATCATCCACAACATGGGCGCGGGCTGCCCGTACTGCACTTTGTGGGCGGACGGCTTCAACGGTTTCCTGCCGCACATTGAGAACCGCGCCGCTTTCGTCCTCGCCTCGCCCGATGATCCAGAGAAGCAGGAGAAGTTCAAAGCCTCGCGCGACTGGCGCTTTCGCATGGTCTCCTACGGCAAGAGCCCGTTCGCGGCCGACATGGGCTACCGCGGCGAGGACGGCCACCATCCCGGCGTGTCGGTGTTCCACAAGCGCGGCGGGAAAATCTATCGCGTCTCGGACACCAGCTTCTCGCCAGGCGACGATTTCTGCGCGATCTGGCACTTCTTCGACCTGATCCCCGAAGGCACCGGCGGCTGGGCCCCGAAGTATAAGTATGCATGACGTCATCCCTCCCCCGCAGGGAGAGGGATTAATCCCCACAATTCTTTCGCTCCGCGACAGCATCCCCTCGCCGCCCGGCCTAGAATCATCGTCGGCGAATCGGCGCGCAGCGGGGCTCCATGCGGTTCTACGCGGACCTGCACGTCCACTCGAAATATTCCCGCGCGACGAGCCGCGACCTCGATCTTGAACATCTCGCCCATTGGGCCGCCCGCAAGGGCATCGCCGTCGTTGCGACCGGCGACTTCACCCATCCGGCCTGGGCGGCGGAGTTGAAACAGAAGCTGGTGCCGGCGGAGCCCGGGCTCTACCAGCTCGCGCCCGAGATCGAAGCCGCGGTCATGCGCACGCTCCCGGCTTCGTGCCGCACGCCGGTGCGCTTCATGCTCGAAGTGGAAATTTCGACCATCTACAAAAAGGGCGACAGAACCCGGAAGATCCATCATCTGATCTACGCGCCGGATTTGCCGACCGTCGATCGCATCTCGGCGCGGCTCGCGCGCATCGGCAACATCGCGTCGGACGGACGGCCGATCCTCGGTCTCGACTCGCGCGACCTTCTGGAGATCACGCTGGAAGCCGGTCCCGGCGCGTACCTGGTGCCGGCGCATATCTGGACGCCATGGTTCGCCGCGCTCGGCTCGCAATCGGGCTTCGATTCCATCACCGAATGCTACGGCGATCTCGCGCCGCACATTTTCGCGGTCGAGACCGGCCTCTCGTCCGATCCGGCGATGAACTGGCGCCTGTCGATGCTCGACCGCTATCGCCTGGTGTCGAACTCCGACGCCCATTCGCCCGGCAAGCTCGGCCGCGAGGCTACCGCCTTCGACGGCGAGATGGATTATTTCGCGATCAAACACGCGCTCGAAACCGGCGCCGGATATGCGGGCACCGTCGAGTTCTTCCCCGAGGAGGGCAAGTATCACCTCGACGGCCATCGCAAGTGCGTCGCGCGGCTGACGCCACGCGAGACATTGGCGAACGACGGCCGCTGTCCGGTATGCGGCGAGCGCGTGACGGTGGGCGTGCTGCACCGGGTCGAGATGCTCGCCGACCGCAGCGAAGAAGAAGCGAAACCGCCGCCGAGCGCCGGCAAGGCCGAGAACCTCGTGCCGCTGCCCGAGGTACTGGCCGAGATCAACGGCACCGGCGCAGCCAGCAAGGCGGTCGAGCGCAGCTACGATCGCCTGGTCGCGTCGCTCGGGCCCGAACTTGCCATCCTCGACGGGGTGCGGATCGAGAATATATCCCGCGCCTCATCCTCGCTGCTTGCCGAAGCGATTACGCGCCTGCGCGCCGGCCGCGTGATCCGCGAGGCCGGGTACGACGGCGAATACGGCGTCATCCGTTTGTTTGAGGAACGCGAGCTACACGACCTCCGCGCCGGCGGCGCGGCGTTGTTTGCGACGGAGGAGGTCTCTTTACCTCTCCCCGCTTGCGGGGAGAGGTCGGCCGCGAAGCGGCCGGTTGAGGGGGCCTATCCATCCGCTGTGCCCGCTGAGAATCCCCCTCACCCCGACCCTCTCCCCGCAAGCGGGGAGAGGGAGCCCGCGAGCCTTCTCACCGGCCTCGACGACGAGCAGCGGGCGGCAGCGCAGAGCGCCGAGGGCGCGCTGATGATTATCGCCGGCCCCGGCTCGGGCAAGACGCGCACCTTGACGTTCCGCATCGCCCATCTGGTCAAGGAACGCGGCGTCGATCCGGCGGACTGCCTCGCGGTCACGTTCACCCGCCGCGCTGCCGGCGAAATGCGCGCGCGCCTGGCCGAACTGATTCCGGACGCCGCCGCCCGGGTCGCCGTGCATACGTTTCATTCGCTCGGCCTCGCGATTCTGCGCGCTGACCCCGGCGCGGCCGGACTCAATCCAGGATTCCGCATCATCGGCGAAGCCGAACGCAAGGCGGTGCTCGCCGAGACGCTCGCGGCGCCGGAGCGCAAGGCGGAGCGGCTGCTGCGCGCCATCTCGAAAGCGAAGCGCACGCAAGCGGCGCCGCCCGCGGACATCGCCGGCCCGATGCATGCGTATCGCGGCAGCCTCAGCGAAAAAAATGCAGTCGATTTCGACGATCTCGTCGCGCTGCCGGTCGCGGCGCTCGCGGCCGACGAGGCGCTTGCCGCGCGCTGGCGCGAACGCTTCCGTTTCATTTCGATCGACGAGTTTCAGGACGTCGATGAGCAGCAGTATCGGCTGACGCAATTGCTCGCACCGCCCGGCAGCAACGTCTGCGTCATCGGCGATCCTAACCAGGCAATCTACGGCTTCCGCGGCGCCGACGCGGCGTGCTTCACCCGTTTCGCCGGCGACTACCCGGGGGCGGCCGTCGTCAAGCTGCGGCGCAATTATCGCTCCACCGGCACGATCGTGACGGCCTCCGCCCAGGTGATCGCGTCGTCCGACGACGCGCTCGCGCTGGTGCGCGAGATGCGCGAGCGCATCGCCATCCACGCCGCCGCGAGCGAGCGCGCCGAGGCCGAGTTCGTGGTGGCGACGATCGAGCGGCTGATCGGCGGCTCGAGCTTCTTTGCCATCGACGGCGGCCGCGTCACCGGCCCGGCCGAGGCGGTGCTGGGCTTCGCCGATATCGCCGTGCTCTGCCGCACCGACGCGCAGACCGACGCGCTGGCGGAAGCGCTGGGGCGCGCCGGCATTCCGTTCAAGACCGGCTCGCAGCGCCGCCTTGCTGAAGACCCCGCGGTCCGCGCGCTGCTGGCGGAGATCGCGCCCGACGAAGAGCCGCTCGCGGTGGCCGTCGAGGTCGCGGCGGCGCGGCTGCGTCATCGCAAGGGTGCCGATTCGGCCGCAATCGCGGCGGCGCTGGCGCGGCTCACCGCGCTCTCGGAAACATGCGGCGGCAACCGCGCGCGCTTCAACGACGCGATCGCGCTCGCGACCGACGCGGACTTTCTTGACCCGCGCGCCGACCGCGTGTCGCTCATCACCTTGCATGCCGCGAAGGGCCTCGAGTTCGCCGTCGTGTTCATCGTCGGCTTAGAGGACGGCATCCTGCCGCTCACCTGGGGCGCGCGCGATGAAGCCGCGATGGCCGAGGAGCGCCGGCTGTTCTACGTCGGCATGACGCGCGCCAAGGACCGGCTGATCCTTTCGCGTGCCAAACAGCGCCTGTGGCGCGGCAAATTGCGCACGCTCGCGCCGTCGCCGTTCCTCGGCGATATCGAGGCCGAGCTGCTGCGGCACCAGCACGCAGAGCCCCTGCGGCGCCCGACCGAAGACCGGCAACTAAAGCTGTTTTGACGCATTCTGGTATAACTTGTACCCCGCCGAACCAGTCGGTCGCCGGAAATGCGATTTGGTTGCGTATTCATTCCCCGCATTACGCTTTGCTCCTTGCGGGCTACAATTGTGTTGCTCGCGCTGACCTCTGCCGCCGTCGCACAAGAAAGCCCTAAGGAAGAAGCGCCCCCAGGTGACGAGCAACAAACTCCCGCGCCCGCGCAAGAGACCCCCGCGCCGGCGCCGACCGAAGCGACCGAATCCATCTGCCTGCTGATCGAATCCGCCGCCGCCGCCAACGGGCTGCCGGTCGAGTTCTTCGCCCGCGTGATCTGGCGCGAGAGCCATTACAATCCGAACGCGGTCGGCCCGCTCACGCGAGGCGGTGAGCGCGCAAAGGGCATCGGCCAATTCATGCCGGGGACCGCCGCGGAACGCCGCGTGCTCGACCCGTTCGATCCGGTCGAGGCGCTGCCCAAGGCAGCGGAGTTCCTGCGCGACCTGCGCAATCAGTTCGGCAACCTCGGGCTCGCCGCCGCCGCCTACAACGCCGGCCCGCAGCGGATCCGCGATTGGCTTGCCGGGCGCCGCCTCCTGCCGCGCGAAACGCGCAACTACGTCGCGGCGGTGACCGGCCGCGGCGCCGACGAATGGGCGGCCCTCGGCGCAACGCCGCGCGAACAACACACGCCGCCGGCGCCGCCATGCAAGGACCTCAACGTCATCATCAAACGCGCGCCCAATACCTTCGTGGCGGAACTGGAACGGCACGTGGCGGAGGGCGTCGCGAGACCGTGGGGCGTGCAGCTGAGCGCCGGCTTCTCGCGCGGGAAAGCGCTCGCGATCTACGCGGAGATGGAGCGCAAGTACCGCACCGTGCTCGCCGGCCACGACCCGATGATCATTCACGCGCGGCTGCTCACCCGCGGGACCAGCGCCTTTTATCAGGTGCGCGCCGGGGTCGGCACGCGCGGCGAAGCCGACAAGCTGTGCGCCGGCCTGCGCGCCGCGGGCGGCCATTGCTTCGTCATGCGCAACCCGCGCGGATAGTGAATTTTGTCATTGCGAGGCCAGCAGGGCCGAAGCAATCCAGGGGTCGTGCGTGCTGTCCTGGATTGCTTCGTCGCCCTTCGGGCTCCTCGCAATGACATTGACGCGGATGGCGCGCGCGGTTACGCGATCTGCATGCTCAGCTTCGGCCTGTTCGATCACGTGGACGACAACGGCTCTCCGCGCGCGGAGCAATTCGAGGAGCGCATCAAGCTCGTCGAGCTGCTCGAAGCGGAGGGCTTCTACGGCTATCACCTCGCCGAGCACCATGCGACGCCGCTCGGCACCGTGCCCTGTCCGAGCGTCTTTCTGGCGGCGGTGGCGCAGCGCACGCGCCGCATCCGCTTCGGCCCGCTGGTCTACGTGCTGCCGCTGCATCATCCGCTGCGGCTCTACGAAGAAATCTGCATGCTCGACCACATGAGCGGCGGGCGGCTCATGCTCGGGGTCGGGCGCGGTGGCGCGCTGCTCGAACATGCGCGCTACGGGGTCGATGCCGATCCGGCGACCGCGCGGGCGATGTATCACGAAGCTTTCGAAGTGTTGATGCGCGCCTGCGAAGCGGACGTGCTCAATTTCGAGGGCAAGTTCTATCAGTTGAAGGATTTCGTCATCACGGTAAAGCCGGTGCAGCGGCCGCATCCGCCGATCTGGTACGGCGCCCCCAACCCGGAGGCGATCGGCTGGGCGGCGCCGCGTAGCGTCAACGTGGTCTCGCTCGGGCCGGCCGCGCGCGCCCGCGACATTTCCATCCGTTACCGCAAGGAATGGGGCGAACTCCGCCGCAAGGGCGACGACCTGCCGATGATCGGCATCACGCGCCACATCGTCGTCGCCGATACCGATGCGGAGGCGCAGCGCATCGCGCGCGAAGCGTATCGGCCCTGGCGCGAAGCGATCGGCTTTCTGTGGGAACGCTCGCAAGTCGATTTCGTGCTCGCCGGCATCTATCCGAAGACCTTCGAGGAGCTGCAGGCGATCGGGCACGGCATCGCCGGCACTCCGGCGATGGTGCGGGATTATCTGAAAGACCTCCAGCGCGAGACCGGGATCAATTATCTGCTCGGCCAGATGGTGTTCGGCACGATGAAATTCACCGACGCTGCCCGCTCGCTGCAGCTCTTCGCGCGGGAGGTGATGCCCGCGTTCAAGCGGCAGTTCACCGGGACGCGAGTCTAACCGCTTGCGGCGGGCCGCAGATTGAGTCCAACATTCGGCAACAAGGGACCGGAGCTGTCCGGTTGCGATGGGGGGAGACGATGCCTGAAAATTCACCGCGCCTGTTCATTCCCGCGCTCGGCCCGATCTACCAGCGGTTCTCGCCGTGCGTGGAGGCAGCCCTGCGCATCGCGCTCGGCGCGATCCTCATTCCGCACGGCTGCCAGAAGCTGTTCGGCTGGTTCGGTGGCGCCGGCCTCGAACGCTTCGCCACCATCTTCGCCAACATCGGCTACAAGCCGGGCCTGTTCTGGGCGATCGTCGTCGGGTTGACCGAGGCGCTCGGCGGATTGCTGCTGGTGCTGGGCCTGTTCACGCGGGTGGCGGCGCTCGCGGTATTCATCTTCATGCTCAACGCCATCTACGTCACCTCGGCCAAGGGGTTCTTCTGGACTGCCGGCGGCTTCGAATACTCGCTTCTGCTCGGCTTCGTCGCGCTTTATTTCCTCATTCGAGGCGGCGGCGCCTGCTCGCTCGACCGCAAGCTCGGCCGCGAGTTTTAGCCCCCTAATTGTGAGTCTGCAAGAGGTTATTCCCGGTCAGGCCGAGGCGGCTGATGGGTGTTCGTTTGGCCAAGCTAGCATGAGGTCTGTGCCAATTGTAACGATGGAGCCAGACCGGGAGCTCGCTGCGG
>Ga0213875_10000032_pt1 | contig 172918 bp, 156 predicted proteins | sample BarmaccomBMRX_R8_FD_160105 | JGI IMG/M metagenome (GOLD analysis project Ga0213875, IMG submission 160105) | Root-associated microbial communities from Barbacenia macrantha in rupestrian grasslands, the National Park of Serra do Cipo, Brazil - RX_R8 | ecosystem: Host-associated > Plants >... | reverse complement strand
CAGGAATGGGCAGGGCTCGGGCATGATCAAGTTGGCTTGCAGCGAGTCTGGCTGGCCACTTGCGAGGTTCACAAACGTTACGGTTGCTTTCGTGATCGGATCCGTATCGGTCAATGGAGTTGCATTTCCGGCTTTATCTTGCCAGGTCTGGAAATGCATCGTCTCCGTCGGGCCAATGCTCAGCAAGATTCGAAGCACCTCAAGACTCGTCACTCTCTGAGCTAACGATGGATAGAGACTCGTTCCGCCCTGCTCGATAAATGCGAAATGGAATCCTGCTGTAAAAGCAATGGCTTTGAGGTGGTCGGTTTGATTGGCAAGCGTGCTACCCGCAGTATCCGCATTGCTGCGCGGGATCGCAGGATGCTCTCCGACATTCAAACCTTTTACGGCTTGGCCGAAGGTGAAACCGGGATCGAGGTCGGGATTGTGCGTGCTGCTTCGGTAGCGTGTCCAAAAACTCGTGTTAACCGTAAGTCGCATCAAATTCGTGAGCCGAGCTTTTCCCGAAGAGCCGTCGGCTGTACTGCCGGGCAATGTGCGAAATCGATCCAGATTGACTGTATCGGCGCCTTTGGATGCGAGATACGCATCAATGAAATGCCAATGACTGAACTCGTCATCCGTATTGTCATGAATGTACTGGGGCATGTCCATGTCCAGAATGGTAAGCGCTGCCGTGTATAACGGATTCCCGCTTCCGCTCGGCTCTTCGCTGTCTTGGATGCCGCCAAGTTCGTTGTACTGCTCCCAAAGATCGCTTTCAAGGATTTCGGCTGCTGCGAGGAACCTGAGAATTGCGGCGTCTCCTTTCGGGAGTGAGCCGCTTCCTTCCTCACTGCCAAACGCGGGTAATCCGCTTCCTAAAAGGCCGGCTCCGACCGCCGAGGCGCCAGCCGTAAGGCTGCCCCGCAGAAAGGAACGGCGATTCTTGCCAAGATCTGCACTCATAAATTACAAGTCTCCTTTTTGGAGCGCTGTTTCGCGTAATGCTTGCGCTCACGGATCTAGCGTGCGGCTTTAAGGCGCTAGAAATTGTCGGGGGTCCGTAAACGATTCGTAAAATCGTTTTGTTTCAGGGAATACTAATGAGTGCAGGAGTGAATCGCTGCTGCGCTCTCACGCGAGCTGTCAGCGTGATATGAGCTACGCACGAGCGGGCCTGCTTCGATATGCGCGAAGCCCATTTCTTCACCCGCCTTTTTGTACTGATAGAATTCCTGCTGCGGAATGTAGCGCAGGACAGGCAGGTGCTTTTGCGAAGGCCGCAAATATTGTCCCAGCGTCAAAATATCTACGTAATGTCCGCGTAAATCGAGCATGACTTCGAGCACTTCACGTTCGGTTTCTCCGAGACCCAGCATCAGGCCGGACTTTGTCGGAATGCGCGGCCGGACCTGCTTCGCATACCGCAGAACATCCAGCGATCGTTCGTAGCGAGCCCCCAACCGCACTTGGCGGTACAGACGAGGTACAGTTTCCGTGTTGTGGTTCAGTACGTCGGGATGAGCGTTCATAACGATATTCATGGCGGAGTGTGAGCCCTGAAAATCCGGAATCAGAACCTCGACTTTGCATCCGGAGATCCGTTCGCGAATTGCCGAAATGGTGAGAGCGAATAACTCTGCGCCACCATCCTTTCTGTCATCGCGATTTACGCTTGTGATTACGGCGTAGCGCAGTCCAAGCATTACACAAGCTTCCGCGACGCGCCGCGGCTCATCGTAATCTACTGGGAGCGGAGCGCCTTTCTGCACGGCGCAAAATCCGCAACGCCGAGTGCAGACATTTCCCAAAATCATGAACGTTGCTGTGCGCCTATTCCAGCACTCGCCGACGTTCGGACAGGCGGCGCTCTCACAAACTGTATGCAGGCGAAGGCGGGTGATCAAATCCTTCAGTTCGCGGTAATTTTCCCCCACGGGAGCCGGAGCGCGCAGCCATTTCGGCCGCTCAGGCTGCGAAGAGATGGTGACCAGCACTGATTTCAGTGTAGCTTCCGAAAATCTTGTTTCAGATCCAATTCCCTGGCGGCACGACCTCCACCCAGGGCCGTTCTGCGGGCTCGCGATGCAAGGTGATGCTCCGGATATATTTAGCTAGAACTGGAAATCTGTCCGGGACTTGGATCTCGTCCCCTTGCGGCGAAGCCAAAGCAGTTTCATTTGCAGTGTGTTCCTGAACGCACTCAACTAGCTGTCTAACCAATCCCTCCCGCTCTTCCGAATCAGGACTGACATCGTAATCCGGCTCAACCACGACTCTCCCAATCTGAGGAGAAGTTGGCGTTACCGATTGAAATGCGTCCTCAAGAAAGAATTCAAGTTGCGGATCCACGAGCTACATCTCCCTCCGGTTCTCGAGCGAGCGGGACATTGTCACTTCATCTGCAAATTCCAAATCGCTTCCCACCGGTATGCCCATGCCAATGCGCGTAACGCGAGGGCCGAGCGGTTTCAAGAGCCGTGATAAGTACACGGCAGTTGCTTCCCCTTCCGCCGTAGGATTCGTCGCGAGAATGATCTCCTGAATACTGTTGTGGCGGAGCCGCTCGACGAGGCCTTTAATTCTTAGCTGGTCAGGACCAATCCCGCGCAATGGTGAAATTGCCCCGTGCAAAACATGATATACACCGCGGAACGCATGAGTTGTTTCAATAGGAACGATGTTATGCGGCTCTTCGACTACGCAGATTTGAGTCCGCTCGCGATGGGGATCGCGACAGTAAAGACATAGCTCTTCGTCGCTGATGTTGTTGCACTCGATGCAAGTGGTGAGCTTGTCTTTGACGTCCAGAATTGCTTGGGCCAGATGTTCGGCGTCCTCTCGAGGCACTCTCAAAAGGTGAAACGCAATCCGCTGAGCCGATTTCTGGCCGATACCCGGCAGCCGCTTGCATTCTTGAATGAGTCGCGCGAGCGGTTCAGCGAACTCGGGCATGCCTCACAGGCCTAAAGCATGCCCGGAGGCAGTCCGAGCCCGCCGAGCATGCCGCCCATTTTGGATTGGGCTTCGTCGTCCACTCTCTTTGCAGCTTCATTTACTGCTGCCATCACCATATCCTGAAGCATCTCGACATCACCGGCTACTTCGGGATCAATCTTTACGCCGAGGACATTCTTATGGCCGTCCATCTTCACGCTGACCATGCCGCCGCCGGCAGAAGCCTCCACTCGAATTGCCGCAACTTGCTCCTGCAGTTTCTGCTGCATCTGTTGCGCCTGCTTCATCATGGTCTGCATGTTGCCGGGTATTTTCATAGCTGATTGAATGCTCCCCTTTTACTCATTCAAATTTCGCACGGTGCGGACTTGGGCGTCCGGAAAAAGCTCCTGAAATCGCTTGACGCCCGGATGTGACAGCGCGCGTTGCCGAACATCATTCTCGCTGGGCGCAGATGTTCCAGACGTTTGCGGGGATTCTGTTTTCATAGGTTCGCGTGCCTCGATCCGCACTCGCACAGGTCTACCTGTTACTTCGACTGCCACACGCTGTACACCAGCATCTTTCAACCCGAAAGCGATGGATTTCGGAGCTCGCACGAGAAGTTCATTACCTTCCAAGCGCAGTTCCGACTGTCGAACGGCGTCTGCGGTTGTTTCCAATCCAGCCCTGCTCAGAGCGTCCGCAAGATCTGTTGCGAGGTCGCCCGATTTTACCGGTTCGACGGGTTTTCCCGCCGGTGCCACAGGCGATTGCGTCGAATTCAGTGCATTCTGTTCGCCGCCCGGGTTTGCCTTAGACGAGGCTGTTTGGAAAGTGGCCGGCTTCAACCTTTCCGCCCGAGATGTTTCGGGCTCCGGATTCTCAAGACTTGCGAGTGCCTCCTCAATGGACTGAAGTCTTCCCGCCTGTACCAGCTTGATCAATCCAACCTCCAGATGGAGACGCGGCTGGAGTGAAGTCTGGAGCGTCTGATAGAGCTCGAGCGTTAGGTTCAGATAACGCGTCAAATCTTCTTCACCGAACAAACCCGCCGTCTCTAGGAAACCTTGCTGTTCGCGCTCAGAGGCTGCGATTAGCCGGTTGGGTTTGCCGGAGATCTTTGCGACAAGTAAGTTGCGCCAATAACGCGACAGCTCGCGGCAGAAATGTTGTAAGCTCTGCCCGCTGCGTTCGAGTTCCTCCACAATATCGAGCATCCGCGCGCTGTCCTGGTTGTGAATCGCTTCGGCAACAGAGCGCAGCGATTCAACCGCGAACATACCGAGCAAAGCACGAACATCCTCGACGCGGAGCGCTTTGCCGCAACAGGCGATTGCTTGATCCAGCGCCGAAAGTGAGTCCCGCACACTTCCTTCACCCGCTTGCGCGATCACTGATAGGACTTCGTCACTTGCTTCGATGTCCTCCTGCGCGGCAATTTCCCGCAATCGGTTTTGAAGCTCGGCATAATCGATTGATCGAAAGGCAAAGTGCTGGCATCGCGACGCGATCGTGTTCGGAATCTCATGCGCTTCGGTGGTGCAAAGAATGAATACGACCCACTCAGGCGGTTCTTCAAGCGTTTTCAGCAGCGCGTTGAAAGCTTCCTTCGTGATTTGATGCGCTTCATCGACGATGAAGATCTTGTAGCGATCTCGGGCGGGGCGGTAACGAACGTTCTCGCGGATTTCCCGCATCTCATTGATGCCGCGGTTCGAGGCAGCATCGATTTCGATTACGTCAACGGAATTGCCATTGCTGATTTCGACACAACTCGCACAGACGCCGCAAGGGGTCACGGTGGGACCGTTGATGCAGTTGAGACATCGCGCCAGAATGCGCGCGACGCTTGTCTTGCCTGTCCCTCGCTGGCCCGAGAAAATGTAGCCGTGCGCTAACCGGCAGCTCGTGATCGCGTTTGCGAGAGTTTTTTGAACATGTTCTTGCCCGATCAGCTCGCTGAAATTTTGCGGACGATACTTTCTCGCAATCACTTGATACATGAAGTTACTCAGCGCACCGATTTGTGGGGGAGCTTAGGATTCCAGCAACAGGAAATGAAATGCTCGCGCCTGCTTACCGGAATAATGCCAGACCCCGGGTGATCCGCGGCACACGAGCTAAATCGCTACCGTTGCTTCCTTCCGGACCTGGCGGGGTTTGCAACCGCCCATTGCACGAAGCCCGGAGCCTGACAATCCACAATCGTATCATCGGCATCAGTTTTGCTCATCCAGAACGGCTTGCAATTTTTCCGCGAAGAGAGTGTTCATTGGGGGCTTATGCTCATTTCTTGCGGGACGTGGTTCGTGGCCAGGGGACGCGGGATGAGCCGGCTTAGAAGACGGCTCAGGTGCAGACTCCGCTGTCGCTTCGGGGGCGCTATTCAGTGCAGGGGCCGTTTCGTTCTTTGAGTCTGCGTCTTTTCCGAGAAATCGATCCTTCTTTAGAATGATCCGTTCCAGTGATCCGACCCAACCGGTAAATTCGCCTTCCACGCGATCCCGGTTCAATGCAACACGCATGGCCTCCATCTTCGAGTCAAGGTTATCGAGATGATGCAGCAGCAACGCTTCCGGGAACGCCGGCAACTTCGGTGAGCCAAACTCAAGCTCACCATGATGGCTGACGATTATATGTTCAAGCAACATTCGAAGCCGAGGTGGAAAATTCGGTAATTGATCAAACTTACTCGCGAGCAGCCGAAGCCCAATGATGATATGTCCAAGCAGTTGCCCCTCAGGGCTGTATCCAAAACTGCGCGAATAAGCCAATTCATCTATCTTGCCGATGTCATGAAGAATGGCGCCAGTCAGGAGGAGATCAAGATCGATGTCTTTATAATGCGGTCCGACCAGCCGGCAAAGTTTGCACAACGATAAAACGTGCTCGATGAGGCCGCCGCGGCAGGCATGGTGGATGTTTTTTGCGGCGGGAGCCAGTTTGTAAAGCTCAGCGAGCCTGGGGTCGCTGAAAACACCCTCGAGCATCGCACGCAGATGTGAATTTGAAATGCTGGCGATAATCGATCGCAGCTCTGCGAACATTTCATCGGGATCGCGTTCAGAGCAAGGAAAATAATCTGCAAAATCGATTTCGTGATCTTGAAGGCGGCGGAGCCGGTGCACAACGAATTGGGCGCGGGTCTGATAAAGCTGCATCACGCCCTTGACTTTGACGAAGTCGTCACGATCAAAGACATGCATGACTTCGCCGACGTTGTCCCACATCTTTGCTTCGATCTCTCCGGTACGGTCTGCGAGATGCAGCACCAGGTACGGTTCTCCGGTCTTCTTCTGCCGGATTTCTTTTGATAGGACGAGAAATTGAGCTGTGACGACCTCGTTCGGAACGAGGTTGCCGATATACGGCGATTTCATACGAGTGTTAGCGTGAACTACTCTTTCCTGTGACAGTGGTTTGCGTGCCGGGTATTGGGACCATTCCGAACAGCCGCTTGCGCCGGGTCTTTTCCTGCACTTCGGCCTTCGTCACTGTCTCGGGTTTCAATTGCGCGGGGTCTTGCCACTTTGTGTCCTGGCCTGGTGCGGCTCCGGTGTCAACGTAACCCGGCTTGATCTGCAGAAATGCCGTTCGCCGCAACTGGGTCAGATACTCGCGCACTTTTGGCTGCATCTTCGGCCCATACAAAATGTTCTCGATCTCACTACGGACATCAGCAAGTTGTGCCTGGCCAGCCTTGGTGTGATCGTCCACTTTCAAAATTTCAAATCCGGTCGGAATGCGAATGGGCTGAGTGACCGCCCCTTTGGGCAGATTCCAAACGGCATCTTCGATTTGTTTGGCTAAATAGCCCTTCGGGTAACCACCTAGCTCTCCGCCTTGCGTAGCGGTGGCCGCATCCGAATTATCACGCGCCAGATCACTAAATCGTTGCCCTTTCGCTGCATCCGAAGCCACTTGCTTCGCTTTCTTCTCGGCAGCCGTAACCCCGGCCGCGTCCTTACCTTCGGTTGAGACAAGAATCTCGCTCAGAAACACCTTCTCATCCCGCACGAAATCCGTCTTGTGCTGGTTGTAATAATCCTGTATGTCTTTATCCGTGATGTTTATGTGCCGCGCGACTTCCTGGCCAATGACTTCACGCGTCAGAAGTTGATTCTTTTGCTCGGCGAGAAAGTCTTCGTAGCTCATCCCGGACTGCTCGCGAATGTATTCGTGAAACTTGTCAGGGTCCGTGATCTTCGCTCGCCGCTGCAGGTCCGCCATGTGCTTGCTGACCTCGGAATCGACGTTGATGTTGAGTTCTTTGCCCTTCTGAATTAACAGCAATTCGTCGATGCGGTCTCGAAGAATGTCCTTTTGCCGTGCCTGCAGCTCCTGACTTGAGCCCATCTCCGGGTGCGCCGCAAGCTCTTGCGCGATTTCTTTGGTAATCCGATCCAACTCGTCTTGACTGACAATGTCGCCGTTCACCCTGGCAACAATCTGATCCACCACGCTGACGTCCGCCCCGAGGCAGAGGGCCGCCAAGGCGAGGAGAGCAAATACACTGAACTTCATTAGCTTAATTCCTTATTATCGCAAGATTGCACACTATATTACGCTCACAAACCAACAGGCGAAGGACAGATCAAGTTTGTGCCGCAACTGGCTCTTCTACACTCAGCTCGACTAGCTTGGCCTTCAGCTCTGACAGAACCTCGGCGGGACTTCTTGATGCGCTGACCGGAAGCTTTAGTACGCCGGCGGGAGTGAACTGCGTGCCCGGCGTATTGCGTACGAGGGCCATCAGTTTGAACGGATCGACTTTTGATTGTTCATGGAATTTGATGTTCGCGAAACCCTGCCTGCGATCGATGGATTCAATTCCTACTCGCTCCGCCAAGCCCTTTAGTAATGAAAAACGAATCAAATTGGTGACCTCTTCCGGCACTGGGCCGTACCGATCTGCCATTTCCTCGGTCACTCGCGTCGCCTGCTGTTCGTCTTTGATCTCAGCGATGCGCTTATATGATCGGAGCCGTTGCGCTTCTTCGGCAATATAGGCAGCAGGGATACGGATGTCCAGACCGAGATTCAGATTCGCGTGAATCTCGAGAGGCACTTCTTCGCCCTTCAGCTCGCGGACCGTCTCCTCGAGAAGCCGGACGTAGGTGTCGTAACCCACGGCTTCAATGTGGCCGTGCTGCTCGCCGCCAAGCAAGTTCCCAGCGCCTCGCAGCTCCAAATCGAGCGCCGCGATCTTAAATCCGGCGCCGAGATCACTGAATTCCTTCAAAGCCGCGAGCCGCTTGCGGGCGACTTCACTCAACTCCGTGTCCGCAGGTACCAGGAGGTAGGCATATGCGCGGCGATTTGATCGGCCGACACGGCCGCGCAGTTGATACAGTTCGCTCAGCCCATAGCGTTCCGCATTCTCGACAATAATCGTGTTCGCCAGGGGAATGTCCAAACCGTTTTCGACTATGGTCGTAGATACGAACACATCGTATTCGTGCTTCATGAAACCAAGCAGGACTTTTTCAAGCTCTGCCTCGCTCATCTGCCCGTGCCCTACGCCGATGCGGCATTCAGGAAGCAGCTCTTTGATAAATGCCGCCCGCATAAAGATCGTATCCACCCGGTTATGCACGAAATAAACCTGACCCTGACGCCCCAGTTCTTGTTCGATAGCCGTCTTGATCAGGTCGGGATTGAAGTGCGCAACGACAGTGTTGATCGAGAGCCGGTCTTTCGGAGGCGTCTCAATCACGGACATGTCGCGGAGGCCTAGCAGCGACATATGCAGCGTGCGCGGAATTGGCGTGGCGCTCATGGTTAGAACATCAACGTTATGCCGCAGTTGTTTTAACCGTTCTTTGTGCTTCACTCCGAACCGCTGTTCCTCGTCTACGATCAGCAGCCCCAAGTCATTGAACTGCACATCGTTTGACAAAAGCCGATGCGTCCCAATCAGCACGTCCACCCTCCCGGACGCGAGATCCTCAAGGACGCTTTTGATTTGTTTCGGAGTTCGGAACCGGCTAATCAGTTCAACGCGAACCGGAAACGAAGCGAAGCGGCGCTTGAAAGTTTCGTAATGCTGGAATGAGAGAACCGTTGTCGGGGCCAAGACAGCAATCTGTTTCCCATCGCCAAGCGCTTTGAAGGCTGCGCGCATCGCCACTTCCGTCTTCCCAAAACCCACATCTCCGCAGAGGAGGCGATCCATAGGCTGCTCGGTTTCCATGTCAGCCTTGATTTGCGACATCGCCGTGACTTGGTCGTTTGTCGGCGTGTATTCAAACGCATCTTCGAATTCGCGCTGCCAGTTACTGTCCGATGAGAATGCAAAGCCCTGGGCCATGCGCCGCTGCGCATATAGTTTCAAAAGCTCATCTGCCATGTCGCGCATTTTGGCTTTGACACGCGATTTGGTTTTTTCCCATGTGACGCCGCCCAGACGATCCAAGTGCGGCTTCCCCTCGCCCGCGCCCCGATACCGCTGCACCAGATCGAGACGCGCGAGCGGCACATACAGCTTGGAATCATTCGCGTACTCGATCAGCATGAAATCGCCTCTCTGATCTGCCTGAACGACTTCGCGAATGCCTAGAAATTGGCCGACTCCGTGAGTGGTATGGACAACGTAATCCCCGGGCTTCAGATCGGCAACGTCGGCGGCAAAGGCAGCTAACTGAGACTTTGTTGGCTGGCGCGCGATCAGGTCCGAGGTCTCAAACAAATCCTCCGAGCCTAGAACTGCCAAATTCGAATCTGTGAATACTGCGCCACGCCGGACGGATCCTCTTATCAGATACGCGCTCGAGACTGCGCCTGCGTGGTAAGCGCGTTCGGCTAGGGAATGGCGGGCACCAGCGCTCGATTCGAGCCCTAACTGATACGGAACTGCGTACTCCTGCAGCACATCCGCGAGGCGCTCCACCTCGCCCGTAGATGCCGCAAAAAAAGCGACCCGGTTGCCTGCTTCAATCAGATTCCGGGCTTCGGCAACGGCGACGCGCATGTTGCCCTGAAAGCTGAGCGAGGGGCGCGTGGAGATATGAAAGTGCTTTGCCTCATCTTCCTTTCCCGGCTCGGCGAGTACAGTGAGCTCCTGCAAGCTGATCTGCGTTCGCCCTTCAATTCCCGCGCTCAGTTCTTCCCAATGCGCGAAATTTTTCTGGGGATCAACCGGCGCGGGGCGATCAGGATTTTCGAGCCGTTGCCACAATCGGTGCGCGGCAGACTGGATTGCGTGCGGCTCATCGAGGACGATAACGGCGTCGGGAACCAGAGAGAGGATGCTGTGAGCTCGCGGACGGACAAGCGGTACCAGGAACTCCCAACCGGGAAAAATCTCGCCTGGGTTTGCCAGGTCAAGATCTTGTTGTTCGGCTGCCTCCGCAAGCTGTCTCAGGAGAGAGCGTGATCTAGGATACTCGGCGAGCGGCAGCAGCGTCGCCGAAGAGATCTTTAGAACAGAGCGTTGGGACTCTACATCGAATTGACGAATCGATTCAATCTCGTCACCGAAGAACTCGACGCGAACAGGTTTAGCTGCTTCGGCAGGAAATACATCGAAGATGCCGCCGCGGACCGAATACTCTCCCACCATCTCCACCGGCTCACGCTTCTCATAGCCGATGCTCTCTAAATGCTGGATCAGATCGTCGAGCGGAAGCTCCTCGCCGACTCGCAGGGCTACCGCAAGCTGCCGGTAAAATTCCGCTGATTCGACGCGCAACAACGCGGAAGCGACCGGCACAATCGTGATGGGAACTTTTTGAGCCGAAAGCCGCCATAATCCGACCGCTCGCTCTTCAGCGATCTCGTTATGCGGCGAGAGTCGTTGATGCGGCAGGACATCGAGCGCGGGAATAAGTTGAGGAGCAGGCAAATCGCGCCGCTCGATCAGCAGATCGAAAAATGTACCAATAGATTCAAGCAGCGTTTCCGCTTGCTTGTTGCCATCGACCAAAACGATTAGGGGCTTCTCGGTAAGCTCGTAGAGCAGGACAAGGTGCAGCGCCTTCGCCGTGTTGACCAGTCCCGAGATAGAAAAAGGGCCACGCTCTCCGCGAGTAAGTCGTTGTAATAGGGATTGAAAAGCGCCCTGTTTCGCGACGGATTGAAAGAGCTGCCGTGTTGCCGGGTGAATCAAGGTGAACGAAGTGCCAGATAGCGCGCCGCTCTCATTTTACGAAGTATCCTGAAGGCGCGAGCACGCGAGCGAGGATGGAGTTCCGAAACATATTAGTACGCGCTCCGAACTGGGTCGGCGATGCCGTCATGTCCGTACCCGCGCTCCACGCATTGCGCGAACGATTTCGTCAGGCCCGAATTTCAATACTGGCACGGCCGTGGGTCGGAAGTCTTTATGCCCACGAACCGTTCTGCGATGAGCTGATTTGCTATGACGCTCCGAGGGGCTGGCGAGGTTTCCGTCAGAAATGGATCATCGCATCGGATCTTCGAAAACGAAGCTTCGATTGCGCGGTCCTGTTTCAGAACGCATTGGAGGCGGCGGCATTGACCTGGCTGGCGCGCATTCCCATCCGCATTGGTTACACGCGGGATGCCCGCGCGTTGCTACTGACGCACGGAGTTCGTGTCCCGAAACCTGGAGCGATTCCGCGGCATCAGCGCTTCTCCTACCTCGAGTTATTGAAGCGGGCGGGACTCATCGACACGTATTCCTCTGAATCCGCCATACATCTCTCTTCAGCTTTCGCAGCCGGGCAAAGAGGCCGAGCACATTTCCGCGAGCAAGGCCTAACGCAACCGATTATTGGCGTGAGCCCTGGTGCAGCGTACGGGGGCGCAAAGCGGTGGTTACCGGAACGCTTCGCAGAAGCCGCCGCGCACGTAGCTCGGGAGCGTAGCGCGGCAGTCGCCGTTTTCGGATCGAAAGACGAAAGCGGCATCTGTGACTTTGTCTGCCAGCGCATTCAGGATGTGGGCATTCGATGCATGAATTTTGCCGGGCGAACAACGCTCGAAGAGTTCATCGAGCTAGCGGCAGCTTGCGAAGTTTATCTCACGAACGATTCCGGACCGATGCATATTGCCTCTGCGCTGGGCGTGCCGACTGTTGCGATATTCGGAGCAACCGATGAAACGGCAACCGGCCCAATCGGTTCACACACGCGGGTCGTGCGCGAACCGGTTGAATGCAGCCCATGCTTGTTGCGCGAATGTCCCATCGATCACCGCTGCATGGTGCGGGTGAGTGCTGACCGGGTCTCGGAGGCTGCATTGACGTTGATGAAAAATTAATGAGCGAGAGAACAGTTCTCGTAATTCGCCTAAGCGCGATGGGCGATATCATTCATGCGCTTCCGGCGGCGGCAAGTTTGAAGAGAAGTTTCCCCGATTTCCGCTTGGCTTGGCTTATTGCGCCAGTGTGGATGCCGCTCCTCGAAGGCAATCCTTATATAGATGAACTGATCCCATTTCACCGGCACGGCTTGCGCAACCTTAGAAACTCGTGGACGCGTTTGCGCCGGCTCGCGCCTGATCTTGCAATCGATTTTCAAGGGCTCGTTCAATCAGCTCTCGCTGGTCGCGTGGCTCAACCGAAACAATTCTATGGCTTCGATGCGTCTGTTGCGCGCGAGTCACTGGCTTCAATGTTCTATTCAGATCGCGTCTGCGCAAACGGCCCGCATCGCATCCAGCGAAACTTACAACTGATCCAAGCAGCGGGAGCGGCCGGCGAAATGCACGAAGCTTGGCTGCCGAGCGGCGAAGACGAAGGGAGACTTCCCTCTGGTCCGTTCGTGCTCACGAGTCCCTTCGCCGGATGGGGCAGCAAGCAGTGGCCACTCGAGAATTATGAACTTTTAGGGAGACGCCTCAATTCGGAGGGTCTGGAACTTGTGGCTAATGTCGCGGAGCACCGCAAATGTGAATTAGACCGGCTGAAGCACATACGAGTTCATACCTCTACGATTCCTGGTTTGATTGCGGCTACTCGACGGTGTACGGCCGTCACTGGCGTCGACAGCGGGCCGCTGCATCTCGCGGCGGCGCTGCACAAACCGGGGGTCGCCTTGTATGGACCCACTGATCCAGCGCGCACGGGTCCGTATGGAGGTACGATCAGGGTTCTTCGCGCCGAAGATACAAAGACAACTTACGAAAGGCATGGTAAGGTTCATCCCAGCATGAACGCTTTCACAATTGACCAGGTAGCTGAAACCCTTCTGCAGTCAATTGCGAGCCACGTCCTTTCTCGTTCATGAGCGGCCCTTTTCCGACGAAACAGCCGCGCTATTGGTTTCGAAAGCCATACGCCGATTTTGTCGCGCGCATGCGAGTGCCGGCGGGGTTTCTCTTACTCGTCGCGTTTGCATGGCTCTCTCGCCCTTCGCGGGTTTCTTTGCTCGTGGGTCTGCCTCTCTCGATGCTCGGGCTCTGGCTTCGCGCCTGGGCGGCCGGACACCTGGCCAAAGATCGCCAACTCGCGACAACGGGTCCTTACGCGTATCTGCGCAATCCTCTTTATGTGGGAACGCTGATCGTGGCTGCTGGAATCGTGATTGCCGCACGCGATATGTTGCTCGGCGTTATATTTCTCTTTGTTTTTCTCCTGGCTTACCTTCCCGCTATTGAGCTCGAAGAGCAGCATCTCAGGAGTCTTTTCCCGGCCTATGACTTCTATGCGGCTCGTGTGAACCGCCTATTTCCACTCAGCAAATGGACGGGCAACCACGCGCGTTTCTCATGGTTGTTTTACATAAACAACAAGGAGTACGACGCTCTGCTCGGTTTTGCTTTGGCGGTAGCGTGGTTGCTATTTAAGTTGTGGTGGCCTTGGCGGTTACATTAGACACGGTCGAGCCTGGTTCTTGTGATACGCTTTCGCACATGAGAGTCGGATGTTTTACACCCTTGCTGTCAACCTTCCCGCTCGAAAAAGTACTCGACAAACTGAAAACGCTGAACGTAACGATTGTGGAACTCGGAACAGGCAACTATCCGGGCGACCCACATTGCAAGCTCTCCATGCTCGAGAACGCAAAAGAGCTGAAAGAGTTTAAAAAGAAACTCGACGACCGCGGTTTCTCGATTAGCGCGCTAAGCTGCCATGGCAATCCATTGCACCCGGATGCCGCCGTTGCGAAAAATTACGCTGATACGAGCCGCCGTACCATCGAACTCGCGGCGAAGCTCGGTGTGCCGGTTGTGATTGATTTTTCCGGATGTCCCGGCGACAGCGATCATGCGAAGTTCCCCAATTGGGTAACGTGTCCCTGGCCTCCGGAATATCTCGAAGTGCTGGACTGGCAGTGGGAAAAGAAGGTCGCGCCATTTTGGATCGAACGTGGCAAATTTGCAAAAAGTCACGGAGTAAAGATCGCGATCGAGATGCATCCGGGATTCGTGGTCTACAGTCCGGAGACGATGCTGAAATTGCGCGCCATCGCAGGCGATAGCGTCGGTTGCAATTACGATCCGAGTCATATGTTCTGGCAGGGTATCGATCCGATCAAGGCGATTCGCGTGTTGGGTGACGCCATCTTCCATGTGCATGCGAAAGACACTCAGATTTACGATTTCAACTTGCCGAAAACGGGCGTCCTCGATACGAAAAAATATACCGATGAAAAGAATCGCGGCTGGATTTTCCGGACTTGCGGATATGGCCATCCTTATGGCTGGTGGAAAGAATTCATTTCGACGCTGCGCATGTACGATTACGATTACGTACTTTCCATCGAGCACGAGGATTCGCTCATGTCGCCCGATGAAGGACTCACGAAAGCCGCGGAATTTCTGAATCAAATCATTATCCGCGAAAAACCGGCCGCGGCGTGGTGGGTGTAGAGATATATACGCACGAGGGGAGCCATGGCAGGTAAGAAAATTGGTATTTTGACTGGCGGCGGTGATGTGCCGGGCCTAAATGCCGTTATTAAAAATGTCGTGTACCGGAGCACCTCAGACGGGCACGAAGTCACTGGAATCCGCCTGGGCTGGAGGGGTCTCACTCACCTGAACTGCGATGATCCCGAAAGCGTGAAGCATTACGTTTTGCCGCTGAATCGCGAGAACACGCGTACCATTGACCGGAGTGGCGGCACGTTCCTGCATACCAGTCGCACGAATCCTTCAAAAATGAAGGACGTGCCGGATTTCCTGAATAAAGATAATTTTCCTTCCGCGCAAAGCACCAAGAACGGCGCCACGTCGACAACTTATGACCTCAGCAAACAGGTGCTGTCGAATTTGGAAAGGCTCGAGATCGAATACTTAATTGCAATCGGCGGCGATGACACGCTTAGTTACGCGGCGACGCTCGACAGACTTGGATTCAATGTCATCGGCATTCCGAAGACGATGGACAACGATGTTCGTAACACCGAATACTGCATCGGGTTCTCGACCGCCATCTCGCGGGCTAAAGATTCTATCCAGCGTCAGCGCACGACCGTAGGGTCCCATGAGCGCGTGGGAATCTTTCGAGTGTTCGGGCGCGATGCCGGTTACACGGCGCTCTACACTGCGTATGTCACTTCGATCCGCTGCGGTATTCCGGAATACGAGTTCGATCTTGATCACATGATCGATCTGCTGATGACGGACAAAGAGAATAATCCAAGCAATTACTGCTTAGTCATCCTCTCGGAGGGCGCGAAATGGAAGGGCTACGAAGTTAAAGAGTATGGCGCGCCCGATGCGTTCGGCCACCGACACAAATTTAGCGTTGCCGAAGCTTTTAGCGACGAAATCATCAATCAAGGGCTGGCCGAGACGGTTGTCAGTGACTTGACTTACGATCTGCGCAGCGGGGTTCCGGATTTTCTGGACACCATGATCGCGACTACATTCGGCACTATGGCTTATGACGCCTTTACCTCACAGCGGCACGGTCTCATGGCCGCGGTTTCTGAAGGTAAATTTGCGATGGTGTCCATCCCAGACCCGAAGCTTGGGCCGCGAAAACTAGACGTAGAGGCGATGTACAACAAGGAGCGATATCGCCCGAGTTACGCGAATAAAGAAAAATTGCCACTCTTGATGACGCACGCCTGACATGGTCCAGCCGGTTTCGCGCGACGGGTTGCTGCTTTACGAGATCGTCGAAGCGCAAGGTCACTTAATCGACTCGCACATTATGGAGCGCATTTTCGATTCAGTGGTCGAGTACGGCGGCCGGTTTGAAGTCGAGCAGTTTTCGATTGGCCGCACGAACAGCGAGCCATCATCGCTGCGCCTGCGAGTGGAAGCACCCTCCCAGGAGCAGATGGGGAAGATGCTGGAGCAGTTGCTGGCTCTGGGCTGCTCCCCCGTAGATTCCGGCGAGGCGGAAACTATTGCGGCAGAACGGGACCAGTGCGCGCCGGAAGAGTTCTATTCGAGTACGAATCAGCGGACGCTCATTCGCCATCGGAATCTATGGATCGAAGTCCAGAAGCAGCGAATGGACGGCTTAATTGTTGTCGAGAATGGGTCGGCAACATGCCGGCGGTTGCGAGATATCAAAGCCGGCGATCAGATCGTAGTTGGCATGAAAGGCATTCGCGTGATTCCGGAAGCCAAGGAGCGCGACCGGTCCGCTTTCGCGTTCATGAGCAACGACATTTCGTCCGAACGCCAAGTCGAAACCGCGGTATCCCAAACGGCAGCGCTGATGCAACAAGCGCGTGCCGATAACACGAAGATTGTTGTTGTCTCCGGCCCAGTTGTCGTACACACAGGAGGCTGCGAGGCGCTCTCCAAGCTTATCCGTAATCGCTGGATCGACGCACTCTTGGCCGGCAATGCGCTCGCGGTTCATGACATCGAAGCTGCGCTGTGTGGGACTTCATTGGGGGTTCGCACCAGTGATGGACGTTTGGAGCAGCATGGCCATCGCAATCACATGCGCGCTATCAATGCCATTTTCCGCGCGGGAGGCATCGCAGAGGCCGTGCGATCCGGGCGCCTCACCTCGGGTGTCATGTACGAATGTATAAGAGCGAATCTGCCGTTCGTCCTTGCGGGCAGCTTGCGCGACGATGGTCCCTTGCCCGAGACGATTACAGATATGAACAAAGCCCAGGACGCGTATGCTGCGCAACTCGAGGGGGCGGGGGTGGTTCTGTGTCTCAGTTCGATGCTTCACTCGATTGCCGTGGGCAATATGCTGCCCGCGTGGGTGAGGATCGTGTGCGTCGATATTAATCCGGCTGTCCCGACGAAGGTCAGTGATCGCGGCACGGGGCACGTGTTCGGCGTGGTAACGGACGTAGGGCTGTTTCTTGACCTTCTTGCCCAGAAGTTGGAATGCCAATAAAGAGAAACCGGCAGTATACCGATGCGCACGCTCACGCCGGCATCGAAGCGTCCCTGCCCGAGATTGAGACCTGGCCGAACCAGTACGGTGAGTACGAAATCGAAATCGTAATGCCGGAGTTCACTTCCGTTTGCCCAAAAACAGGACTTCCAGATCACGGGACGCTGCGTCTCATTTATACGCCGCTGAGGCGTTGTTTGGAGCTCAAATCACTGAAAATGTATACGCTAGCTTTCCGGAATCTGGGCATTTTTCAGGAGAATGTTGTAAATCGCGTTCTGGCGGATGTGATCCGAGCCGCGGACCCGCTCGAGGCCGTGGTGATCGGCGATTGGGCACCGCGTGGGGGTCTTTCCACGAGAATTACCGCGACATACAGACGCCGGAAGAAGTAGGCTATTAATAGGTCTCTTTCGACGCCCTAGCGACCCGAGTTTTGCGAATGAGTCGTCTTACAGCGCTTCTGCTGCTTGCGATCGCCGCGCCCGCGGCGGAGTTTCACAATGGTCAAGCGGCTCGCCTGGTAATTGGGCAGCCCTCGTTTTCGGCGCGCGATGCCGGAATCGCCGCTTCCAGTCTTGTGGTCTCAAACGGCCGTCTCTACGCTACCGACACGCAGCATCGCTTGATTACGTTCAATGTCGCGAAACTACCCGGATCGAAAAATGACCTCACGCTTGCTCAAGCTCCGGCGTGCGGGCTCTGCGGCTTCTCGCCCATTTCGGTTACCGTTGCGCCTGCGGTTGAGGGCTCGCCAGGCGTAAGTATTCACGACAAAACCGTTGTTGTTGCCGATACTCCGAATCATCGCGTGTTCATTTGGCGTGACACGAGCACCGGCGGACCCAATCAGTTGCCCGACGTTGTCCTGGGACAAGGCTTCTCTGAACGCGCTCCGATCTCGGCCAGCACGCTCATCGAACCCACGTCCGTGGCCTTCGATGGGAAGCGCCTGTTTGTGGGAGACGCGGCACTGCGGCGTGTACTGATCTGGAATTCCCTTCCCACGGGCAATAACCAACCCGCCGACGTCGTGCTCGGCCAAGAAGATTTCGTGTCTGTTGGCCAGACTGATATTTCCACCGCCGAGAATATCCTGCGGCCTGCGGCGCTTGCCTCTGACGGTACGAATCTGTTCGTTTCCGACGTGGCGTCTCGCCGCATTCTCGTCTTTACGCCAGGTGATGTGCTGCTCCCGAAAGACGCAATTGTGAATGCTGCGAGTCTTGTGCCGGGCCCCTTAGCTCCTGGAACGCTCGTCACGATCACTAGCCCTGGACTGACTGAAAATAACGCATCGGCGCCGGACGATGGGACCCAGGCGCTCCCGACTAAATTGGGAGGTGTCGAAGTCATCTTCAACGGGGTGGCTCTTCCGCTTCTTCTCGTTTCGCCGACACAGATTCGTGCACAGATTCCGTTTGAGTCCGGCAAAGCATCTAGCGCAAGCATCTACGTGCGTTCGGAACACGCCGATGGCAGTATCACGATTACGAATGCCACCGCGCTCAAAATTGTCTCTGCGAGTCCCGGCTTGTTTGCATTTGGCGGGCCGGAGCCACGAAGCGGTCTCATCCTCCACGCGGACCCCACCTCCCCCACACACGGCGGCGCGCCGGTAACTTCAGAGAATCCTGCCAAGCCAGGCGAAGTCTTGATTGTGTGGGCCGCCGGTTTAGGCAAGCTCAGTGAACGCGACGGCGTGATTACGCTTGCGACAGGAGTGCCCAACGCCCGTTCGGAGGCGCATGTCGTCACCCCAGTCGCAGCTTTGATCAACGGTGAATCTGCTCAGGTAGTGTCAGCCGGTTTACCACAGGGTTCTATCGGTATCTACGAAGTTCGGGTTCTTGTTCCATCCGATCTGTCCCCCGATCCCAAAGCTCAACTTCTGATTACTCAAAACGGATACGTAAGCAACAAAATTACGGTTCCGGTGCAGAGCGGCACCCGCTAAACTCTCAAACGCATAATCGAGGTATGCAACAGCTTCGCTGGCATGCTTTGCTCGAACAGTGGGTTGTCGTCTCTACCCACCGCCAGGACCGGCCGCAGATGCCGTCCAATTGGTGTCCCTTCGATCCGGGATCCGGCCGTGTTCCGGACAATTATGAAGTCTACCTTTATCCGAACGATTTCCCAGCATTTTCTCCAGATACCGAACCGTTCCATCCGGAGGCTGGGTTATTCGCCGAGACCGGCGCGCGCGGCGCATGCGATGTAGTTCTCTACTCGCCCGAACACACGCTGCCTCCGTCAAAGCTCACCGTGGATCGCTGGCGCCAGATTGTCGATCTCTGGGCTGAAAGAACGCAACAGCTCGCGCAAAATCCCGAAATCGCGTTTGTAGCGGCCTTTGAGAATTGCGGGGAAGCAGTGGGTGTCACGATGCCGCATCCTCATGGTCAAATCTATGCGATGCCGTTTGTCCCTCCGAATGTTCGGAAAGAAATTGCCTCAGCGAAACAGTACGCGAGTACGAACGGGGGCGGATGCCTGTTCTGCCGCTTATTGGAGGAAGAACTAAAGGATGGTTCGAGAGTTGTCGCCGCGGACGATCACTTCGCGGCTTTCGTTCCCTACGCGGCGCGTTTCCCCGCAGAGATCACGTTATATCCTCGCCGCCACGCGCGAACGCTGCTGGACCTAAGCCGGGAAGAAAAGTCCAGCCTCGCGAATCTTCTCAGCACCGTGCGGCGCAAATATGACAATCTGTACGGATTCCTGATGCCCCTGATGATGCCCGTAAAACAGGCGCCTCTTCGCGAGCCCGATTCGCCGTATCATTTCCATGTGCAATTCTTGCCCCTGCAGCGCAGCGCAACCAAGCTCAAATATCTCGCAACCATTGAAACAGGCTTCGGAACCTTCTTAGCTGACACTAGCCCGGAGAATATGGCCGAAAATTTGAGGCGCTCGGAACCAGTTACGACGTTTTAGCATTTATTCGTTTGCCGAGTAGGGCTTATATCGATTATTCAAAAGAACGAGACGAGTTCTGGCAAGATCTGGTCTTGCCACATAGAAGAAAGCGCCTGTCAACTCACGGCGTATGAATATGCCGCCGATGTAAGTGCCCGTCTCGACCAGATATTCAATTCCTTCTGCTGTCAACAGTTTCTCGAGTTGCAAGGCTTCTTGAAGGCGTCTCGCCATGTAGACCAGATCGAGTTCCGCCTCGCCAAAAAAGTCCGGATGCTGACGCACTTCATCAGTCTAATGGTCGGTCGGATAATAGAAGAATCGCATTGAACGCCGATCCAAGGTTCGTCAGATGAAGCTGTTCCTAAAAGCGCACCGCCGCTGGCGCGAAGCGCAAATGTTCGCTCATGCCATGGCATCGGCGAATCACCCGATTCTGGCCCAAATTATTCCGATCCGCCGCTGCAATCTCGCCTGCACGTATTGCAACGAATTCGATAAAGACTCGCCGCCGGTGCCAACAGAAGAAATGCTCCGCCGCATCGACAAACTCAGCGCGCTCGGCACAAGCATCATCACCTTTAGCGGAGGCGAACCGACGCTCCATCCGGAGCTCGACTTGTTGATCCGGCGAGTCCGCGAGAATGGCGCGATTGCGACACTCATCACGAACGGTTATCTGCTCACGCCGGATCGGATCAGGCGGTTCAATAAGGCGGGGCTCGATTATCTGCAGATCAGCATCGATAACGTGCAGCCGGACGATGTCTCGAAAAAAAGCCTGAAGGTTCTTGACCGTAAGTTGGAGTGGCTTGCTGAATACGGCGACTTCGACGTGACTATCAACTCCGTTCTGGGTAGCGAAATTACACAACCCGAAGACGCCTACCAGATCGCTAGGCGCGCCCGTGAGCTGGGCTTTAACAGCACGGTTGGCATTCTGCACGAGGGTGGCGGGCAGCTCCGTCCCTTAAACACTCTTCAGACCGGCGTCTACGATCGCATTCTCTCGCTCGGAACCGGGCTGTTTTCTTTCGCTCATCTCGATGCATTTCAACGCAATGTCGCGCGAGCGCTACCGAATTCCTGGCATTGTCCGGCGGGAGGGCGCTTTCTCTATATCTGCGAAGACGGTCTCGTGCATTACTGCTCCCAGCAGCGTGGCCAACCCGGCATTCCGCTCGCGCAATACACTCGCGAAGATTTGATTTGGGAGGGCAGCAAGCCGAAAGGGTGCGCTCCGTTCTGCACGATTTCCTGCGTTCATCAGACCGCGATGCTCGATAATTTTCGCACGCGGCCTCGCGAAACTCTCGCCGGAATTATCGCGCGCCGCAAAGAGCGTCATCCGGCATGGCAACCCCCTTCTTCAGTTCGTGCTCTCGAGTGGATGTTTCTTCGCGATTCGCGAACCAGAGATTTCTTCGGCGCGATTGCGTTGCGGCTGCTTCGCGCGAAATAGCGGTTGTGCTACTGCCGGTCGTACACGGTGGTTTCAGGCGTGCTGACGCCTGGGTAATGTGCGGTAATTGTCAACTTCCGCCCGTCCTCTGAGACTTTGTACTCATCCCTAGACATCACTTTGCCCTTCAGCTTATCCGTGACTTCGATTGTTCGGTCATCAACGCGCCGCGCCGAGGAAGTAGATCCAGGCGTGACCCTCGGACCGGTAGCGGTATAGTCCTTTCCGTCAAACTTGAAATCTAGCCGCTCGTTGTTCGACGGAAACACAAAGGACAATCCGTCACTCTCATACTTCTCGATTTTCCAGTCCACGGGTGAGGAGATGTTTGCTTCTGTGCTTTGCCAAGTGCCGGCCAAGCCGGAGCTTCCCGCCAATCTCTTGAGCTTGAACGTATTGTTGAACGTTGATCCATCCTCTCTTGTGCCCTCGTTTTTAATAGTCATCTCCTTACCGTCATCTGACATCGTCCAGGTTCCTGAGGATGTAGTTTTCCCGTTCTGCTTGTCGACGCTCTTCCATGTGTTTGGCCCTTCCTGCTTCAACGACCAAGTTCCTCCAAAATTCGAGGGCTGATCGGTTCCGTCAGCGACGATAACGTCCGAATTGTTTCCGAATGTGAACTTGTATTTATTGTCTCCGAGACTCTGGATCTTTTCTTGAAATCCGGTCATCTTGCTTTCCTGCGTGTTCAATTTCCATGTGCCTACAAATGGGTCGTCGGCTGCGGAGACTGCAGCGACAACCAGACATCCGAGCATGAGTGATTGCATCGTTCGCGTAAACATATTGATCCTCCAAGCGGCCTCAAACGGGCCAATCCTCCACTACACCATCGAGAATTATATGCGAAAACTGCCCTTGACAACCGAATGGCGGGATATAATGCCCGCATTGTCTAGCTGAAAACTTCCACTGGCGTGCAGCATCGGCTAGATGCAAGGAGGTCTGCTATGCGTCTTGCACATAAATTCAAAATCGCTGTTGTTTCTATCTCGTTCTTGTCCGTCGCAGGAATGAGGTCGTGGTCGGAAGAAGCGAAGGCCAACGCAACGCCTGTCCTCGAAACGCTCGTGAATTTCAACTTGACCGACGGTGCTGGCCCGTTTGGACCGCTTGTCCAGGCTCCTGACGGAGACTTCTACGGGACAACCACCGCAGGCGGTGCGAGTGACAATGGCACGATCTTCAAAATCACCCCAGGGGGTACCCTAACCACGCTGCACAGCTTTGATGGTAAAGACGGCGCCTCCCCGTTCGCAGGCTTGGTTCAGGCCACAGACGGAAACTTTTACGGGACAACTAGCGCCGGCGGAGCCGGCCACGGCACCGTCTTCAAATTTTCCCCAAGCTGCCGTACTCTTACCACGCTGCACAAGTTCGACGGTACCGATGGCGACTCCCCAGAGGGGCTGGTGCAGGCTGCTGACGGAAGCCTCTACGGCGCAACAAACCAAGGGGGAACCAACTTCGCCAGCTGTTCCAATGGCTGCGGCACGATCTTCAAAATCACCCCCGGGGGCACGCTGACCACGCTTTACAACTTTTGTATGCAAGCAAGTTGTGCTGACGGTGCCGTTCCTAATGAGCTCGTGCAAAGCACCGACGGAAATTTCTACGGGCCAACTTTGAATGGCGGCACCAACAACGGTGGCACGGTATTCAAAATCACCCCCGCAGGTAAATTGACCACACTGTACAGCTTTTGTGCTCAAACGAACTGCACTGACGGTCTCGGACCGGATGCACGGCTGGTGCAAGCCACTGACGGAAATTTCTATGGAACAACCAGATTAGGTGGGGCCAACACGAACAGCTGTCCGGGGCTCTTCGGTTGTGGCACGGTTTTCAAAATCACCCCTTGTGGCCGGCTAACCACTCTTCACAGCTTCGACGGCGCTGACGGCCAAATCCCGCAATCGGAGCTGGTACAGGCCACCGATGGAAATCTCTATGGGACAACCGACGGTGGCAGCTGTCCCGGTCAGTGTGGCACGGTTTTCAAGATCACGCTGGAGGGCGAACTGACCACACTGCACACCTTCGACGGCAGTGACGGCGCTTTCCCCCGCCCGCTGGTGCAAGGTACCGACACGAACTTCTACGGGACGACGTTTGGAGGCGGTACGCATAACAACTGTAATTTTGGTTGTGGCACTGTTTTCAGCTTGAGCGTTGGACTGGGCCCGTTTGTGGAAACGCGACCTACTTCTGGCAAAGCCGGTACGACAATCGAAATCCTCGGAAACGATCTTACGAGTGCGAGTAGCGTCACGTTCAACGGCACCGCCGCCAATTTCGATGTAATGTCAGGTTCGGAGATCACTGCGACCGTTCCGGTCGGGGCGACTACCGGCAAAGTCGAAGTCGTAACACCCAGCGGCACGCTATCAAGTAACCTGGTTTTTCGTGTAACGCAATAACCTCAGATTGAGCGGCTGGAAATTTGGGTGAAATGATACGATGTCCTCGACGTGATCAGGCCATCTTGCTTCATTTCTGTTCTGCTGTTGAGCGCCTGCAGCGCGCCTCCGCCGCCGACGCCATCGCTATTGCCGGAAACCGCTGCCCAACTGCTCCAGTACAACAACAAGGCGAAGGACTGGCTCACTTACGTGAAGAAGCATGATCCGAGCTGCGAATACAAGCTGGATCTTCCGGATCAGAGCGCGCACCCCACCGAGATCGATCTCGATCACATCATGTACTGCGGAAACCGACCGGGCCCGAAGGAATACGACGCAAGCGTGCAGTTTGTCTACGATAAAGCCGCACAGCACTGGGTGATATTGCGCTTTAGCAGCTAGTTTTCTAATCCGGCGTTTCGCGCTAGGACTCGCGCGATACTCGACCAATCGAGGTCTTCTTGCCCCTGTGCCACTCCGGAGATCATGTGATTGCGAATTACGCTCGCTAACGGCATCGGTGCGTTGACGTCTTCAGCGGCTTCGAGGACGAGCCGTATGTCCTTCAACCCGAGCATCAGCGTGAACCCCGGCGGATCGAACTCTTGATCGGCCACGATTCGTCCATAGTTCTTATATATCGGTGACCCAAACAGTTCGTTCATGACTTCCCGAAAAAGATGATGATCCACGGCGCATTTGCGGAGAGTGGCGTAGGCTTCGCTGAACGCCTCGATCATGCTCGCAATCATGAAATTCCCGCAGAGCTTGACTGCATTCGCCTGCCATGGTTCTGACCCTGCGATGAACGTCGCCCGTCCAATCGCGTCGAACAACGGGCGGCAGCGCTCGACTGTCTTTCTGTCGCCAGCCACTACTACAACCAGCTTCCCAGCTTCGGCTATCTCAGGCCGGCCAAAAACAGGTGCGCTCACGAATTCGTGCCCCCGGTTTCGGTGCTCGGATGCCAGTTGTTTGGCGAGTCTTGTGCTGATTGTGCTCTGCGAAATGTGAACGGATTCCGGCTCCAAAGAGCTCGCGATGCCGTGTTCCCCAAACACGACGCCCGCAACAGCGGGATCGTCCGCGAGCATGGTCATAACTGCTTCGCGTTCACGACATGCCTCCCCGAGTGAGCCGGCTATGTGCGCTCCCTCGCCTGCGAGCGCCTCAGCTTTTTCGCCAGTTCTGTTAAAAACGATCAGCTCGTGTCCAGCCCGCAGTAGATTCCGCGCGATTCCCGAGCCCATTTTTCCGAGCCCGATATAACCGATTTTCATTCGAACAATTTCGCCGAACCTATACGGCCGGTGCCGATTTACTGAACCCTTTCCGTTCTCGCGGATCGTGCCGCCTCGTCAAATCTCCGCTGCACTTTTCCGGCGACCTCTCCGACCGTCGCGGCAGCCGTTTCCATTCCGGAGATCACGCCTTCTTTCCCTCTGCGGAATGCGCCTTCCAAACGGTCACGCGACCACGCCACGCAGGCCGGTACGATAATCGCGACGCCAATCGCCGCCAATCCGCATCCAACTCCGATCAATCCAAGCCCGATGAGGCTCGCTTTCGATTTACCAGTCATTTTTCCTCCCGATCCGATCAAAATTCTACATCGCCCGGTTCGAGACGCAAATTCCACGGCCATTGCATCTTCCGGCGCGCCCGCCACAAGTAAACGCCGATTCCAAACGCAAGCAGAGCGAAGCCGCTCATCACGTAAACCGCGCCGCTCGAAACCAAAACAAAAATCCAGCCAACGAGCGCAATGAACACGGGAACTGGATACAGCGGCATCGAGAACGGCCGCGGTATGTTTTGCCGCAGCTTGCGCAGCAGTATCACCGCGATGCACTGCGCAGCAAACTGTGTAACGATCTGAATCACGATTAAAGCTTTGATGAGTGCTTCGAGAGTGAGAAAGCAGGCGACGGCCGAAAGCCACCCCATGAATACGACCGAAAAGGAAGGAAAGCGTTCGGTCGGGTGCAGGCGCGCGAATGCGGAAAAGAAGTGGCCTTCAGAAGCGGCCGCATAGGGCACGCGAGTGAATCCAAGCAGGACGCAAAATACCGACGCAAACGCTACCCACAGTATCAGACCTGTCATCCAGGCGGCGGCCTTCCATCCGTACAGCCGCTGCATGTAATCCGAAACGATGGCTTGCGATCCCATTGCCTCTCGCCACGGCACAACACCGATGATGGAGAAGCTCATAGCGAGATACAGCACGGCAAGGATTGCGATTGACAAAATCACGCAGCGAGGAATCGTCACGCTTGGATTCTTCACCTCGCCGCCGATCAGGCACACCGTGAAGTAGCCGCTATAGTCATACATGCTGATCAGCGTTGCGGCGCCCAACCCGAGGAAGAAAGTTGATGAGATCCGAAATGCGCCCGGCGGGAAATCGAAGGCTCGCGCGGCGCTGAAGTGCGTAATCCCACCCCAAATGATGAATCCCATCGCCGCCATGAGGCCAACCCACATGACTATCGAAATTTTTCCAATCGAGCGGATGTCTCGGTACAGAAGCACTGTCGAAAGCAAGCACACCAGGATGGCTAGACCCTTCATCTCTACGGGCGTTAACCACGGAACCAGATACTTCGCGTATTCGGCGAATCCCACTGCTCCTGAAGCAGCCGTGAGCGGCGCTGCCAGCATCACCTGCCACAAAAACAAGAACCCCATGAGGCGGCCTAGCGATTCCGGTCCAAAAGCCTGCTGGAGATATTCGTACGAACCGCCTGAGTCGGGCATGGCGGCGCCCAGTTCCGCCCAAACGAGTCCATCGCACATCGCAAGAATCGCGCCGAGAATCCAGCCGGCGAGCGCTTGCGGCCCGTGCATCGTCGACAAGATCAGCGGAATTGTGAGAAATGGGCCGACTCCCACCATCTGCAGCATGTTTGCCGTGAGGGCAGGGAACAAGCCCATCCCCCGAGCGAGGCCCGTTTTCTTGTCTTCGGTTGGCAGAAGTTCCCCGTGCGGGTGAATTATTTCAGAGGCTTGAGTGCGACTTCTTTGAAAAAGACGATGTCATTATCGCTGTGATTCTGGAGCCCAAACCATCCCTTGTCGGGTCTTCGCCCTCGATCGGGCTCAAAGCTTAACTTTTTTGGTGGCACCGGCTGGCCCTCCGTGTAGTCGGTCACCTTTTGCCCGTTCACAACGACGATTGTGCGCGGCCCGTCCAGCGTGATGTCCATCGTGTTCCATTTCGGCCCGGGCTTGCCTGGCTTGGATAGCGGCTTCGTCAATGAATAAAGAGTTCCCGTGATGTGATATTCGTCCTCGCCCTGCGCGATGTTATCAATCTGAACTTCGTAGCCCTTGTTCACCGGCATCCATGGCTCTGCCGGCTCGCTTGGAATGCGAATAAAGACTCCGGAGTTATCGTTTTCATCGCGCATCTTATACACAACGCGAAGCACGCAATCGCCTATAGGACCGCCTGTCCAGTAGAGCAACCCCATTCCGCCGTGCGTTCGAATCAGCCCGTCTTCAACGCTCATGTATCCTGGGCCGACGTGTTTCCAATCGGAGAGATCTTTGCCGTTGAAGACCTGCCTCCAATCCGCTGCCCAAGCCGGCGTTGAGCAAAATGCTGCCGTCATTGCGGCTAATATCGCGTAGCGCTTCATGATTCTGCTCGCTTTCTTACTGCACGCGAGTTGCTTTGAAAGTGCCGCTGTAGACTTGAAATTCCCAAGTGCCGTTCAGCGAATCCTCCGTCAGCTCACCCTTGAGCTTCAGCGTGCCTTCTCCGGCTTCCTCCGACTTGATCGGAAATTCAAGATCCAGCTTTCCGTTGTCAAATGTGCCCTGGACATCGGCATCTGCCCATTTTCCACTTACTTTTTTGCCATCCTGCTGAAAGTTTGCGTCCCTGTCACGTTCCCCACCCTCGGTTTGGAGGACAAAATGCCATTTCCCCGAAATGTCGGTTTTCGAGTTGGCCGTATGTCGCGCCTGAAGTGCTAGCGACGCGATCACAGCAAGGATCAAGCATTTTGAGAAATTGCAGCTTAAAAAGGACATGCCCGATAACCGCCCTTCGATTATTTGTTTTTCCATGGAGCGTCCATAGCAAAAACTATTCAGATTCTAACGCTCATTCACTGCTTGGGTGACCGGCTAATCTCCAAGACCACATTAGAAACGAGCTGGCGGTGAGATCGATCGCCGGCTCGGTCGTTGTGTACGATTGCATGTTGTCCTCATAGACCGAGATCTGAGACGGATTGAACGCGCCGTCGTTACCGTTGAAAATCTTGAAAGGATCGGCTCCGTTCGCAGGGCAGAGAATCATTCCCGAAACAACGCCGGACGTTGCGAAACCAGAGGGACCTTCCGAAACAGCTCCCCATAATACTGGAATGCCGCCCGATGTTCCATCCAGCGCGCCGGCTAGATTCGCAACCTGGTGCTGGATGCAATTCGGAAATGTTTTCGTGCCATCGCCAACAATGAAAGATGAGCCCCACGCATTCGCGCCAAAGACATTGGCCATCCATCTTTGCGAATAGGCATCGTAGATGCGAGAGTCGGTCAAATAGTAAGCCTCGCTAGCCATTACCGAAAGTCCATCACCGTGGGAAGCGGTATCGCTGTTCCATGCCGCGCCAAAACCCCAAGCGTCGGTTCCGGCCTGCTTGATGGCATCCCCGACTTGCCTCAATAGCTGCCCTCGTATGCTCGATTGAGTTACAGCCAAATCTTTCGGGTTTCCCGCTGCTTGCAGCGCTCGATACAGCTCGAAGTGCGCTAGCCCGCTCACATCATAGAGGTTGAGAGTGTCCGAATTTCCGGTCTCGTAAATTCTCGTGATGTAATTCCGAGCGAAGCGAGCGGCTTGCGTTAAGTAATATCTAGCGTTCGTCTGACACAATCCGGGCGGCAGATTCGACTCGCTCTCAGCGGATCGCAATGCTAAATACAACTCGGTTGCCCCAAGCTCCATGTCGTCGTCCCAAACGTTTTCGGGATAACCGTCGAACGGAATGATCGTTAGCAGGCAACCGGACGTGCACGTTCCTGATCCTACCGAAGCAGCCGGATCAGCAAAGGAAGTATCGGCGAGTTCAAAAATATCCTCTGCATCTTTCAGACATCGATTCGCGAGAGCAGGGTCACTCGCGTGATTGAGCTGATAGCAAACCGCAAAATCGGCAGCGAGACGCCCCGCTAGATTCGGGCTGATCTTTGAGCGCGCCGGTCCGGCAACGAACACAGGTCGATGGCAGATATACTTTGCGCCGGCGCTGCATCCGTCCCAAGTATCATCCGCCTGCGGCAAACGCCAGATATCGTAATCGCTCAACAGATCAGGAAAATTCACCCAATCCTGGCTATTGCCGACTTGGTAATAAAGAGTTCGGGACTCGTCATCCCACATTTTCATCAGAAAGCGAATTCCAAACTTTGCCTCGCTCGTGAAATCGGAGCTCGTAGGAGCTCCCGCTGTGTCTCCCGCATAAGAGATTGCATCCGGAGGCGCGGGAGGATTTCGTGGCGCATCTGGTCCCATTTGCCCCGGAAAATCGCGAATTCCGATCTCTTGAAGGGCAACGGTGTAGCTGATGGTTTCAACGTACTTCATGTAATCGCCGGCATCCCACCATCCGCCGCTCGCATCGATTGCCGCGCCGGTGGGCGAAAGCGGTTTCCCGGTTGTCGCGATTAAATCGTTGTCATCGAGCGGCGGCGTTCGATACACGGCAGCTTTTTGGTCATTCAAATGACCAGGTGCGGAGCGCAGCGCGTTCGGGACGTACTCCGGCCCATCCCGCTCCGTCTCATAAAAGAATTTCGTGTTCAGTAGCAAGCCGGAGTAAAGCGCTGCCGGTGTATCCACGGGAAAGCTCGGGGAAGTAGCGGCTGATTGACCGGAGACGGAAATCTTGTATTTGCCGGGCTGCGGAACCGTGAAGTCGAGCGCATAAACGTGATAGGCCAGGTTCTCGCTGTTGCTCCAAATTCCGAGCAATGATCCGACTTTGGCACCGTACACGTCGCGCCCGTTCGCATTCAGAACACGGAATGACGCGCCCGATTCCGCCACCGTTGACATTAAGTAAGCCCGAAACGGCGCATGGGCCGCTTCGTACCCGACTTGACTTACTCGAACGTAGGCGGAAGGTCGCTGTGCCGCCAGAGACATGAGACATGTGGACATCGATAAGATGAGCCATTTCGAAACATTTTTCCTGCTAGCCATACGTCCTCTCTTTGCATGTTGGGTAGACTGTGGGTGGAGATCCACAGTGCAAACTATTCAGATTCTACTCGATTCAAAGCTTCTGAAAGCGACGGATCTTGCGGCAAAGCGGCAAAAAGTGAACCGTTCGGCACTGATTCGCTATGCGCTACAAGAACACCTTAAGCGATTGCGCGAATTAGAACTCGAAAGGCGGGATCGAAACGGTTATCTTGTCCATCCACAAGGTGTTGAAGAATACCGCCTGTGGGAGGATATCGCGGCATGGCCGGAAGACTGAACCGAGGCGACGTCCACCTCTGCCGGTTTCCGGTACCCGACAAACAGCGGCCGGTTCTCATTCTGACGCGTAGTAGCGCGATAACCCACCTCGCCACAGTTACTGTAGCGCCGATTACTTCAGTTATCCGCGGCGTTCCTTCCGAGGTTTCTCTGAATATTGAGGATGGGATGAAAAAACCTTGCGCGGTTAATTTGCACAATGCTGTCACCGTCACGCAAGGTCGTTTGGGCCGTCGTGTTGCCAGTTTAAGCGCGACACGGATGGATGAGGTTTGTGCTGCCTTGCGCTTTTCGCTCGGGTGTTGAGTTTCTATGAATTACGCCATCCCTGCCAATCTTTGAACAGTTTCGAATGTATCCGATTCAGCCGCCGATTTGTCCGGCCTGTATCGCTTTACACGCGCAAATCGTAGTGCCAGCCCCCTCGCATATCGTGGACTCACCTGAATCTCATTGAACGCAATCTCAACCACGAGCTTCGGCTCCACGTGAACCGTATAGCTGTCGCGCGCAATTTCGAGTTTGAGGAGTTCTTGTGTTTGCCACGCCAGCATTTCATCGGTGAGCCCTTTGAAGGTTTTGCCGAGCATGGCGAAACCGCCTTTCTGTGTGTCGCGAGCACCCAAATGGAGATTGCTGAGCCACCCCTGCCGCCGCCCGTTACCCCATTCGGCCGCTAGAACGATCAAATCAAGCGTTCGCGGTTTCTTGATCTTTAACCAACTCTGGCCGCGCGCTCCCGCCGCGTAACCGGCCGTGATCGATTTCGCCATCACGCCTTCGTGGCCGCGCTGCAGCGCTTCATGTACGAAATCCTCTGCGCGCTCGCGGTTCGCCGTGACCACGTGCGGCACGAGTGTGCCGGGTGGGACTAACCCCTCCAGAGCCGCGAATCGCCGGGCTTGCGGCTCATCAATGAGTGGACCGCCATTCAAATAGATTGCATCAAACCAGAACGGCACAACCGGCAGCTCTTTCGCCATTCGATCCACGTCCAGCCGACGCCCGAATCTGCGCATTGTGATTTGGAAGGGTTGAGGGCGTCCCTCTGCGTCCAGGCTTAGAACCTCGCCGTCCAGAATCGCGTTTTGTGCCGGCAAAGCCCGTACCCCTTCAACAATCTCCGGAATTGCCTCACTCACATCATTCGATCCGCGAGAAAAAACGATTACATCCGCTCCTGATTTGTGGGCCTGGACGCGAGCTCCGTCGAACTTGTACTCAAGCGCGGCTTCGCCTAGCTCATCCAAGGCCTCGGCCACATCCTCGGCAGTTTGGGCCAGCATCGGCTGCACGGGGCGAAATAGCTGGACGTCGAACCGGGAAAGGCCGCGCTCGCTTTGCTCAAGTGCTGCCCGCGCGATCGTCACCGAGTCTCCCGCCATCATGGCGGCCCTCCGGATCCGCGCGGCTGGAATCCCCGAAGCTCGCGCCAAACTGTCCAGCATCAAGCCTTCAAGCGCACCTTGACGGAGCTCGCCTAGAAGCAGCCGCGTCATGAAATGCTGCTCCTCTCGAGTTCCTCGGGCGAACAGTGTCCGCAGGAGCTCGCGCTTGCGCTGTTCAGAGCCAGATCCCTCAACCGCGGCTATCGCGTCAATCGCCCGATCCACATCGATCAGCTTCAAGTTTGGGGTTTCGGCCGCAGATGTCGCCGCGTCCCGAATGGTCGCGTACCCAATTCCTATCCGCCCCTGACGGGTCCGTCCCGAGAGATATGCCACGCCGATTTCAATCTCTTCGCCTTCGAGCTTTCGAAGCAATTCGGCAAGTAGACCTACTTTTTCGAGACGTTTCGTTGTGTCTGCGATCCTGCGCGATGTCTCGACAAGGTTGTCCAGCCGCATATACGCAGGCTATCCAAGACCGTTATCCGATTGGTTAATTGCTCACCATTTCGGCCCATACCGAAGCCGTCAAAAACCATGGAAGTGCTCGCAAATGCGCGGTGGCGCCAGTTGGTATTTCAAATGCTTCCTAAATGGCATCTCTCGACGGCAAACGTGAGAGACGGAAATCTAAAAAGAAACAGCCAGAGCTGTTCACTCGAAAGGTTCCCGAACTTAAACCAGGAGGTTTGTATGAAACTATTGAAAAACTTTATCCTCACCGCGGGTCTCTCCGCACTATTCGGGAGCCTTTCGGTTAGCGCTCAGGATTTGAAAGAAGTCGCGAAGATCCCATTCGATTACAACGTTGGGAAGCAGACTATGTCGGCTGGCAAATACACGCTCGCGGAACTCAGCACACGAGGCATGTTCCGGATCACCGACGATACCTCAGGCGGGTCGATGTTCCTGAATTCCGTCCCGCAGGATGCCCAACCGAATTCCGAGTCGAAGCTGGTTTTTCGCTGCTACACGGGCCAGTGCTCGCTTTCCGAGATCTGGATCTCGGGGAACAGCTATAAATTGACGGCGAGACCGCTTCCCCGAGAAGCCAAAAATCAACTGGGTGTCGTGGCGATGATTTCGGTCCCGCTCCTATCCCGCTAGACGAGAACTAGGTCCCTTCCTTCCGAACATCTCGTCGTTACGGCGTTGGATAAACACCGGCGGTCACGGGTGGCCGCCGGTGCTTTTTTGTTTTCTCGTTCTCTCGACGGCCTCCCGAATCGCTCCTACGATCATACCCGGCTGCTCGAGCTGAAGCCAGTGCCCACCCTCCTCGGCGCGGATGTGCAGGCCGTTCTCACTATGCGCAACCCACGATTGCCTTTCTTCCAATTCATCGCGGGTTGCAGTTGAGGCCGAAAGCACGATCAACGGAACGTTCGGCGGAACCTGCATGGAAATCGCGGTTCGTGCGCTCTCCGGAAGACATTCCAAGTAATCGGCCATTGCGCGAAAGCTCCTCGGGCGGCTCCAATGCGAGCGGACAATTGGCCATAACTCCTGTGGCAGTTTTTGAACTTCGCCCACGAGGCGTTGCAAAACGACGGCCCCTTGTCTGGCCGTCGTTTGCGCCACGATCTTCGGAAATCGTTTTCCGCCGGCGGCCAGCACCGCCAAAGCAGCCCTCACGATGCCCAGCCGTGCCAGCAGGGCTCCACGCCTTGACAATCTCGCCGCCAATTCAAGGCGTTTTCTTTCCCCACGCGCGCAGTTCGCCCAGAATCTAAGAGATACCGGATCGACCAAGACCAATCCCGCAACTTTATCGGTGTGAAGGTTCGCATAGGCCCTGATTACGATCGCCCCAAAAGAATGTCCCACCAAAATGTATGGGCTCGGAAGACTGGCCTTGGACAGCAGAGTGTCAAGTTCATATACAAGCTGATGAAGTGTTCGAGGCCCGACGCCTCTCTCGCTCCATGCAAGGCCGGCGCGATCATAACTGCAAACGCGCGTAAACTCCGCGATTCTCGGCTGTACGAGCGCCCAGCTTAGGGAGCTTGCCGCAATACCGGATTCCAGCACGACCGCCGGAGTCCCAGCGCCCTGGTCATTCAGGTGAAGCCGACATTTGCCTACATTGATTAGATTCCCCGGAGCTTGGAAGCGCCGTGTGTCGTAACGACTGCTCAGAGCCTGATAAGCGATTCCCGCCCCGGCGAAGATCAACAGCAGATACAGAACGACCACGCACGCTCTCTGCTAGCGTAACGCCCTATACCATTCAGCCCGCAGTGGCGCCCTTGATTATCGAACGTAATTAAGAACAGGCGCACTTGCACAGAGTACGAAATCAGTCGTCAAAGTCGTGCGCTGCATTCGGCTCCGATGTTTGAAAGGCGCGCATCACTGCGATGATGTTTTGGAAGATGTAATGCAGATCTTTTGCGGCAAGCGGGCCTTGATTAGCTTTTGAAACATTCTCGAGAATGATCTCCTCCCGGCGCGGCTCGTAAATCGGCGCCCCAGTACGCTGTTTAATTCTTCCAATTTCACGCGCTGCGGTTGCCCTATTGTTGAGTAGAGCGACGAGTTCACAATCGATCACGTCGATTTTCTCGCGCCAGCCTTCTATATCCATGTGTCCAATTTACTGTTCGGCGGAAAGAAGCAAGAATCTGGTGAAGTTCTCCGGATTTTCGTGAACATCTCGATCCAGAATGATTGCTCCATAGAGAGTCGCGGCGCGCTCGCTCGCAACGGCAGCTACCGAACGATCTCCGAGTTCGAGTATCTCTCGCACGCTGCCCGCCGTATCCGTCGCGGGCTCAGCGATCCAATTCGGGTGTTTCTCAAAATAACAGCGGCATTGCGCCAGAGCTACTGGATGTGAACGTACCTTGCGAATATGAATAGAACTCGATCCCGGGATTCCGATCAGGTGGAGGCGGATGGGCAGACAAATTTCGCCTATCGTCAACAGATCTGATTGCGCAAGCAGGTCGCGGCACTCAATAACTGCCCCTGCGATTTTATTGTCAATCGGAGCAAGTATTCGATCTGCGCGTTTATCCAGTATCGCTGAAAACAATTCAGCAAAGGAACGGCAGGGCACTGGGATGGCTAAACCAAGCTGCAGCACCGCCTCTTCACTGAATGATCCGGGCTCACCTTGATATGCAATCCGAAGCTCTAAATTTTTTTCAGACCTTTCTCTGTACCGCTTCATATCGCCAACTGAATTCTTTCGCCCAATCATAAACCGAGCTGAAGTGACAGCATTTTCTATGAATGTCAAACTGAACGAATGCCAGCGCGAGTGCAGCGTAGTAAACCTAAGAATTGGGCGGAATATCGCAGCCTTGTACGATCGGATTGGACTCTTCCATTTCTGGCATTCGAATGGGGCTGGGAGTGGGTGGCTTGGGCGCTAAGCAATTGGGCGTTCATTGAAGTTCTAGATCGCCTTGGCTCGTTTTCTGTCCTTGTCGCGGTGATTTTCTATTTTGTTGGGGCTAATGCGCGAATCCGGCAGGCTCATTATCAAGCGTGGCAAGTTATCAATACGGCACAAGGCAAGGGCGGAAGCGGCGGCCGAATTGAGGCGCTGGAGCAATTGAACCGCGATCACGTATCACTCATTGGCGTGGACGTGAGCGGCGCGTTCCTGCAGCACGTTCAGTTGAATGGAGCGCGCTTGTCCCGATGCAATCTGAATTCAGCGGATCTTCGCGAGAGTAGCTTCCAAAATGCAGATCTCGAGGACTCCGATCTGCGTTCGACGAATTTCCGAAACGGAAACTTGGAAGGCGCCATTCTGCGTAGATCTGATTTGGATGCTTCGGACTTCTCAGAAGCCAACCTTAGTAAAGCTGACCTGACTGGAACGGATTTAAGCGATGCCGATTTCCGCTACACGGATTTGCGTGATGTTCGCTGCGACTGGTTGAAAAGAGCAAAGCTGGCCGATATTTATGGCGCTCGGAACGCGGCTCCGGAGCTGATAAAAAGTTTAACCGCAGCAGGAGCAGTAAGCATCCAATCTGACGAAGAATGGAACGCGCTTGAGCACAAGGTTAATGGCAAGCAAAGCCGCTAGCCCGTTGATCAGATTCCAAGCTCGGATTTCACTGCCGCGAATTGCTCCACTGCAAACTCTAGCTCTTCCTGAGTATGCGCGGCGGAGACTTGCACACGAATTCGCGCTTTACCCTGCGGCACCACCGGATAGGAGAATCCGATCACGTACACGCCTCGCTTCAGCAGCATGTCCGCCATCCGCGCAGCCAGCGCGGCGTCACCGAGCATCACCGGCACGATGGGATGCTCGCCAGGAACGATGGAGAACCGATGGGAAGCCATTCTTTCGCGAAACAGCCGAGTGTTTGCGAACAGCCGATCGCGCAGCTCCGAAGTCTCGGCTAGTAGATCGAGCACCTTAATCGAACCCGCAACAATGGGCGGAGCGAGAGTATTCGAAAAAAGATAAGGGCGCGATCGCTGCCGCAGCAGATCAACGATTTCCTTCCGCCCGCTCGTGTATCCGCCGCTTGCTCCGCCCAGAGCCTTGCCCAGCGTTCCGGTCAAGATATCGATCCGGCCCATCACGTTGTGATGCTCGTGTGTGCCGCGACCTGATTTGCCCATAAATCCGACGGCATGAGAATCGTCCACCATGACCATGGCGGCGTATTTGTCGGCGAGATCGCAGATGGCGGGCAGCTTCGCGATGTGTCCGTCCATGGAAAAGACGCCGTCGGTCGCTATTAGCCGGTGCCGTGCTCCACTGGCCTCTTTCAGCTTGGCTTTGAGATCAGCCATGTCGCCGTTCTTATATCGAAGCCGAGTCGCCTTGCACAGCCGGATCCCGTCGATAATGCTGGCGTGATTCAGCTCATCCGAAATAACCGCGTCTTCCGGTTCGAGCAGCGTCTCGAAGAGGCCTCCGTTCGCATCGAAGCAGGAGCTGTACAGAATGGTTTCATCGGTTCCAAGAAATTTACTGAGCCGCGCCTCGAGTTCTTTGTGAATGGACTGGGTGCCACAAATAAAACGCACACTCGCCAAGCCATAACCCCAGCGGTCGAGAGCCTCGTGGGCCATTTGAATAACCGCGGGATGGTCTGCCAGTCCGAGATAATTATTCGCGCACAGATTTAAAACCGATCCGGCTGGGGCGACTCGCACTTCGGCAGCCTGAGGGCTTTCAATCAGCCGTTCGCGCTTGAACAGCCCCGCGGCTTCGATGTCGCTGATTTTGTGAGCTAGATAAGGCTGAATGCTGCCGTACATTTACCTTTCCTTCATTGCCAGCAAGTCCAATCGAGGATCACCTTGCCCGATCTGCCCGAGAGCATCACTTCAAATCCTCGCTCGAAATCACGGAAGCAGAAGCGATGCGTAATCACCGGTGTGATGTCGAGTCCGGACTCGAGCATCACCGTCATCTTGTACCAAGTCTCATACATCTCGCGCCCGTAGATGCCCTTGATTGTGAGCATACTGAAGACAACCTGCCGCCAATCGATGGCCATTTCGTTTGATGGAATGCCGAGCATTGCGATCTTCGCTCCGTGGCTCATGTTCGCGATCATGTCGTGGAAGGCCGATGGATTGCCCGACATCTCGAGACCTACGTCGAACCCCTCCAGCATCCCGAGCTGTTTCTGAACGTCGCGCAAAGAGCTTTCACGTGGATTGACCGCAAGCGTGGCGCCCATTTTTCGCGCCAGCTCCAGGCGGTACGAGTTTATATCCGTTACTACCACGTATCGGGCCCCTGCATGCCGTACAACCGCGGCAGCCATTATCCCGATCGGACCAGCTCCGGTGATCAGAACGTCTTCACCCAAAACCGGAAATGAGAGCGCAGTATGGACTGCATTCCCGAATGGATCGAAAATTGCCGCGACTTCGCGATTGATGTCCGGGTTGTGGCGCCAAATATTACTCATCGGAAGGGCAATATACTCGGCGAACGCACCCGGCCGGTTAATGCCGACGCCTTCTGTGTGTGCACAGAGATGACGCCGCCCCGCAAGACAGTTCCGGCAGCGGCCGCACACGACATGACCTTCTCCGCTGACAATTTCTCCGGGATGAAAGTCGTTTACGTTCGATCCCACTTCGAGGATTTCTCCAACGAACTCGTGTCCGATCGCCATTGGCACTGGAATCGTCTCGCGCGCCCAGTCATCCCACTGATAGATGTGAATGTCGGTTCCGCAAATCCCGGTATGACTCACACGAATCAATACGTCATTGATTCCAATAGTGGGTTCGGGTATGTCTTCGAGCCACAATCCCGGGGCAGCCTGGCTCTTTACCAGGGCCTTCAACGGCTACCTCGTTTTTTGAGTTTTGGCATCGCCCTCTTGCATGGTAGACCAGCAAGAGTTGCGGATTCTATGATTCGAGTCCAGCTTTAGCGAGCAGGCGCCGCAGCACGTCTTCTCCGCCCGAACCGTGCTGCGTTCCCGCAACATTTCCGTCCCGATCAATGAGGATATACAAAGGATACGTTTTTGCTTCGCAGATGGCCGCTAGATTCGTGTCTTCGGCCAGCACAATCTTACAAGACCGCGGCGAGGCCTCTAGGTATTTCTTCACTTTGCGCCGTGGCTCGCCCATGTCGACGGCCAAGACAATCAAACCATCTTTCCCGAAATCCTGTATTGCACTCTCGATCGCCCGCTCATCCTTCTTGCAGTAGGGGCACCACGTCGCCCAGAATTCGATCAGCACAACCTTTCCTTTGATCGAGTCATTCGTATACTTCTCGCCATCCATTGTCTTTGCGACGAAGTGCGGGGCGGGATCACGCGTATTGATCGCGCGGAGCCTGCGGGCAGTGATCCACAGCGGGACCGATTGGATTAAAGCGCGGCGCGAGATCAGGGTCATCGAGGAAGGCATGGGGTTGATATTACTCGAGAACGGTGACGCGCGCAAGGCTGTCGATTTGCGACAGTGCGATACATTCATCGGAGATGGGAATCGATGAATAAAATCTTACCCGTGATCGTGCTCATTAACGCTGTACGGGCAATCTTGTCTGCAATTTCGAATGACGCGCCGCTGGACGGCTATACGGCAGAAAACAGCCGCACAGAGCGCCAATGGGAGGGCAAGTTTCGCAGCCTTCCGTCATCTGACAACCAGAAAGAGTATATGCGGCGCTTGACTGCGCGCCCACACCATGTCGGATCACCTTACGACAAGGACAATGCCGAATGGATCCTGGCAAAGTTCAAGGAGTGGGGTTTTGATGCCCACATCGAAGCATTTGACGTGCTGTTTCCGACACCAAAGGAAGTGAAGCTCGAGATGATCGAGCCGCGGAAGTTCGCGGCGAGCCTCGCTGAACCGCCAATAGCAGTTGACCCCACTACGTCACAAACAAGCGAGCAGTTGCCTGCCTACAACGCCTATTCGCGAGATGGCGATGTGACCGCTCCGCTTGTCTACGTCAATTACGGAATGCCGGACGACTATGAGGAACTGGAGCGTTATGGAGCCTCCGTAAGAGGAGCCATCGTGATTGCCCGATACGGGCATGGCTGGCGGGGTGTGAAACCGAAAGTTGCGGCAGAGCACGGGGCCGTCGGTTGCATCATTTATTCCGATCCACTCGATGATGGGTACACAGATGGTGAGGTCTATCCCGAAGGGCCGTGGCGCCCGCCGTCAGGAATTCAGCGTGGAAGCGTCATGGATACTGACTATCCGGGTGATCCACTGACCCCGGGCTTCGCTTCTGTGCCAGGAGCGAAGCGGCTCAGCCTACAGGAGGCGCCGACGATCACTAAAATCCCGGTGTTGCCGATTTCTTACGCCGATGCTCAACCGCTGCTGGCCGAATTGCGCGGGCGTGTAGCACCTCGGGGGTGGCGGGGCGGCCTGCCGATCACATATCACATCGGACCGGGAAAGGCAAAAGTGCATCTGAAGATGATCTCTAACTGGGATCAGAAGACTATCTATGACGTGATCGCCAAGATCGCAGGCTCTGAGCGTCCCGATGAGTGGATTCTGCGGGGAAATCATCACGATGCTTGGGTCAACGGAGCAGAGGATCCTATTTCCGGCCTCATCACGCTATTAGAAGAGGCGCGCTCCTTTGGCGAACTTGTCAAACAGGGGTGGAAACCCAAACGGACGATTATCTATTGCGCGTGGGATGGCGAAGAGCCGGGCTTGCTCGGTTCAACCGAATGGGTGGAAGCGCATGCAGACGAGTTGCGGCAGCATGCGGTGGCCTATTTCAATAGTGACACGAATGCACGCGGCTATATGCGCGCGGAGGGCTCGCACACGCTCGAAAAATTCATAAACTCTGTTGCACGCGATGTCATGGATCCAGAAAAGGACATCACTGTTTGGGAACGGCGAAAGCTATACGATATCGCGCACGCATCCTCTTCGGAGCAGCGGGAGGAGATCCGGAAGCGTCCTGATTTGAGGATTGGCGCGCTCGGCGACGGTTCCGATTACACGGCCTTCATTCATCACCTCGGTATTGCGTCTATGGACATCCGCTTCAGTGGTGAAACAAGTGGAGGCGTGTATCACTCGATCTACGACGACTTTTATTGGTATACGCATTTCGGCGACCCGAAATTCCAATACGGACGGGCGGAATCGCAATTAGTCGGAACGGTTGTAATGCGGCTAGCGGATGCCGATCTGCTGCCCTTCGATTTCACCGATTTCGCTGACACAGTCAAGATGTATTTGAACAATATTCAGAAGCAGTTAAAGAACGAGCAGGATGAGCTTCGGGAGCGCAATCGAGAGATCGACGAGGGCGCCTACACCGCGAGTAGCGATCCAGAGAAGCCATTGCGTCCCCCTCAACGAGCTGAGGTGCCGCCCCACTTCAACTTTGCGCCCCTCGAGAATGCAATTGATACTCTCGCAGCCAGCGCGGATCGATACGCGAAAGCGGCGGCGAAAATCCAAACGGCCACTCTAGCGCTCTATCGTCCGACTCTGGAGCGCGTAAACCGTTTATTGATGCAAAGTGGACCGGCGCTGACCGATCCTACAGGCTTGCCTGGACGTCCGTGGTTCAAGAATCAGATCTACGCTCCCGGAGCTTACACAGGTTATGAAGCGAAGCCGCTACCTGGTGTGTTAGAGGCAATGGATCGAAAATATTGGCAACAAGCTGAATCACAGATCCCGCGAGAAGCTGCAGCGCTCGAGCGTGAGACAAGGATCATAGCCGAAGCGGCGGGCGAGTTGGAAGCGGTAGTTGCGGAATCGGGGTTCGAATATCTTGCAATCGGCAACACAAACGGCGAGCCGGCAAACCGGTCGTCCGGCTTCGCCTTGATGGGCGGTGGTAGCGATCAAGATGCGGCGTTTCAATGGATATGCGAGAGAGGCACGGGCCCCTTCGTGGTGCTTCGAGCCTCAGGAACCGAGACCTACAACCCGTACATCAGCAGCGTCTGCCCGAATATTGATTCGGTCGAGACGCTGGTAATCCAATCCCGCGAAGGAGCCCGCCAGCCGTTTGTCGCACGCAAGATTCTCGATTCCGGAGTTCTGTTTATCGCCGGTGGAAATCAGGGGAACTATCTGAATTTCTGGCAGGGTACGCCTGTGCAAGAAGCCATCAATGCTGCCGTTTCCGGAGGTGTTCCGGCCGGCGGTACGAGCGCTGGTCTCGCAGTGCTTGGAGAATATGTATTCTCAGCGCTCAACGACACAATTCAATCGACCGAGGCGCTGCGGAATCCTTATGATCGCCGTGTCACAATTAGCCGCGACTTTTTGCATATACCGCATCTCGAGGGCAAGATCACGGACAGCCATTTCGTCGCCCGAGATCGCATGGGCCGGCTCGTCGTGTTTCTAGCGCGAATCGCGCAGAACGGTTGGACCCCTGCGCCTTACGGCATCGGAATCGACGAAAAAACAGCAGTGCTGGTACAGCCGACGGGCAGAGCGACTGTCGACGGTAAAGGTGCTGCCTATTTTCTCCACGCCCCCGGACCACCTAAAGAATGCCGCCCCGATACCCCGCTGACGTACAAAGGAGTTTCAGTCTACCGCCTCGGGGCCGAAGCCGGCCAATTCAATCTCTCATCCTGGATTGGGACCGGAGGCACAGCATATACTCTCTCCGTGAATGATGGTGTCCTCAAGTCTAGTCTGCCCAATGGCGAGATCTATTAAGCGGAAGCACTAGCGCTCTGCTATCGTGAAAAATCACGGAGAATTTGACCTCTGCATAGAGGAATACTCATTATTGAGGACAATCCCGGTGATGTGCGCCTCATGCGCGAGGCGCTTCGAGATCTGAACCCGCCAGTCGCAATTCACGTTGCAGGCGACGGCGAGCAAGCGTTGCACTTTTTGAGGCAGGAGGGAGAGTACGCGGAAGCTCGGACCCCGAGCCTGATTTTCCTAGATTTCAATCTGCCTAAGTCGGATTCACGTGACATCCTGCGGCAGCTAAAACAAGATCAGCGGCTCCGCATCATTCCCGTTGCAGTGCTGACCAGCTCAGATGCGGAAAGAGATGTTCGTCAGGCGTACGAGCTCCACGCGAACTGCTATTTGCGTAAACCCGGCGATCTCGATGGTTTTTTCGAAACCATTCGCGCCGCAGCTAATTTCTGGCTTAATGTTGCATATCTTCCTGGCGAGCTGCTCCAGCGCGGACCGGAACGATGAAGTCTGTTATGATTCATGCGCATGAGCGCGTATTCGATCGGTGTAGACCTTGGCGGCACCAATCTGCGCGTCGCGGCAATTAACCGCGAGGGACACCTTCTCCACCGCGTCTCAGAACCGGCAACTTTTCATTCCGGCCCTGAAAAAGTGGTCCGCGATATCGTCGATTTAATCAAGAACCTTCGCGCTCGGCTGAGCAACCGGGAGTTAACTGGCGTCGGCATCGGAGTTCCTGGTTTCATCGATATCGAGGCGGGATTTGTATTGGGATCTGCCAACCTTCCCGGCTTCGAAGCCTTTCCAGTGCGGGATGAGATTCAAAGGCATTTGGGAATACCGATCATTCTCGAGAACGATGCGAATGCGGCTGCGCTTGGGGAATCCTGGATGGGGGCGGGAAAGGATGTGAAGGACCTGGTTCTGATGACGCTCGGTACCGGGATCGGTGGAGGCATCATTGTCGATGGCAAGGTTCTGCACGGATTTCTCGGGATGGCCGGTGAGTTGGGTCACATGACCGTTTATCCGGATGGGAATCCATGTGGCTGCGGCAATTGGGGGTGTCTCGAAAAACACGCTTCGGCGACCGCGATTGCGGCGATGGGACGCATGATGCACTTTCAGAAAGAGAACGTCACGGCGGCTGAGGTCTATGAACTCGCGTCGGCTGGAAACGAGCGCGCAAAGCTAGTCTTCGAATCGATGGGACGCGCTTTGGGGATCGCTCTTGCAAACTTAATCAATTTGTTTAATTTTCCACTGTATCTGGTTTCAGGTGGCCCTTTACCCGCCTGGGACTTGTTCGCTCCGACGATGTTTTCGGAAATAAGGCGGCGTTCGTTCACATTTGGGCGCACGGGGACCAGGATTGAGAAGGCTGCGCTCGGCGCGGATGCTGGATTGTTTGGAGCCGCCTATCTGCCCGTTCAGCACGAAAGATCTTTCGCTGAAGCGACGGGCTAGCTTCCCGCGGGAGAAATCGCATTGAAGAATCGTGCTGAAGAACACACAAAATAAATATTGGCTGGGACTCGACGTCGGAACAGGTGGCTCGCGCGCTCTGCTGGTTGATGCGGCCGGAAAACTTTGCTACTCTTTCACCGCTGCTCATGAGGATATGCGGATGCTCCGCCCACTTTGGGCCGAGCAGGATCCTGATGACTGGTGGCGCGCTTCGCAAGCCGCTATTCGCGGTGTGCTGGGAGAGGCACAGCTAAACGGCAGCAGCGTCGCGGGTATCGGGCTTTCGGGCCAGATGCATGGGCTGGTCCTTCTCGATCAGAGTTATAAAGTGATCCGCCCAGCTTTAATTTGGTGCGATCAGCGCAGCCAACCCCAAGTAGACTTCATCAATTCGAAACTTGGCCGTGAAGATATTGTGCGATGGACCGCCAATCCCGTCTTGACCGGCTTCACGCTCCCCAAGCTGCTTTGGATTCGCGACAACGAACCGCGGACGTTCGAAGGCGTCCGCAAGATTTTGTTGCCCAAAGACTACATACGGTTCAAGTTAACTGGAGAGTTTGCGACTGACGTTTCAGACGCGAGCGGAACAGCGCTTTTCGATGTAGCGAAACGCACCTGGTCTGACGCGATGGTCAATGGCCTAGGGGTTGATTCCGCATTACTCCCGGCGGTTAACGAATCCACTGAAGTGAGCGGCAAAGTTACTGAAAAAGCCGCTGGTCTAACCGGTCTTTCGAACGGCACGCCCGTGATCGCAGGCGCGGGAGATCAAGCTGCAAGCGCAATCGGGAACGGAATTGTCGAGCCCGGGGCAGTGTCATGCACCATCGGCACGTCGGGTGTCGTTTTCGCTTTTTTGAAAGAGCCCGCGTATGATCCCGCCGGTAGAGTCCACACTTTTTGTCACGCAGTTCCAGGCGCCTGGCACGTCATGGGTGTGACACAAGGGGCTGGATTGAGCCTCCAATGGTTCCGAAATCGTTTTCAGCCCAATAGCAGTTACGATGATCTTACACTTGAAGCCGCGACCTCGCCGCCTGGTGCGCATGGACTGTTCTGGCTGCCGTATCTGATGGGCGAGCGCACGCCGCACCTTGATGCGAGCGCGCGCGGAGCATGGATTGGTCTCACTGCGAAGCATCAGACTGCGGATCTCGTGCGGTCAATTCTCGAAGGCGTCTGTTACAGCCAAAAAGACGGTATGGAGATCATCTCTAAGCTGGGGGCCCCGGCTTCTTCGGTGAGGCTTTCTGGAGGCGGAGCAAAAAGTTCCTTTTGGCATCAGCTCTTCGCCGATATACTTGATCAGCGCATCGCCATTCTCGAAACGCAAGAAGGCTCGGCCTATGGCGCCGCGTTACTGGCCGAAGTAGGGACTGGCGAATACACAAGTGTGGTCGACATCTGCCGCGCTACGGTAAGAGAAATCAATATCAAAGAGCCACAACGAACAGTAGTGGATTTTTACCAGAAACATCACCGAATCTATCAATCGTTGTATCCAGCATTGAAACCAGTATTTCAGGCTATCGGCGAAGCCGATGCGTGAGAACGCCGCCCGGTATTGCGACGTAAGCCTCCCGGTACCGCTGCATTGCGCGTTTACGTACGAGCTTCCCTTAACGCTCGGACACTCTGCCCGTCCAGGTTGCCGTGTTGTAGTTCCGTTTGGCAGCGGTCGAAATCTGACTGGCGTTGTCCTCAAGACACATGACGATTCGCCGAGCCACAGAGTGCGCGATGTACTACGCGTGATTGATGCGGAACCCGTGCTCGATGGCGAGTTGCTGCAACTGGGCAATTGGATCGCAGAATACTATTGCGCTCCGCTTGGTGAAGTGCTGAAAAGCATGTTGCCACTGAGCGGTGAAACACGGCGGAGCGTACGATATTCTCTGACACGGGCTGGCAGAGATGCTGCGCGCCAGTTGATCGTGAGACCGGAAAGCGATGCAGCCGTGAAAGTCCTTTCCATTCTCGAACAGCAGCCTCGCTCTGCCGCCTACTTCCGGGCTAATGTGCGAGAAGCGCGGAGCTCGATTAAGAGATTACTAGAGCGTGGGTGGGTTTCTGCCGAACAAGAGCAAGAGACTCGCCATCCACTCCGTGTACCTGCTGAACGTCTCCAAGCTGAATTTATTTGCAGATCCGATCCGGGAGCTAAGCTCAAAAAAAACGAGCGCGAACTGCTGGCCTTTTTGGAATTGCACCCGGGTCCCCATAATCTAGGTGAACTTCGCAGCCGCGTGAGGAAGGCAAGCGAAGCTGCTCGTGGGCTCGCACGTCGGGAACTCATTCGCCTCGCGCCGGCGCCGCTGGTCGGACCGCAGGGTTTCGAGCGCCCGATTCCGGTCTTGAATCCGCAGCAGCAAAAAGCCTTGGATCAAATAGCTGAGGCCCTTCGCAAAAACGAATTTGCGTCATTTCTTCTCGAAGGCGTGACCGGGTCAGGCAAAACAGAGGTGTACCTGCGGAGCATTGAGGCAGCGCTTTCGATGGGCAAGAATGCTTTGTTACTTGTGCCCGAAATCGCGTTAACTCCGGCGATGGCCGGGCAGTTCTTTCATCGCTTCGATCGTGACGTAGCCATTCTGCATTCGGCTTTCGGCGATACCGAGAGAACGGAGCAATGGCGGCGTATACGAAGCGGGCAGGCGCGCGTAGTCGTCGGCACACGATCGGGAGTGTTCGCACCCGTCCAAAGGCTCGGATTAATCATTGTGGATGAGGAACACGATACGAGCTATAAACAGCAGGAGACGCCTCGCTATCACGGCCGCGATGTCGCATTGATGAGAGCGAAAAACTCAGGCGCTGTAGCGATTCTGGGTTCGGCAACACCTAGTGTAGAGACGCGCTACAACGGCGAACAGGGAAAATACACTATGCTCCGCTTGCCTGATCGAATTGAGCAGCGGCCGCTCCCCGAAGTCGAAATTGTAGATATGCGGCTCGAGTTTTTGGAAACAAAGCGGCAGGCTATGTTCTCCAGGAAACTGCTGGAGCAAATCGAGCAGCGCCTGGCAAACGGCGAGCAAACGATGTTATTGCTCAATCGCCGGGGGTTTTCAAATTTTATGGTATGTCGCGCCTGTGGAGAACGACTGGAATGTGCCAACTGTGCCGTCGTTCTTACGCACCATAAGCGCGACCGGCGCATGCTGTGTCATTACTGCGGATACTCGGAGAAAATTCCATCGCATTGTCCGAACTGCGGCAGCGATCACACCCACTTTCTTGGTAGTGGGTCAGAGCGTGTCGAAGAGGAGCTCCACCGGCACTTTCCGGATGCTCGGGTTGCGCGTCTCGATCGTGACAGCGCCAGGGGCAAAGGGATGATTGAGCAGATTCTGCACAGTTTTCATTCCGGCGAAACCGATATTTTGGCTGGCACACAGATGATCGCCAAAGGACACGATATTCCGAATGTCACGTTAGTGGGCGTGGTGCTGGCGGACATAGGCCTCGGAATGCCGGATTTTCGTGCTGCCGAACGCAGTTTTCAGCTGCTGACGCAGGCCGCTGGAAGGGCGGGGCGCGGAACAGCGCCTGGCCGTGTGATTATTCAAACGCTCAACCCTGATCATTACGCGGTGCGATTCGCCGCTCAACATGATTACGACGGGTTCTACAAAAAGGAACTCGCGTTCCGAAAATGGCTACGCTATCCTCCATTCGCTGCATTGGCAAGCGTTTTGGTTCGTGCGCAAAAGCAAGAGGATGCGCTCCGATTGGCGACACAGCTCGGTTTCATCCTGACTCCACCGCCCGAGGGCGTCCGCGTAATGGGACCAGCTGAAGCGCCCGTTCTGAAACTTAAGAACGAATTCCGATATCAGATCCTGTTGAAAGGTGCGAGACGGCCCATTCTGCGGAATGTTTTGCAGCAACTGCGGCAGTTCGCCGAAAAAGAGAAATGGAGCGCCACGGCACTCGCGATCGACGTAGATCCGATCAGTTTAATGTGAAGCGCTCACGCGCTTGCTGATGATAAACTCGTGTTGACACGGCGGCTGTAGCTCAGTTGGTAGTAGCGCCAGATTGTGGTTCTGGATGTCGTGGGTTCGAATCCCACCAGCCGCCCAAAAACATATTTCTAAAGAATCGTTTTAGACGTACGGGAATTTGCGCAGTCTGCATTTACACTTCTGTTCCATGAAAAGTAAACACATAACCGTCACACATGTTCTACACGGGGCCGCTGTTCACATGTCCGACTAGCGCGTTTTACGTCAAAGTGAGGATCCGCAAGCGCGAACGATTCACATTCCCTATTCGCCCTTGCGTAACTCGCCCAGGTCGATGCCGAGAGAGGCACACTTTTTATAGAGGTAACTCCGCTCAAGTCCTAGGGCCTTTGCGGCACCGGTCATATTCATTCGATGTTTGCTCAGTTCTTCCTGAATCGTTGAGCGCTCAAAACTTTCGACGCGCGAGGCGAGAGTTCCGGCATGCGGGCCCGGCTCATTTGCTTGCAATCGAGGCAAAGCCAGTCTGACTGTGTGGTCATCGACGGCATCATCCGCCAGCAGTAGCATTCGTTCTACCGCGTTGCGCAGCTCCCTCACATTCCCCGGCCATTGATATTGATCTAACAAGGCAATCGCTTTTGGTGTAAAAGCCCGCGGCTTCCAACTATTTTCGGCGCTCACCCGGCGGGCGAAGTGATCCACTAGAAGCGCCACATCCCCGTTCCGATCACGGAGCGCCGGTAGCGCTATCGGGAATACGTAAATGCGATGGAATAGATCCTCTCGGAAGGCATTCTTGCGCACAAGCTCTTCCAGGTTTCTGTGCGTCGCGACGATGACCCGGACGTCCACCGCGACGGCCTTATCCCCGCCTACCCGCTCCACTTCTCCTTCTTCCAGAACACGTAGCAACTTCGATTGCATCGATGCGGGCATATCGCCGATCTCGTCGAGGAACAGGGTCCCCCTATTCGCCTGTTCAAACTTGCCCAGGTGGCGTGCTGCCGCGCCAGTGAACGATCCTTTCTCATGGCCGAACAATTCGCTCTCAATCAGCTCAGCAGGGACGGCAGCGCAATTGAGCGTGACAAAGCGGCCTGCTTTTCGAACGCTCCGGTCGTGAATGGAACGGGCGATCACTTCCTTTCCCGTTCCTGTTTCGCCCAGAATGCAAACGCGGGACGTGCCGGGCGCGACCCGCTCCACCTGCGCTAAAACCCGCTTCATTGCTTCGCTTTGGCCTACAATTTCATGGCGCCCGAAGCGGGTGCGAAAATCACGGTTCTCCGTCTCAAGCCGCGATAATTTCAGAGCGTTCTCTAACGTGAGCAGGAGTCTTTCCGTAGAAAGTGGCTTCTCCAGAAAATCCAGTGCGCCCAACTTAGTGGCCCGCACGGCCATATCCAAAGTTCCTTGTCCCGACACCATTACGACCGGCGTTGTCACGCCCAGCTCGCGTATCTCTGCAAGCAGTGTCAGCCCGTCTTTCTCTGGCATCACAACGTCGGAAAAAATCAGGTCAAATGGCCGGGAGCGAATTAAGTCAAGGGCCCGAGCTGCCGATTCCGCGACTGTCGCCTCGTGCCCCGCGAGACGAAATGCCCGGCTCAGTGAGGCCAGCGTGTTGTGATCGTCATCCACTATCAGCAATTGGCTCATGAATGCTCGGCCACCACTTGCTTCACAGGTAACTCAATCACGAAAGTTGCGCCGCTCCCCTTCCCGCTCTCCACCGTAATTTTGCCCCGATGATCGGTTACTACTCCTTGTACGATGGCAAGTCCCAAGCCCGTGCCATGTTGTTTGGTCGTGTAATATGGCGTGAACAAACGCGACCCTTCCTCCTCGGTTAGTCCTTCCCCGGTGTCGGTGACCGAAATCCGAACGGCGTTTTCGAGCGCTGCGACGGAGAAGGTGAGAGAGCCGCCATTGGGCATCGCGTCAATGGCATTGAGGGTGATATTTCCCAACGCGCGGCGCAACTGGTCCGAATCAGCCTGTATCACCGGGACTGTGCCATTCATTTGCACCTCCACTTCTATGTTTTTCAGAGCGAGTTGCGCCTCATATGGCCTTACTGCGTCGCTAATCGCCTCGCCGACATTCACCTGCTCAAAATGCGGAGCTGGCATTCTGGAAAATTCGCTAAAGCGTCCGATAATGGCTTTGAAATTTCTCACTTCGTCGAGGAGCGTGCGCGCGCCCTCTTGAAACACCTCGTCGAATTCCTGCTTCCTTGCAGCATGCGCGCGTTGCATGTTTTCGACGGTAATCTGCAACGGAAAGAGCGGATTCTTCAATTCATGAGCCAGTCTTCGAGCGAGTTCACGCCACGCCGCCACTCGCTCTGCCTGCAAAGCGCGATTTTGCTGCTCGATCAATTCGCTGGTCATTTTGTTGAACGCATTTGCCAGCTCACCCATTTCGTCTCCGGCGGCTACATTCACTTTGGCGTTCCAATCACCGGCCGCTACGGCTCGCGCACCACGCGCTAATTCGTTTACCGGTCGCGTCACGCGTTCTGTTGTCCACCAACCGAGCAAGACACCCAGGAGAATTCCCGCTGCGGCAACCCAAAGTCCAACTCTGACAATGGAGCGCTCTAACGTCAGCTGTTGCTGGAGCGACGTGCCCACTAACAGCACGCCAAATGTAGCCCCGTTCTCCTGGAGAGTAACTGCCAAGAAAGCTTCATTGCCAATTCGCTGCGAAATCTTTCGTTTGTGCAAAGTTGCCTGCACGAGGTTTTGGAATTGGGCGTTCAAAGTGACCGGGCCTTCAGCGCTGAAGCACTCCTGGGGACCAACCCAGAGGAGCGTTCGTACGCCAGGAGCTTCCCCCAAGGCCTGCATGAAGGCCGCGTCGAGGCGCTTGGCGCCAATCAAGAGAAGATCGCCGCGCCGCTCAAAAGCAGCTAGAGCCATGGCAGCGGTGCCATCGGGCAAAGGGATCTTTGTCAGGAAGGCCTGGTCCGGCTGGCATGCGTTGCAGATCGCCCAGTCGTTTTTATATCCAAAGCGGACAGGCCAATGCGCCGACGACAAGATCGTCAGATCTTGATGCGTTATGTCCAAAAAAGGAAGGCCGTTGTTTTCTGCGAGCAACTGTGCGTCCGTATAGAAGGAGGCGAAATCGGGTTCCGGGCGGTTGGCTTCGGCGGCTATGCGCGCTAGAAGCGCTGACGAGCCGGCGCGTGCTATCGCAGTGCCTACCGCAGCTCCCTGTATTTTGATTTCTTTTCTGAACTGTTCGAGCAACGCTTCCTGCCGTTCGGCATCGACGCGTTCAAATATTTGCCGTGCCGCGACCAAGACACCGCCCGTGACCATCGTCACGGCACCCGCCACAGTCAGCGAAGAGACGATGAGCAATTTGGTTCGAAACGTCACTCAATTCTCCTCAAGCCAGACATCAGCTAGGTCCCCTTGCGCTGACCAGTTTTTGACATTGGGTCTTAGGGCGTATACGAAGGGGAATTGGAACAGCGGAACAATGCGGTAATCGTGAAGCAGCTCGCGCTCCATCTCGAAGGGAGGTCCCCATGCTGGGGCAGAGACTCGCAACTCAGAGGCAAGGCTTAGCAATGCCTGCTGTGGATTGACTGATCTGATGGGTAGCCTCACCAGGTCTGCATCGCAAGCGCTTATCGCCGTCCGAACGGCGATTCCCGATTGGCTGACGTCGACCGCAATGCGATCTACGAGCGAGCGTAGCACCCGATCGCGAGGGTCTTCACATAGCGACAGAGTAGCTCCGGGCGGAGCCAGGTCCTTTGCGCGCGCCACATCGCGTGCGGTGGGAAACAGAAACGCGTAACCGCTAATCCATTGCGGCAGCAAGGCGCCAGAGACCTCACCCTGTTTGTCAAGCATGACGCGCTGCATCGAGGAGCGGTCAATACTCAGGGCCACCGCTTGTCTTATGGGATCGGAGATCTTCGCGTTCTCAAATATCAGCGCGATCGTTTCGCGCGGCTTTGAAACCTGCACGACCACATTAGGTTGCTTCAGCGCCTTGATATCAGTTATCTCCGCTTCCACCACATCCGCTTTGCCTAACTCGAAATCCAGCAGTTGATCGTGCCTTGTTCGTCCCATCTGAATCTCAACGGAATCCAGGAACGGACGACCACCCCAGTAATTCTCATTCGCAACTAAGCGGATAAATTCACCAGGGCGCTGATTTGATATCCGGAACGCGCCGCTTTCCGCCACCGCTTTGTTTTGCAGGCTGGCTTCCACCAAAATCTCGTCCAGCGGTTTAGTATCCGGTACAGCCAATATATCTTCGCCGGGAGTCCAGAGAGTTCCGTTAGGCAGCACCACATTTTTGCGAGCTGAGAAGATCCACTTCCCCATAGCTGCGTCGTGAGTCCAAGCGGTCGCCAGCCACGGCTTCATCTCACCGTGGCTATCACAGTGCACTAGCGTTTCATAAATCTGTCCAGCGAATGGCGTTGCAGCAGGGTTTTCAGTAGCACCAATCTTAGGACCAGCACTGGTCTCGACCCGTAGGGTTCCGCCATAGCGGGGGCGCAGGACGCCTGCCGCCACTACTGCGGAGAGGCAACTAATGGCTAGCGCAATCCACCGATATCGCATAGGCTGCGTATTGCTCCGTCTCCGGATTCCGCATCACAGCTAGCGCGCCATCGCCAGCAGGCCACAGCGCTGTAATTTGACCGGACAGTTCTATTTGGTCGCGCGTGGAGCCATTCTTGTCTAACAGTGTGACCAGATCTTCTTTGAGCGCTACCAGTTTCATTCCTTCACAAACGCTGGCGGTTTCCTCTCCTGGCCGGAGGCCGGCAATTGTATTTCGACCCGGCGTAAAGCGAACCTTGTCACCATTCAACAAAAATTCAGCGGAGGAGCCGCCGCAATCCAAGTGCAAAGGCTCTTCTGTACCCCGGCATGTGGCTCCAGGGAAATAGGCTGTAAGAGTATTGCCATCCACCTCGAGCCGTCCCCTGGGATCGCGCACCCGTGGAATATCGAGCACAACGTCGGATCTCTTATCAGCGTGCACGATGGTCACTGTTCCGTTACCTAAGACCACTGTTCGGTCGACTTGCTGCACAACATCAAGCAGCGGTTCGCTTTGCTCCCAGAGCAAACGCTTCGCGAGCAATTGTCGATGGGGCGCGGCAGACACGGTGTTAGTGGAAACGGCTACCATCTCCACCTCTCCTTTATGAATTTCCGCCACCCAGAGATAACCAGCGATGTTTTCGGAAAAGGTCACCGAGACATCGACCACACTTTTAGCTCGCGAGCGCCTCGGTAAGGCGGCCTCCAACTTGGATCGAGCACGGATAGCATCTGCGGCGGGTAGACCTGAAATATTGCGCACCACTAAATGTGCTCTTTCCTGCGGCGCGAGATGCGCGGCGATCTTCGCCGCCAGAGCATGGGCCCCGTCTTCTATCTGGTCGGCCTGTGCCCATCCAGATAGCAGCAACACCAAACACGAAACAACACGCATGAACGTAGAGCGGGGTGCGGTCTCCACAAGATAATTCCGCACCCCCGCAAAACAATAGTAATCGCTTAGTGTCCGCTCACCTCGGTTGCCTGTGACCCCTTGAGCACATCGTTGGCAAAGAAGAATTTCCCATCGTTGGGAACCATCATGATCTGAACCTTGTCAGACAGTTTCTCCGCAATGATCTTCTGAATCAGGAGCGGATTGTCTTTGAGCACGGTTGCTTCGAGCCGCATGCGCTCGGCGTCCGCCAAGGCAACTTTGTGGATATGGTCCTGGTCAGCGTCACTCATCATCTTGCGCTTTTCAAGTTCGGCTTTACTGTCGATGACTTTGGCCTGACCTTGTGCTTCCGCGTTCATAAGGGTGGCTTCTTTGCGCGCTTCCGCTTCCAGGCGCGATTGCTGAATCTGCTTCTCCTTCAAGGGCAGGGTGTGTTGCATGGCATCGGCCTGGGCCTTCGCTTGCAGCACGGTGATTTCCGCCTGCGCTTCGGCTTCCTTCACCTCGCGGGCTTTCTGTGCGTCGGCTTCCAATTCTGCGGCGCGCACGGCCTTCTGTTTTAGATCAAGCTCAATGTTCATGCCTTCGTTTTCTTGTTCTTTGAGGAGCAGCCCCTCCAGCCCGCGCGCATATTCGGCAGGCAATTGGATATCGCGCAGCGTCACTTCTTTCACTTGAATGCCATCACTTGCGAGCTTCGCGGTGATGATCTTAGCTGCCTCCTGCGTCAAGGCCTCACGCTTGGTCGAGAAAATCTCACGTACAAGGTAATGCGGCGCAATCTCCCGAAACACGCTGCTCACAATCGGATTTACCATTTGTGTCTCTACCGGCTGTGGCAAATTTGCGTAGACATAAGGGAGCTTGTTGGCCTGAATTCGGTATCGGACCGCGACTGCCAATGCCGCTGTTAAGCCTTCCCGGCTCTGTATGGTTAGCCCATCTTTTTTCTTGGGGTCGTCAATGGCAGTCGTGAAAATCTGGTCACGTACATTGAACAACGCCACATTTTCAATCAGAGGCCAAACGAAATGAATGCCAGGATAGAGCGTTTCCTCACCTGCACCTGCGAATTGGTTTACTGCCACTCCAGCCATGCCGCTCGGCACAACTGCAATGGCCGAACCAATGAACAGAACCGGGAGTGCCCAACAACCCATCTTCACTACAATGCGCCAGTTCATCCGAACGGTTGGAGGCTCGCTTATTGCGAGCTCACCTTCGCGCGGCTTACGCGCTCTGATAATTGTGTAAAGGTCCCAGACAAGGATGGCGGCGGCTATCGTCAACAGGCCGAATCCTGAAATAAGTAAAAAGGCTCTTAAGAACAACATATGGTTTTTTCCTGTTCGTGAATTTTTACAACATCGCCAATTAAAAATCGGTCAACTCAACCTTCATTCCCGGCTCAACCAGCGCAAACAACTCTTCCACGTCTTTATTCCTCATCCGTATGCAGCCGTGCGATACAGCTTTGCCGATCGAGTCCGGCTCATTTGTGCCGTGAATGCCGTAGCCGCTTTTGGACAATCCGATCCAGCGCGTCCCTAGCGGGTTGCTCGGTCCGGGTGCAACCGGCTTGCCGTGTGCGTACCAGGTGGGACGGTCGATACGATTCACAACCTCCCAACTGCCCACGGGGCTTGGCGTCGATGGCTTACCCACCGCAACGTCGTAAGTTTTGACGATCGAATCCCCTTCAAACAGGGTGAGTTGCTTTTGGGGAATTGAGATCACAATCCGACGTGCTGGGTCGTGGGTACCCGCGCCGTAAAGAAGTTTCGCGCTGGAGGCAAGCAGCCACAGCACGAGGCAGGTGGCTTGCGTCAACTTGCTTCTTTTCATGTACAAAAGGAATGCAGATGCGCAGCCACACGCCAAGATATTGAAAACGCGGGAAATAGAACAAGGGCGAGTGGGTTTGCATATAGACACGTGTGTCACGGCAGACACACGCGGGCTCGACATCTGACAATAACTCCTGATAAACGCGCTTGCCTTGTGCAATCTACTTGGACGTAAAGTCGGCATGTTGAAGAAGTGGTCCTCCGCGGCTAGTCACCGATGTTTACTGATCATGATGTTGAATCACCGCCGCCGATTGACCTGGGAAACCGCGACAATGCTGCCTCTCCGCTTGAGTGGCTCGCGTCATCGCCTCCATTCTCGTCACGCCGATGTTTCGCGTCACGCACGCATTTTGCAGCTTTCGCGCAAGCACACCGCCTGCGCCCGAACCGGAGGATCTATTGCTGGAGAGCTAGCTTCGGCGGGTTCTTTGCGCCCTTAATCAACGAAAATGTATGGGGGTTGCCACCGGGGGTTAGCGTGTAATCGCCGTGAATTTCACGGGGGTTTGGTTTTCCACCTTGGTAGAAACCTGATCTGAGCATCTGCCGCCCGGCCATCGTCGTGCATCACCTGCCACAAGTACGCGTATTTCGATGGCAAGCAGCCGCCGCGCAAGACACCGGAAGATTATTTTGGAAGGGCGCCGTACGGTTGGCCTAGCATTGGGTACGCCTGCAACAAGAACCAAAACGGAAATTGCACTCCAGTGGTTCCCCATTCCACGTCGCAGGATTTTTCATGGATGCTGGGTTTAATGCCGTACCGCGGTGCAGACGCAAAGGCGACCGCGGATAGATCGCAGCCTACGAACAAACTTGTCGTGAACGCCAACTGATCACGCAGAGCCCGCACTATCCACGAAATGGCTTTCGTTCTACGCTCGTTGAGAATCGGAAATCGGCATCACGGATGATGGTGCTGCAAAGTGCTTCTGCAATACCAGAGCGATTGTGCCGCGCACTCGCGCCGTCGCACCATCTTTGGCGGCAAGAAGAATAGTCGGTTCCGGTGATATGCTCTGGGCCTGGACCTCGGCCTCGATCACAGGCCGGAACCGATCCCATAACGCGGTGAACTCTCCGATGAACAGAATCGTTTCGGGTGCCAATCCGGCGACAACCATCCGGGTCCCACGGCCAATTTGCACAGCCATCCTGGTAAGCGCCCGATTCGCCAAAACCTCACCCGTTTCAGCAAGCTGGAGCAGATCTTGAAATCCGAAATCATCCGCGTGCGATGCCGGTCCCTGCGCATGCGATTCGAAATAGTACCGAAGCGCGGCGCGATTGGATGCCAATACTTCCCAACATCCCCGGTTACCGCAACTGCACGGTGGACCATCGCGCTCAAGCGGCACATGTCCGAACTCACCCGCCATGCCCCGCCTTCCGCTGATCAGGTGACCTTGCGCTATTATTCCCGCGCCAATGCCCTCTGATACCGTTATCGCGACCAGATCCCGAATCTCATCAGACGTGCTAAACCACATCTCTGATAACGCGCAAGCATTAGCGGCATTTTCGGCCTGGACTTCCAAGCCTGTCTCGCGCTCAAGTGGGCCCTTTATGTCAGTTATCGGCCACTTTAAATTCGGAGCAAAAACTAATCGATGCGTTAAAAGGTCTACCCGGCCCGGAACGCTGATACCAATGCCTTCGAAGGAGAGGTCGCGTCTGGTGTTCACCAGAGAACGAATTCGGCCACCCAATTCTTCCACCGCGATTGATGGGTCAGGGGGCGTCGGGATTGTATCGACTGAGGTAAACGCGCCGGTGACATTGCCGAACCCGAGCGTCGTCCGCAAAGGTCGAATGTCAACGCAGGCGACTACCCGCTGATCATTTAGGCGGAGAAATGTGGGTCGACGGCCGCGCGGCAACCGCCCGAGGGGCCCTTCGATAACCCATTTATCCGCAATCAGCTCTTCAACGATTAGCGACACGGTACTGCGCTGCAGGCCTGAACGGCGCGCGAGATCGGCGCGCGAGATCGGCTGATTGCTCCGGATAAAGTTCAGTACAACACGGCGGTTAATTTCACGCGGCGTTTCCTTTGATGCAGTCGATGGCTGATTCAGGTTTATGTTCCGCATCACTGGGTGGTTCGAAGCAATGTCCGCCTAGCCACAATTGATTTGATCAGGAGAGCGCATGAATTGGATCCGCATCGCAGTGCAATCGGTCGCCCAAAACGTGAAGGACCACAAATCAGATAATACCGGGCTGAACCACACGGATCGGACTTAGCCACCAGAGCTGGCGAGACTTCCACATAGACTGCTTTCACGATCGGATTAGTGTCACAAAGACCCGGGCCCAGCCTTCCGAACCATACGCGGTAGAAGGCGATCAGACACCCGAAACAGACAACCTGGCGGTCGAAATTCTCAATCAGTGAGTTAGATGAACAGCCATCGCGTCCCGGTCTGGGGCTGATGCTAGCTCAGGTGGGCCCACTCGAGCGAAGATCTGATCCCACTGATGATGTTTCCCTGATTGGCTCGGCCGCCTGCCAGGAAACTGTTCGTCTAACAGAAATAGATCGGAGATCGAGCTCACCTGCGCCCATCGCCAATTCGGCAGTGGCTTACTGCTAGAACCGCGGACCTGATAACCGAAAAGCTTAACCACGCCGTTATGAATGCCGTAATCGTGTGGCTCGACAATTCGCAGCTTGCCCGTGTAAATATACCGAATCAGCCGTTTTTGCCGAATTGCGGTGCGGAGCAACCCATCTATTCTCGGCTCCGGCACTTGCATCGAATCGTCCTGACCCATTTTCCTCCATCTATCTTCAACTGCATGCGGCCTTCTAACGTTGCTGGGTGCGGTTAGCAAACGAGCTCCTATGTCTTCCTATCCGGCCTGACATGCAGTCTGAAGTGGAGTTCGTCGCATCATGCGTCCGCGCGTTTTACGCAGGCGGGATTAAATGTTTTAATCGTTTCTAGTAGATTTTGATTGCAATGCTACAAGCTTCGGGTGTATTCTCTGGAGGAAAAGCATTGCTCGTTCGCATCGTGGCGCGTGGATTGCCGCCGTTGAGAGGGCGTCTGGCTCACAAGACGCGAGCACGCAGTGCGGAGAGCTGGTTCAAGATGTCGGCTGGTGCAGTAGCGAGCCTTTCCCCAAGGGAAGTGGCGCCCGGCAAGGTACATATCGCTCCGGGCCTATTCGATGAAATCGCGACTCTCGTTCTGGAGGGTTATAGCGCAACATCGCATGGCGGGTTAGAAATCGGCGGCGTGTTATTCGGCCGGCGAGAAAGTGGCCAGGTTTATGTCGAGGCGTTCCGGCCGCTGGCGTGCGAGCATTCGCACGGGCCGCGCTTTGTCCTTTCGGACAACGACGAGCACAGGCTTCGGGAGCTCTTGGAAGCTCCGGCGAAAGATATCGCGCTTCTGGGAGTGGAGGCCGTGGGATGGTACTGTTCTCATACGCGAAGTGACCTGCGGTTGCTCGATCGAGAGTTGCTCTTACACAAGACCTACTTCGACGGACCGGATGACTTCGGACTCATTCTTAAGCCGCGAGACATGCACGCGGTGGATTCCGCGATCTTCTTTCCTGGCAATGGCGGGGAGCCCGCCGGTCCGATTACCCGCGCAAACTCGGAGTCGCCATCGGAACAAACTCAACGCGCGATCAAGCAGCCGGTTGCTCCGAGTCTTCCGGCTGAGGACGTATCGCCGAACGCACGGGGCAGATGGATCCGGTTCGCTATTGGAGCGGGAATCGGCGCAACTGTGTGTTTCGGCGCTTGGGAGTTTGTGGACCAGACCCGTTCGAATAGCGTACCTCCGAGCCCTGCCACGAACGAGCTCGCGGTGAACTTGCGCCCTCAGGCTGAAGATCTGGCATTGTCCTGGAGGTCAAATATAAATCAGCCAAAACGGGCCCGGGTCGAAATTTTCGATGGACCTGTGCGCAAAGACTTGGACCTCACTGATGTCTTTCAGCCGAGCGGGTTGGTTTTGTTTCCTCACAACACAGGAAATGTCGAAGCGGTCCTTACTGTGGAGCTCAACGGCGGGGCTGTGGTCAGGCGCATCGGGTTTACGGATGGTCAGGCGAGGGTTACAATTCCGGAATCCGTAGCGCCGGTGATGTTGGTGTCCGAAGCTCCGAACCGACGCCTTCGGCACAAGCGCCACAAGAGATCGCAATAGCCGTCATCCTACAAAATTCATAAGCGTTCCGATGCCGGCGATCGAGATTCTGATCTCGTCGCCACTTTTCAAAGTGAACGAGTCCGGGGGCACGATTCCTGTGCCGGTGAGAAGAAAACATCCGTTTGGAAAGCTGTTATTGCGAAACAGGAATTCGACCAGGATAGCGGGATCGCGCTTCATGGATTCGAGGGTAGTCGAGCCGGAGAACTCCGTCATGCCGGAGCGGTGAATCTCCAAGCGAATTTCTGTCGAGCGAGGAAGGGACGAATTCGGGACCAGAATGCAGGGTCCTAATGCGCAGCTTCGGTCGTAGACCTTTGCCTGTGGTAGGTACAAAGGATTTTCGCCCTCGATGTCGCGTGAGCTCATATCATTGCCGATTGTGTAACCGACGATCCGCGCGTTGGGAGTAATAAGGAGGGTTAACTCCGGCTCGGGTACGGACCACGATGCGTCCTTACGCAATCCGACTTTGCCGTTCGGGCCGACAACGCGATGAGGCGTAGACTTGAAGAACAGTTCAGGGCGCTCGGCGGTGTAAACGTGGTTGTAGAAATCGCCGCTTCCGGCCGATTTCGATTCCTCCATCCGTGCATTGCGGCTGCGGTAATAGGTAACACCTGCGGCCCAGACTTCCTGAGAGCCAATGGGAGCTTCCAGGTCTTCTAAAATTGGCCGATCGATGGGCTGCGAATTGCGAACTGACTCAAATAGGTATTGATACAGATCGTCGCGGGTGATGAGCGCGTCCCAGGTTGCGCCGCTTCCAATCCCGTAGAACTCGTCGTGCTCTTCAACGAAGAAGCCAAGGTTTGTGCGATACAGTTTCATGGTGGACGAAATCGATGCTATCGCCGACTATCACGACCTTTGCGGCGAAGGACCACTTTGGCATAGAGATCAGCAAGCTCTCTATTGGACAGACCTCGCCAGAAAGCGATTTTATCGATACGCTTGGCGGGAGCGTCAACCCGAAATCGTGAGCGAGAACATGCAGGTGTCGGGTTACGCGTTCAACGGGCGCGGCGGATTGGTGGTGACAAATGTCACGGGAATTTGGCTATGGGACGCGAAATCTGAACCGATTCTTCTAGCCAATGAAGTGGGCGGGAAGCAGTGTGTAATGAATGACTGCATCGCTGATCCTGAGGGGCGGGTTTATTCGGGATCGTATTGGCGAAATCAAAGTGGAGAGTTTGAGCCGGGCGCCGGCTGTCTGTTTCGCGTCGATCGCGATGGTTCCGTTCGTATAGTGGACGAGGGATTCCATCTTTCGAATGGGTTGGGATTTTCGCCGGACTGCCGCTTGCTTTACTTTGTGGATTCGGCTGTGCGCCGGATCTACTCGTACGATTGGGAGCGCGCGAATGGAAGTCTTCGCAATCGCAGAGTTTTCGTTAACGTACCTCTTACAGAAGGCATTCCCGATGGTCTGACGGTGGACTGCGAGGGGTACATATGGTGCGCTCACTGGTTCGGCGCGTGCGTCATTCGCTACGATCCCGATGGAAAGATCGAGCGGCGGATCGAAATGCCCGCGCTGCAAGTGTCGTCCGTCACATTCGGCGGACCGGATTTGACGGAGATGTTTGTGACATCAGCTGCAAAGACCGATTCGCTATCGATTGCCCCCACTGGGTACGATCCAGCAAGCGGTTATACTGGCGGCCCCGTTTACCACGTCAAGCAGGACATACAAGGGCGAGAGGAGTACTGGGCTAAGATTCATAAGTCTTCTGCAGGGCGCGAGACATGAGCGCATCGGGTGGAGTGCTGCTTGCGCTTGTGGCTGGCATTCTGAACGGAAGCTTCGCGACACCGACCAAGTATGCGAGCCGCTGGAGATGGGAGAACGTTTGGGCGCTTTGGGCAGTTGTAGCGTTTTTCGTCGTTCCATGGACGATCGCTTTTATGACGGTTCCGCATCTCGGAGCGGTCTACGCAGCCGCCCAGACGGCAACGCTTCTTAAGGTGATAGGTTTCGGTGCCGCATATGGAATTGCGGCGGTGTGTTTCGGACTGGGCGTGGATGCGATTGGAATTGCGCTGAATTTTGCGATTGCGCTTGGCCTCTCCACGGTGGTGGGATCGCTGGTGCCGCTGGTGTCAATACATCCGGAAGAAATTCTCGCCGCGAAAGGCTTGGCGGTAGAGGCTGGCATTGCGATCGTGCTGCTGGGAATTATCGTTTGCGCCATCGCCGGAAAAGCGAAAGAACGTGAGCTGGCAGCGAGCGTGCGGAGCCAGGAGGCGGTTACCAGGAACCCGGCCCGCTTCAAAACTGGCCTAATCTTCGCGATCATTGCCGGTGTCGGATCTCCGTTCCTCAATTTCGGACTGGCGTTCGGCGGGCCGCTGCTAAGCCGGGCCGCTGATGAGGGCGCGAGCACCGCGAGCCAGCCGAACGTGATCTGGCCGCTGATGCTGACTGCAACACTTGTTCCTTATCTCGCTTACTGCGCCTATCTTTGGCGGAAAAATGGCAGCTTTCGCTTATTTACGTTGCCGGGAACGGCGTCTTACTGGATGCTGGGCGCGCTCATGGGCGTTCTTTGGATGAGCAGTATTGCAATTTACGGGACTGCGTCGGCGAGCATGGCCGAGATGGGTCCTGTTCTTGGATGGCCGCTGTTTATGTCGGCGATCATCATTACTTCAAACGTGTGGGGATTTGCTACGGGCGAGTGGCGTGGGGTGCGGCAAGGAACGATTTCGATTGTTTCGGGTGGGATGGTGCTGCTGATCTTTGGATTTTGCATCTTGGCGTGGTCGTCTCGGGTTGCCTAGCCTTTGAGACTCGCGTGCGCGTGGTACGCTTTTTTCACAAATGCGTTTGAAGGACCGGGTTGCGTTCGTTTCCGGAACGGCGATGGGAATCGGTGAGGCAATCGCCATTCTCTTCGCGCAGGAAGGGGCGGCAATCGTCGCTGCCGATGTTAACGAAGAGCACGGGAGCGCGACAGCGGAAAGAATTCAAGCGGGAGGCGGAAGATGCCTGTTCCGGCGGACGGACGTAAGTGTTGAAGGCGAAATTCGCGCGCTTGTCGAAGATGGCGCGCGCGAATTTGGAACGATAGACGTACTCGTGAATGTGGTCGGGATTGCAGATGAGAATCCGCTGCATGAAATGGAGCTGAGTCAATGGGAGCGCATTCTGAAAGTGAATCTCACCAGCATGTTTCTCACTTCGCGATACATTCTTCCTGGCATGCTGGCGTCTAGGCGCGGATCGATTGTTCATATCTCATCGGTGCAGGGCATTTTGGGATTTCCCGGTTATCCGCACTACGCGGCGAGCAAAGGAGCGATTTTTTCGCTCACGCGCCAGATGTCGAGAGAGTATGCGGCTAATGGCGTACGGGTAAACTGCATTGCTCCTGGAACTGTAGAGACTCCGCTGAATATTCAAGTGCTCGAACGCTCCTCGAATCCTGCTGCGCTCCGTGCAGGCTGGGAGCGCATGCATCCGATCGGGCGATTGGGACAGCCGATTGATATCGCATATGGAGCGCTCTATCTCGCCTGCGATGAGAGCTCGTGGATGACGGGGCAGTGTCTCACGATCGACGGCGGAATGACGACATCGGCGCTCTTGTGAGGGATGATGGGCGGGTCGGCGCGGCGCCCGCACCCCGAGGCAACAGCGCAGCTCGTCCGGGATGTTGTGAACATCGATGACCGACTTTGTAACTCTGGACGAATTGGCGGAGCGGGTGCGAGATGGCAGTCGTCTTGGTATCGGCGGAGTGCATCTTTCGCGGCTGCCGATTGCGTTGATTCAGAAAATCATTGCCCATGGCCGGAAAAACCTTGTCTTCACGAGCTGGGGTGGTGGGCTGGCTCTCGAGTTGCTGCTGGAGGCGCGGGCGGTTCGAAAGCTAGTGTTCTGTTTTTCGAGCCTCGACATTTTTGGATTGGCGCCGCGCTTCCGCGACGCGCTTGAAAGAAATGTCATCGAAGTCGAGGAGTGGTCTGCGCTTGCGATGATCCAAGGGCTGCATGCGGCGCATTTCAATTTACCCGAAATGCCGTTTCAGCTTCCCAAGGGTTCGGATCTCATGAGTGCGGGCGATTTTTGGAAGCAAGAGAAGTCCGCATTCATAGGCAATCCGATTGGAATCGCGAAGCGCTTGGATATCGATGTGCTCCTGCTACATACGCAACGGGCGGATGCGGCGGGCAACATCGAGATTCAGGGCGCTCGGGGGTTCGATCTAAGTTTGCTTGGAGCGGCTCGGCGGACGCTTGTGACAGTTGAAGAGATCGTGAGAGTAGGAGAGCTCGGAGCGCCCTTGTCATTTGTTCTGCCGCACACATTCGTCCAAGCGATTGCAGAGGTTCCTGGCGGCGCTTATCCAACCTCGTGTCTTCCGTATTACTCGACAGACTATGAAGAGTTGTTGAGGTATGTTCGCACGGGACAAACGAGCTTTACGCTCAGTGAGAGCCGAAAGGCATTCCTGGGAAACGCTGCGAGTATCCGCATTCCGGACTTGACTCCGGCTCGCGTTGAGAAGCATCGAATCCAGATTGTCAGGGAGAACGGATTCACGAGCGACGAGCTGCTGGCGGTATGTCTCGCCCGGGAGTACGACAATTCGAGCATCTGCTCGGTAGGCTCGGTGTCTCCGCTGGCAATGGTGTCATATTTGCTCGCAAAGGCGACACACGCTCCTGGTCTGGTCATTATTGCGCTGAACGGTGGACTGATCGACATTGATGAACATCCGATGTCGCTCACACTGGCGGAGCCATTAGAACTGGGTAGCGCGAAAGCGGTTTGGGGTGCGGATGAGACGTATCACTGGTATTACCAGCAGGGCCGGATCACGCATGAAGTGATTACGGTCGCCCAATTGGATGTGCGCGGGCGGACGAATAACGCATGGGTAAAAGCGGGCGGCAAGCGTGTTCGCCTGCCGGGTCAAGGTGGTATGGCCGATGTTGCGAATCTTCATCAACACTTCGTGCTTTATTTGACGCGCCATTCGCGGGAGCGCTTCGTCGAGAGCGTTCGGTTTTGTACTGCAGCGCGCGGGCTGATGAGCGATGTTGAGCGCATTGAAGCAGGATTGAAGCCGGGCAAAGTACGGCTCATATCGGACTTGGGTATTTTCGAGATGGATAAAGAGGAGGGAATTTTCCGCTTGATGAGTCTTCATCCCAGGATCACTCTCGAGAAAGTCAGAGAGAACACGGGAGGCGAATTTCTGATTGCGGATGAGTTGGAGAGCACAGAGCCGCCGGATCCAACGGAACTCGATTTGATCCGCAATCGAATCGATCCATTCGGAATCCGGCGTTTGGAATTCGTGCCGAGCCGAAGCAGACTTGATCTGATTGAAAGCCTCCTGAGGGCTGAGTCTGGGCTGGTGAGCGATATTAAGGGAGCATGAAGTGAGCGGAGCACTCGAAGGCCTGCGAGTAGCAGATTTTTCGCAGCTTGTCCAAGGTCCCAATTCGACACAGTTCCTCGGCGATATGGGTGCGGACGTCATCAAAATCGAGCCGCGGAACGGTGAGTGGCATCGGCACTGGTCGATGCGGGATTCCTTCCTTAACGGCGAGAGTCTTTCGTTCCTTGTCTTTAATCGGGCCAAGCGCAGCATCACCCTGAATTTGAAAGACTCGCGGGGAAAGGAGGCGGCGCTCAAAATTATCCAATCGAGTGATGTGCTTATTGAAAATTTTCGGCCGGGAGTAATGGATCGCCTCGGATTAGGTTATGATGCGCTCTCCAGGATTCACCCCCGGCTGATCTATTGCGCGAGCTGCGGGTGGGGACAAGATGGGCCGTATTTGGAACGGCCAGGCCAGGACCTATTGGCCCAGGCTGTTTCCGGCGTACTGATGCTGCAAGGCTTGGTGGATGATCCGCCCTCGCCCGTGGGCATGGGAGTGGCGGATTTGACGGCCTCGCTTCACATTGTTGTCGGCGTGCTGGCGGCACTCTACGAGCGGAATCGAACGGGACTGGGTCAGCGAGTCGATGTAAACCTTTTGAATTCAATTCTGAGTTTGGCCACTCAAGAACTCAGCGTGTACTTCAATACTGGGCATGAACCGCGGCGAAGCGAAGCAGGCATGGGGCATCCCTATATTGGAGCGCCAATGGGGGTTTACAAGACGCTTGACGGCTATGTCGTGGTTGCGATGATGCCGCTGGGCAAAGTCGCCGAACTCGTGGGCGTGCCTGGTTTCGAAGGCATTGAGTCGCGCAACTTTCTCGAGAATCGGGACGCAATCAAGCAGAAACTGGAGCCTGGATTCGCCTCCAAAACGACGGCCGAGCTGATCGAGATTCTTATGGAGGCTGACATCTGGGCCGCACCCGTGAACACATTTCCGCAAGTGGCGAGCGATCCTCAGGTGCAGCACAATCGCACCATTACTCAATTCGATCATCCGACCGCCGGAAAGTTTCGAACGATTGGACCGCCGGTTCGATTTAGCCGAACTCCTTCGAGCATCAAAAGGCCTCCCCTCACCGGGGAGCACACGGTGGAGATCTTGAAAGAAGTGGGATATACGGAAGAGCAGATTGCAGAGTTCAGCCGGGATCAGGTGATCTGAACGCTCCTAGGCGCGCGTTCTAGCAAATTGTGACAACTTTACGAGGAATTACGTGGAACCACGATCGCGGGTTGGCTCCGATGATCGCGACGGCGCGCGAGTTCTCCGACAAACATCCGGGCGTACGCATCGACTGGGAGGCGCGGAGCCTGCAGCAGTTCGGCGACGCATCTGTGAAGGCGCTTGCGGCGAATTACGACCTGCTGGTGATCGATCATCCGTTCGCCGGCGAAATTGCGCGCGACCGCTGCTTGATATCGCTAGATGAATACGTGCCGCGACAAACTCTCGACCAGCTTGCGAGCGAGAGTGTAGGCTTGTCGCATCAGAGCTATTTTTACGGAGGGCATCAGTGGGCGCTTGCGGTGGATGGCGCTGCGCAGGTAGCAGGTTACCGGGCGGACTTGCTCGAAGCGGCGGGCGCGCGAGTTCCAGAGACGTGGGATGAAGTGATGGAAATCGCGAGGATCCGTCCGGGTTTTGTTACACCCGCGTTGCTGCCGTTGGATTCACTAATGTGCTTTTTTACGCTTTGCGCGAATTCTGGATATCCGCCATTCTCTGGTGAGTCGGACATGGTAGTTGAGCACCAGGCCGGCGCAGCGGCCTTATTGCAATTGCGAGACTTGGCGAGGAATGCGAGTGATGACGCATTGGCCATGAATCCAATTGCGGTTTGGGAACGGATGAGTACGACAGATGACATCGCCTACTGCCCGCTTGCGTTCGGGTATTCCAATTACGCGCGAGAAGGCTACCGGGACTCGCTTGTTTCCTTTACGAATATTCCAAGGGGGCGTGCGGACTGCGCAGGCGCAACGCTGGGCGGCGCGGGATTAGGGATCTCGATGCGCTGTGCCGATATTGAAACGGCCGTCGAATATGTGACGTGGATCGCCGGCGCAGATTGCCAGCGGACTATCTATGTACAGTCGGGAGGCCAACCGGGAAACAAACGTGCCTGGACTGATCCTGAAGCGAACCGCCTGACGAACGGCTATTTCGAAAGCATTCTGCCGACGGTCGAGAGAGCGTTCTTGCGGCCGCGCTTTCCGGGATTTCCGAATTTCCAAGCAGCCGCCTGGGGCGTAGTTTGGAATTTTCTGAAAGGCAGCGACTCGCCGGAACCGGCGCTTATGGCCTTGGATGAGCTCTACCAGAAGGCGAGAATGGTTGAGAAGACAGAAACAATATGAGATGGACTCCTGGTGGTGTAAGCAGTGACATTGAAGATCGCCGCGACGACAGCGGCGGCGATGGTGGTGGATTCGGGTTCGGACATTTAGGGATTGGCGGAGTAATCATCGTCGGATTACTCAGTCTGCTCTTTCATCGGAATCTGTTTGTCTTCTTCTCAGGGGCGCCTTCGACGCCAGTCGAGCATCGGGCTCCGAACCGGCAACTGGACGCGCGGGAACAGCCGGAAGTGGAGTTTGTTTCGTTCGTGCTCGATGACGTTCAGAAAAACTGGACGCGCATTTTGCCGCAGCAAGGAAACGCACCGTACCGCCATGCGAAATTGGTGCTGTTCCGAAATGCTTACCCGTCGGCCTGCGGAATGGCTCAAGATGCAATTGGCCCGTTTTACTGTCCTGAAGATGAGAAGGTGTACCTGGACCTGAGCTTTTTCAATGAATTGAAGAACCGCTTTGGCGCGCCTGGTGAATTCGCGCAGGCGTACGTGATTGCGCATGAAATTGGACATCACGTTCAGAAGATTCTAGGCATCGAGCCCAAAGTGCGGCAGCTTCAACAGCGCAGGCCCGAAGAGGCCAATCCGTTGTCGGTGCGGTTAGAGCTGCAAGCAGATTGTTTTGCGGGTGTGTGGGCAAACTCAACAGAACAGCGAAAGATCATCGATGCAAGCGACGTCGCCTCTGCTTTGGGTGCGGCGGCGGCTGTAGGCGATGACCGGCTTCAGAAAATGGCGAGCGGGCATGTGAGCCCGGAAACGTTCACGCACGGAACTTCGGCGCAGCGCACCGGCTGGTTCCGGCGCGGCTTCGAATCGGGCTCGATTTCTGCTTGCAATACGTTTCAGCAGCGAAGGTAAAATCATCTTACATCCAATTAAAAACCGAGAGCAGTACTCTTAATTCGGTTGCGGGCCGCTCTCTCAATAGAGACGACTTATTGATCGGGTTCGAAATCTCGTGACTCGCCGATGCGAAGAAAGTCTCTACTCATCAGTGAGGAGCTCCTTCAAGAGTTCCTGAATTGCCAACCCATTTTCCGATGTTCGATCCACGCTTCCCTGCCAATCTTGATCTGCTCGACAAAGGAATCGAGCTTCCTGTGAAAATCGCCATTCGATAGTGTTGGATTCACAAAATCGAACATCAGCTTTCTTGTCCGCGCTTCGAATCTCGTGAGGTATTTCTCTGGCAGCCTAATCTCACTGTGCGCAACTGGGGAAAGAGATCCGTCCGATCGGAGCGTGATAAATTCTGATTCTCCGCCGCATCCCTCTTCGTATGTCCTCACCGATGCGAAGGTGTACGTTGCAAGGATAATAGCTTCTCGAAGATTCATGTCGTGACGGTAGGCAGCCTCGATCAGGTAATTCGCAAGGTATGCACCCGAACCGTTACAGTAATGCCGATCTCTCTCAATCACGATACCCTCACGAGTGGAAAGCAATCGAAGTCCGTCGTTAGACGTCCAGGCAGCGACAAGAAACTGAGCAGCATTATCGGGCAGTTCATGCTCGCGAAACAGCTTTCGTAAGGTCCTGCGTATTGCTTCCTGCATCTCTTCCATCGACGGATTTGTTGAGGCTGACTTCAGGATTGCCTTCTGGCATTCTTGAATCAACATCAAACAGCAATCCTCTGAACCTCCGAGGGCAAAATGCGAACTTTCGGTTTTCAAGCTCAGTTCGCACGATTTTCGTAGAGTAAATTTTCATCCCGCCTGTATACATCGTGTCGGCACACAGAAGAATGCCATCCCGCACCCGAAATCCGGCTGTTATTGTCATAGTCTTCGGTCTTGAGCTTCCAAAGATACGATAGTTGGTCTGGTTCCTGCTATTCGATTCTTGTCTCGACAATACAGATTAGTGCAGTGCCTCAATTCTGTGATATTCTGTTCGCAATCACGCTTCCAGTCGAGTCTTGGCCGACGGTAACTGGAACTGTTTTGAATGAGAATAAACTGCTGCTTCTGGTTATTGACGATCGTTTCGTGCGCCTTGGCTCAACAAGCGCACCAGTCTTTAACGAATGAAGATGTAATACGGATGTCAGAGTCTGGAATCGGAGCGCAGACGCTTGTGCTCCTAATCCAACACGAGCCGACCGCATTCGATACATCTCCAGAAGCGTTAATTGAGCTTAGGAAACACGGAGTGCCGGACGAAGTGCTAAATGCTATGATCGCCGTCGTCTCAAGCGTTCCCAAGACGACCGCAAAGGGTGACGAAAGCTCATGCTTGACGCTGATGAACAGAGCGTTAACTGCCGTCGGCCCCCTAGAGAAGTTGTCGTCCGTAAATGCTATTCGAATCGAGGGTAGTTCTATCGAAACGACCCAAAGCGGCACGCATTCTTTTAAATTCGAGCGGGTCGTTCGTTTTCCTGACACCATGTACCTGAAGACCGAAAGCTCCGAAGGAGTTGAAAGAAAACTCGTCATCACTCCCGACTTCAACTATTCCACCTCAGGAAAAATGACCAGCGCTGTTCCAAGCACGAATATTGAAAATCTTCGCGCCTTCGTCAAGGCTGATCCTCTTTATGTTGCGCAGCATTTGCAAAGCTACACCTGTGTTTTGGAGGGAGTGGAACAGATCCAAACAACGGGCACTTACCGCCTCAAACTAATAGGAGCAGGTAGAGACGTTCGCTGGAATGTCGACGCAGAGACGGGGCACTTGTTGAGAATCAGAGTTGGAGGGAGCGGAGGGGATGAACACCTGATCGAATATTCGGATTGGCGCTCGGTCGACGGCATTTCTGTCGCTTTTCGGCGCCATACGATTGACGGGAATCGGACAAGCGACGTCGTAATGAGTCGATATGAGGTCAATCCAGTGCTTGAGCCGAACCTTTTTACACCACCTCACGATCGACCTTCGGCGGCGCTCACATTCAGAGTCTTGCAATCTGAGTCGGTACCTTATGTTGTGCAGACCAGTAACGGGGTGTCAACTAATTGCCAGATTTCAGGTTCTACTGCCACGAGCACAAGCAGTATTTCAGCGGGGGCGTTGAGTACTCAAACAAGTTCGACGACTCCGAATCTCACGATGAACTGTAATTCATCTGAGAACACGTTCGCTTGGCAACACGTGCTAAACGCAATGCTCATCGAAGCGTCGGATGGAAACGCGTACGTCATCGGATGTGATCGTGCGTGGCGCTGGTCAAGGTGCACTTGGCTTAGACCCGGGGCTCCATTCAACGCACGGTGGACGGAGAAGGGGCTCCAAGTACAATTCTTCGATGTGAAGGGGCACGAAAAAGAGGCGATCTACCGCGTGCTGTCCACGAAGTCTCTGCGCTAGGTTTACTCGTCGAGAGTAAGCCCTGAAGCGTTTACCCATGCAAACTTCGGCGCAGCGCACCGGCTGGTTCCGGCGCGGCCTCGAATCGGGCTCGATTTCTGCTTGCAATACGTTTCAGCAGCGAAGGTAAGCCAATCTAGCCGAGTAAAAGCAATGGTAGTCTCTCGTGAAGAGGCATCAATGGCAACACAAACCAAGACGCTACGAACCGGATTTTCGCAATCGAGATACGTGCTGTCGCTGTTGCGGGCGATTGTGGGATTTACGTTGTCTTTTCACGGAGCTCAGAAGCTTTTCGGAATGTTTGGCGGAACAGACGGACACGGGCACTCGGTACCATTCCTGTCTTTGATGTGGTTGGCTGGATTTATCGAGTTCTTCGGCGGATGGCTGCTTGTAATTGGCCTGTTTACTAGGTGGGTGGCGTTCATTGCCTGCGGCGAGATGGCGTTCGCGTACTTTATGCGACACGCGCCGAGGGGACTGTGGCCGATCATGAACGGCGGCGAACTGGCGGTCGTATACTGCTTTGTGTTCCTGTATCTTTTTGCCGCGGGGCCAGGGCCCGTTAGTGTGGATAGGTTGATTCGGAAACGGGAATTTTGAGGTTCACCACGAAAACGTGACGGTTTGATTCTGATACCCCGATCCAGAGGCGAACCGCAAGTGGAGAGTATCCGCGCTGATCTCCGCGCCTTTGACCGAAATCCCGGCACGATTTAGGCGAACTGGGAGCTCGTATTTAGCTCCGCCTTGCGCTTCAACGGTAAATGTGGCGCGGTTGGCGGAATAGGTCTCATCCAATACTTTGAGCTGCGCCGTGGTTGCGCCTGCAACCGGCAGATCGGAGGGAATCGCAATTTCGACCGCTTTCAACGGAATCGATATGGAGTGAGAAGTTGAGGCGGAGGTGCGGCAGGCCGGTTCGGGCGAACTTCCCGTTATGAGGCAGAGCTCTTCGGGCCGGCTAGTTATGCCTTCCACAGTTAACTGATCGCCAGATCTCTTGTATAGGAGGTCGATCGATGAGGAACCCAATCGCACATTTCGCAGAGTTGCAGCACCCCAATCTGCGGGAAGTTGCGGATTGATTCGCAGCGTGTGGTTTGCAGAGTGCCAGTCGAGGCCGAACAGACCGCGAAGGAGTGGCGTGATAATCATGGCGGACGACCACATTTGATGCGAGCTGCTACGTCCTAGCGGCTGGAAGAACTCCCCAGAGAGCAATTCTGTTGTTGCACCGAGATCCTGAATCCAGGTCAATCCGGCATTTTGCATCAGGTGAGCGTAGCCGGAGAGTGGACGTCCGGCACGGTATTCAGCAAGTGCTGTCCAACCGGTGAAGAGCGGCCAAACTGACCCCTGGTGATAGCTGATCGGATCGTAGAAGGATGTTTGCGGGCTGATATCACGAAGACCCCAATCAGTTGAGAATTCGTGAGACGCCCAGCGCGTCAGCATGGGGCCGGGATGCTGAAGCGCCAAGGTGCCGTCCCACCAGGCAACCGAAGGATAGATCGTGGCCGTGTGATCCAGCGATCCATCGGCATTTCGGCTAAAGGCGTAGAAGTTTTTCGCTGCCTCGAAATATTCCGCCTCGAGTTTCTCACGGATTTGACTTGCAACTTTGGCCGCCGAAGCGGAAAGCTCTCGATCATTCATGTGCGCGGCGAGACGGGACATGGCTTCGGCGGATTGTTGATCAAGGGCTGCCAAATAGATTTCCTGGTGCGGCATGGCGGGCGGCCAAGACTCGACCCAACCTGTGCCCTGGCTGTTGTCATAGATGCCGTTGGTGACGTGGGCGCGCGTGAACTCATAGGCCTTGCGAACCGCTTCCCAATTACGTCTCAGATAGTCAATGTCGCCGCTGATCTTGAAGTAATCGTGCATCGCCATGATGAACAGGTTTGTGGAGTCGGCTGCGGCGTAGAAGTAGGGAGTAGATTTCCAATCGATGGCTTCGGCAGATTGCGAAAACTCATGCATGATTTTGCCGTCTGCACGCTGGCGGTGAATGAGGAAGTCGAGGGCGCGTCGCGTAAGCGCGAAATCTCCATAGCTGTCCACGGCATATAAGGTGAACAGGGTGTCGCGTCCAAAAAACCAGCCGAAACCCGGGCGCGCCGAATCGGCCGATTCATAGTAGCCCGCCACCATTCCCGTTTCGTCACCATGCTTGACCTGCATCTGATCGATTGATACCTCCGCCCATTGAAGGGCTTCATTGACGCGGCGGTCAGGCGTTTCAGCAGTAAGGCGGTGATCGAAAAAGTGCGCGTAATAGTCCTGCGTTTGAGCGTAGAGGCGGGGAATCGCTGTGTTAATTTCAGCAGCCTGTGCAGCAGGCGGAGTGCCGCTCGCGAGAGCCATGATCAGCGGAAAGACGGAGCCGTGATCGCGCGCCGGATCGTAAGAGAGCTTGAGCTCGAGGGGGTACGTCTGCGGGTGTTCTTGATAAGGCGGGAGAATGCCCGGGCGCGTACGAGGCATCGCAACAGTGGCCGACAATTGCGGATTGTCGGTGTGCAAGATGTAAATCCCGCTTTCACCCTGCGCGACCCATTCACCATTGGGACGGCCAAAATTCGGCGCCGGCCACATGCGAAGCATCTCCGGCGTGAAATCAAAGGTCAAATCGAGAGGGCGCACGGATTCGATCTCGAAAAAAACGGCAACGCCGGTGGGTGGCGCACTTTTCGACCCTCGTGCGGCGAACATGTGCTGGCGAACTGTGAAAGCGGCGTGCGAATACGTGATGGTGGTCTCGGCAGGTGTAACGCGAATTTCTGCTGCGAGCGCATTAACATCGATGGGTACGGGGTAATCGGCAAGCTCGGCAGAAATCTTGAAGTTACTGAGAATCTTTACAGGCCAGATCCACGCTTCAAACTTTCCGTTTTGACGTCCCAAGAGAGCACCGTATTCACCAGCGACAGTCCAAGGCGTGTGCGGCACGCAGGGAGAGAGGATCTGAAGTGAGCTCGCGCCCGTTTCGAAATTCGGCAGCGGAGTAAGTTCGGCCGCGACCGCGGCGGTTGCAAGTAGAAAAAGCGGTATTGCTCGATGCGCAACCGCTTTTCGGATCTCAATCATCGAGGACGGGCTCAAGCTTCTCTTGCGGTTGCGGCCGCAGCTCACGGTGGCGCATCAGCGTACGCGCGCATGTGTTCCAGCGCAGAATGGCGTCATCATTACCAGCGGGGCGGATGGCTTCGGCCTGCTCGTAGAGCCGCATGGCTTCTGTGAGCTCGCGGTGGGCGATGAAATTGGCGCCGGGAAGCGCCTGCCGCAGGCGGGCTCTTGCGGAGCGCTCATAAATGATGCCGGCGTAGTAAGCGCGCTCGTACTCACCTTGAATGGCGGGCAGCACTTCGCGGGCGCGAGAGAGCGAAACGTCTCCTCCGAATTGGTCGGTCAACGCAAGCAGCAGCGTGATGAGCGCGCCCTGATTTCCCTGATCGATGCCCAAAACATCAAGACAGATGCTTTCTGCCTGCCAAGGCTCGTTCAAAAGGCGATAGCGGTGCGCTTTTTCGAGAGCTTCCGGAATAGCGGATGGCGTGAGCGATTTTAGATTGAAATCCATGTACGGTTGATAGCACCTGTCATGATATTCCATTTGACCCGTCACCTACGGTGCGGGAAGGCGCGGTCATGCGTGCTCTTCTAACGGATGTAGAGGCCGAGCAGATGGGTGCGCGTCAATAGCCAATGGCTGGCGCGATAGAATTCAATAGAAGAGCGTAGATTCAATGGATGCACTTGCTGAGAAACTTGATGCTCGGTTGCGGGAGTGGCGACCTGAAACGGCTGCCGAAGCACGGCAACGTATTACCGAGGTGATCGAATTGGCCGACGCCGATCTGCTCGACCTACCTAGATCTCGCGCGATTGAGCAAGAAGTGCTCGACTTGTTGGATGAGCCCCGGAGCCGGTGAGGTCTGGCTTGCTGACCTTGGGTTGGCAGCGAAGACCCGGCCTGTCGTAGTCGTATCCAGGCGAGATCCCGATGCGCCGCGGGCGCTCATCTTATACGTTACCGCTCACAACTCAGAATCGATCGAGCAGGTATGAGGTCCCAATGCCGCGGTTGCCGTTTCTGGATCGAGAGTCATTCGCAAACGTTCAAGGGCTGGGTTCCATTCCGAGCGCCAGATTAGAACGGCAACTCGGGCGAATCCCGGAGCAGACCATGAACGAGATCCGGAGGGCTCTTGCCTACGCGCTTGATATGGGTCCCTCGGACTCACCGAAAAATGCGGAAGAGCTTCCGTAACGGATCGAAGTACTGGTCTACCACACGCTCTTTGAGCGGAATGATGGCATTGTCGGTGATCTTGATGCCCTCAGGGCAGACGTTTGTGCAGCATTTGGTAATGTTGCAATAACCGACCCCCTGATTTTGCCGCAGATCGGCGGTCCGGTTCGCTGTATCGAGGGGGTGCATATCGAGAGCAGCGGTATTGACGAAGAATCGCGGGCCGATGAAATATTCGAATAAACGGTGCTCACGCAGCACGTGACAGACATCTTGGCAAAGAAAGCACTCGATGCATTTGCGAAATTCCTGAACGCGATCGACGTCCGCCTGCGCCATGCGCCAAGTGCCGTCAGACGCATCAGGGAGACGCGGAGTGAATTTCTTGATCTGAGGCTTCACGCGAAAATTCCATGAAACATCGGTAACCAGATCCTTGACCAGCGGGAACGCTTTCATCGGCTCGATTGTGACCGGATCCGTGAGCGGGAGCGCGTTGAGGCGGGTCATGCACATCAGGCGAGGGTTGCCGTTGATTTCGGCCGAACAGGAGCCGCATTTACCTGCTTTGCAGTTCCAGCGAACGGCGAGGTCGTTTGCCTGCTCGGCTTGAATACGGTGGACGGCATCGAGCACAACCATTCCTTCAGAAATTTCGGTTGTGTAGTCGTGGAACGCGCCGCCGCTCGAATTGCCGCGCCAGATGCGGAAGGTTGCAGTGGATGCGCCAGTTTCGTTGCTCATTTCATTTCTTCGATGATCTGCTTCAGCTCGGCGGGCATTTCTGCCAGCGGTTCGCGGATGACTTGCATTTCGCCCGACACATCTCGCCGGACGATGATGTTGCAGCGACCCACAGCGTCGTTTTTGGATGGAAAGTCCTCGCGAAAATGTGCTCCGCGGCTCTCTTTGCGCTCGATGCCGGCGCGAGTGATGATTTCGGAAACAGTAATCAAATTGCGCAGGTCGAGAGCGGTATGCCAGCCGCCGTTGTATTCACGATTGCCTGCGACGGCTACTCGGTTGGCGCGTTCTTCGAGGCGGCGCAACTCGATAAGCGCGTGCTGCATTTCTTCTTCCCGGCGGACGATGCCGGCCAGATTCTGCATGAGTTCTTGCAAATCCTGCTGGACTTGAAATGGACTTTCGCCGGTGCGGTTGAACGGTTCGAGCGCCCTTTGAGCGGCAGCATCAATCTGTTGCGGATCCACGCTCGCGGCACCGTTGTTTTTGGCGAATCTGGCCGCATATTCTCCGGCGCGCTTTCCGAATACCAGGAGATCGGATAATGAGTTTCCGCCGAGGCGATTCGCGCCATGCAGGCCGGCCCCGCATTCGCCTGCCGCGAACAGACCGGGAACATCCGACATTTGGGAATCGGCATCGACGCGAACCCCGCCCATCATGTAATGGGTGGTCGGACCGATCTCCATCGGTTCTTGAGTGATATCGATGTCTGCGAGCTGTTTGAATTGGTGATACATGCTGGGGAGCTTGCGTTTGATGTGCTCGGCGCCGTTCGGCAGGCGATTCTTGATCCACGCAATATCGAGAAAAACCCCGCCGTGTGGGCTGCCGCGACCTTCGCGAACTTCGCGTAAAATGCAACGCGCCACGTGGTCACGAGTCAGCAATTCCGGAGGTCGGCGTGCGTCGCGGTCACCTTGCGTGTAGCGCCAGCCCTCTTCTTCGTTGTCCGCCGTTTGGGCACGGTAATTTTCGGGAATGTCGTCGAACATGAAGCGCCGGCCGTCGCTGTTTTTTAGAACTCCGCCTTCGCCGCGAACTCCTTCGGTTACCAGAATGCCGCGGACGCTGGGCGGCCAGATCATGCCAGTGGGATGGAATTGAACGAATTCCATATCCATGAGGGAAGCGCCGGCCTCATAGGCGAGCGCGTGCCCATCGCCCGTGTATTCCCAACTGTTGCTCGTGATTTTGTAAGCTCGACCGATGCCGCCGGTGGCGAGCACGACCGCTTTCGCGCGAAACAGCAAGAATCTGCCGCGCTCGCGATCATACCCGAAAGCCCCGGCGATACGGCCGTCGTCTTTCAGTAACGTGATAACCGTGCACTCCATGTGCACTTCCATGCCGGCGTGAATGCCGTAATCCTGCAACGTCCGTATCATCTCGAGCCCGGTGCGGTCGCCGACATGGGCGAGCCGCGGATAGCGATGGCCGCCGAAGTTGCGTTGGAGAATACGTCCGTCTTTGGTGCGGTCGAAGAGCGCGCCCCAAGCCTCAAGCTCGCGAACGCGATCGGGCGCTTCTTTCGCGTGCAGCTCAGCCATGCGCCAGTTGTTGAGATACTGGCCGCCGCGCATGGTATCGGCAAAGTGAACCCTCCAGTTGTCGCGCTCGTCAACATTGGATAAGGCCGCGGCAATGCCGCCTTCAGCCATGACCGTGTGCGCCTTGCCCAGTAAGCTCTTCGTCACAACGCCGACGCGGGCTTGGTTCGCCGATGCTTCAATAGCTGCTCTTAATCCTGCCCCGCCCGCTCCGATCACTAGCACTTCGTAATCGTGCGTTTCGTATTCTGCCATCAAAAAAGTCTCCGGTCCGTCCAGATCCCCATCGCGCACATACGAACGTAGAGATCGGCGAACATGACGGAGAACAGGCTCATCCACGCCCACAGCATGTGGCGTCGATTGAAGCATCCGACACAGTTGTAGGCTGCCTGGCGCGCCGGAGACTTCGAGAGCTGATCGACGCATCCCCCGATCAAGTGGCGCAGCGAATGGCAGCCGAATGTGTAACCGCCGAGAAGGACGAGGTTCGCCGCGAGCACAAGTGTTCCGACGCCAATGCCGAAGTAGGCGTGCAGACCCGAGGCATCGAAGAACCAAAGCGCGCGCCAAAGGTCGTGGAGCAAAAAGAATAGAAACAGGAGCGCGAGATACAGGAAGTACCGGTGGATGTTCTGTAGGATGAGCGGGAATGAGCGTTCACCACGGTAAATTTTTCGTGGTTCGCCGACGGTGCAAGAAGGAGGATCCGCCCAGAAAGCTTTGTAATACGCGCCGCGATAGTAGTAGCACGTCACACGAAATCCGCCGGGCGCCCAAAGTATTAGCAGAGCCGCGGACATTGGTATCCAGGATGGCCACCAGCGTGGCCAGGCACCGAACCAAGCATGTGTGGCATCGCCCAGCACTTGGGGAGAATAAAACGGCGACAGATAGGGCCCATAGCGATAGTGATTGCCCTGTAGCGCCGCCCAAGTGGCGTAGACGATGAAGAGAGAGAGCCCCAGAAATGTCAGCAGCGGTTGCACCCACCACAAATCGCGCCGCGAAGTTTGGCCGAAGCGGCTTCCGTGTAAAGGAACGTCAATAGAAGACATTCATTACGTATATTCGCAAGATGCGATGAAAGTGTCCGTCTTCGGGAGTGGCGGACGCGGCACGCCTCGCTCGTATACGCACCGCAATGGAGTCGAAGGCGACTACTTAGGGCCGATAAAGGTCGTCAGCGGAGGCTGATTATATAGGAGATCGGTCCCGGCAACACCGAGCTGAATCTGGTACACCGTTGATGAATCGCCGTTTATGTTATAGAACCAGCTTGCCGTTGAGGGTCGCCAAACGACGTAATCCGTCCCGCCATCATCATTGATGTCCGCCGGAACAGGCAAGTCACCCAGAGCGCCAAACACTTTTGTAAGGGGATTGGGACCGCCCGTTCGAATATAGAACGTGGTGTCTGAGGGCCGCCAGACCGTAATATTTGTTCTTTCGACATCACCGCCAATATATTCGCCCGCAGTGGGAATGTCGCCTGGGGCGCCGAATTGGTGCGAGGTTGGAAATCCGGTACTGCTTGGGATGATGTACCACGTTTGGTCGCTTGGACGGTACACCACGTAATCGACTTTCCCGTCGCGATCGAAATCGCCGAACTGCGGAATGTCACCTTGAGTACCCCACTGTTTTGTGAACGATGTGCCGGTGGAAGTGGGGAGCACATACCAGGTACCGTTGGATGGGCGCCACACCGCGTAATCGGTTTTCCCGTCAAAGTCGAAATCAGCGGGAATGGGCACATCGCCGGGTGCGCCGAATTGAACTTCGAGAGGCGCTGCAGGAGTCTTGCTTGGAGCGACGAACCACATTCCGTCTTTGGGTCGCCAGACAGCCCAATCGAGCTTTCCGTCACCATCGAAATCGCCAAACACGCGAAGGTAAAGTCCGGGCGTCAGAGTGCCAATATTCCATTTCGAAGAAAGATTGTGGATGGGAAGCGCCCACGCTTGCACAACCGGATTGGCTGGATTCGAGCTCAGCATCTGGTACATGTTGCCCTCTGAAGGACGATACACTGCGTAATCGGCTTTGCCGTCGCCATCGTAATCCGCGGGAGCGGGGATGTCGCCAGAAGTTCCCCACTGTTGAGAGTAGGTTGGGTTTCCATTGCTCGGGAGGATGTACCAAGTTCCGTTAGAGGGTCGCCAAACCGCGATATCGGTTTTGCCATCTCCGTCGTAGTCAGCCGGCACGGGGACGTCGGTTGAGATGCCAAATGGGGTGATTTCGGGAGTTGTCGAGGTCGCGGTTGGGAGGATATACCAGGTGCCGTTCGACGGGCGCCAAACAGCGAGATCTGTCTTGCCATCGCCATCGAAGTCCGCAGCAATGGGAATGTCGCCGGGGGCTCCCCATTGCTTTGTGATTACAGCTCCACCATTCGCAGGTTTGATATACCAGACTCCGGTAGATGGGCGCCAAACGGCATAATCGGTTCGCCCGTCACCGTCGTAGTCGCCCGGAACAGGGATGTCGCCCGGCGCTCCCCATTGCTGGGTGATGAGAATCGTGGGATGGGCATAGGTGTGAACGTACCAGGTGCCGTTTGAGGGCCGCCAATATGCATAATCAAGAACGCCGTCGCCATCGAAATCCCCCGCGATCTGAATGTCGCCGGTCACGCCCGCAAGAGTTTGAGCGTTTGCCGGACGGACACACGAAAAGGCCGCAAGAACGCCGAGAGCGGCCGACGTGGTGAATTTGGTGAAACGAAGCATTCGAGACCTCACGAGTCTTAGCATAGGCCAATTTTGGCGGTGTGATGCGATCGCGAGGGCTGGACGGTACTAGATACTCGCAGATCAAAACGGGAGTCGCCTGTGCGAGCCAAAGTTGGCATCAGGGCAACGATTCAAAACCGAGGCGCCATCCCAGTTTGTTGATGTCGAACCACGAAATATCAATACCAATCCAGCGGGTTTTCGTAGCGACGTTGTATCGGCCGGGTTTGCGCGCGTGAAGAATGAAGGCGCACGGGCCTTCTCCGAACTGATCGAGCCGCGAGACTAGCCAGGACTCAGGCGTTAACGGCGCGGCCAGCACGACAGGTGTGCTGCCGAACATTGCAAGGTGTGCGCCGAATTCGCGATCCACTCGCTTGAGCGGGGGCGGCAACCCATAAGCTCGGCGGAAGCGATCGGTAGACGCATTCAGATCGTGAACTGCAATGACCACTCTGCTGATCCCGCTGAAATCCTTCGTCGTCGGATTGCCACTGGGAAACGCTCGTTCGCGGCGCGGTGTTATGTCGCTAATGAGAAACGGGAAAAAGGTTCCGTTCGGCTCAGGTCCAATGCGGGCCGTCTTCCATTCAAGCCGCTCACCGTCGGGCCGCGCGCGACCACCGGATGTCACTTCTGAAACCTCTATACCGGCAGCCTTCAATCGAGCGAGTTCGGCCGGGGCGATATCCGCGGATCGAACCGCCCATGCACAGGGACCGGCATTGTTCTCCATCCGTTTGGCCCAGACGTGGGCTGCCACAGCGTTCGGATCGGCATTGGCCTGAATCGCTATTAATTCGAGATAGGACCCATCGGGGAAGCTGGTGAGCGCCATCTCTGTGGCGTGGTTCGTATGCGCACCTCCGTATTCGCATTTGAGACCAACGGCGGCAAGATTCGCCATCATGATTTTGAGATCTTTTCCGGCGATGGTGACGTGATCGATTTTGAGCTCTGCAGTTACTAGAGGAAGGGGCAAGAGAAGGAGGGAGAGTGCGCGGCGCACAACTGATTATACGGACGGCGCGTGAGGATAGTGCTAACCGAGGGTTTCTAACTCAGGCACTCGGGCAGAAATCTTCAGCTAAACTCCTACAACTGACAGCTTTATGTCATTCATGCCATAATACTAGTATGGCTGTTCGAACCACTGTCGATATTCCCGCGCCGCTTCACGACAAACTCCGTGCTAAAGCGGAGCAGGCGGGGACTTCTATCCGTGCTTTGATTGTGCGTGCGATTGAGCAGACCTATGGGGAGAAGGGCCGCGGTGCCTATGTTACCGGTCCGATGGTGAGGGGCAAAGGACGGCTTGGGCCGCGATTCCCTGTCGATGAAAATCCTCATGATATTGTTTTTTCCTGACCTCAATGTATGGCTGGCGTTGTCTGTCTCTGAGCACGAGCATAATAAAGAGGCGTGGAGCTGGGTGCGCCTGCTTCCGACCGAAGCAAACCTCATTTTTTCCCGCTACACGCAACTGGGTCTCTTACGTCTGCTTACGAACCGAGCAGTCATGGGAGAGCAAACTCTCACGCTAAAGCAGGGTTGGGATGTCTACGAAGAATGGCTGAGAGATCCGCGCGTCGAATTCTATCCGGAACCACGTGGTTTAGATGCGGCATTTCGGCAAGCGACAGCGCCATTCGATAGAGAGCGTGCCTCGAAATTGATTGGCGACTGCTACTTGCTCGCGTATTCCCAACAAGCCAATGCGGCCCTGGTTACGTTTGACCGAGCACTACTCAGGGCCGCACAGAGGCTCGGGTGCAGCGCTGTCGTACCCGGCTGGAGATCAACGTAGAATTGATGAGATATGAAACTCGCGCCTTTCCTGCTTGACGAGTGGCTTGAACAAAAGAACGCTCCGAATTCCAAAATCGAGTTCGATCTAGGCTCGAGTACCGGACCAAGTTGGATGCTCCGTGAGTTGCTCAATCTCTCGGGCGACCAGCAATATGAACAGCTCCTGGGAACCAAGCTGTTTTATACGTCTCCGGCTGGCTCGCGGGAGCTACGGGAAGCGATCGCAAAGCTCGAGAACGTCGATCCGGAGCATGTGCAGGTTATCGCGGGCGGAGCGGAAGCTCTGTTGATTTTCTTTTTCCTTGCAGCGGAATCCGGAGCAAACGTAGTGCTGCCCAATCCGGGATTTCCGACCAACACGGCGTTCGCGGAGTCATTCGGCATCGAAATTCGGCAGTATAGATTGCGAGCTGAGACCGGGTTTCGCCCCTCTTCTGAAGAAATTCGGCGTCTTGTAGATCGCAACACTCGGTTCGTTCTGGTGAACTCGCCGCACAATCCCACAGGTGCCGTGCTCAGCGATGAAGAGATGGAAGCTCTGCACGATTTCTGTGTCGACCGTGGCGTCCAGTTTATCTCGGACCAGGTGTATCACCCGATTTACCACGGCGTAGAAATGCGCTCTGCAGCCAGACTTCCGCACGCAACCGTGCTTGGGGATTTTTCGAAGGCGCTTTGCCTTAGCGGCCTGCGAACCGGTTGGATCATTGAACACGATCCGCACCGGCGCGAATTATATCGGAACGCCCGCAGCTACTTCAGTGTCTCGAATACGACGCTCGGTGAGCGCTTGGCAGCACTTGCGCTACATCATAGTGAAACGATTTACGCGCGGGCACGAGAGGTCGCGCGAAGGAATCTCTCGCTGTTAGACCAGCTCTTTAGTGATCGCGACGAGCTGATCCAGTGGGTGCGCCCGCGAGGCGGGATGACTGCATTTCCATGGCTTCGAGACGGCGGTGATGCTCGCGAATTTTGCAGGAAGCTGGCGAATCGGGGCGTCCTCATCGCCCCGGGAGATTGTTTTGGGATGCCTTCACACTTCCGCATTGGTTTTGGAACCAGTGGCGATCAGTTTCCCGAAGCGCTTGCGCGGTTCGCCGAGTTTCTGCATAGCGAAGCGCGCGATTTTGCCACTGTGTGACGCCGCAAAAGTGACGCTCGACCTAATTTTTCACCTGCTGTTTCGATTCGTACATATCGCTTCAGTAATCCTGTTCTTGGGTGGCCTGGTATACGCCCGGTGGGTTCTGACGCCTGCGCTTGAGTCCGTGCCGGAAGACGCTCGCATTAAGGCTGCAGCAGAGGCACAAAGACGATTTCGGAGTGTTTTATTTACGCTTCTATTCCTGATCGCTATTTCTGGTCTTTACAACTTTCTTGCCGGCCCGAAGCACGGCAGTACATATCACATCTGGTTTGGCATTAAGGTTCTGCTGGTGGCCCACATTACAGCGGCCTCAGTCCTTTGGGCGACGATGCCCTACGGCGAAGTGAACGCCGCAGGGAAAGCTAAATATCGTACGCTAAGCATCATCGTTTCGGGATTTCTTGTGGTGTTTATCTCTGTCTATCTCCGATCTCTGACGCTACGCGGCCCCTAGCTACCATCTAATTAGCCGGAACATCTCTATGACAGGTTATGAAGGGCTGCGCGCGGACGCTGCATGGATCGATCTCTCGGCGCGCGGCAAGATACGAGTGAGCGGGGACGATCGCGCACGGTTGATTCATGCGATGAGCACGAATCACGTCCAAAGCTTACAACCAGGCGAGGGTCTTTACACCTTTTTTCTGACATCGCAGGGCCGCATTTTGGGCGATGCGAACATTTATAACCTTGGCGATACGTTGTTCCTAGACACAGAGCCAGAGACTGCAGCGAAACTTCGCGATCACTTGGATAAGTACATCATCGCGGATGACGCTACGCTCGAGGACGAGACGGAGAAATGGGCGGCAATCGGAGTAGAGGGGCCGGAGAGTCTCGAGGCGGCAGTGAAGCTTGAAATTGTTCTTCCTGAGCGGAAGTATTCGGTGATCGAGTGGCGCGGCGGGTTTGTTTCGCGCGCTGCGAGTACCGGTCCCGAGGGCGTGAGAATTTTCGTTTCGCAGAACGAGAAGAGCGCTCTGGTTGAGCAATTGTTGGAATTGGGGATTCCGAGCGCAAACGCAGCGGAAGCTCGGATCGTGCGCCTTGAAAACGGTATTCCGCGGTATGGAGAAGACATCAGCGAGCGTTACCTCGTCCAAGAGACCGGGGTGATGCACGCCGTTCATCTGAACAAAGGATGCTATTTAGGACAGGAAATTGTGGAGCGCGTCCGCTCGCGAGCCCAAATTCATCGAGTCTTGATGCCGGTTCGAATTCAAGGCGACATTTCGCCGGTGCCGGGCACCAAATTCAGTGTTGATGGGAAAGATGTCGCTGAACTGACATCTGCCGCGTTCTCTCCGGCGTTCGGCGAAGTGGTTGGTCTGGCCTATGTAAGAACGGAAGCTACCCGAGAAAAGCCGCGAATGATCGTGAAAGATAGCGATCCGGCGGTCTCGGCGCAAATTGTTTAAGTTTTATGAAGCGCGTTCTGGCGCTTGATGTCGGCAAGAAAAGAATTGGACTGGCGGTCAGCGATGAGCTTGGAATTACCGCTCAGGGGCTCGACACGTTCGAGCGCACCCGCATTCGCGATGATCTCAACGAGCTGAAACAGATTGCTCGCCGGTGGAACGTCGAATGTTTACTCATCGGCAGACCGCTTCATATGAGCGGCGCCGACAGCCGGCAAAGCGAATACACGAGAGAGTTCGCCGAACGGTTGAGCCGGCACCTCGAATTGCCCGTTGTCTTTTTAGATGAGCGGTTGACTTCGGCCGAAGCGGAGCGAACGCTGCGAGAAGCGGGCGCTTCTCTCGACCAGCGCAAAAAAGCGGTAGACCGGTTAGCGGCTGTACTTCTGCTCGAAAGCTATTTAGCAAGGCAATCGGCAGCGGGCGCGAGTCAAGAAGGAGACATGATTGCCTGATGGAGGTGGCGCGTTGAGGCGAATTCTTCGTGGGCTCGCCATCATTCTGGCTGTTATTGCGATCGGCTTCGGAGCGATCGCGGGGTATTGGTATTTCGGCCCTTATCGGGGGTTTGCACCGGAAACTTTTGTCGAGATTGAGCGTGGAATGACGACGCGCCAGATCGCGCGGACGCTAGCTGAGCAAGGCGTTGTACGGGCATGGTGGGCGTTCGCGACCATTCGCGTAGTGCAGCCTCGGGCGACCCTGCAAGCCGGCGAGTATCGATTCGGGTCCGCTCAGACTCCCTGGCAGGTCTTCCAGAAGATCCGGCGCGGCGAAATCTTTTACGAAGATTTCACGGTACCGGAAGGAAGCAACATGTTTGAAATTGCGTCGTTGCTGGAACGGATCGACATGGTCGATCCCGATGATTTTTTGAAGGAAGCGGCAAATCCCGAGCTTGTGCGGGATATCGATTCTCAGGCGCCGACGCTTGAAGGATACCTCTTTCCTTCAACATACCGGCTTAATCACAACACGACCGCCAGGCAACTCTGCGCCAAGATGATAAGCGAATTTCGCAAACAATGGATCACGCTTGGGCCAGGTCTGAGTGCTGACACACACCGAATCGTGACTCTCGCTTCGTTAGTGGAGAAGGAAACAGCAATTCCGCCAGAGCGGACGCTGGTCGCAGCGGTTTTTGCCAACCGTCTGCGATTGAATATGCCGCTGCAGTGCGATCCCACTACGGTGTACGCGGCTGTTCGAGAAAACCGGTATCAGGGGGTCATCCATCGCTCTGATCTGGCGAGCGAAGATGCCTACAATACATACACTCACTTAGGCCTTCCGCCGGGGCCGATTGCAAATCCCGGGATCGCTTCTCTTAAGGCAGCACTGCACCCCGCTCAGACGGATTTTCTCTACTTCGTCGCCAAGCCTGACAATTCCGGATCGCATCAGTTCTCGGCCAAGCTCCTAGAGCATGAAAAGGCAGTGCTTGCCTATCGGAAGGGCGCGCGTTAGATCTAAGGTTCTGCAAATAATCGGCCGATTACTGGGTAAGAATGCATTTGCGCCCAGGTATCGGTCTCGTGGTTTTCTGCGCTAATCTGCTCTGGTCTTCTTATATAGCGAGCGGACAGGAAAACCAGCTATCCGCTGGCTCATTTTCACAAATCCGAGCCGTGAACGAATCGCTGTACACGGATCTTCAAAATTTCGTTTGCCGCGAAACCGTCGAAAGATTTAAAGGACCCCTAGGTGCCGTTACTGGGCAACAGATCGACACCATCACGGCGAAAGTTTCGTTTGAAAATGGGGTTGAGCACTACGAGCAGATTCGTCAAGACAATCGGGCGCGATCTCGAATGTCGAGCATCGAGGGAGCTTGGTCAGAAGGCGAGTACGGAACTCTGTTGCGGCAGACGCAGGCCCTGCTCGGCACGCAAACTTTGCGATTCGAAGCGGCTTCGGAATTCGAGGGAGTCCCGGCAGCAATTTATCGTTTCGATGTCTCGGAACAAGATAGTCCGTGGGACTTGGAAGTAGATGCCCAACATTACCGCGTCCCATTTCGCACGGATGTTTGGGTTTCAAAATCTTTGGCACAGATTTTGAAAATTGAGCGAACCTCCACCGCTATCCCGTTTGACACGCAAATATCCGAAATTCGATGGAGCGTAACGTTAGAACCGGTCGAGCTGAACGGGAAGCGTTGGCTACTGCCGAACACAGGCGACTACTCGGTCTCCTATGAGGCATTGAACCGCCGCGAGTGGAACCGCATGAGCTTTTCCGATTACCATCGATATGGCTCCGAGGTTGCGCTGACCTTCGATATTAAATAATTGGACGTCTCTATTGCGCGCCGCGCGTGAGTAGCATCACTTTAAGGGTGTGAAAAATGATGTAGAAGTCAAGCGCGGCAGCTACATTCTTGATGTAGTAGAGATCGTATTCGAGCTTGATCATGGCGTCTAATTCCGTGTCTCCGTATTTGTGATTGATTTGCGCCCAGCCTGTAATTCCCGGTTTCACGGCCAGGCGCTGGCGATAATACGGAATCTGATGGGCGAGCAAATCAACGAATTCGGGCCGCTCCGGCCGGGGACCTACGATCGCCATATCGCCCTTAACCACGTTCCAGAGTTGCGGCAGCTCGTCAAGTCTTAGCTTCCGCAACCACCGTCCGACCCAGGTAATGCGCGGGTCGCCGACCTTAGCCCAAACAGCGCCGCTGCGCGCCTCCGCATCGACGTACATCGAACGAAACTTATAAAGAGTGAAGACACGGCCGCCCATCCCAACGCGGCGTTGCCCGTAGAGAACCGGCCCAGGCGAGGAGAGCTTCACGGCCACTCCCGCGATCAGCATGAGCGGTGAAAGTACGATTAGCCCAATCAACCCCATCACAAATGAATAGAAATTTTGAATCGCCAGCGCGTGTGGGCGAGGTCCCAGCTCGGAAGAGAAGATAAGCTGAGACGGCTGGATGCTTCGGCTTGAGACCCGCCGCATGGCCATCTCGTACGTGTCTGCCGCGTCCTCAATAATCACGCCGCCAAAACGAATTTCAAGCAGTTCCTGAACCGGCAGGCGGTTTCTACGCTCAGCCATCCCCACAACAATTCGCGTGGGTTTGCGATCCTGGCAGACTCTGCGCAGATCGTCTATTGATCCCAGGCATGGTACACACGATGCGCAGTGCGGGTTTTGCGAGTTCGCAGAGTGTTCATGCAGGTAGCCAATCACCGTGTACCCGAATTGAGGTCGATCCGCTAAGTGCGATATCACCTCGCCAAGAATACTTGAGTTGCCGAGCAGGAGCACCCGTTCTGAACGGAGCGTAACAATAACGCAGTTCCAATATGCGACCCGCCAGAGCGGCACAACCAGAACGACGAGCAAACTCCCAGCGATCATGAGCCATCGCGATACGAGGAGATCGGGATTCAGGTAACCAGCCAGCGCCAACATCAGCAAGGCGCAACCAACCGCTAGGCACACCTGTTGCACGAGCAGAATCCGGGAGACTATCCGGAGCTCGGAGTAGAGATCCTGGAAGTAAAGAGCAAGGATAATGCACGCAGTGACCAGCAGAATTTTCCAGTAATTACCCTCTTCGAAAAGGTAAAAGACTGGATCCGTCCCCAACGTAAATAGCGAAGCCAGGGAATAGCAGCCGAGAACGAGGATGATCTCGGAAATGAGGAGGGCGACGACCGTAGCCGGAATGAAAACGCGGAAGAGCCGAATCACGCGAGCTGTTTAGGAGAAGAATTCGAAGGGATCAAGGCCTATGAGTCTGCTCCTTGCTTACTCGCCTTCTCTTCTCAAGTTAGTGATTTGGAGGAACATAAACTCTTCGCTGTAGCTCTTCCGGCATGGTATAAATAAATAGGATCTTCTTGGTCGCAGATTCGTTCTGTGGCGCTCTGAAATGCTGCGGCTCACAAAAAAGGCGGATTACAGTCTCATTGCTCTCAAGCATTTTGCGCTGCGGCAACGGGAGACAGGTGGCGCAGTGAGTGCCAAGGAAGTCGCTGATGGATGCGGGCTCCCGCTGCCCGTCACGTGTAAGTTGCTGCAAAAGTTGGGTAAGAGTGGATTTTTGCTATCCGAACACGGAACTAATGGAGGGTACAGGTTGGCGCGAGATCCCCGGCGGATTTCAGCTTTGGAAGTAATCCGGGCGATTGACGGGCCAATTGTTCTGGCAAATTGCTTCACGGACGAGATGCGATGCGATCACTCGACTCGCTGCACCGTAAAACGCCCATTGCGTCGAATCCATGAAGGCATTTTGCGACTGCTCGAAAGTGTCAGCATCGACGATATGTTGCGGGATTCTGAAGAGGAAGGAAAGGCGGCGCTGGTTAGCCCGCTGGTTGCGCTTCAAGGCGCGAATTCGCTCGACGCAAAAAGTTTATTAAGGGAACAAGAGTTATGAAATTGCCGATCTACATGGACAATCACGCGACGACGCCGATGGATCCTCGCGTGTTTGATGTCATGAAGCCGTATTTCACCGAGGTATTTGGAAACGCGGCATCGAGGAATCACAGCTTTGGATGGGAAGCGGAAGAGGCAACTGAAAAGGCGCGAAAACAGATCGCCGATCTAATCGGAGCGACGCCCAAGGAGATTGTGTTTACCAGCGGCGCGACGGAATCGAATAATCTCGCGCTGAAGGGCATTTCCGAGATGTACGCCGAGCGCGGCAATCATATCATTACGCAAGTCACCGAACACAAAGCGGTCTTAGATACGTGCAAACGCCTGGAGAAGGAAGGCGTCCGCGTAACGTATCTTCCTGTCAAGCAGGACGGGCTGATCGATCTCGATCAATTGCGCGAGGCCATAACGGATAAGACCATCCTGATCTCGATCATGTACGCGAACAACGAGATTGGCGTGGTTCAGCCGATGCAGGACATCGGAAAAATCGCTAAAGAGAAGGGCGTGCTGTTCCACAGTGATGCTGTGCAGGCGGTCGGGAAGATACCTGTCAACGTAATGGCAGACGGCATCGATTTGCTTTCGCTGACTGGGCACAAGCTCTATGGACCGAAAGGGTGCGGGGCTCTGTACGTGCGCCGGCGAAATCCTCGGGTCCAGATCACCGCTCAGATGGATGGCGGCGGACACGAGCGCGGGATGCGTTCAGGAACGCTGAACGTACCAGGGATTGTCGGACTCGGCGCGGCTTGCGAGATCGCCAAAAGGGAGATGGCGGAAGAATCGAAACGCCTCAGTTTCTTGCGCGACAAGCTGAAGAACAAATTGATGACGGAATTGGACGAAGTGTACATCAACGGCTCGATGGAACACCGGCTGCCGCATAACTTGAACATCAGCTTTGCTTATGTTGAAGGAGAGAGCCTGCTGATGGGAATTAACGATATTGCGGTATCGAGCGGATCGGCCTGTACATCGGCGACACTCGAGCCGAGTTATGTGTTAAAGGCCCTGGGTGCTGGGGACGATCTCGCTCATTCATCCATTCGGTTCGGTATTGGCCGCTTCAATACGGAACCCGAGGTGGATTACGTTAGTAATAAGGTAATCGACGTGGTAAGGAAGTTGCGTGAGCTGTCGCCACTTTACGAGATGGCAAAAGAGGGCGTCGACCTTTCAAAAGTAGTTTGGGCAGCGCACTAGGACGACAATTTTTAGGAAGGTATTGAGAGGTACAGAATGGCTTACTCTGATAAAGTTCTCGATCATTATAAGAATCCACGGAACGTAGGGTCGTTGGATAAGAGCAGTCCCGATGTGGGGACGGGCATGGTGGGAGCACCCGAATGTGGCGACGTGATGAAGCTGCAGGTCAAGGTGAACCCAGAAACCGGCGTGATTGAAGACGCAAAGTTCAAGACGTTCGGCTGTGGTAGCGCGATTGCCAGCTCTTCTCTAGCCACCGAGTGGTTGAAAGGCAGGACGGTGGATCAGGCGCTGCATATCAAGAATACCGACATTGTTAACGAGCTTTCGCTGCCTCCGGTGAAGATTCACTGTTCCGTGCTGGCGGAGGATGCGATTAAAGCAGCTATCGGCGACTACAAGAATAAGCGGAACGCAGCGAAGCCGGAAGCGGTTGCGGTCAGTTGAGCCGCGGACGCAATTCTTCTTCGATTGATGGCGGAATTGACTCAGCTCGGCGGGGTGGAGGCGCGGAACGAAACACCGGCACATGACACTGCGCAAAAGCAAGTGCAGGTCACGCCGAAGGCACTTCAAAAAATACGCGAGGCATTCGCGCGCGAGGGAGTGTCGGGCGGATTGCGGCTGGGTGTTCTTGGCGGCGGATGCTCCGGGCTGAGTTATCAGTTTAAATTTGCACCTGAGCCCCGGCCGCGAGATCACGTCTTTGAATTTGAGAACGTGAAGATTTTTGTCGATCCGAAAAGCATTCTGTTTCTAGATGGAATGACACTCGATTGGCAGGATTCGCTCATTCAATCGGGCTTTGTGTTTCACAATCCGCACGCCAAGAAAAGCTGCGGCTGCGGCACATCGTTTTCGGCGTAGACTCTCGCGGCCCTGGCTGCTCGATAAGGGCGAATCAAGGTTAGTCCAAGTACGTCAATGTCCATCCCTAGAGATTTCTACGAATTTTTTGGCATTGAGCGAAGACTCACGCTCGATACCGGTGCGCTGCAGAAACGGTTTTATGAGCTTAGCCGACAGTGGCACCCTGACCGGTTCAGCCGTAAGAGCGCCGAAGAGCAATTACAGGCTCTCGATGCGACGGCCATTTTGAATGATGGTTACCGAACCTTGAGAGATCCGGTAAAGCGCGCGGAGTATTTACTTACTGAGGAAGGATTTCCGATAGGCGAGCAGCGCTCGCGAGATGTGCCTCCTGAGCTTTTGGAAGAAGTCTTCGAGCTAAACATGATGCTTGAAGAGCTAAAGCAGGGCGATGCCTCGGCGCGTCCGCAACTTGAGAACGCCAGAGAGAACTTCGTTGGTTTGCGGATGGGGATTGATTCCGAACTGATGGCTTTATTCGCGAAGTACGATGCCGCGGAACCTCAGAGCGAGACAGCGAAACAAGCTCTCCACGAAATCCGAAGCGTCCTGAACCGTCGCCGATATATCGAAAATCTGATCCGTGATGTCGATAAAGCGCTAGATGCGGGGGCAGCCGACGCAGAGCCTGTCGAGGAGCGTTTGTAACTGATTATGGGAGCTTTTCAAATTGATTTCGGCAGTGAGCGGAATTCGAAGATTGTCGGCATTGATCTAGGCACGACGAACAGCCTGGTTGCGTACATGGATTTGACGCGCCCTCGGATCATAGAGGACGCGGAAGGCCGAAAAATCGTGCCGAGCGTGATTTCTTCGACGAGCGATGGGAAGCTGATCGCTGGCGAGCCTGCGCGCGATTTGCTCCTGACGAATCCCGGCCGATCCATTTACTCCGTTAAACGCCTGATGGGGCGCGGTGTGGCCGACGTTCACGACGAATTGAAACTCTTTCCTTTTCGTATTGCCGACGACAGCGAATCTGTCATTAAAGTTAAACTGGGCGAGCGGACATTCACGCCTCCCGAGATTTCCGCGGCCGTGTTGCGGCAACTGAAGGACAATGCTGAGGCCGCTTTGGGCGTGCCGGTTATCGAAGCGGTGATCACCGTTCCCGCGTACTTCAATGACGCTCAACGGCAGGCGACGAAAGATGCGGGCCGCTTAGCGGGGCTCGAAGTATTGCGGTTGGTGAATGAACCAACCGCGGCATCGTTGGCATACGGCCTCGATAAGCGCAACAACGGCATCATCGCAGTCTATGACTTTGGGGGTGGCACGTTCGACATTTCCATTCTGCGGCTGCACGAAGGCATTTTCGAGGTTCTTGCGACAAACGGCGATACTCACCTCGGCGGTGATGATATAGACAATCTGCTCCTACGTATCGCTCTTGAAGATTTGGAATCGGAATGGGCCGAGGATCTGTCCCGAGATTCGGAAGGGGTGCAAAGGCTTCGCCGCGCAGTGATCAAGGCAAAGGAAGAACTCTCTTTCGTTCCGGAAACTCGTATCGAATTCGAATACAAAGGACGGCGTTACACTCGCGCGATTGACCGCCAGCTTTTTGACCGGCTCATTGCGCCGATTGTGGAGAGAACACTTGAATCGTGCCGGGCGTGCCTGAATGACGCGAAGCTTACTCCGGAAGGGATCGATGAGGTGGTTCTAGTCGGGGGTTCGACCCGGATTCCGCTGGTCCGCACCGCTGTCGAGCGCCTGTTCAAAGCGAAGCCGCATACTGAGTTGAATCCGGAAGAAGTCGTCGCGTTAGGAGCTGCTGTGCAGGCTGGCATCTTAGCTGGACACGTCGAGGATAAGTTGCTGCTCGACGTAACGCCGCTCTCGCTCGGCATCGAAACTATGGGCGGTGTGGTTTCAAAGCTGATCCATCGAAACTCTACGATTCCCGCCAGCGCGACTGAAACCTTTACGACCGCTGTGGACGGGCAGTGTAACGTGTTGATCCATGTCCTGCAAGGGGAACGCGAGCTTGTAAAGGACTGCCGGAGCCTGGCGCGCTTCGACTTCAAAGACGTCGAGCCCATTCCCGCTGGAATGGCGCGAATTGAGGTGCGTTTCCTGATCGACGCGAATGGGATCTTGAACGTAACCGCGCGAGATGCTCGAACGGGAAAGGAACAAAGTGTTGAAGTGAAACCCTCTTACGGCTTGAGCGAAGAGCAAGTCGAAGCGATGATCCGGGAGTCCTTTGAGAAAGCGGAAGAGGACATGCGTGAAAGGCAGGTCCGTGAAGCTCGGGTGGAAGCCGACAATATCCTCAGCGCAACGGAAAAAGGTCAAAAGAGTGAGGCATGGATGGCTCTAACGTCTGAAGAGCGCGCGGTTATCGAATTCGCCATACGAGATTTAGAGGCTTCGTATCACGGGACTGATCACCACGTCTTGAATGAAAAAATCGAACAGCTCAACAAGGCGACCATGAAACTCGCAGAGAATATGATGAATTCGGCGGTACAGGGTGCATTGAAGGGCACGAAAATCGATTGAGCAAATCGTAACCGAAGACCGCGCCTGAATGTCTTGAGTAATTATGCCTGGGCTCACTTGGAATCACACCGAAGATATCGCGCTAAGCCTTTACGAGGCTCACCCCGAGGTGAATCCGATCAATATCCGATTCACTGATCTCCACAGATGGATCACGGAACTGCCGAACTTCAGTGACGATCCCGCGGCTTCGACGGAGGGAAAGCTTGAGTCGATCCAGATGGCTTGGCTAGAGGAGTATCAGGATAATCAGTGACTTAGCCGCAAATCGCAATCGCGTGTTATACTGCGTGGAGTAGTTCCACCCCAGCGCACGCGCAAGCTGGCGCGTGTGTTTCAAGGACACGTTATGCCCAAGTTAAAGACACATAAAGGTGCGTCCAAGCGCTTCAAGAAGACGGGCACAGGAAAAATTGTAAGGCGCCACGCCTTTGCACGTCACATTTTGACATCGAAGCCACGTTCCCGGAAACGGAAGCTTGGGCAAGGAGTAATCGCGGATTCAACGGATCAGGCGAAGCTTGAAAGCATGCTTCCGTACTGATTTTCTTTCGAGGGAAGGTATCGAGCAATACGGGGTAGGATGAGGCGCCGCACGTGCCTGCAAGCCTCCCGAATGGCGGCATCGCCGGTCCAAATTGAAAAGGAGAAAACGTGCCAAGGGTTAAGAGAGGTACACATCGCCGGGATTACCGGCACAAAACGCTTCGCCGGGCTAAGGGCTTTTTTCTCACCAAATCCAAGCTAAATAGAGCAGCCCAAGAAGCCGTCGAGAAAGCGCTTCGGTACGGCTACGTCGGGCGTCGTCTCAAGAAGCGCAATTTTCGATCTTTGTGGATCGTACGGATAAATGCAGCCTGTCGCGGAGCGGATATCTCGTACAGTAAGTTCATGAGCGGTTTGAAGCGCGCGGGTGTTGACCTGAACAGGAAGGTTCTTGCAGATATTGCCGTCAACGATTCCGCTGGTTTTCTGGCGCTCATTGAAAGGGCGAAAGCCGCGCTTCAGGCTCAAGTTCAATAATTTTCTCAGATTGGAAAGAGATGGAAACAGCAGTAGTCCAAGCGGAAAGTGCGGAGAGTATTGATACACTCGCGAACCTTGAGCAAAGGATCACGCGAGCTGTCGAGCTGATTACGACTCTTCGCGCCGAAAATGACCAACTTCGAGAGCGATTGAAAGGGGCTCAGAGCGAACTTGAGGAATTGCGCACTGAGCGCAAACATGTGAAGGCGCGCATCGAGAAATTGCTAGGACAGATGGATTTGGTGAGCGCAAGCTGAGTCAGCTAAAGCATGGATTCAGCGCGCTCGTCCAAGCAAGTTGTCCGCGTTACCATCTTCAATCAGGTCTACAGTGTCTCGACATCGGGCGACCCCCGCGATACGGAAGAACTGGCGCATGAAATTGACGAGCTCATGTCAACCATCGCGCGCCGTGCTGGAAACCTCGATTCCACCCGCACGGCAGTACTCGCATGTCTTCACCTAGCGGACCGCCTTCGCACAGCCGAACGCGAGCTGGCCGTATTGAAAGAGTCCGTCAATGACAAAAGCCGCGATTTCGCGAATCTCTTAGATCAGGCTTTGACGAAGACCGAACTGCACTAATCAGAACATTCGCGCTTGCTTTTGCAATGTGCCGAAGCTTCCTATGTTGGCGACCGCGAATGAAATGAGATATTGGTTCTCGTTCCTGATTCCCAGGTTGAATCTCCGGAGTTGAAAACTGAACCCGCAGCAATCGCTGTTATAAGACACCTGAAAAATATCGAATAATCGCCTGTGAAGAAGCATGTCATAATCGACAAGCGCTCCCGCATTCCATCCCCTGCGGTTCGTATTTCCATAGTTGCCTCCGAAAGTGAGTTGGTTCGCTCGCGGGATCAAAAGCGGATTCGTGTTAATGGAAGTATCTCCGACATTTACACCATACAGGCCATGGTGGACACCGACACTGATGCTGTCATCTACGAATTTGTGCCGGAGCGGGTCATAATCGGTTCGCCAATCGACCGTGACTAGCGGGAACAAGTTAACTCGGAGCAAGGAAACGAGCGGCGAATACGAACGGGGTCCGTCCAGAAATATGAAGGGCGTGATCTCCTCTGCGGCGAGAACAACGTTGCGCTGATTCAACACGACAGCGCCGCCGAAGGTCGGGTCAAAGTACCGCGCCTGAAGTATCTGCCACGTTAATATTTCGCTGATATTACCGTCTTTATCCTTTCTATATAAACGATTCGTCAGAGAAAGCGTTAATTGATTCGTGTTCGACACAATGTCTGTCGCATCGAAGTGGATAATTTTCTGAAATTCATTGACGCCCGTCACGTATTCGTAGGCCGCTTGTCCTTCAATGACATGCTTGAGCTTTTTGCCTAAGTGCAGCCATTTCGGCGGCGTGTAAACTTTTTCGAGCGTCGGAAACCTCAGATCAAGAGTAAAATTTGCATCTTTTCGATAAAGGTTCGTGTTAGTAAGTTTGACGTTTGTTGTTGGCGCTGGAGGACAAGTGGGATATCCGCCACAAGAGGTAACAGGTGTGTAGGTGGTTGTATTTACTGAATAGGCTTTGCCGTAATCCGTAACATCAAACGTAATGCTGGGAGTAAGCGAAAATCCTTTGAAGTTAAACGCGGTCATGACTCGAGGCTGAACGTCAATTCTCTCCAGGTCAAGACCTGTTTGAAATATTGGCTCTTCCCGGCTTACGAGGCCCGCGCTCGAGCCAAAGGAAAACCAGACCGGCACCGGCGCGTCCGCGATTTGCTCATCCCGGCTCGAAAATTCAACGTACGGGAGCTTCTGAAGAATTACCTCATTGGGGCGCTGCCCTTCAAATGTAATCGTTTCGAAAAGTTGATTGCGCTGCAAGACGAAATTCAAAACATATTTGTCATCTTGGAAACGTCTTTGCAGATAACCGACCGAATCGACCTGAGAAAGAGTAGCGGAACTGAAAGTATTGGCAAACGCCAAACGAAATAAAAACGAGCTCAAATACTTGTAGTCGAGCCGCCCTGTAAAGCCCCAGATTTCTGTCCGAGCCGTAAGCTCAGCTTCCAAACCGCCCTCTTTGAGACGCGGGGCCGGGCCGGGTGCGCCCTGTTCATCTTGAACTCCGTAGAGGCTAAGGTCCACATCGGTGACCTCATTCGGCTTCGCGCGGAAACCAAAGTTGTGCGCCGGGCCACGGAGCGTGAAGTACTGGAGGATGTAGCTCATGTCGTAACTTCTGTTAATGGCCCAGTAATAGCCGACGCCGTACATCCACCCGCGTGTAGTGGTGTGGCCAAAGTTCGGTGTCAAAAATCCGCTTTGACGTGGGTTCTTTCCGAGCGGCCGATAAAAATAAGGTAAATACAGAATCGGAATCCGCTTTAGGCGGAAAACGGTATGTCGTGCGATCGCACGGTCTCCAGGAATGACATCGAAGACCGGCGCATCAAATCTCCACCACGGTTTTGGCATCTTGCAGTCAGTGAGAAAGCCATGGTGGATGATATAGCGATCTTTGATGCGTTCTGCCCATTGAGCGCGAAAAAAGAACGGATTAGTTGTCGTAAGGACTCCGGGACTCGACATGATTTTTGGAGGCGACGTGCCAGAGACGACGTAAAATCGGCCTTCTTGAGTTTTTAAATTGTATTCGCCGTGGTCGGCGTCAAGTTTATCCCCAGTTGCGAAATGCTCCAAGTGAACGTGCCCGTTCGCATAAGCCCAATCAGTGTCGGAATTGTACCGGATCTGATCCGCCGTGATCTCCATATCGGAGGTGTCGATTTTCGCTTCCAAGTGCAGGTATCTCCAGGGTCCGTTTGAATCCTGAGTTACAGCTTGAAAGCGGATCTCGTTTTCGGTCGGAAGGTCCGCCCTTTTCGGATGTGCAACGGACTGCCCAAAGGCGCTGGGCAGCGATGCAAAAAGCATCACTCCAGTGAGACAAGACATTGCTAACGAGAAATGTTCTGGACAAAACTTACTGTTTTTGCTAGATAAGGTAGCTGGGGAACAATCCGGCGGGGTAAGGTGCTTCAATCGAAAACCGTAGCATGACAAGGCGTGCTGCCGCAACCTCCTTGTGATGCGGCCGTATTCTAATTCAGCGGGCTCTTTATGACTTGCCAACATTGCCAGACTTGGGTGTTAGACGAAGACGACCGGTGCCGGCGTTGCGGTCGTCGCGTAAGAAGCGCTCGTCCCCGCATTTCTCCTCAGACCTACCCGATTGCGGCGACTGCAACCGCTCCCGCGTATGAGTATCTGCCCGAACCTGGCGCTGAGACGCTAGCCCTGCCGCAACCTTCAAAAACCGTCCAGCAGGCGCTATTTTCACCGGTGCCAAATGAGTCGCGGGTCATTCCTTTCGATTCATTGAACACCTCGGCTGCCCGCGAGGCGATTCGAGCGCGAGAGGCTGAGCTGTCGCGACCGGCTGCCGTTAAGACCGTGAAAGTACAGGCGCGGCACGCGCGCCGTCATCACAAACGCTCCGATGATCAGCGGAACCTGGATTTCTATGAGCCAGAGGAAGCGCTGCCTCATGTCCAATCGAATATTATTTGCGATGCACCGGTTGCGCCAGCTAGCCTGCGAGTTCAGGCCGGCCTCATTGATGGCTTGATTATGATGATCGGCGCCGGCTTTGGGATTGGAATGTTCAGATACGTTCACGGCCAGGTTTCACTCGATCGCCACTCGATCCTGTTTGTCACTCTCGCGCTGATTACCATACCGCTCTTCTATAAACTGCTGTGGACCTTTGCCGGCCGAGATACGGTCGGAATGCGCGCCGCGGGACTGCAACTCGTCGATTTCGATGGCAATCTGCCCTCGAAACAACGCCGCTATCACCGGCTTGTCGGCGGTTTTATCAGTTTCCTGGCTGCGGGCATCGGGCTAATTTGGGTCTTTCTCGACCAGGATTGCTTAACGTGGCACGATCATATGTCGTACACATTTCCCACGATTACGTCTGAAAAAGGCAACTCCTAAACAGCTTTCGTTCCGTCTTCATTCTCCAGGACTGGTGGTCTTCAGATTCGATTATGCGAGCGCCGTATCTCCAGCCGGAATGATTACCGCCGACATCGGCCCCTTCGATTTAGGCATGCGTGGATCTGCGCCATAAGCATGAATCTGATCGCGCGCGAACTCAGCCTGGGGCCGCTCACACGTGATCACTATGGTGCGCCCCGTTGTGTCCACTTCTACGGCATGTTGGAAAGCGACATGCTCAGGAATGAGAAATAACTTTGTCAGCATCTCCACGACGTAATCGTAGGTATGCTCATCGTCATCGAGAAGCACGACGTGAAACAATCGTCCGTGCTCTTGTTCCTGATCGATCTTGGTTATCGGTTCGGCGGTCGGAACGGCTACGGCATTCTGCATGGTCGCAGCGATATCTCATTGGAACACTTGGCGAAACCCGATGCAACAGCGGGCGGTGAACTCCGCCAAGCGCGACAAAACTTGTTAGAATTGTAATCGATTCCTCATTTTGGGGGCGCAACGGTTTCGACGGGATTGAATCGTTGTGTGAAGGCGTGTCGGGTTCCGAGCTCCCGTTAAACGATCGGAAAACAACAACTGCCAATACGCAGTTTGCATACGCTGCCTAATTAATTAGGCAACCGTTCCGGCTGATGAGCCTGCGCGTCGGCTAGTGAGCGTCATTTTGCAGGATAGGCGTCCGGCTTCGGTCCGTAGCCGAGGCGCCGAGATCAATCGGACTAGGCGGCTTTCGCTCTTGCCGGTTTTATAGAGAGTCGCTGAAACAATAGAACCGGATACACACGTAGGCTTTGCACGGCGGGCTTTTTCGGACGCGGGTTCGACTCCCGCCGCCTCCACCAAATCAGGCTCCAACGCCCGACGGATCTTCCGGTCCAAATGACCAAAGTGAAACACGTGAGTGAAGCTGATTGCAGTGCTTTACTCCCAATCTTCGTGCTTGAGGTTGCTGATTCTTCCAACTCTCTAGAGTTGTGAGTGACCAGAATCGAATCGCTCGCCAAAGCAATGGCTGCGATCATTAGGTCGTAGGGTCCTATCGGCGTTCCTCGTCTTTCCAAGTCGGCACGAATTGCTCCATAAACAGCTGCTGAACGATCGTCGAATGCTAATGAGTTGAACAAGCTCAAGAATCGGTTCAACCGAGCGAAGCTACGCTCACCGAGAGTGCTCTTTGCCCCACCATACAGCAGCTCAGCTTTGACAACCGAGCACAAGACAGTTTCGTCCGGTGTTAACCGCTCCAATCGCGCCCTGACATTCTCAGATTGACCATTGAGGTAACGGATGCAAGTGTTGGTGTCGAGCAGATAGCTCAACGAAGTACCTCGCGGTCGTCGAATGCTCCTTGACTCCCGCGTTCAATAGGCTGCGCCAACGCCCCATACGTCTCTTGGAAGAAATCCTCAGGCCACTTGTTCGCGCGAGCTTCAAGGGGCTGTACAACGACCACTACTTCAACATCAGTTCCAGGCAACCCCGTGGGTATCCGTAAATTTAGGATTCCATCGGCTTCCAAACGTGCCTTTACAGGAATTATCACCATTGTTGGTCCTTGCGCTTTCTGTTCTCAGTTTATCGAGTTCGCCCAGTCGGGAGAATCAGCAGAGTTCGTCTTCGAGTTGGGATACATCCGAGTTTGATTTTACACGGGAAACATCAGAACAGTCGGCCGAGACATGCACGGACGGAGTTCAAGCGAAATAATCCATGTCGTTGTACCAGCAAGAGCGTAGGACAATCCGACTTACATCGTCGAGAAAGAACTTAACCCGACTTACTCAAACTAACGAAAATATCCAGATCCAAACGACCCTTGTGTTATTCGTATGCCGGTGATAAAGTTCTTTTATCGGGATTAGCCGAGAGTTAGTTTGTGAACACGCCTCTCCGGGTGACCACCGGACAAGAACGCTCGAAGGGGGTAAACCCAATATGCTTAACCGGTCTGTTTTCGCAACGACGACTCTGGTGAAAACCGTTTCCAAATTTGGCGCGGTGACGTGCGCCATCGGCTTGGTATTGCTTTTGGCGGGACTTGGGCGGGGCCAAGGCGCAACGACGACTCAATCGATCACGCCACCTGACACAGCCGCGTCAGGTACTGCGGTCCCGAGATTGATCAGGTTTAGCGGGTCAGTGATGGACTCGGCGGCACGGGCCGGTAGCCGCCAGATCTACTTGATGTTTTCGCTTTACGAACTGCAGGAAGGAGGTTCCCCGCTTTGGGCGGAGGCACAGACGGCACAATTGGACGCGCAGGGCCGGTACACGGTTCTTCTGGGAGCGACGCAGCCAGACGGCATTCCCTTGGACCTATTTATATCGGGTAAGGCACTGTGGCTGGGAGTGGAACCTCAATTCAACGTACATTGCCGGAATACGAGGCGCGACTACGGGCAACAACGATGCAGTGGCAGTGCTCATAGATAGTAATGGCCAACTAGGCACCATCTCCTCGTCGCGCCGCTACAAGGAGGAAATCCAGGATATGGGCGCGGCCAGCGACGGCCTCCTACATCTGCGTCCAGTCACCTTCCGCTATAAAACCCTATGCCGACGGCACGAAGCCGATCCAGTACGGGCTGATAGCAGAGGAAGTGGCGGAGATCTATCCGAACCTCGTAGTTCGAGGCAAGGACAACCAGGTGGAGACGGTGCAGTATTACAAGCTGGACGCGATGCTCTTGAACGAAGTACAAAAGCTGGCCAAGGTGCATGCCGAAGACTCCGACCAGATCGCCCGGCTCGAAGCGCAGGTGGCCGAACTAAGGCAACAAGACAAAATGCAGCAAGGCGAGCTAGCCCAATTGCGAGCTCAGATCCAGGGCATCCAGGCTGCGCTGGCCGGAAGCAACTCAGTTCCCCGGAATAACGAGGCTTCTATGAGGAATCGAAACCGCGTGACGAACGATTTATCCAGCAATTTCACCCACTCATTTTTCGGCAGTCCATCAGATAAACGGTAACAGCACACATCAGGCCGCCGAGAACAAAGCCAGCTCCGATAAAGCCGGGCACACGGGTGATTTCGTAATCCGCAGCCGGACTCGAATTGTACTGATGGGTACCTCTGCTCGAAGAATTCGGCATGAGCCGATACTTGTTCCCTTGCCGAACAGTTTCCAATCGCCGCCGCTCCAAACATCTACTGCAAACTCCTCAATTCGTTGTCCCAGTTCGATGTTTTCACGCACACGCACGAACGCGACCTTCGCGTCGCGCGGGAGTTCGATTATCAATTCGGGTGTTGTGACGGAATCATCAGTTGACCAATACGTGCGCCGGTTCACGTCAAGTAGATTTTCGGGCCTGTATGTTCGGCTTTGGCCGCGAACATTGGATGCCTTAATCCTCGCCTCAGCCGCGAGATTGTGAGAAAAAGTTGAACGAAGGAGCTGCCCAAATTCGCGCAAAGACTGCGAGTCGCTTTCGTAGATTAAGCCGCGGCGATCCGGAGGAACGTTCAGCAGTAAACTCCCACCCCGCCCCACGGACTCACAATACGGGGCAAATAGGTCGCGCGGTGGTTTCACCTTTGCGTTTTCGCTGGGATGCCAGAACCATCCTGGGCGGATTGAAACATCGCATTCCGCCGGCATCCAAAATCTCCCGTTCCGCGTACCTACCTCGGATTCCTTCTCACGCACATCGCCTGGAGATGCCGGGCCTCCATTCTGTGCGCGCGGAGTATAAGTGGCCCAGCAAGTTTCGCCGGCGACTCCTTTCTCGTTTCCTACCCATCTGATGTCGGGACCGACGTCGCTGAAGAGAACAGCATTGGGTTGTAACTTTCTCTCGATTGCCCATGTGTTCTCCCAGTCGTAGTAGTGCAATTTATCAATCACGCGATTCTCGCGTGCGCCGCCATAATACCCATCTCCACCGTTTGCGCCGTCGTGCCAGACCTCAAAGATGGAACCATATTCTGTCAATAGTTCCTGCAGTTGTTGCCGGTAGATATAGAGATATTGCGGCTGTCCATAGTAACGATTGTTTCGGTCCCAAGGCGAGACATACACGCCGAATTTGAGGCCGGCGTGGTCAGCAGCCTTCGCGATTTCTCTTACAATGTCCGCTTTGCCGTTCTCATATCGGCTGTGCCGGATGGAGTGATCCGTAGTTGCCGTCGGCCACAGGCAGAAGCCGTCGTGATGCTTACAGGTGAGAATGACTCCCTTACTTCCACTCGCCTTGAGTGTTTCTATGATCGCGTCCGCATCGAAATCGTTGGGATTAAAAATGGCGGGATCCTCATCCCCGTAACCCCACTCCTTATCGGTGAATGTGTTGATAGTGAAGTGCAGGAAGTTGTAGTATTCCATTTCGCTCCAGCGGAGCTGCCTTTCCGAAGGCGTGGGGCCATAGGGTTTGGGCGGAGCCACAGCTTCCGCCCTGACAGAAAGTGTCGCTCCGCCGAGCAGGAGTGAACGGCGGGTTAGTATCGGCAAGTCCGATCGTCTCGAACTATTCGCTTCATTTGCGATTGGCTGGCTTTCCTTGACGCACCAGTGAGGTTCTTTTTACTCCCAAGAGTGAAATGAGCAAGCCGAATAGTAACAAACAAGCACTTGCTGGCTCTGGAACTGGCGCTACCGGTGGCGGGGTCACCGGAGGTGGAACAACAGGTGGCGGAGAACTCGGGGCGCCCGGGGGTGGAGCTCCCGAGTGATGAGGCGCTGGCACGTAGGGCGGTGTTCCGAGTGGAATGATTCCTGGCGACTGCTGCAGTGGTGGCCAATTTTCTGCGACGGGAACTGGAGCAACCGGTGCCGGAATGAAGGCGGGCGCTTTAGGTCCCACGCCGGGCAACGCCGGGCCTCCATCTACGAGACTTAGTTGGGGCAGATCTTCCGGCTGGAACGGAGGCAGAGATAAAACTAAATCCGCAGGTTGCTGAGGCGTAGTGGGAGTTTTCGGTATCTCCGACAGCCGGTTTCCACAACGGGTGCGCGCGAAATTGTTTCCGTCCGTCAGCAGTATCTCTCCTTTTGGAATTCGAAGCTTTTTCTTGGTCCAGTAGATACCATTTCCAATGCGAAACGACACATACTGATATTCATCATCCGTCAGCTTCACGAGTTGTGCGCGATGCGTATTGAAATCGGCGTAATGTTCGCGCACTAGCGCATCTTTTTGAGTGACGGCCTGCAGCTCGGCAGGCCCATAGAGGCCTCCGGGAACAACCGAATGTGGATACTTCGGTCGAACCGATCGGACCGCGGGCGGAATAACGGCTCCGCGTGTACTGATATGTTCTTTGAGCGATGCTGGCTCGTCTGAATGGCGAACGAACCAATGCACTGCAACCACAGGCAAGATGGCCAAGCAAGCATAAATCCAAAACCGAAGCTTAGACATGTTTCTTCCTAACGGCGCTCGGTTTACTGCCCTGAGACTGCGTTACCCGGCGCTTAGGCTACTTATCGCCTGCTTGGCTTTGATCTGCGAGCGCAGCGTGGACCTGTTACGTTCATTACTCTGGCACCGCAAGGACGCTGCTAAGTTGTCTTTGAATGTTTGTAGGGGCGGATCGCTACTTACTTACACGTAACCGGAGGGACGGAATAAGGTGGCTGTGTTGGTTCAGCCTGAAATGGAACGAGGGCGCCCTCCGTTAAGGGAGTATTCCGCCCTTTCGGGCAGAGACTTCAAGGCATCGATACGACCACCAGGCTATCCCTGAGCGTGGTTGCGTCCCGGAGAGCCCGCTTCCGTTTCGCCCGGCCAGGTCATTTAGCTACCACCATGGCATACTCGGCCTTGGCTTGCTCAAAAATGGGAATCTCGGGGTCGGCTCCATTCCATAGGCCTGAGTTGCATTCTTTTCGCGGGTCCGTAGATGAGTCTTTTTTCAGGTAAGTGGGCTACTATGAGAGGGAGTTTTGCTCCGCATGTTGGGAAAAGCGCCTGGGGTTCACTGCGGTAGCCGAACATCACGGCCCGCTTAGGCAGCACAGGAGACCCCCATGGAAGACATTCGAGTCAGGCTCTCAGTCTTATGGCTGTTTGCGACGCTCAACTATATCTATGCAGACGTGTTCTTCTGCATTGACGTCTTGGGCTCAGGTAAAGGAGGTCCCAGTGTTCTCCATTTTTCCCCAGGAGCGTGGTTAGGAATCGCAGTACTCATGGAGATCCCGATGGCTATGATTCTGCTGTCGCGGATCCTGAGGCCCACAGCAAATCGCTGGGCGAACATCGTCGCAGGCATAATAGAAACTGTCGCTGTTCTCTTGACAAGTTTCATCCTTCCAATCCTTCATCTCACGAAAACAAGTTCGTATTATTTGTTCTTTGGAGCGATAGAAGTGGTTTGTACTTCGCTGATCGTTTGGTACGCATGGAGATGGCCGAGAGAAACCGCCCCCCAAATTGAGCCTTCCGGCCAGCCTTTGCCCCTTCAGCAATTGAGCTCCCCAATAGCAGTAACTGCTGACAAATCGCATGACACTCACAACGGCAGGTTCTAAGTAATTTCCGGCGCGTAGTGCTTCCGTTGCTTCTTCATCTGCTCGCTCCGTTATCTTAACGGATGAACGCTTTCTCCATTTGCAGCTGAGGCAGGACATGGCAAACAGGAGCGCTGCTCTATGGCGCTTCCCAATCGAGGGCGTAGATTTCATCGAAGCTCGAATCGCGTGTCAGGAGAGGTGAATCGTCTGGCGCCAACCCGGTCCATGGTCCAAACGCGCCCACTTTGCGCTGTACGTCCTTTAACGCGACAATTCGTTCCATCTTTCGATCGCGGATGCGCACCCGGAAGAAAGCCGCATCATTTCCTACTGTGTCGAAATAAATGTAGGCGCTATCATGCGACCAGCTTGGATAGCCGAAATCCTGCGCTTTGGTGAGTTCTGTCCAGTGCTGTGTCGCCAAATCGAATAATAAGAGCCTTGTCGTATCACTGGAGAGAGCCGCGATATGCTTTCCGTCCGGCGACCATCGTGGAGACCACAGGCCCTCAGAGCCTGGCAACTTAGAAATTTGGTGAGTTGCCAGGTTCAATAATTCCACCTTAATTTTGCTAGAAGCTTGTTTCGTTTCAGGCGTGAAATTTGAGAACGCGATTTGGCTTCCGTCTGCCGACCACGTGGGATCGCCGACGTTCTCGGCTGATATCAGTTCGTGTACTGCGCCCCCATCCGCACTGACAGAAAAAATCTTCTCCGGTTTTCCTGGATCGTGTCCCAAAAATGCAATTGTTCTTCCATCAGGCGACCATCTCGGTAGACTGACTCGCAGGGAGCTGGTGCTGAGCTGCAACCGCTCCTCGCCGCTTGTTAAACTGCGCCAGAGCGTCCCGTCGGGATACGAAACATAAGCAACCCACTTCCCATCTCGCGAGAAATCCAACCCCTCTGCTGAGGTGCCAGGGAGGAAGGTCGCAAATGTTCCCGACTTGCTGTCATAACGAAGAAGCTCAATCCGAGGCTGGCGACCTCCGACGAATATACGCATCCCGTGGGGACTTGGTACCGGCCCATATGTGTCCATAGGCCCAGTTGTTAACTGCACAGGTTGTTCTTCCCTCTGAAAAACACTGACTTTGTCCCGAATCGCCCAGATAGTACTTACTCCGTTATTCCTCGCTTCAAAGACGAAATACTTTCCGTCTCGCGTCCAGCTTCCGCAACATTGTGCATCTTCCCAACCCGGGAATACGCGGTGAAGATGGGTTCCATTCGTTGATACTTCCCAGAGACTGGCCCCAGCAAATTCTGTGCCCGAGTATTTCGAAACCAGGTAAGAGGCATGTGCCACAGTAAAGCGAATTCTTTTCCCCTCGGCCGACCAACGCGGAAAAAAGGGCGCTCCCGTTACGGTGACAAGCGTATGAGGTTCCGTTCCATCACTGCGAGCGATACCGATTTCACTTCCTTTCGTGTAAACAAGATGCTGGCCATCAGGAGACAACGCAGCATCGCTTACCAGCAGGTTGCCCAGCCGGCGACGCGTCCCTCCGAGAACAGGTATCATCCAAAGATTCAGCTCGTCAAGCTCAAGAGGACTCTGTCCCGGCCGCGCACCCTCATCGGTCCCAACTAGAAGCTCTGAGCCGTCCTGCGAAATATCAAGGACGGTTGGATGCTGTACGGGAAGTGGAAGCGGAAAGGAACCGCCGCCTCGCGTGGAAGCCTCATAGGGCAGCGGTGCGATGTAAGTTCCCGTATTGAAATATAGCCGCGAGCCGTCGGTAAGAAAGGGAATGACTTTCGCCAAGCGGTCGTTCGTGATTTGTGTACTTCTTAGAATCCTCGGAGCAGGAGTCGAACGCGTAGCGAGGAAAGCAGCTATTACGGCAATAACAATTGCGACGCCGCTTGCAATCAGCCAGCCCGCTCTGCGCGAGTCTCTGAACGTCGTGACGCCGACTGGCGCGCGCGAGAGCGTTGTCGTGGTCATTAGCTCGCCCAAGCCGAACTCCTGCGCTACGCGCTTTAGATCCGCTCTCAGTTCGGCTGCGCGCTGGTAACGTCGGTCTGGATCTTTTTCCAGAGTCTTCGTGATAATTTGGGCCAGCCCCTCGGGAATCTCCGGATTCAGTTGAGTAGGAGAAGTGGGCGAATCGCGCAGTAGTGAAGCCATCATAACGGCTGCGCTGGCCCCCTGAAACGGCAGCTCGCCCGTGGTCATCTGGTACAGGACCACTCCTAAACTGAAGAGATCACTGCGGGCATCCAATTCATCGCCGCGCGCCTGCTCAGGAGACATATAAGCAGGGGTCCCAATCATCGTCCCGGGATCCGTTTGCAGAACTGTTACCGTGTTGTCCGATGTTGCCGCCGTCGCCGGCCGTCGTTCAAACCGCAGCTTCGCCAAGCCGAAATCGAGAATTTTTGCCTGATCCGTTTTGGTAATGAACAGGTTCGCCGGTTTCAAATCACGATGCACGATACCGCGGCTGTGGGCCGCTTCCAAGCCATACGTGATCTGAACGGCCCAATCCAGCACTTTCTCTAAGGGAATCGGGCGTCCGTCAATCTTTTGCTTCAGCGTCTCGCCTTCAAGCAATTCCATTGCGAGAAAAGGCATGCCGTTGAACTCGCCGATTTCGTAAATCGTGCAGATATGCGAATGATTGATTGCAGCCGCCGTGCGCGCCTCACGCTGGAATCGCTCCACGGCAGCCGGATCGCGTGTCAATTCTTCTGGAAGGAACTTCAGGGCCACCTCGCGGCCTAACTTCAGGTCCTCCGCGCGATATACAACGCCCATTCCGCCGCCACCGAGCCTTTCGAGGATGCGATAGTGCGAAACAGTCTGATTCAACACTGAAGTGTGGGTCACTTCAGATTAACGCAGAATGGAACCCGAGTAGGCGTCCGAACCCCCTCACGGTGCTTTCCAATCCAGCGCATAGATTTCATCGAAGCTAGCCTCTCGTGCGATGAGCGGAGATCCATCCGGCGCTAGACCGGTCCACGGCCCAAAGCGGCCAAGCTTACGCTGTACGCCCTTAAGACTCGCAATCCGCTTCACCGCCTTGTCCCGAATACGCACCTTGAAGTACCCCGGATCGAGACCCAAAGTGTCGAAGCCTATGTATTCGCTATTTCTAGACCACAGTTCATAGCCGAAATTCGCTTTCGCCAGTTCCGTCCATCTCTCAGACTGAAAATCAAAGAGGAGCAGTGTTTTCGTGTCGGTTGATAGCGCGGAAATATAACGTCCATTTGGAGACCAGCGTTGTGCCCACAACCTTTTGAACCCGGCAATACCGATATGCGATTCGACTTGAGATCGAGTATCTCGATAGCCATATCACGCGATGCTTGCCGCTCATCGATCGGGTAACCGCCGAAGGCGATCGAGTTCCCGTCGCTCGACCATGTGGGGTCACTATTATCTTCTCCGTACGTAAGCTGCTGTAGGCTGCTCCCATCGGCATTTACGACGTAGATTTTTTCAGTGCCGCCGTGCTTGAATGCCATGAACGTGATTCGCCTGCCGTCCGGTGACCATTCCGGCATACTAGCGTGCAAGGGGGGGAATGTGAGCTGCAGCCGTTGATCACCGTTCACAGTGCTTCGCCAGATTGTGTCTTCCGGGTGGGCGACATAAGCCACCCATTTCCCATCTCGCGAGAAATTCAGTCCTTCTGCGGAGATGTTTGAAAGAAACGGAACGAAATTTCCGTTCTTTGAGTCGTAACGAACCAACTCGATCCGAGGCTGACGGCCTCCTACGAAAATGCGCTTCCCATCGAGACTTGAAATTGGCCCGTAAGTATTCATCGGGCCAGTGGTCAATCGAATTGGAGTACGGCTCGTGGTTTCGAGCACGCCATGCGCCTCCCTAATTGCCCAAACTGTTGTGAGATCCTTCGTGGACGACTCAAACACGAAATACCGCCCATCGCGCGTCCAGTTCCCGCAACACTGCTCATCGCGCCACGCCGGAAGTAAAGCCTGAAGATTTCTGCCATCAGGTGAGACCTCCCACAAGCTGCGCTCTGGAACGTCATTACGCCTGAGAGAGAACCGAATCTTTTTGCCGTCCGGGGACCAGCGGGGAAACGATGCGACTCCGGGCACGGTCGCGAGTTTACGCATGTTCGTTCCATCTATGCGGCAAACGTCGAGCTCTCTTTCTTCTTCCCGGGTGAACACCAACTGCTCACCGTCTGGAGACAATGCCGCGCTCCCAACTAGAAAATCACCCACTCGCCTGGGAGAACCTCCCAAAACCGGGGCGATCCAAAGTGTTGCCGAGTTGAACTCGTACGGGTTACAGCCGAAGCTTTCAACTAGAAGCTGCGAACCATCCGGTGAAATGTCTTGCACTGCCGGGTTTGGCAATTCCACAGCTAGCGGCAGAGATTCTCCGCCTTTGGTCGAGACCTGATATGGCCGTGGCGAAGTTTTGATCTGGCCTATGGTCGATTTTGCCTAACGAACCAGGGCCATGATACGAGTCTAAAACCCTGAGCAGGGCAGGAGCTCACTTAAGTTTCGCGCCGGCTTCTTATCGGATTTTCAGAATCTCTTCCATCAATTTGAGCCGGGTATCAAGCACACCTTCAACGCGCTCGAGACGCCATCATCTCTTCGCGCAGGGAAGTGATCTCATTCCGCAGGGACGCGTTCTGCTGATCCACGTGCCGCCCGACCAGTGGCAGAAGAGTACGACTAATAAGGTCCGGTGCACCAGCGCTGCTTCCGGCTGCTAGAAGATGCCGGGAAGCAGCCGCCAGGTTCGCGCTCGGTAGCTCTCGTATTCGGCGCCGAACTGTTCGGCCAGCAGGCGTTCCTCGGATCGGATGCGCGCCAACAAAGGTATGAGCAAAAGAGCCGCGATGACAACGCCGAGGCCCGCTCGAAACGTGAGAGCCCATCCGAATGAGGCGATGAGCAAACCGAAATAGCTGGGATTGCGAATGCGGCCGTAGATCCCGGTGGTGACCAGCGTGTGGTCCTTTTGGATTGCAACGAGGCCGCTGAAGCGGGGTCCAAGCACGAAGACCGGCCATAAGCGCAAGCTGTCGCCTAAGACAAAGAGAACGAAGCCTGCCCAGCGAACAGCGTCACCGTCGATGGTCCAAAAATCGTGGCGATCCGTTAATGCGGAAAAATACGCAAGCAGGATTGCAAGCATGCTGAATGCGCCGATTACCCACCGGTTGCCGCGGTCCTCGCGCACTCCCGGGCTCAGATTGGCGCGGCTGAAGAGGGCGGCCGTGCCCATAACGAACGTCACGGCTGTAGTGGCGGCGAGAGCCGGGTGCGAGAAGAACGCAGCGAATCCGCCCCAGCCGAGAATAGCGAGGCCAAGCTGGACCAGGACGGCAAGGAGGCTGGTAATTACAGTCTTCATGGAGCGAGGATGAGCACGAGACAGTGCGCCTTATTCGACGCCAGACTTGAGCCGCGCGGCGAGCACCCCTGTCGCTGCGCTGAGATCGATATCCGCGATAAGCAGTCCTTCTTTGCCATATGGCTGGTAGCTGAGCAAGGTGCCATCAGGCCGCACGACGGCCGATGTAGTGGGTGATCCAGCGCTTGCGCAGTTTACGGTTGCGACATAGCAGGTGTTCTCGGCGGCACGACACAAGACTGCTTTTTCATGGAATGAATTTGCGGGATCGGCGAAAGTCGAGGGGCGATAACCGCCGGGTTCGGCTTCGTGGAAGTGCGGATGGAATACGATCTGCGCTCCGTGCCGGACGGCCCACCGGAAGGTTTCCGGATAGCGCCAACCTTCATGACAAATAGCCACTCCAAATGTCAGCGGACCCGTTTGGAAGATTCGTCTCCCCGAACCGTGTGAATAGATAGCCTCTTCGGAGGGATCCAGTTGAACTTTGTCTTGGAAGCCGGCGACCGATCCCTCTGGATTGATGACCAGCGCGGTGGCTAATAGGGCGTGATTGACGACGCGCTCGGTGCCAAGAACAACTGCGAGATTTGCCTTCGCCGCCGCCGGAGCGATAGTAGACCAAGCGTGTTCGAGGAAGGTTGGGTCCGGAGGCGGCACGGTCTTGCCCAATCCTCGGTAACCAGGAACAAAGCATTCAGGAAAGCAAATTAGACCGGCTCGTTTAACGGATGCTTCCGCGATAGCCTGCTCGGCCAAGCTGACCGAATCCTCTGGGTTAGCCGGAAACCGGAGGTTCGCGAGCGCGATTCGAAACGTGTTCAATTTAATATGTGACTGGCACAGCAAAACCGGTTCGCGCTTCAGAGCGCGTGACCGCGGCTGCGGATTTCGGGAACCTCAACGATCCAAACTCCGGAAGCGGGATCCTCGGTGACGGAGACGACGGTATTGACCATCTCATCGAGTGTTACCAGGCCGAGGCGCCGTGCGCCGTCCCGCATTGCGGGAAAGCTTTCGGCAAGCCGGTAGAACGGCTTCAATACGACGGGCCAGCGATGCCCCGGCCCGAGAACGTACCAGGGCCGCAGAATGGTCGCATTCATCCCGGTTTCGCGAAGAGCGTCTTCGCATGAGGAGCGCACGTCGATGTAGGCTTTCATGACTGGGGCTGGATGAGCAACGCTCATATAGATGAAGTGCTGGATACCTGCATTGTGGGCGACTCGAATAGCCTCTCGGGCGGACTTCAGATCGATTTCAACGAACTGGCGCGCCTTGGCTGGACCGGGATGAGAAACGCCAACCAAGTGAATGAAAGTATCGCATTCGGAGAGATGGTCTTTGTAGGATTCGCCATTGAGCGCATCACCGATGACAAGGCTGCAATCGGGCGGGAGCTTGCGGGGCGAGCTTTCGCGACTAAGAGCGATTACAGAATGCCCATGTTTGCGGAGCAACGGGATCACGCGAGTTCCGATATAGCCGGTGCCTCCGGTAATGAATACTCTACGGGCGAGAAATGGCCTGTTCACAATAGTTGCTCCGCAAGTCAATACGTGCCGTCCCCGTCGATTTTGGAGTATTATGTCATGCGACGTGGACATCACGGAACTCCTCCAGCGCGTTCATGCCGGCGATCAACGAGCTCTCGATACGGTGATTCCGCTGGTTTACGACGAGCTCAAGAAATTGTCTGCGGCGCACCTGAGGAGGGAAGGCAAAGCCCGGCCGCTTGACACGACGGCCCTCGTCCATGAAGCCTTTCTGCGCTTGGCTCAAGGTCAAGCACCCAGCTACCAAAACCGGTCTCACTTTTATGGAATCGCCTCGCGATTAATGCGGCAGATTTTGGTGGATCTAGCGCGTGCCAGATCCAGAGAAAAGCGAAGCGCTCTGAAGGAGGTGCCGTTGGCCGACATTCCCGATCTCGGCCGGCAGCCCAATGAGTCGGTGCTGGTAATCGAGGAAGCTTTGAACCGGCTCGCGCGGACAGATCCGCTCAAAGTCCAACTGATCGAGATGCGCTACTTCGGGGGCATGACGGCTGAGGAATCCGCCACGGCATTGGCGATCTCCCCGCACGTGGTTCGCCGCGAACTGCGCGTCGCGCAGGCCTGGCTGCACAAGGAGGTGGCCGGTGAAGATCGAAGTCGAACAGCTATTTCATGAACTGGCAGATCTATCGCCTGAGGCCCGGTCGAATTATTTTGCCGAGCATGAGATCGACGCGGAGACACGCCGCGAAGTAGAGGCGCTGTTGGACTTTGACTCGGGCGCGAGCTCGTTTTTACTACGCGACATTAGTATCGCCGCGAACAGCGCGCTACCGCAGCTCCAAGGGAAAGAATGGCGTTGCGGCCCCTACCGGCTGCTGGACCTGATCGGACGCGGAGGGATGGGCGCAGTGTATCTGGCAGAGCGCGCGGACGGCGAAGTGACGCAACGGCTGGCCGTGAAGCTGTTGCCGCCAGGTGCGGGCGATCCTCAGCGTAAGCGTTTTCTTCAGGAACGACAGATTCTCGCGTCCCTTGCGCACCCCAATATCGCGCGCATGCTGGATGCCGGGCATCTCGAGAGCGGTCAACCTTTTTTGGCTATGGAGTATATCGAAGGCAAGCCGATCGATATATTTTGCGACGGCTTGAGCGTGCGCCAGAAAATCACGCTGTTTCTCAAAGTCTGCGCAGCGGTCGGCTATCTCCACCGAAATCTAATCGTGCACCGCGATCTCAAGCCGAGCAACATCCTCGTAACCGACGAGGGCGAGCCAAAGCTGCTCGACTTCGGCATCGCGAAATTTTTGGACGTAACTACAGATTCGACGGCCACCAGCATGCGTATGTTAACTCCCGATTACGCAAGTCCAGAGCAGGTGACGGGCGGGAGAGTGACGACAGCAACGGACATCTATTCTTTGGGCGCGGTGCTGTACAAATTGCTCACGCGCAAGCCAGTACACGAGTTCGAAGACCACTCGCCGGAGGCAATCGCATGGGTAGCCACGTCGCGCGAAGTGACGCGGCCGAGTAAATGGGCTCCAGAGCTGAAGGGCGATGTCGAATGTATCCTTCTGAAGGCTCTGCGTAAAGATCCGCACGAGCGGTATGCGACCGTCGAACAATTTGCCGACGACCTCCTGGCTTCCCTTGAATTCCGCACAGTACGGGCACGATCAGGAAATGCCTGGTATCGAACCCGCAAATTTGTACGGCGCTATTGGGTACCGGTGAGTGCAGCGGCACTCGTGATCGCTAGTCTCGGGGTCGGACTCTACATTGCCAATCGCGAGCGTTTGATCGCGGAGCGGCGGTTCCAGGATGTGCGCCAACTGGCTAACAAGCTATTTGACGTTGATGCTCGAGTCGCGGAACTGCCCGGCAGCACGAGGGCCAGGCAACTGATCGTGGACACATCTCTCGAGTACTTGCGTCGGCTGAAGCCCAATATCCAGGGAGACTCCGAGCTGGCGCTGGATCTGGGCAATGCTTACATGCGAGTCGCGCGCGTACAAGGCGTTCCTATCGCGCCGAATCTCGGCCAGATGGATCAGGCCGAACAGAGTCTGAAAATCGCGCAGGGATTGATCGAGTCGGTGCTCGTTTCGCAACCATCCAACCGGACAGGTATATTGCGAGCCGCGCAGATCGCTCACGATCGAATGATCGTGGCCCGTCTCAGCGGGCGTCCTGATGATGCGTTGGCACTGGCGCGGAAATCAGCCGAGTTGGTGGAGAAGTTTCATGCTCAGGCGAGCGACAAACCCGAAATGACAGCGGTGCTGAACACTTATTTGGGTGTCGCTGACCAGTTCAGACTGGAAGAACAGTTTGACGAAACTCTCCGCCTTTGTAGACGCGGAACAGAAATTGCCCGCTTATTCGACAGCCGCTCCTACGCCGGTGACTTGCTTTGGGTTTCGGCGGAGGCCTATCTATTCCGGGGCGAGCTCGAACAGGCTCTCAAGGACATTCGCGAATCCGTGAGACTACTCGATCTCGGTAGCGGGGACATGGGGCAGACATCCATCCACAATCTCGGTCTGGCCCTCATTAAGGAAGGCAGGATTTTGGCTCAGGACGGAGACATCAGCTTTGGGCGATCCCAAGAAGCAGTGCGTTGTCTCGAGCGAGCGTTCGAAATAGAGGATGAGCTGGTTCACAAGGACCCACTGGATCAAAGCTCCAGAGGCCGCTTGGCGATGGCTGGAATCAGTCTGGCTGATATCCTGCGGCATTCAGACGCGGCTCGGGCGCTTGGGATTTACGAGCACACACTCCGTCATCTCGCTGAGGTCAAAAATAACTCGAGCTTTCTGCTCTATGAGGTGAGCGCGCTCGCTGGCTCCAGTTATCCATTGCGGCATTTGGGACGGCCCGCCGAAGCGCGCAAGCGGCTGGATGCGGCGTTCGAGCGTTTGCGCCAGCTCAAAATCGCGGAAAGAGTAGAAGTATCCGAAGTGCGTACGGCGATCTGCGCTCTTGCAGATCACGAAGCTGAGACCAGCAATGTTCCCCAAGCAATCGAGATCTACGAAGGGCTATTCAAGCAGATTGAAGCCGAGCCGGAGAAGAGCCTCGGAGACGCCGTGGTCGTATCTAACATTTGGGCGCCGCTAGCTACCCTGTATCGCCGCAACCGGCAATTCGATCTTGCATCTGCGTTGGAAGCAAAGCGGCTGAGCCTCTGGCGACACTGGGACCAGAAGCTCCCCAACAACGTGTTTGTGCTGCGGCAAATCGCGGCGGCAAGTAAGTAACTGGGAAGAGGCGTGTCCGGTAAGACAGAAAGCCCCGAGCCGTACCGGACGGCCCGGGGCTGCGTATCAGTTTGGGACTCGATCTGATCGAAGAATCCTTCTTACACGCAGTAGGAGATACACACCGAACTTAGGGCGTGGAGAATGCGAAGACTTGGTGGGAGCTGTTAATCCCCCAGACTCCACCGCCGCTCCCCACGCTGAGGGAAACGAGGGCGCCCGGAACCTGCTCAAAACCCAATGCGCTTGGCTCCCACCGGTAGATGTTGCTGTTGGCGAGTGCCCAAACTCCGTTCCCGCCGGCGTGAATCTCGCTAGCGCAACACCCGAGGTCTGTGAAGGATCCTGAGAAGTCATTGTACTCGTAAAGAACAGAATTGCTGGTGTCTATCGCCCATACTTCCCCATTCGGCCCGACCGAAAGCTGCGGAAAAGCTCCAAATGGGTCAGGGGTTATTTGGTCGAAAACACCGGTAGAAAAGTTGAAGCGAAAGACATTAGGGCCGCATTGCGCCCCCCATATGTCGCCGCCGCCCACGTGTATGTCGCAAAGGAATCCGGGCTGCTGCTGGAACTGTTTCGTGCAATAGTTATAACGAAAGATCTCGGAACCAGTATTCAATCCCCATACTTCGTACGGGTGACAACTATCTTGATAGCCGGGACCGACCTCAACGAGGTCAAGTGAACCCGGAACTCGTGCGAAGGTCCAGGATGGTCCACTTCTGCTGGCCCGGAAGATATCGCCTAAAGAATTCAGCCCCCAAACCTCATCGGGTTGGGCCACATTGCCTCCCCCGACTTTGATTTGGCTTAGAGAGATACTGTTCGCCAACACGAAAATATTGCCGTTCAAAATGTACGGGTTGCCATTGCTAGCGAGAGCCCAGACGCTGGCGCCTCCGGAGGCTACTTGAGCGAGCGGGGCGTTTCCATTGACTTTCACCCTCTTAAACGTTTGTGCTGGTACAGACTGCACGCAGGTAATGCCTAGCGCGAGGGCGAGGATAGTGACATTGTTTTTCATTTTAAGTTCTCCTTGTTCTTCCGTCCGCAATCCGCGGAACGGTTAGACCCCTGCGAACTATCTGCTGCCGGGTCCTACTCCTACCTGCGCTGCGGGGAGGAAAATTTAGCGGGAAAAGAAAGATTTTGTGGATAGGCGAATGGACGCGAGATCCATGCGCCTATCACGATCGGGATGTCCTTAACTTAATGCCAGCGAAATCTCACCGCAATGCGAGCGACTATGCAGATGCCGCTCTGCCGAGCTCGCGCGAAGTGCGAGTCAGAGTGCTCAATTTCGCTCTCGTTATATCTACGGGCACGTGGCCGAAGCCGCACTCGCTGGTCAGCAGCAGCCGCTCAGGAGGAAAGTATTCCAGGGCAGGCTGCAGTCTTTGACGAATTACGTCTGGCGTCTCGATGACGTCGCTACGCTGATCGATGACGCCGAGACCGAGGTCACCTTTAAAATCCCACAGCTTCCATAAATCCATGAGATTGTAGCCAAGCGTGCAGTGCTCGAGGAGGACTTCGTGGATATGTGCTTTCCGGAACGCGGGAGCCAAATCTGTGTACTTGGTGAAATAAACGCGCTTTCTTCGTGGATTTCCACCACAGACGTGCAGACCGATGCGAACGCGATTGAGTGAATCGATTAGTTCGTTTAGAATGTCCACTGCCCATTCGCTCTGCTGCGGCGACTCGGTCCATGCGGGTTCGTCAAACTGAATGTGCTCGCAACCGGCGGCTATTAATTCGTTCAGCTCCTGCCGCAAGATGTTCGCGTAAGCGCGACACAACGCCTGCTCGTCAGGATATAAATCGGGCCTCTCGTTGAGGCTGAAGCGGGTCAGCATGTGCGGGCCGGTAACGGTTTGCTTCACAACAATGCCTGCCGGAGCGGCTTCGCGCGCAACCTTCCAGTTATGGGCGAGATGGAACCGGGGATTCGCGAGCGTTCCTACCACGCGGGCGCACTCAATGGTAAAACCAGCCGGCCCGAAGGACTGCGGGACCATGTTTTCCATCGAAACGCCGTCCATGCGCTTCTGGTAGTAGTAATACATGTTTTCGCGGTAGCCTTCGCCGTCGGTGATGATTTCCAGGCCAAGGCCCACCTGCTGCGCAACTGCCCAGCGGATCAGGTCATCAATTTCCGGCTGCGCCAATGACGGCCTTTTCATCGTGTCGGCAACTGCGGCTGGCCTCGGAAAACTTCCGACGACAGTAGCACGGTAACGTTGCATGCGTTCTCCTATAATTGCGCGCCTCGTTTTAGGTGGTGGCTCGCTGCTGCGAGCGGCGGAAGGGAAGCTGCCTCGCGTGCTTCGTTGATGTGAGCGAGGATACCTGCTTTCAATGTACGCGGCGTGAAATCGATCTCTTCCACAAGGCGACTGCCGTCCAGATCGTCGACAAGCGGGGTTACCGGCTTGTTTTCATCGAAGGCGATTTTCGCTTCCGGTAACCAATAGCGAACGCAATCCGCAAACTGACGGGCAGAGACCGAACATCCGGTTGAGTTATAGGAGAAATGCGCGAGTGTGGGTTTTAAAGCGAGGCGCACGAGTTGTTCAGCGCAATCGTCGACATAGACCCAACAATCGCGAGTTTCGGAAGCAAACGGAAGGCTTACCGGCTCACCAATTGCCGGTAAGGAGACAAAGGATTCAGCCCAAAGCAGTGAGCCTCGCTTCCTGCCGTGCCCAAATACGACGGGGGGGCGGGTACAAACTATATCGATCCCGTGCCTTTGCACGTATTTCTGGGCCATGAATTCATTCAGGATCTTCATCACGCCATACGTGAAGACGTGATCCGCGGGCGAACAGAAATCGACTTCCGTGATGGGGCGATCTCCATAGATTCGCTGGGAAGCGCCGTAAACTGTTTCGCTGCTCGTGAATACCAGGCGCTGAAGACGATGTTTCAACGCAGTTTCAAACATATTCGCCATTCCCAAAACGTTCACACGAACACTGAGAGGGGGGTCCGCTTCGACTTCCGCGCTCATCAGATAAGCGAGATGAACGGCGTGTGTTATCTCGGGATGCGCTGAGAAAATGCGTGCGATATCGTGAGCGTCCGAAACATCGCACTCTACGAACTCAGCAAGTCCGCCAGATTCTGCGGTCAGGCGGCGTTGAACGGATGGATCGATATTCCAGTCCGCGACTACGACCGGCACTCCTCGGCTCAGGAGATTGCGCGCGACCCGCCAGCCGATGAAGCCAGTGCCACCTGTCACGAGGAATTTCATGCAAAGAAGTCTACTTCATCAGAGTGCCGCGTACTTACCTTTGGGATAAACGCGCTTCGCTGTGGGCATGCTCATGCGTGGTTTAAAGAACGAGCCGCAGCTTTTGATATTCTTTTTTCGGTTAAGAATACGAGCAAAGAAATGTCTCTGAAACGCGTATTTCCGGTTTCCCTACTTGCGATTATTGCGGCCGGTTATGTGATCGGCCAAGGTGGGGAGGCAGGGACGATTGAGCGGCCGCCTATCGTCGGGGTTGCACACATTGGTTTAAAGACGAACGATATTGCGGCGGCGGATCAGTTCTATGGCCACGACCTCGGCTATGACCACTTCAGCTTGGACAAACCGACAGGCAGCCTGATGCTTAATTATTACAAGGTCAATGATCATCAATACATTGAGATTTTTCCAGAGCTGAGGAGCGAAGCGGAAGACCGGCTTTCCCACATTGCTTTTGAGACGGGGAACATTCAGAAGCTACGGGATTATCTCGCGAGCCGCGATGTTAAGGTGCCGGAGTCCTTGAAAACGGGCTTAGACGGGAACGTCAGCATGATGATCAAAGATCCCGACGGCCACAATGTCGAATTCGTGCAGTATATGCCGGGGTCACTACACAGCCGAAATTTCGGGAAGCTGCTACCAGGTACGCGAGTTTCGAATCGCATGATTCACGTCGGGGTGACAGTGCAGGATCGCGCGGTGGCGGATCGCTTTTATAAGGACATTCTCGGTTTCAAATTGATGTGGTACGGGGGGATGAAGGACGACCGCACGGATTGGGTGGATATGCGAGTGCCTGAAGGGACCGACTGGTTAGAGTACATGCTGAACGTGCATAACCCTTCTCCCAAGCAGCTTGGTGTTATGCATCATTTGGCTTTGGGCGTGGAGAATGTCAAGACAGCGTATAAGACTGTGCTTGATCATGGATTCAAGCCGCGCGAGGCTCCGAAAATCGGTCGAGATGGAAAATGGCAGCTAAATCTCTACGATCCGAATTACACGCGGGCGGAGTTGATGGAGTTCAAGCCTGTAGAGACGCCATGCTGTTCGCCCATGCTGTCGAGCTTGGAGTCGATTTTACAAATTGCAAGCCGTTGAACCATGACGGGCCTGAGAGTGGACAAGTGGCTCTGGGCGGCTCGGTTCTTCAAGACGCGGTCGCTTGCTGCGCGAGCGTGTGAGCTTGGCAGAGTTCAATGCAACGGACAGCACGTGAAAGCTTCTCGCGAGGTCCGCGTGGGGGACCAGTTGCGCGTGAAAAACGACTCAGGGGAGTTCGAATTGCAGATTCTGCTCCTCAGCGAAATGCGCGGTCCCGGCGGCGGTTGCGCAGAGGCTTTATCAGGAGAGTGACGCAAGCAAGGAGGAGCGGGCGAGGTTGGCGGAAGAGCGGAAGGCGATGCCGCATTTGGAAGCGTTACACGAAGGCAGACCGTCGAAGCGAGACCGGCGCAAGCTGGCGCGAATTCGAGGAAGAGCGTGAGGCGCGCCGTCTAGCTTATGGCGGAAAAATCCGCCGGTTCGAGAAGGATTGAGTCAACCTTTTGGACGAGCTTGCCATTGGCCTCTGAAGCGGCAGCGACCCGCTTCCATTCGGGATCATCATGGAACTCGGCCCAAGATTTTGCGGCTCCTTCACGGCTCGGGAAGGCCAGCATGTAAATCAGCGTCTTGCCCTTCAGCGGTTCGTCCGTTGGGAGCCAATAGCCGACACTGGTCATGCCGTGCTTATTGAAGATGCTGACTGTATGGTCGCGGAACCGCGCCAGTAAGGGATCCAGTTTGCCGTCATAGGCATGATAGGTGCGGAGCTCAAACACCCGATTGCCGGTCTGGGCGTGAACGGTAGAGTGGACCGATCCTGTGCAGTACCCAGCGATAAAGAGAACGAGCGCGGCGATTGGGCAAAAGATGCGAGTAGACATGTTTAATCGTTACCATTTTTGAATGCGCAGGCAGCGAAATAATCGCGGTGGATGCCATCCCTTCGCACAAGGTCATGATCTGGCTTTGATCGCGGCTTCAAATTCCGCCAAAGGCTTCGTATTGAGGACATCGGAGGCTTCGAGCCAGCCGCGTCGGGCGGTGATCACGCCGAAGCGCATGTTATCGAGATGCGTCGTGCGGTGAGCGTCGGTCGAGATCGTAAATCTACAGCCCTTTCGCTTGGCAGTTCGAACTAAGTGGCTCGGCAGATCGAGGCGCTCGGGGCTGGCATTGACTTCAAGGCAGACGCCGCGCTCGGCAGCTTTCGCAGCGACGCGATCGAAATCGAAGACGTAGGATTCGCGCTGTAAGAGAAGCCGGCCTGTCAGATGGCCCAAGATTCTGAGCGAGGGGGAATCGAGAGCACGAAGCAGGCGATCGGTCGTCTCCGGCGGCTCGAGATTCATATAGCTATGGACGCTGCCAATGACAAGGTCGAGTTCGACAAGGGCGTCCTCAGCGATGTCCATCGCGCCATCGCGCAGAATGTCACACTCGAGTCCAGAAAAGATGCGTAGAGGCAGGCCATCACGATTCAGCTCGCGGACTTCTTGCGCAAATTCGACGACGCGTTTTTCGTCCAGACCGTTCGACATGGCGAGCGCTTTCGAGTGATCAGTTATCGCGATGTATTGGTAGCCGCGCGCGGCGGCGGCATCGGCCATTTCACGAAGTGAAGCCTTGCCGTCAGTCGCGGTGGTGTGCATGTGCAGGTCGCCGCGGATGTCCGTCAATTCAAGTAGCTTTGGTAACAAATGGGCCTGCGCAGCTTCGAGCTCGCCACAGTTTTCACGCAGCTCAGGCGGAATCCAGTCGTAACCCAGGCGGCGATAGACCTCCTCCTCGTCCCCACCCGCGACACGCTCGTTCGTCTCAATCGCGAAGAGCCCGTATTCATTCAGCGTGAGACCTCGCTTGATGGCGTTGGTCCGCAGCACCACGTTGTGCTCTTTACTGCCTGTGAAGTATTGCAGCGCCGCGCCGAAATTTTCGGCGCTCAAAGCGCGGACGTCTACCTGCAAGTGTTCTACCCCGAATTTCACGCTCGCTTTATTCGCGCCCAGCCCCAAAGTTTCGAACGCTTTCGGATGTTTGACTAAGCGGTTAAGCGTTTCGGCTGAGCCGGGACCGGTGACCAGCAGATCCAGATCGCCAATGGTCTCGCGGCCGCGACGCAAACTGCCTGCTGCTTCCACATTCTCGATGCCCGGCAAGGCGAGAAATTCATCGCGAAGCTCGTCCGCGACGCGGCGACCGAAGCTGAGGAGAAAGCGACCGGCGGTTTTGCGGTAGGCCTCGATGGAACGAAGAACTTTTTCTTCGAGCTTGGCGCCCATGCGCGGCAACTCGCGGAGCTTTTGCTCGCGGCAGATGCGTTCCAAGTCGTCGACTGTTTTGACGCCGTGGTGTTCGTACAAAAGCGCGATGCTTTTGGGGCCCAGGCCTTGGATTTTGAGCAGCTCGAGGGCGGACGCCGGATATTTCGAGAGCATCTGTTCGCGGCGCTCGAATGTTCCGCGCTGGCAGATTTCGGCAATCACTGACGCAAGCCCTTTTCCGATTCCTGCTATTTCCGTGACCTTACGATCCGGGTTGCACAGGAGATCTGTAATGCGCTCGGGATAGCTGGCAACCGCTGCGGCGCCGTTACGATAGCTCCGGATGCGAAATGCATCTTCGCCCGCTACTTCCATGAGGTCGGCGGTTTCCGAAAGGAGTCTCGCGATTTCTTTGTTTTCCATCCAGCGCGTTCCGAACTCCGGAAGCTTAGCGCGATTTTATCGTTTGCTTACGCGTGACGGCTTCGGCGTGTCCTGCAGAACCCGGGCCGGGTGAAAAGGGCGCCGGCTCCACATGAACCAGCACATCAGCGACCCAGCCCAAACGTTCTTTCAGCGCAGTTTTGACTTGCTTTGCAATGTCGTGGGACTCGAGGACAGTCATATGCGGATTGACTTCGAGGTGCAGATCGACATGATATTTCAAGCCAGTGCGGCGGGCAAAACATTTTTCTATGCCGAGCGCGCCGGGAACGCTTAAGGCAACCTGCCGGATCTGGCCCATTTTGCGCGGTTCGGGCATGGTATCGAGAAGCTGGCCGACGGTTTGGCGCACGACGCGGATGGAGAGAAAGAAAATGATCACGCCGATCAGCATTCCGCCGACGTGATCGGCCACACCGAAGCGCGCGGGGTTAGAGAGCGTCATTAAGACAGCCGCAAGGGCGACGGATGTTGATAAAAGATCGGTCAGGTCGTGCCAGGCGTCGGCTTCTAGAGCGGCGCTATCGATCCGCCGCGCGGTACGAAGCTTCAGCGCGGCAAAGGTGATTTTTACGAACACTGCCGCGAGCAGGGGATATAGCGCATATGCTTGCAATCGGCTTCGTTCGCCCAAGGACGTAAAGCCGTGCCAAAAAATAGCGATGCCGCTGAGCAAGAGCATCGCGCCGATGGCGAGCCCCGCGAGTGTTTCGTAGCGGCCGTGACCGTACGGGTGCTCGTAATCCGGCGGTTTACTCGCGAGCCATAATCCCGCCAAAGCCAGAGCCGAGGACAAAACGTCGCCTGCCGTTTCAACACCGTCAGAAAGGACGGCGGTAGAACCTACACGGACACCGACAAGAATTTTGGCGGCTGATAAAACGACACCAACGATAACGCTGGCGAGAGCGATGCGGCGACCCGTTACTTCGTCGGGGCTCGCTGGCCTGTCCTCTCTGCCAAGGGCCCGTGAAGGCTTGGCGTCCATACGTTTCGAGCATATCGGAGTGTTTTTCGAAGAGGTGGAGGGCTAAGTGGGTCGAAACGCCCGGTCGGGAATAAAAATCCAACTATGTAGGCGTGGATAAAAGCGCTTCGATGTCAGGAGAATCGGCTAAGCTCGCCAGCGGGGTTGGATCTTTTATAAGAACGCGCTGCAAAAAAAGGAAAGAAAATGGAAAAGCTCGCGCAAAACATTCAAGAGTCCTTTCTCAATAACGCGAGAAAAGACAAGGTATTTCTCACGATTTACCTGATGAGTGGCGTTAAATTGTCAGGACGAATTAAAAGCTTCGATAAATACTCTGTCATCTTAGAAACGAATAACCAGGAGCAACTGATTTTCAAGCACGCTATTTCAACAGTGGTGGTGTCGAAACCACCGCTGCACGGCGGCGCGCACAGCGGCTCGGGAGCGAGCGTGCCGGGACCAGTGGTTCCCGGACCGGAACGCCCGGAGAGTGTCAGCTAGGCGATATGAGTCTCTGAGTGCGGTCACCAGAAGAACGAGCCCTGGTGGTTGGCGTTGACATAACGGGACGCCGCCGCGTGAGCTCTGCAAACGCGGGACCCGAACCAGACGCAAGCGAGTCGCTCGAGGAGCTTGCAACGCTTGCGGAAAGCGCTGGGGCAGCGGTCATAGATCGGCTGACACAAGCGCGGGAGGCGCTCGATCCGGCGACATTGGTGGGGGCCGGAAAGGTTTCCGAGATTAAGGCCCAGATTGAGGCGGACTCGATCGATACCGTCATCTTTGACCACGAATTGACACCTACGCAGCTTCGGAATCTGGAGCGGCGGCTTGAGGTGAAGGTGCTCGACCGGACCCAGTTGATTCTCGACATTTTCGCCCGGCGGGCGCGGACGAGTGAAGGGCAACTGCAAGTGGAGCTGGCGCAGCTCAACTATTTGTTGCCGCGCCTGGCAGGCCGGGGGACGGAGATGTCGCGGCTGGGCGGAGGAATTGGAACGCGCGGTCCTGGAGAAACGCAGCTCGAAACGGACCGGAGGCGGATCGGAAGAAGAATCGCAAAGTTAAAGGGAGAGATTGATCGCGTTCGCGCGACTCGCGGGGTGCAGCGGTCGCAGCGTCAAGCCGTGCCGCTCTCGACGGTGAGCCTGGTGGGCTATACGAATGCGGGCAAATCGACGCTATTTAACCGGCTAACCGGGGCGGGCGTACTTGCGGACGCGAAGATGTTCGCGACGCTCGACCCAGTGGTGAGGCAAATTCGGTTGCCATCGCAGCGGCGCGTGCTGCTGAGCGATACGGTGGGTTTTATCCGGAATCTGCCGACGACACTGATTGACGCTTTCCGCGCCACGCTTGAAGAAGTGACGGCAGCGGTGCTCCTGCTGCACGTAGTGGATGCAACCTCTCCTTTGGTCGCGGAACAAACTGCACATGTAATGAAGGTGCTTGGGGAGATCGGGGCGGAAGGCACACAACAGATTTTGGTTCTCAACAAGAGCGACAGGTTAAATGAAGCCGACCTGGAGCAGGATCCGGGCACCGTGACACACCGGGTTTTGGGAGAAACGGCGCGCCAAAACGACACGCCGGCCGTTTTGATTTCGGCTCAGACGGGCGCGGGGGTGGAAAGACTTCTGGAGTTGATCGACAAACAGCTTGCACAGGATCCGGTGGTCAGGAAGCGCTTTCGACTGCCCTTTGGGGAGGGACGGGTGCTGCACTTACTGCACGACCGGGCGGCGATTCTATCGAAGCATTATGGGGAGGACTACTGCGAGGTACTGGCGGACGCGCCAGAATCGCTTTGCGAAAAGCTGTCGGAATTCGCGGTTCCGGAGTAGCCGTATCAGGCGTAAAACTACAATATCGAGATGGCAGCACAAAAGTTAAACGAGCAGGAGTTGCGCTCGTCTCTTGAGCAGCTCTCGGGCTGGGCGGTAAAGAATGAGAAGCTACATCGCGAATATAAGTTCGCGGACTTCCCACATGCATTAGGATTCATGGCAACGGCCGCGGTCTTCATTGAGAAAATGAATCACCACCCGGAGTGGTTCAACGTGTACAACCGCGTGGTGGTGGATCTCACGACGCACGATGCCGGCGGGATTACAGAGCGAGATTTGAAATTAGCGCGATTGCTCGATTCCATTTACACCGCGCCATTCCAGGCAAGTTAGCTCGAAAATTCCGCAATGAAATCTCTGGTAGCTGTTCTGGTTTTGGCGAGCCAACTTGTCTTGGCGAAACCGCAAGAGAGTAGATTCGGCGCGGCGGCTTCTCTCGATGCGGCGATTAACGAAGCGGTTCAGAGCGGGCTGATCCCGGGCGCGGTGGTGATTGTAGGGCGGAACGGGAGGATTCTGTATCGGAATTCGTACGGCTCACGCGCCTTGATTCCAAAGCGTGAGCCAATGACCATAGACACCATTTTCGACGCTGCGTCGCTGACGAAAGTGATGGCGACGACGCCGTCGGTGATGAAGTTGTTCGAGCAAGGAAAGTTGTGGCTGGACGATCCAGTGACAAAGTATCTTCCTGAATTTCAAGCCGGCAAGAGCGACATCACGGTGCGGCTTTTGTTGACCCATTTTTCAGGGCTGCGACCCGACTTGGATCTGATTCCACGGTGGAGCGGATACGAGACGGGAATTCAGAAGGCGCTTACGGATAAACCCATTGCGCCTCCGGGGGCGCGCTTCATATATAGCGATATCAATTTCATTCTGCTGGGCGAAATCGTGCGCCGGCTTTCGGGGATGACGTTGTCGGAATTTGCGCACCAGCAGATTTTCGCGCCACTTGGGATGAGCGATACCGACTTTCAGCCTCCTGCCGCGCTGCGTTCACGGATCGCGCCGACGGAGATAGATATAGATAACGATACGGCGCAACCACTTCGCGGCGTGGTACACGACCCGACCTCCCGTTATATGGGCGGAATTGCGGGTCATGCAGGGGTATTCACGACGGCCGACGATCTCGCGAAATACGCCGAGACGATGCTCGGCAAGGGAGAACGCGGAGGGGTACGTATCTTTGATCCGATGACGGTGAGGAAGTTCACCGAGCCGGGCAGTCCCGCGGATCAACCCATTCTAAGAGGCCTAGGATGGGATATCGATTCGCCTTTTTCGAGCAATCGCGGCGAGCTGTACCCTATTGGTTCCTACGGTCACACCGGGTTCACGGGAACCTCCATTTGGCTGGATCCCTGGACGAACTCCTACGTGATTTTGATGACCAACGTGGTGCATCCGACGAGAGGCAAGTCGCTCAGTTCTCTACGCGCGCGAGTCGCGACTGCGGTAGCGGCTTCTTTCGGCATTGACATACAGCATGTCGAGCTTACCGGGTATAACGAGACGATCACCGGGGCTGGCGTTCACCGAGTCGTGCAGCGGAATGCCGAGACACTAACCGGGCTTGACGTCCTGGAACAAGATGGTTTCGCAGAGCTGAAGGGGAAGCGGATCGGTTTAATCACAAATCACACCGGAATAGATCGCGGGGGACGGCGCAACGTGGACCTGATGCTCGCATCGGGAGTCAACGTGAAGACGCTTTTTTCGCCCGAACACGGAATCAGCGGCACGCAGGATACAGATGTGGGAAATGCCACTGACCCGAAGACGGGATTAGCAGTGATCAGCCTGTATCAGCCGAATCAGCGGCGCTTGACGGCGGAACAAATGCAGAATCTGGATGCGATCATCTACGACATTCAAGATGTGGGCGCGCGGTTTTACACGTATTCGTGCACGATGCTGTACGCGCTTGAGGAGGCAGGCAAGGCGAAGAAACCGTTCTTTCTTCTCGACCGGCCGAATCCGATAACCGGCACACACGTAGAGGGTCCGTTGATGGACAAGGATCTGGAATCCTTCGTCGGATGCTACGATATGCCGCTGCGGCATGGGATGACATTCGGCGAGCTCGCGACGATGGCCAACAGCGAGCAGCACTGGGGCGTGGATCTCCACGTGATCAAAATGAAGAATTGGGAGCGCGGCGATTGGTTCGATACAACCACGCTCACTTGGGTGAACCCGTCGCCGAACATGCGAAGTTTGAACGCGGCGCTGCTTTATCCCGGTATTGCAATGTTGGAAGCGGGAACGAATTATTCAGTGGGCCGCGGAACTGACGCGCCATTCGAGCAGATTGGCGCAGACTGGATTCAGGGACAGATACTGGCGCGATATTTGAATTCCCGGTTTATTCCGGGCGTGCGAGTCTACGCGACAAAATTTCGACCGACGTCTTCGTATTTCGAAGGACGCGAAGTGGAAGGCGTCCGGTTCGTAATTACGGACCGGGAGGCTTTTGACAGCACGAGGCTCGGCATTGAGGTTGCGAGCGGAGTTCAACAGTTGTTTCCAGGAAAGCTGGATTTTGAAAAGGACCGCTACTTGATCGGTAACCGGCCGGCGCTGGAGGGGATTAAATCGGGGAAAGATGCGAGCGCGATTTGGAGCGAGGCGCAGGAACAGGCCCGAGAGTTCAGCGAGCGAAGAAAACCGTACCTGCTGTATTGACAGCGCAGACCGGAGCGTGGACAAAACTTTCGAAAACTGTCGATCAGGCCTCAGCGGCTTGAGCTAGCTGCTTCTTGCTGCCTGGCGGACGGCCACGGCGCCTGGGCTCAGCCGGAGTTGCTCCGTTGGTACTAAACTGCTCACTTTCACTCCCCTCGGATGCCGATGCGGCTGCTTCCTTCAGCCATGACGGTGGACGACCGCGACGCCTTCCGCGACCTCTCGCTAGCCGTTCCAGGGTGAGAATTGCTTCTTCGATCTGCTGGCGTTCGACGCGCAGCTCATTAAGCATTTTGTCGATGTCCAAAATAAACGACCTCCCGCTCTCATCCCAGGTCGATGTTCGACTGCGTTCACACCCATCCAGGATTGATTATTTACCATCGGATGTTTTAAAAGAAGTTTAATTCCACTTTATGGTGAATTTCAATAAAAGGCTGCTCGGTTTAGTACTAAATTGCCGTCCTAGTACTAAATTGAAGATCTGTCAAATATGTCACTATTCTTATCGGCGCGACCGGCGAGAATTTCTCCAGAAAGCGTAGAACGGGACGGCTAACCCCATTAGAATTAAGCCCATAAGCGACTCGCGAGGCCTGGTCTGGACCGTGCTTATGAGCAGCAGCATCGCTACGCCAATGAACAGTACTGGGACGATGGGATAGCCAATCACACGGTATGGGCGCGGTAAGTCGGGTCTTTTTTTGCGCAATACAAAGACCGAAACGGCGGTCATGAGGTACAAAATCCAGCTTCCGAAAATGACGAAATTATAGAGGTCGTCATACCAGCCGCTGAGGACGACGACGCAAGACCAGAGGCACAGCAAGATCATGGCGTGTCCTGGCGTTCTGAATTTCGGGTGGACATCGGCTGCGTAGCGGAAAAAAAGCCGGTCGCGCGCCATGGCATAGGGGATTCGCCCGCCGGAAAGAATAGAACCATTCAGGGCCGCAAAAATGGAGATCATGACGGCTATGGCGACGGCATGGGTGGCGAGCGGACCGTAGAGGCTTGCGATCATGTCGGCCGCGACGCGATGGCTAGCAGCCACTTGCTCCGGGGTCAAGACGTAAAAGTAGGCTAGATTGATAGAAATATAAGTCAGGATCACAGCGGCGGTACCGAAGATGAGCGCGCGGGGAAGATTGCGCTGCGGCTCACAGATCTCCGAAGAGACCATGCTTACGTTGTTCCATCCGTCGTACGCCCAGAGAGCGCTGACCATTGCTGCGAAAAATCCGGCCACTCCGCCGAGGCTCGAAATGTGTCCGGTGAAATGCGAACTTTCGCCGCGTCCCGAGAAGAGTCCGACGAAAACGATCCCGGCGATCAAAAGCATCTTGATTGCGGTGACCAGGACTTGAATGTTCCCACCTGAGCGGACCCCGATGTAGTTCACACCAGCGAGGGACAAGATGAGTGCTATGGCGACGAGCTGACCGTAATGAATTTCGAGCAGACTGCCGCCCGGTCCGATGTGCAACGGAACGGTCCAGAGTGTCGCGCCGAGAACGGGGACGAAGAGGGTGAGATATGTGTAGAAACCTGCGGCAAGCGTGGCGATGGAGCCGCTTTTCGCAACCCAGAACTGAGTCCAACCATATAAAAAACCCCAGAACGGCCCATAGGCTTCGCTGAGGTAGACGTATTCGCCACCGGCTTCGGGAAGCGCGGCAGCGAGCTCGGCATAGGTCAAGGCGCCGAAAAGGCTGAGCAGGCCGGCAACGATCCAAACGATAAATAGATTTCGCGGCGAGCCGACGTAGCGGATCATCGTCGAGGGGACGAGAAAGACTCCGCTGCCGATAACGGTGCCGACGACGATGGAAACGGCGCTCCATAAGCCGAGGACACGCTGCAGGCTGGGGCCGGAGACGCGGTAAGGAGAGGCGACGCGAGTCAGCGGCCCGCCGTTGAGATGTTCATCGTACGGCACGGGCATGTTCGACCGGCGCGCGATCGGGGATCAAAAAGCTTGCGGCATAGCCGACGACAAACGTTGCGACGGATCCTGTCAGCACATACCACGTATAGGCGACATGGCTGCGAAAGAGCAAGGTAGCTGCGAAACCGGCGCTCATGCCCGCGATAGCCGACCATTCACCGGGGCGGCGCGTGAGCACGCCAAGTAGAAAAACTCCGAGAAGCGCGCCGTAGAGGATGGATGCGATAGAAAGCCCCGCTTCGAGGACGCGTCCCCAGTGGCGCGCGATCAAACCCACTGCGAACAGAATGACACCCCACACGACCGTAGCCCAGCGGGCGATCTGCAAGTAGCGAGCTTCCGGGTAGGCGGGCCAGAGCGGCTTCAGAAAATCCATAACGCTGGTGGACGCGAGCGCATTGAGCGCAGCGCTCAAATTGGACATTGCGGCGGCGAGAATGGCGGCAATCACGAGACCGGCCAAGCCGACAGGGAGATTGTTCCAGACGAATTCCGGATAAGTGCGTTCCGGGATCGCGGGCGCCGGGCGTGCAATGTCAAGGTAGTGAACATAGAGGAGCACGCCGATAGCCAAAAAAAGGGCAAATTGAAAGAAAATTACGATCCAGCTCGAGAACAGCGCTAAGCGGCTTTCGCGCTCATTCTTCGCCGATAGGAGACGTTGGACAAGAAGCTGTTCGGTTCCATGGCTGGCAGTTGTGAGGAAACAGCCGCCGATCAGGCCGGCCCAGAAGCTATAGTTGCGCTGGAAGAATGCAGAGGAAAGCGAGAAACGAAAATCGAAGAAGCGAAACTTGTGGGCGGGACCGGCAATAGCGAGTACGTGCGGCCAACCTCCGGGAATGAGAGAGAGCATGAGGAAGAAGCTCAGAAGCGCGCCGCCGACATAGAGGATCATCTGAACGACGTCAGTCCAGATGACGGCTGTCATCCCGCCTTCAAAGGTATAGAAGAGCGTGAGGCACACGATGAGGGCGATGGAAGCAACTTCGCCGGTTCCGAGCACAACGGAGATTACGATGGACACCGCAAAGACGCGGACGCCCTCGGCGAGGGCTCTGAGAAGCAGAAACGTTCCAGCCGTAAATTTCCGGACGTGGGAACCAAAGCGCCGCTGCATGAGCTCATAAGCGGTGTACATTTCTCCACGAAAATATTGGGGTAGAAAAAGGATGGAGATCACAATTCGGCCGAGCAGGTATCCGAGGATCAACTGCAAAAAGCGAAAATTTCCCGCGAAAGAGAGGGCCGGGGTACCGATAACGGTAAGCGTGCTGGTCTCCGCCGACACGATGGAAAAGGCTATGGCCCACCAGGGAGCCCCGCGACCGGCAAGAAAGTAGTCTCGGAGACTCTTCTGGCTCTCTTTGAATCGCGCTCCGAACCAGGTAATAAATAGGAGGTAGGCTGCTATGACGGCGAGGTCCGCAACGCGCATGGAAACGTGGATCATAGCATGCGTTTCGGATATCGCTTTTAGCAGTGAAGTCGTAGTACCCGCAAGGGAACAAGTTTCACGAACCTCGCATCTAGACTAGTAAGGAAGGTTGCGGATAGCCTAGCCGTTCCGATATACTCCGGCTTTGCCAATGCCAGCGGCGTTGGTTGGCAAGTTTGCGAGATTGCGCCTCCGGAAGTACCGGAACGACAGATGCATCCGTTTTCCAGATTCAAAGACGTAGAATTCCTCTGAAGGAGGGTTGTCGTGAATTTTTGTTTAGGGCGAGGAGCAAGGTTGGCCGCAGGGATTACAATCTCCGCGTTTGTTTTGACCAGCTTGGCTGTGGCAGGAAGCGGACAGGCGCAGAGTAGCGCAGGACAGCAGCCGGCGGCCCAGGGAGCGCAGCAAGGGGGCGCCCAGAAGAACTACAAAGACCGCGGGGAATACGACATCTATTTGCAGGTCACCCAAGCACAGGATCCGAAGAAGCGGCTGGATCTGCTAAACCAATGGCAGACCAAGTACCCCCAAAGCGATTACGCACAAGACCGGCTGCAATACTTCGTAGCGACGCTTGGCCAGCTTGCTCCGAATGATCAGACCGTTCGGCAGCAGTTGATCGATAGATGCAACGATCTGCTGAAAGCTGACGCGAAGAATTTCACAGCGCTCTATTACATTGCCTTGTGGGGTCCGGCGGTAGGGGGAACTAATCCGTCCCCGGATCTATTGAGCAGCACGGACTCGGCGGCGCACGGCGTGATCGATGGCGCAGACGCTGCCTTTCCGGCGAGTAAGAAGCCCGCGAGTATGAGCGATGCCGATTGGACGAAGGCGAAAAACCAGGTGCTTGGAATTGCGCACAACGCGCTCGCTTGGGAGGCGACGTCAAAGAAAGATACAGCGACTGCGGAGAACGAGTACAAGGAAAGCCTGACGGTAAACCCGGAGCAAGGAAATGTGTCGTATTTATACGGCAAGCTCCTGATGGATGACAAGAAATATCAGGATGCCCTATTTCAATTTGCGCGAGCCGCCCAATATGATGGGCCGAGCGCAGTTCCCGCGAGCGCGCGTCCGCAGCTCCTAGCTTATTTCAACAAAGTCTACGGGCAATTTCACGGCAACGCGGACGGGGCAGATAAAGTGCTGGCAGAGGCTAAGACGAGCGCTCTTCCACCAGCCGATTTCAAAATCGAGGGCGCGGGCGACATTGCTAAGCAGCAGGCCGACGAACTTCAGAAACGAATGGATGCAGACCCGGCTTTCAAACTCTGGTACACCATCAAAACAAATTTGACAGGCGATCAAGGCGAGAAGTTTTTTACGAGCGACGTAAAGGATACTGACATTCCGGGCGGCGCCGAGGGAGTGAAGAACTTCAGTGGAACGATTGTTTCGATGGACCCGCCAGATAAGCCGACAAAGATTGTGGTGGCTGTGGAAGATCCGACCAAACCGGATGCGACGCTGGAGTTTACGCAACCGGTCACGCCCAACGGAGTGAAGACGGGCGACAAGCTGGAGTTTTCGGGAGTGGTGGACAGCTACACGGCGAATCCGTACATGCTCGTGTTCAAGGATCCGACTTCACCGAGCTTGAAGAGTGCCACGCCACCTGCGCCGAAGCGCGCGCCGAGACGGCGACGTCCGTCGTAAACGGTGCGGGCATGCCCGCACCCTACGGGTTTTGGGCAGTGTCCCCGACCTACATTTTGTAGCGGCCCATATCCTCGTCGTTCAGATTCTCGAGCCACTTACGCAGTTCTTCGTTGTTGACCTTCTCGGAGACGCTGCCCGAGCTGCGAGAGGACTGCAGAACCTTATCTTCGACGTAGATTGGACAATCGTGACGGAGCGCGAGCGCGAGAGCATCGCTAGGGCGCGAATCGACGCTCATGAGCTTGCCTTCACGCTCGATCCAAATTAGGGCGTAGAAGGTGTCGTCCTTTAACTCATTCACGACGACTTTTTTGATTGACGTCTCGAGGCCCATCAGCAGAATTTTGATGAGATCGTGCGTCATCGGGCGAGGGGTGTTCACTTTTTCGATCTCGAGGGCGATCGCGTTGGCTTCATAGATTCCGACCCAGATCGGCAGGACCGCATCTCCGGTCGAATCCTTAAGCACCACTATGGGCATATTGGTCATGGGATCCATCATGAGACCGCGAATTTTCATCTCTACTTCCAAGATTGCCTCCGCTTGCCACAAGAGTAGACGCACACTCGTTGCGGGCCGTTTGAGAAAAATGTACTGGGCGTTTCCCTGGCCGTGTCGGCTTGATACCTAGCTTACTGCAAGCGAGGCAGCTTCGGGAGACGAGCGCTCTCCAGCGAGGCTGTTCGGTCCTGCGCGAGTAATCAGCACGTCGGAATATTGGCCGACCAGAGTGTTATCGTTCGAGGGCGCAGGCAGAGTTGAATCAGAAAAGTTGAGCGTCTTGTTTTGGCTTGTGCGCCCGATCCATTGATCGGTTGCCAGGTTGTAGCCCTCCACAAGTACTTCTTCGGTTCGGCCAATATAAGACGCGTTGCGGCGAATCTGAATCGTCCGCTGCCGTTCCTGCAGGACCATTAAACGGCGCGTTTTCTCTTCCTCAGGAATGTGGTCTTCGTATTGAAGGGCGGACGTATTCGGACGCTTGGAATACTTGAAGATGAACATCGAATCGTATTCGACTTCTTCGGCAAGCCTAAGGGTCTGATTGAAATCGGCTTCCGATTCGCCGGGAAAGCCGACGATTATGTCGGTTGTGATTGCGATATCGCGCTTCGAGTTTTTGATCCACTCAATCCGTCGGATGTATTGATCTCGCGAGTAGAGGCGCTGCATGCGTGACAGTACCGCATCCGATCCCGATTGAACAGGGAGATGCACATGATTGCACAGCGCCGGGCAGGCATCGATTGCGTCGACGATGTTCTTTACGAAATCGCGGGGATGCGAAGTAGTGAATCGGACGCGGCGAATGCCGTCGATCTTGCCTGTGCCGGCGAGCAACTGAGAGAAGTCCCAACCGGCGGGCGATGGATCGCGGTAACTGTTTACGTTTTGGCCGAGCAACTGAACCTCCGAGTATCCGGCTTCGGCGAGAGTGCGTGCTTCGCGCATGACGCTCTCGCTGGTACGGCTGCGCTCGGGGCCGCGCGTGAACGGCACAACGCAATAGGCGCACGATTTATCACAACCTTCGATGATCGTGATATAGGCGCGGTGAGGATTATCGCGGCGGGTAAACGGAGTATCGAAGGTTTCTGTGGTGTCGAGGCTGAGCCCGGTCACACGGCGATTTCCTGCCTCGAGCTGCACGAGCATTTCAGGCAATTTGGTATAGCTCGCCGAACCGGCAACCAAACTGACGTGAGGCGCGCGCTCAAAAATGCGCTCGCCTTCCTGTTGGGCGACACAGCCGAGAACAGCGAAGACTTTGCCCTTGCCGGCATCGCGCTTAAATTGCTGAAGGCGGCTGAAGACCTTTTGCTCGGCTTTATCGCGAATACTACAGGTGTTGTAGAAAATCAGGTCGGCCTGCTCGGGCGAATCGACTTGCGTGTAGCCTTGCCGGACAAGCGTTCCCACCACTTTCTCTGAATCGTGGGCGTTCATTTGACAGCCGAACGTCTCGATGTAGAACTTCTTCATTGCTCGCGAAGCTTCGAGTAATTCGCTCATCCGTGCAGAAAATGCATAGCCCAACCAATGCCGAAGAGCGCGGCTATAAAACAGCCGAAGCAGTACAGGCCGTAGCGGACGCGCTCCCGATCTGTGCGCTTGGTAACCAATCCTAAGACGACGCTGGCGATGAGCGCGAAAATAATCGAAACTTCAAAGTGATTGAGGGTGATATGCATGGAGCGCTGACTTTATTCTTTCTGCTTCGTCGCGATTTCGTAGACGTCAACCATTGCCAAAACGTTCAGCAACCCGGCAGCTACGAGAAATTTGGACCCATAGTCCGGGTTGTGCCCAGCGATATCAGGAGCCGCATAACCAAGCCAAACTGTTAAGAAATAGAGAAAGCCGCAGGCCAGATCGCCGAGGAAGCCGCCGAACTGAATTAATCGTGAGAGCAGATCGGCGCCGCCAATCTTAAACAGCGGTCCACGCATCAGCAGCCCAATGACGAACATCAGGGTGACGGAGAAGAAGATGATTGCGGCGCGCCATCGACGCCCGAGCAGAAAATGGCCCGCGCCGGGAATCAGCCACGCAAGCGCCACAGGCAGATAGGGCGAGCGCTCGCTTGGTGACACGGCCGCACGAGAGGAAGTTACCGGCATTTATTTGATTTTAGCCGGAGGCGTTGCCTACTCTGAGCTATGCTGATCCGCATGCGTTCCTGCTTACCTCGCGGGCATTCGTTCGGTTTATTTGCGACGACATTCACTTTAGTATTTCCGATGTTTGGAGGAATCGGATTTGCACAGGCACCTGCGGCATCTCAGGCCGAGTCTGTGCAAGATCTCGTCAATCGCTTAACTCCGGAGCAGAAGCAACAGTTCGATCAAGCCACGAAAGCCTTCAATGCACAACGGTACGCCGATGCACTCGCGGTGTATAAACAAATGCTCTCGCAGTTGCAGGGTGATCCGGTGATATCGAAGTTCGCTAGTGAAGCAGCGCTGAATACAGGAGACACAAACTATCCGATGACGATCTTGAAGCCGCTTGTGACGGCAAACCCGGACGACTGGCAGGCCGTCGCTTTGCTCACACGCGCGTGCGCCGAGTCGGGCGACAAAACTTGCCGCGACTCAGGGATGGCACACATGATTGACCTCTACCCGCGAGGAGTTACGCCGCGAGGAATGCTTCACTACATTCTGGAGCGTATCAAGGTTGGAGAAGACACATTGGTGATTCGGACATCCCTCGAGCCCTGGGGGAACTACAAAGTCTATGATCTGGGCCAGGTATCAAAGGACGGCAAGATCTTCCTCAGAATTACTCTTGAAAGCGGCGATTTTGACCAAATTCAATTCGCCAAGGAGCATCCGAAGGAAGCATCTGAGGGCATCCGCAGTTTTTCTCTCGACGCTTACCGTGAGACTGGTTTGAACAGCAATGGGCAGCGGACGCAAACGCATTACACTTACAAGTTCTTTGTCGGTCGGCCGCCCTATGACACCGTCAGAGACGAGTTCATCGAGATTGCGAATGGAAAAGCCCGGCCACTCAGCAGCCGCACTAACCTCGTTGTTCCGTAAAACGTAAATTAGGAACCGACGCGATCTCCGGCATGGGCGCGCATGGGATATAATCGCGCGTTAGTGGAGCGTTGCCGACGCTCTGAGCCTTCGGGAGTCTTCAGTATGGCTGCACATGCCGCCACTTCTCAGGCCGGCAAACCCAAGCCGGGTGTGATTGCCGTTGCGCCGGCTGATCCGCTGAGGATCGTGTACCGCTGCGCTGAAATAGAAATCGATTGCCGCCAAGGCTGCATCAGGCGTGAAGGCGGCGAACAATACCTTCGGCCTCAATCGTTTCACATACTGATCTATTTGATCGAGCATCGCGATCGATTGGTCAGCAAAGAAGAGCTCATCGAGAATTTCTGGCCGGGGATTTCCGTGACGGACAACGCGCTGGTTCAATGCGTCGCTGATATTCGGAAGGTTTTGAGCGATGATCCACACCAGCCTCGGTTCGTGAAAACGATCCCTCGCATCGGCTACCGCTTTATCGGACCGCTGGAGGAGTGCTGTCCCCATCTGGTGGAACCGGTTCACGCGCACGAAGGGATAGAGACCAGCGGCGCATCCGGACACCAAATCGAGAGCGCTCAGGGTGAACTGAAATCTAAAGGGGAGGAGATCAAACGGCCACTCATCGGGCTGGCGCAAAAACTCGCGTTGGCAGCTTTTGCTGCCGGAGTATTCATCGTATTCCTGCGATTTTCTCCGCATCCTACCGAACGGCATACCGATCCGCCGCTCGCAGCGCCGCGAAGCAGTGGATTAGCGGCCGACCACCGGCCCTCGGCGCCGAGCAGCACGGCGAACGAGACCAGCCTCGCCGAGGTGATGACCAATAATCTCGAGGCGTATCGCTATTACTCGCTGGGCGTGAGAGAAGCGCAGGGTTTTGAAAACGCGCAGGCAGTGGAGCTCTTGCACAAAGCGGTTCAGGTAGATCCGACATTTGCGATGGCGTACGCGCGAATCGGATTTGCCTACGCAGTCACTGACTTTTTGCCGGAAAAAGGAAAGCCGTATTTGGAGAAGGCGATTCAACTTTCCGATCACCTCACCGAAAAGGACAGGCTCTATGTGACTGCCTGGTATGCGATTGCGCGAAATGACTACCCCGCAGCGATTGCTCACCTTCGACAGATTGTCACTGAATATCCCGCGGAGAATGAGGCGTATGCCCGGCTGGGCCGGCTTCTTTACCGCGAAGAACATCCCGCTGAAGCGATCGCTACTCTTCAGCAAGGATTAACAACAGCTCGTGAAAACAGTGAGCTATATAACGTGCTGGGTATATGTTACCTGGGATTGATGCGCTATGAGGAGGCAATCGCCGCACATCAGCGCTATGTCCAATTAGATCCCAAAGAGCCTAATGCTCACGACAGTTTGGGGATGTCTTATGAGCAGTCAGGAAGATTCGACGAAGCGTTAGACGAATACAAAGCTGCGCTGTTCCTCAACCCGGCTTTCGAGCCGGCAATGATTCATTTGGGCGACGTTTACGCGCAACGCGGGCAATACCGCGAAGCCATCCGGCAATACGAGCGCTACATTCGGGTCACGCGCTCCAACGCGGCGCGAGCGGTTGGATACGGCAGCATCGCACAAGTATGGCAGCGCATGCATGAGCCGGCGCGCGGCGAGATCGCTGCAAAGAATGAGATGAAATGCGAGAAGGGAGCGGTGTGGAATTCACTACTGTTTGCGCTGGATCGGGGCGATACCGTCAGGGCCTCTCAGTTAAAAGAAAAACTGTTCGAGAACTTTCCATATCCTGAGCGGGGCGTCAGGCAGGAACTGAGAAGCTACGATTACTACCTGGGCACGCTGGCTCTGAAACGGCGGGAAACCGAGCAGGCCATCTCGCATTTCAAAAGCGCCCTCCAGCATCTCCCCCCGAGTTCGGGGCTCGATTTATATGAGGACTGCCTAGCCAACGCCTATCTCGAGACCGGCCATCCCGACGAGGCGATCGCCGAATATCGGCGCATTCTCCGGCTCAACCCCAGCTATCCATTGGCCGAGTATCATTCGGCTCGCGCGTACGAGCAGAAGTGCCAGTTTGACCAAAGCCGTTTGGCATATGAGCGCTTTCTACGGATCTCGCGCTATGCCGATCCGGATGTGCCGGAAGTAATCCACGCGAAGAGATCGCTCGCGGCTGCCCCTCAGCCGGTTTTAAGCGCATCGACTTCGGCCGGTATCTGCCGGTAGTGAAGTTTCAGCGCTTCTCATCTGACTTTCAGGAAAATTTCATCCAGATTTGATCTCTTTGGCAGGAATTTGCCGCTTAATGTGGAGTTCGGAGTCCTTATGAATCTGCATTTCCGTCGAGGGAGAACAGGAACTCGAGCAATAGGCGCGATAGCGTCGCTTTTGTTTGCGATACCTATAGGCGCGCAACAAAGGCGAACGCTCGAAACCCGGTTGGCCGCAACTCCAGATGCCCAACTGGCCGGTCGACTCGCCGCATCCGAGCGCCTCAATTTGGCAATAACTCTGTCGCTGCGCAATCGGGACGAACTTGATACTCTGCTCGGGCAACTCTACGATCCCGGGAGTCCCAATTATCGTCAGTTCCTGTCCGTTGAGCAGTTCACAGAACAATTTGGGCCTACGACGGCAGACTACGAGAAGGTCATCAATTTCGTCACGTCGTATGGGTTAACGGTGACCAACAGAGCTGCGAACCGGTTGGTTCTTGATGTCAGCGGGACTGTCGCAGAGATTGAGCAAGCCTTTAAGGTGACGATGCAGGTCTACCGGCACCCAACGGAAAATCGCACCTACTATGCGCCTGACGTGGAGCCCTCGGTTGAGATGGGCATTCCGGTAACAGGGATTTCAGGGCTCAACAATTTCGCGCCGCCCCGGCCAGTTGGGCTGAAATATGCTGCGCCAGGGGCGAGCTTTGGCGCGAACCAGACTGGCTCCGGTCCGGGAGGCCAGTTTCTCGGCAGCGATATGCGCGCGGCTTACGCCCCCGGCGTCACGCTCGACGGCAGTGGGCAAGCGATCGGGCTTTTCGAGTTCGGACCCTACAACCTTAGCGATGTCGAAAACTATTTCAGCACCATCCATCAGCCGCTAAAGGTTCCGATTGTCAACGTGCTGCTGGACGGCGTGAACGGCATCTGCGGCATGGGCTGTGATGACGGCGAAGAGGTGATCGACATGGAGCAGGCCATATCCATGGCCCCGAACCTCTCCTTAATAGTCGTGTATGAGGGCAATAACGACACGGACATGCTTAACCAAATGGCGACGGACAATATCGCGAAGCAACTGAGCTGTTCCTTCGGCTGGTTGCCCGCTGACCCAGCCTCGGATGAGCCGATATTCAAAGAATTCGCCGCGCAAGGGCAGAACCTGTTTGTTGCCTCTGGAGATAGCGGAGCCTACTCACCTCCTAGCTGCACGAGCAATTGCAATGTGGCGTTCTATCCCGAGGACGATCCTTACATCACTGCTGCGGGCGGAACCCACTTAACGACGAAAGGCGCGGGCGGGCCATGGGAATCGGAAATTGCCTGGTTTGGCAGCAGTGGAGGTTATAGCACCAACGGATTTTCCATTCCCAAATATCAGGTGCCAGCGATCAATTCATCCAACCACGGCTCAAAAACTTTGCGTAATGTCCCGGATGTTGCGGCGGAAGCAGATACAGACAATTACTTCTGCGCGAATGGGTCGTGCCAGGGAGGAGTCGGCGGAACGAGTCTTTCGGCGCCGCGATGGGCGGGTTTTTTGGCCTTGGCCAATCAGCAGGCGGACGGCTTTCCAATTGGTTTCTTGAATCCGATTATTTACGCGATCGGCCGCGGATCGAAGTACGACGAAGACTTCCATGACATTGTGAGCGGAAACAATTTCAACTCCGGAAGTCCCGATCTGTTTCAAGCAGTCGATGGATACGATCTCGTCACAGGCTGGGGCTCGCCGAACGGACGGGACCTGCTGAATGCACTTGGTCCAGTGCCCACCGGGCCAAATTTCGCGGTTACGGCATCGCCCGACACGCTGAAACTCAAGCAAGGTGAAGACGGGACGAGCGAAATCACAGTTACGTTTCTGAACGGGTTTCATGGGACTGTCGATCTTACGGTCGCGATTTTGGGACAGCATCCCGGCGTGACGGCGCATATCGATCCGGCATCGATCACCAGCTCAGGCGTTTCGACCCTAACCGTCACGACGACTGGCGAAGCCCCGGGAGGCAATTTGCCGATCGTGATCACCGGTCGTAGCGGAGGCGTGACGCAAACCGCTTACGTCACGCTCGCACTGCCCGGCTTCACGCTGATCACGCAGGGCAACGTATTCCTGAATCAGAGGGGAGCAGCGAGTAGCGCTATAACCATCAGCGACCTGAACGGTTTCGACGACAACGTTGAGCTCTCGATTTCGGGATTGCCGCCGGGAGTTAGGGCATCCTTCGAACCAGCTTGCGCGAAGAACAAGAGCAAGCTGGAGCTCTCAGCGATCAGCACGGCACGGACAGGATTCGCGGCCGTTACGATTACGGCACGGTCAGGCAATCTCACGCAAACAGCCGGGATTAACCTCGCGGTGAGCGCGGCCAGTGGTACGGGCGGAATCGGGAAAACGGCGGATTTGTCCGCAGCCTACAATGTTGCGGGGATTTACACGGATGGAGCAACTTACTCGAGCGGCGGGCTTGATGGAGACGGGTATTCGTACTCGGCGAATTTATTGACTCAGTCGCGTGTTCTTAGCGGCGTTCAGTTCCGCTTTGGGCCTGCGAATCGGCTCGACGCGGTAAGCGGCACCGGCGATCCCATCAAACTACCCGAGGACCACTTCTCAACCTTGATGATTTTAGCGACTGGCGTCAATGGCAGCCAGACATCACAACCAGTTACGGTGACGTACACTGACGGAACGACTTCACAATTCACGCAGAGTTTCAGCGACTGGTTCGTTCCGCAGTTCTTTCGCGGCGAGATTGAAGCAGTAGCCATGCCTTATCGCGATCAAGCGAACGGCGGCGAGGACAACCGGACGTTCAACCTGTACGGCTACACGTTTCATCTGGATCATTCCAAGACGGTGAAGAGCCTCACATTGCCCAACAATCGAAACCTTGTTGTGCTGGCGGCTACATTGGGGAGCTGAAACGTTACTACGATTTGCGGCTCCGTGATTCCTGTTTTAAGCAGTCACAGCCTCAGCGACGCGGGCCTGCTTCCATAAAGCGATATAAGGCGCGAGATCGCGCATCATGGCTTCGAACTGGCTGAAAGAGAGCGATTGTGCCCCATCGCTCAGGGCCTTTTCGGGATGCGGGTGAACCTCAACGATAAGCCCATCAGCGCCAATCGCAACCCCGGCGCGGCCCAGCGCGGGCACGAGGCTGCGTTTGCCTGTCGCGTGGCTCGGATCGAGAATTACCGGCAGATGCGACAACTCGTTCAGCACCGCGATGGCCGTAATATCACAGGTGTTCCGAGTCTCCGTTTCGAAGGTTCGGATCCCGCGTTCGCAAAGAATCACATTTGAGTTTCCATGAGCGACGATGTACTCGGCAGACATAAGCAGCTCTTTGATCGTCGAGCTCATGCCCCGCTTCAGCATGACGGGGCGGTTGATCTTTCCTAGAGCTTTCAGCAGCGCGAAATTCTGCATGTTGCGCGCGCCGATCTGCAGAATATCAGCATATTCGGCGACGAGCCCGACATCGGCATCGCTCATCACCTCGGTAATGATTCCAAGCCCGGTTTCCTGCTTGGCCTGATACAGCAGTTTCAGACCGTCTAACTGCAGACCCTGAAATTCATAAGGAGAAGTGCGAGGCTTGAACGCTCCACCCCGCAGAAAGCTGGCGCCGTGTTGCGCGACGAAGCGGGCGGTCTCGATAATCTGCGCCTCGCTCTCTACCGAGCATGGACCGGCCATGACCACGAACTCGTCGCCGCCGATTTCTATCCCATCGGCTCGTATTTGCGACTTCGCCGGGCGAAATTCGCGGCTGACGAACTTATATGGGGCGGAAATCCGCACAGCCTTTTCGACCTGCGGCATTGCTTCGAGCGATTCCAGGCAGGCAGTCACATCACCGATGCCAACTGCACCGATAATGACGCGCTCCTCGCCCTCGCTCGAATGGACTTTGTAGCCGAACTCGCGGATACGATCACAAACTTCTTCTATTTCGGCTTTCGTCGCATGGCGTTTCATCGAAATGATCATTTGACCCTCGCAAGTGTGCTCAAAAATACGAAAGGCCCACTCGCTGCCGAGTGGGCCCCTTTCAAAAGCTTCTATTAATCTCTAGCTCTACGCGGGCACCCGTCGGCACGATTCTGGCCGGAACCAAAATCGAAACCAATAAAAGTAGGCCGCGTAAGCCGTCATGAACTTACGAGTATGACACAAAATGTGCGGAATGCAAGGCGTTCGGTACTGGTTTTCGGGACCGCAGATTCCGCCTCCAAGCCTCGATTGGGTGCTAAAATCGTCTCGGTCATGAAGTGGCTGTTGACGCTCACGGTGTTTGGAGCGATTGCGATTCCTGCGTTCACTCAGACAAGCCACAAGCCGCAAACAAACCGGCATTCGACGAAACGCAGGCGATCGGGTCGCGCCTCAACGCCGAGCTATCAATCGCATCCTGACGCGGAGCGCTATCAAGAAATCCAAAAAGCGCTTGCGGAGAGGGGCTATTTCAAAGGCGAAGTAAATGGGCAATGGGGTGAGGATTCCGTTGACGCTCTAAAGCGTTTTCAGGCAGATCAGAAGATCCCCAACGATGGGAAAATCGATTCCCTTTCCTTGATCGGTTTGGGGCTCGGTCCAAAACATAGCGAAGGCGCAGGCGGTCCTTCCACCTCCGGTACGGCGCCCAATACCGCAACGACGCCCCCGACACCCGATCAGGCCGACCGCTCGTCACCGGCAAGTCCTCCGCATTAGCGCGTGCGCAAAATTCAACAAAGGAGATCACTCGAGTGGTCATCGGCGTACCGAAAGAGGTAAAGGATCATGAGACTCGCGTCGGCTGCGTGCCGAGCATGATTACCGCGTTACGCGAGCGCGGACACGAAGTGCTGGTCGAGAGCAAGGCCGGCGAAGGCAGCTCCATTCCAGATGAAGATTACGCCGAGGCTGGGGCCATTATTTTAGACAGCGCCGCTGAAGTGTGGAGCAAGTCCGATCTCATCGTAAAGGTCAAAGAGCCCCAGCCCGGCGAGTATCAATTTTTTCGTCCCGGATTAATTCTCTTCACCTATCTTCATCTGGCGCCATTGCCGGAGTTGACCGAAGCGCTGGTAAAATCGCGCGTTAATTCCGTTGCCTACGAAACGATCCGGGAACGCGACAATTCCTTGCCCCTGTTGACTCCGATGAGCGAGGTTGCAGGACGGATGGCAGTGCAGGTCGGGGCGCAATATTTGGAACGGCCGAATGGTGGGCGCGGCATTTTGCTGGGCGGGATACCGGGCGTTGCTCCGGCGAATGTTGTCGTGATCGGCGGGGGCGTGGTGGGACACAATTCGGCGAAGATGGCATGCGGACTCGGCGCGAACGTCACGATTATCGATCGCAATCTGAACCGGCTACGCGAACTGGACGACATCTATTCGAACTCGATCCGCACACTGGCTTCCAACTTATACACAATTCGAGAGGCGGTTCGGGAAGCGGATCTAGTGGTCGGCGCGGTTCTGATTCCGGGCGCTTCGGCACCCAAGCTGGTGCGCCGCGACATGATTTCGCGGATGAAGAAAGGCGCGGTGGTGGTGGATGTTGCGATCGATCAAGGCGGCTGCGTCGAGACCGCGCACGCGACCACGCACACCGATCCTATCTATTACGTCGATGGCGTCCTACATTACTGTGTTTCCAATATGCCTGCTGCTGTTCCGCACACATCGACGTTCGGACTGACAAATGCGACCGTGCCGTATCTACTTGCGCTGGCGGATAAAGGTCTCGAGCAGGCATGCGAAGAAAGCAATGCCATCAAAGAAGGCGTCAACACGTATCAGGGGGAAATCACTTACGCGGCCGTTGCGGAATCGCAAGGCAAACCGTGGCGCGAGCTCACCGCTGTGATGTAGCGGATGTTTGAGCTATATACCGAAAAGGCGCGGCGAGTCATCTTTTTCGCCCGATACGAAGCTTCCCGACTCGGGGGCGATTACATTGAATCCGAGCATCTGCTATTAGGCTTGATGCGAGAGGACAAGGCGCTTTTCGCAAGATTGAAACTGAATGCGCAACATGCAATTCAGGATGAAATCGAGAAAAGCACTCGAAATCCGGCCGGGTTGTCGCGTCCGACGTCCGTTGACATGCCACTGAGTCAGAACTCGAGGCTCGCTCTCAGCTACGCGGCAGAAGAGGCGAACGAGCTGGAACACAAGCACATCGGTTCCGGCCACCTTCTCCTTGGCCTCCTCCGCATTGAAAACTGCGGTGCCGCGTCCGTATTGAAACAGCACGGTATAAACCTCACGGAATGCCGGGATGCAGTTCTTCAGTTAACAGCAGAGCGCGAAGGCGGCGTCCCGGGGGAATCCCGTCCGCGAGCTTTCGAGCGCCTGAGTGCGTCGCTCGATGATCTGTATGCGTGGTCAGGAATCGAGCCGCGCCCCGCCGGTGTGCCAATGCAGGCGGCCATAGCTGGGCTGGCGCACCTGATCGGAACAATGCTCCAGAATATTCAAGCCTACTCAGGGCCTTACAGTGAGCAGCGCTTGAAACGAAAATCGTGGTCGCGAAAGGAAGCGCTGGGCCATCTCATTGACTGGGGAATGTGCTATCAGCAATGGCTCACTCGCGCACTCACCGAAGCCACATTGCACGCCGACGAATATCCACAGGATGAGTGGGTCTCTGCGCAGAAATACGCCGATTTCTCGTGGACGGATCTTGTCGATCTATGGCTCTGCACGAACCAGTTGCTAATGCACGTGCTTGCTCAGGTAACGGAGGAAAAAGCGCGCATGCAGTGCAAAGTCGGAATCGAAGAACCGATCACGCTGTTGCAATTGGTGGACCGCTACATCGCGCATTGCGACGATATCGTAGGGCAGATGCTGGCTCATCTCTAGCGGACCTGCCTGGATAGGCGCTGCTTGCACCGTAATGGACACGCTGACCGCAGCATTATCTGAACAGCGGATTTCTGGACGGCTCGAAACGGACGTTCCGTTGTTGATTCTCGGATCGGTGATTGCCGCGATTGGCATAAGTGCACTGATTGTCCAAATGTTGCGGCAGCGATCGCGCGATCGAGTTTTGCTCTGGTTTGGTTTATTCGCCGCGCCTTACGGGCTTCGGCTGATTTCAAGCACCGCCACATTTCAACTGGCCTTCGGGCAGCCGCAGCGTTTCTGGATCTTCGCTGGAAAGTTTGTGGATTTTGCAATTCTCGTTCCAGCGCTCCTTCTGTTCGAGGAGTTTTACGGAAAAGGCTGGCGATCCGTGGTTCGCAGGTTTATCTGGGCTTATGTGGTGTTTTTCACCGTTGCATTCACTCAGATCATTATCCGGCAGAATCCAGAACTTGTTCCAACAGCCGGAATCGGAATTGTGTTCGGTTTGCCCTTAATACTCGTCCTTGGGCGGTTCACCCGCTATCAGCATCCGCGGATCGAAAGTCCGGGCCTGCTCTTGGGCGGCCTTCTTATATTTCTGATCACGTTTGCGCAGGACCGGCTAGCGGCCCTTAATGTAGTCCATTTGCCCACGGAGACGGAACCGTACGGATTATTTCTCCTGATTTGTTGCTTGGGGTACGTCGCCATGCGGCGAGTGCTGGAAAATGAGAGACAACTTGCGGCATTAAGCGAAGAGATGGGTGCAGCAAGAAAGATTCAAGCCGCCATTCTGCCGCGAAGCGTACCGAGGTTCGAGACTCTGGATATCGCTGTCCGATATGCCCCGATGGCTGCTGTTGCGGGCGATTTCTACGACTTTCTTTTGCACCGGCCGGGGTGCGCGGGAATAGTCGTGGCCGATGTCGCCGGACATGGAGTGCCCGCAGCGCTGGTGGCATCCATGGTGAAAGTGGCTATCTCATCACAGTTGGCTGACTGCTTAGACGCAGGCAGAATCCTTCGGAATCTGAACTCAACTCTCTGCCAGCAAGCTCAAGGGCAATACGCGACTGCCGTGTGCGTGTATCTGGACGAGTCAAAGCAAGAGGGTACTATGCGGCCGCGGGACATCCGCCGCCATTGCTGTGGGAACGAAGCACAAAAACTCTGCGATTGCTAAACGAGAGCGGACTGCTGCTCGGAGTGCGACCGAAGGAGGATTACATCCAGGCAGAGTTTCCGTTGAGGGCAGGTGATCGGCTTCTTATTTATACGAACGGCTTAACTGAAGCAACCAACACTCGCGGCCAAAAATATGGTGAAGCTCGATTGGCGGACTTTATGAACGCGCATGAGAACGTTTCCGCCGACGAGTTTGCCGAGCGCCTGCTTCGGGACGTGAACGATTGGCCGGGGAAAGACAAACCACAGCCACAGGCCGATGACATCACGCTCGTGGTGATCGACGTTGCCAACGAGAGACTTCAATCGGCGGCTTGACTGGCTTTCGTTTGTGGCTTCCAGCGCACGATGGGCCTACGCGCGGCTGTTACTTCATCGACGCGCCGGATGAGCGTGGAATGCGGGGCTTTTAGCACCAGCTCCGGATTCTCTTCCACTTCTTTGGCGATTGAGATCATTGCATCGGCGAATAGATCGAGCTCGCGTTTGCTCTCAGTTTCAGTCGGCTCGATCATGAGCGCGCCGCGCACGATCAAGGGAAAGCTCACTGTGTATGGATGAAAGCCGTAATCAATCAGCCGCTTTGCAATGTCGCCCGTGCGCACGCCTTTTTTCGCCTGACGATCGTCGCTGAACACGCACTCGTGCATGCTCGGAGCACGGTACGCGAGATCGTAGGAAGGCTCGAGGAGAGCCCGAATATAATTCGCGTTCAGCAGAGCATCGAGCGTGGCCTGCCGCAACCCGTTGCCACCGTGGGCCATGATATAGGCGAGGGCACGGACCAGTACACCGAAATTTCCGTAATAGGCGCGAACCCGCCCGATAGAATCGGGCAGATCGAAATTCCACGTCCATCGATCACCGTCGCGTTCTAAACGCGGAGAAGGCAGGAATGGAGTCAGCACCTTCGCAACGGCCACAGCTCCTGAGCCGGGGCCGCCGCCTCCGTGGGGCGTCGAAAATGTTTTATGCAGGTTGAGATGCATCACGTCGATGCCAAGCTCACCGGGGCGCACGATTCCAACGAGCGCGTTCATGTTCGCGCCGTCCATATAAACGAGCGCGCCCTTCTCGTGCATGATGGCGCAGATTTTCCGGATATTCTCTTCGAAGACGCCGACGGTGTTCGGATTTGTGATCATGAATGCCGCGACATCATCCGTTGTGACGCGGCTCAATACCTCTAAATCCACCATGCCCCGGTTGTTGGACTTGATGTTCTCAACCGTGTAGCCGACCATCATCGCGGTTGCGGGATTTGTGCCGTGCGCGGAATCAGGGACGAGAATCTTCTTGCGCGGATTTCCCCGCGTTTCAAGAAGCGCGCGGATCATCAAAATGCCGGTGAACTCGCCGTGCGCGCCGGCTGCGGGCTGCAAGGTTACTGCATCCAGACCCGTTATTTCGGCGAGAGCTTTTTCAAGTGCCGCGATGATTTCCATGCAGCCCTGCGAGAACTCCTCAGGCTGATAAGGGTGGGCCCACGCCAGCCCCTCGGTCCTCGCGACCAGCTCATTTACGCGCGGATTGTATTTCATAGTGCAGGAACCGAGCGGATACAGGCCCAAATCAATCGCGTAATTCCAAGTGGAGAGGCGCGTGAAGTGGCGAATCGTTTCAATTTCGCTAATCTCTGGAAAGCCTTCGATTTCGGAGCGGACGTTTTCAGCGCCGAGGGCTTGGGCCGCATCGACCGGCGGGACGTCGAGATCGGGAAGCTGATAACCCCGCTTTCCAGGCGAGCTCAACTCAAACACGAGCGGCTCATTCTGAACGATGTGACTTGAAACCTTCTTGATCATTGACCGGATTCGAAACTAGGAGGCTGCGAACGCAGCCGCAACCGCATCCATGTCCTCGCGACGGTTCATCTCAGTCGCGCAAAGCAACATACCATTCTTCAGCTCGGGATAAAACCGGCCGAGCGCGAGACCGCCGGTGATTTTCTGCTCGGCAAGTTTGGAGTTGATTTGCTCCGGCGATGTGCCGTTTGAGCGCGCGACGAATTCATTGAAGAAAGGCGCGTCGAATTCGAGCGGCAGTTTGCTCGCAAGGTAAAGCGCTTTCGCCAGGTTTTGCTCCGCAAGCTCGCGCAGTCCTTCCTTTCCATAGACGGTCATGAAGACCGTGGCCATAAGCGCCAGGAGCGCTTGGTTCGTGCAGATATTCGAGGTCGCCTTCTCGCGCCGAATGTGCTGCTCTCGGGTCGCGAGCGTCAGGCAAAAAGCGCGCCGTCCCTCTGCGTCGGTTGTCTCGCCCACGAGCCGGCCGGGTAGTTGGCGGATGTATTTTTCGCGCGTAGCAATAATCCCGGCGTAAGGACCGCCATAGCTCGGCGAAATGGCGAAACTCTGCAGCTCGCCCACGACAATGTCGGCTTCCTTCGGCGGCTCAATCAATCCGAGAGCAACGGCTTCGGTGAAAACGACAATTAACAATGCCCCTTTGGCAGACGCGATCCGGGATGTTTCTTTGATGTCTTCCAAAATGCCGAAGAAATTTGGCGATTGAACGATCACTGCCGCGACGTCGTCATCAAGTGCCTTGCTCAAAGCGTCGAGATCGATGCGGCCGTTCTTTTTGTATTGCAGCTCGCCGACAGGGATGCCCTGGTGGCGCGTGTAGGTCTGCAAAACTTCGCGGTATTCCGGATGAACAGTTCGCGCAATGAGAACTTTGTTGCGGCGCGTCACGCGGACTGCCATCATCGCGGCTTCCGGGACAGCGGACGATCCGTCATACATGGAAGCATTCGCAACCTCCATGCCCGTCAACTGGCAGACCATGGTTTGGAATTCGAAAATGCTGGTCAGCGTGCCTTGCGCTATCTCCGCCTGATAGGGCGTATAGGAGGTGAGAAACTCGCCGCGCGAGACGACCGTGTCGACTAGAACAGGGCGATAGTGGTTGTAAACTCCCGCACCGAGAAAACTTCGATAGCCGTTTCCATTCTGGGCAGCACGCTGCTTGAAATACTCGACAATTTCGTACTCGCTCTTGCCATCATCAATCGACAACGCCTTGTCGAAACGTACATCTTGAGGCAGATATGAGATCAGGTCTTCTTCAGAGTCAAGTCCGATCGTCTCGAGCATTTCGCGGCGCTCGGAGTCTGATTTCGGTAAGTATCGCAATATTTTTCCTGGCTACGAATAGGAAAGCTATTCTGCGCCGATGTAGCTTTGGTAATCGGCGGCCGATAACAGGCCATTCAGCTCTCCCGAGTCTGATAGCTTCACTTTGATCAGCCACGCTGCGCCATGCGGATCTTCGTTCAGCTTTTCCGGACTGGTCGACAGCAGCTCATTCACCGCGGTCACTTCGCCGGAAACAGGAGAATAGATATCCGAGACCGCCTTGACCGACTCGACCGAACCAAATGTTTCTCCTTTTCTCACCTTTGCGCCCGACTTCGGCAAATCCACAAAGACAATGTCGCCGAGCTCCTCCTGAGCGTGATCGGTGATGCCGATAATGCCCGAGTCGCCTTCAACTTTGACCCACTCGTGTTCCTTCGTGTATTTGAAATTTTCGGGATAGCTCATGATTTTGGCCTCTTGTAGAAGGGCGTTAGGACGGTCATCGCTTCGACGGGCGAATTCCGAATCGGGATCTGTATCACCACGTCAGGGACTGCTTTTTCGACGGGCAGATAACAAAGTCCGATGTTCTTGTTTAGCGTGGGCGATGGTCCTCCGCTTGTCACCCATCCGGCCGGTTTCGAATCAATCCATACTTCGTAGCCGTCGCGGGCAATACCGCGGCCGATCATCTGGAATCCGGCAAGTCTTCGCGTCACGCCTTGCTGAAGCGCTTTCTCCAAAGCCGAGCGACCCACAAAATCGCCTTTGTCCATCTTCACGATCCAGGCCAGATCGGCTTCAAACGGGTTGATGGAAGCGGTGAGCTCGTGTCCGTATAGCGCCATTTTCGCTTCGAGGCGCAGTGTATTGCGCGCGCCCAAGCCACAAGGTTTGATACCGAACTCTTCACCCGCTTGCAAGACTTTACTCCAGATCTGTTGCGCGGAATCGGGAGCAATGTAAATCTCGAACCCGTCCTCGCCCGTGTAGCCGGTATGCGCGATACGCGCGGGTACGCCGGCCACAGCGCCGTCAGTGAACCAGTAATATTTAATTTCATTCAGGGGCGTAGCGGTCAATTTCTGCAAAGTTTCGCGCGACTTCGGCCCCTGAATAGCCAATTGCGCGTAACGCTCGCTTGCAAACACCAAGCCGGCGTCGAAGTGATTGTGGGAACGGATGTGCTCGAAATCTTTCTCTTGATTCGAAGCATTTACGCAAAGGAAGAAATGAGTCTCAGAAATTTTGTGGACCAAAATATCGTCGACGAATCCGCCATGTTCATAGAGCAGCGCCGAATAATGCGCTTGGCCGGGCTTCAGTTTGGAAGCGTTGTTCGTTGAAACGTAATTGACAAGCTGATTCGCTTCGGGACCTTCGATTTCAATCTCGCCCATGTGACTGACATCGAAAATTCCCACAGCCGTCCGGACAGCATGGTGCTCTTCCAAAATGCTCGAGTATTGGACCGGCATGTTCCATCCGCCGAAGTCGACCATCTTGGCGTTGGATGCAGAATGCACCTCGAAGAGCGGAGTTCTCTTGAGGTCGGCGGCTGCGGTCATTCAGACAAGAAACCTCAGCGTAGCATGAGGACTTGTCTAGCCGGCGGGTTCTGAAACTTCGGACGCACCGTACTCTTTTAGCTTGTTGAACAGAGTTTTTAGGCTGATTCCAAGTATTTCGGCAGCCCGCGTCTTATTGTTCTTGGTGTGCTGAAGTGTTAGCTGTATGAGAGCCTTTTCGGCATCGCTGACGCTCGTTCCCACAGGAAGACGAACGCTTTCGGGCTCGAACACCTGAGCCGGCGGGCGCGATCCCCCCGGCGCGCCAAAATCGTAGGGCAAATGCGCCATTTGAACAGCGCCTTCCCCCGCCATGATCACACCGCGCTCCAAAACATTGCGCAGCTCCCTAACATTACCCGGCCAGGAGTGTTTCTTGAAAGCCTCCATAACGTCGGGTGTCACGTGGGTAATGTTGCAGGAATGTTTGCGATTGAGATGGCTGATCAGCGTCTCGCATAAGACCGGGAGGTCACCGAGCCGTTGCCGCAAAGGAGGCAGGTAAATCTGGAAGACGTTCAAGCGGTAATAAAGGTCCTCGCGCAGATCGCCTTTCTTGAGCGCGTCCTCAACCACTCGGTTTGTCGCAGCAATGACACGCACGTCTACCGAGATTTCGCTCTTCCCGCCGAGCCTCCGGACTTGCGAATCCTCGAGTACTCTGAGAAGCTTTGCCTGAGTGCCGGAAGGCATCTCCGCCAGCTCGTCCAAAAGCAGCGTGCCGTGCTGCGCGAGTTCAAAACAACCCGCGCGGCGCTCGAGCGCTCCTGTAAATGCACCCTTCTCATGGCCGAAGAGCTCGCTTTCCATGAGCGTTTCAGGCATAGCAGCGCAGTTGATCGCCACAAACGGACCAGCTCGGCGATTGCTTAATTGGTGAATTGCGCGAGCAACCAGTTCTTTTCCGGTCCCGCTCTCGCCCGCCACTAGTAAGGGAGCCTTGCTGGGCGCAACCTGCCGGATAATTGAGAACACCTGCTGCATTTCCGGCGAGGTACCGACCATATCAACCAGCACTCCGGTGTAGGAGAGCTGGCGTTGCAAGCGCTCGGTCTCTTCGGCTAACTGGCTCTGCGATGCCGCGCGCTCTAAGAGAACACGCAAAGCGGCGGGTTGAATCGGCTTTTCGAGGAACCAGAACGCACCGAGATCGTGGATGGTCTGAATTGCGGTCTCAATGTTTCCAAACGCGGTCAAAACGATGGCTGGCGGCATGTTTCCATCAGCCGCCAGGCGTTTCATCAACTCAAAGCCATCCATGCGCGGCATCATCAGATCCGTCACGATCACGTTGGCAGGAAAGGTGGTGAGCTTGTCGAGCGCTTCCTGTCCGTCGGCTGCGGTTTCGACGCTAAAACCCCACGCCGAAATCATCGCGGCTAAGGGTCCACGCTGCGATTCCTCATCATCCACGACCAGGACGCTGATGGGAACGCGTGAGTTTTGATTTCCCACGGTCTTTCAGTGTAGCCGATCATCACGGTTTCCGAGCACTAGCAAATATTGCGGTCTTAGGAGCGGGTGGCGCATGCTGGAATAAGTGAAAGACCGCCACACCGACGATCTCCCGCCGGATCATTCCGATCCAGCACCCATCTTCGGCAGTTGGGAACGCTTTTATGGATTCGTGCTCTGCTACCTGGCCTTTGTGATCGCTCTGTTGTACGTCGCGTCTCGCGTGTTCCATTATTAGGAAACTGGCTCAAACCGAAAAAACTCAGATGCGAAAACTCCTCGAGGTGATTGTCACGTCGCGCGATGAAGCTGTGGAGGCGGAGCTTGGCGGCGCAGATCGTTTGGAGGTGGTCGATTCACTCGAGAACGGCGGTCTGACTCCGCCGCTTGAAGTCGTTCAGAAAATTGTTGATGCCGTATCGGTTCCAGTTCGAGTTATGGTTCGAGCAAACGCCTCGATGTCTATTGACGGACCAGCGGAAACCAAGCGACTCAAAGATTGCGTGCGCGAGTTGTGCCGTTTTCCAATCGACGGTCTTGTTTTAGGTTTCATCAAAGACAGCGCCGTTGACCTCACTGCGACTACGGCCGTTTTAGCGGAAGCACCAGCTTGCCGCGTCACGTTTCATCGCGCCTTCGATCGTCTCGCTCACCCGCTGCGAGCGATCAAAGAATTGAAGACACTGCCGCAAGTGGATCGCATTTTGACAACGGGAGGCGAGGGACCTTGGGCCGAACGCAAGAACCGGCTCATAGACTGGCAGCGCGCGGCCGCTCCGCAGATCGGTCTTATAGTCGCGGCAGGTTTGTGCCCCTCGATTCTCGCCGACGTGAGTCAGCACTGCCCACTAGGAGAAATTCATATCGGACGGGCCGCTCGCACTCCACAAACTACATCCGGGAGAGTGAGCCGCACCCAGATTGCGTCGCTCAAGAGCTTGCTCGGATGAGAACGCTGGATTGGATCGTATTCTTCGCCTGGCTCATTTCGCTGGTCTCTTACGGAATCTATCGAGGCCGTGGAAGCGACAGCGTCAATAAATACCTGCTAGCGGGAAGAAGCATGCCCTGGTACGCAATGGGGCTCTCGATTCTGGCTACACAAGCGAGCGCCATCACGTTTATTTCAACGACAGGGCAGGGTTATGTCGATGGCCTGCGTTTTGTGCAGTTTTACTTCGGGTTGCCGGTTGCGATGATTCTTCTGTCCGCGACGGCGGTTCCGATCTTTCATCGCGCCAAAGTGTACACGGCATACGAATTTCTCGAGCGGCGGTTCGACGGGAAAACGCGCGGGCTCGTCAGCCTCGTGTTTCTTATCCAAAGAGGTCTCGCGGCGGGAATCGGATTGTATGCTCCCGCAGTCGCGCTGTCGGCAGTGCTGGGCTGGTCGGACCGGCTGACGACAGCTCTCATAGGCATCCTGGTGATCACCTACACGGCAAGCGGCGGCATTAAGGCGCTCACATGGGCCGACGTTCAACAGATGACGATGATTTTTGTGGCGCTGATGGTGAGCCTGTTCGTGGCCATTCACGCGTTGCCCTCGAGTATTTCCTTCTTAGACGCGATGCATCTAGCCGGAGCGGCTGGCCGGCTAAACGCGGTGGATTTTGGATTGAATTTCAGCGATCGCTACAACATTTGGAGCGGCTTAATCGGTGGAGCGTTCTTGGCCTTGGCCTATTTTGGATGCGATCAAAGCCAGGTGCAGCGATACTTGACAGGCAGATCGATTACACAGAGCCGGCTCAGCCTGATGTTCACGGCAGTGGTGAAGATTCCAATGCAGGTCGTAATTCTGTTCATAGGCGCGATGGTTTTCGTGCTATCGCTGTTCGTGCAGTTTCCCGCCGTCTTCCAACCCGTGGAAGCTTTGAAAGCGGCAAACTCTGCTTCGTGGAAGCCGGCGCAAGCGAATTACCGAGCAGCGTTCGAGCGGCGTCGCGAGGTGGCGTATCAACTCGCGGCTGATGCCCGCAATGGTGGGCCCGAAGTCAAGCATTCCGTAGCGCAATTTCGCGATGCACAAGCTGCTTTCGTGGGCAGCCGCCAGCGCGCGCTTCAAATTGTCGAACGCATCTATGGCGGCGAGAAATTCGACGATACGAACTACATCTTTCTCTTGTTTGTGACATCTTATTTGCCGATTGGCTTTGTCGGTTTAGTGATTGGCGTTATTTTTTCGGCCTCCATGGGCTCCACCTCAGGAGAAATCAATTCACTTGCTACCGTTTCCGTGATCGATATCTACCGGCGATACTTCGTTCGAACGGCAAGCGACCGGCATTACCTGATCGCCTCCCGTTGTTTGACAATCTTTTGGGGAGTGTACGCCATATCGTTCGCAGCGATCGGCGCGCGCGGTTTTGGAGCGCTGATTGTTCGCGTGAACATCGTCGGCTCTCTGTTCTACGGCGGGCTGCTGGGCGTGTTTATGCTGGCCTTCTTTTTCAAACGGGTTCAGGGAACGGCGGCGTTCTGGGGTGTTATTGCTGGTGAGGCGGCAATTTTCGCAACGGCGGCATTCACGCAAATCTCGTTTCTTTGGTACAACGTGATCGGCTGCGTTGTCGTCGTTGCAGTGGGAATCGCGTTGACCGATCTCCGCCGCGCTCGTACTCCGGCCGCTCAAATTGCGTAATGCTTCAGACCTGCAAGCTCGCTATATCTACGGTGGAGCGATACCCTTCGATCACCACGATGCCCGTTTCAGTGACGAAATACTTCTTTCGATCCTCCGCGGTGTTGTAGCCGACTTCCTCGCCCTCAGGAATTCTTACGTTTTTGTCTAAAATGGCGCGGCGGACTTTCGCATGTCGTCCGATGTCACAGTTGTCGAAGAGTATCGAATCCTCGACCACCGCTCCGGTATGGACGCGAACTCCGCGCCCAAGGACCGAGCCGCGTACAAGTCCGCCCGAAACGATCGTGCCTCCGGCGATGATGGAATCGATACTGATGCCCCGCCGGTTGTCCTCATCAAATACAAACTTCGCAGGCGCGTCAAAATAGCTCGCTGTACGCAATGGCCACTGGCGGTTGTACAGGTTCAGCTCCGGCGAAACGGCGCGTAGATCCATACTGGCCTCGTAATACGCATCCAAAGTCCCTACGTCGCGCCAATAATGGGGGGCGCCGATCGTATCTCCGGGAATCATATTGGTCTGAAAATCGTAGGCATACATGTCGGCACGCCCTATGAGTGAAGGAAGAATATCCTTCCCGAAATCATGCGAGCTTTTTTCGTTCTTTGCATCTTCGTATAGCTCGCGAAGCAATAGATCCGTCGAGAATACATAATTGCCCATCGAAGCGTACACGCGGGTGGGATCTTCGGGCATGGTAGGCGCGTCTTTCTTTTTCTCATGGAAGCCGACGATGTTACCGTCGGGCGTTGTTTCGATAACGCCGAATTCCGAAGCCAGCTCCTTTTCGACCGGAATTGCGGCTACGGTTGCCCCGGCGCGTTTCTCAACGTGATACTCGATCATTTGCCGGATGTTCATCCGGTAGATATGATCTGCGCCAAAGATGACGACGACGTGCGGATCGGCCTGCTCGATGAGATTCACATTTTGCGTGATCGCGTCGGCGGTGCCCCGGTACCAGTCTTCTTGCGGCGAGCGCATCTGCGCCGGAACCGGAATTATAAAGTTGTTCCGGAGCAAACCGCTCACTTCCCATCCCTCGCGCAGGTGCTGTAGCAATGACTGGCTCTTGAACTGCGTTAAGACATAGATCGAATAGATTCCAGAGTTGAGGAGATTGCTGAGAACGAAATCGACAATCCGGTAGCGTCCGCCAAACGGAACCGCCGGTTTCGCCCGTTCTTTGGTCAATGGATAAAGGCGCGTTCCTTTCCCGCCCGCGAGCACAAACGCGAGCACCCGAATCTGCATCCTGACAGACCTCCGCCGTTTAGCATACTTGAAGCAGCTTCCGGATTTTGGGAAGCGCAAGGAACGTGCGGCGCCAGCGCAGGATTGATGATTGTTACCGGCTGGCTTGCCAGTCCAACGCCAACTGAACGAACGACCGAACGGCTACTCCAGTCGGACCTTTCGAAAGCCACGCCCTGCCATCGTCGAGCCACGCTGTACCCGCAATATCGAGATGCACCCAGGGTGTGGGGTCGGCAAATTCGCGCAAGAACCAGGCTGCCGTGATAGAGCCTCCATATCGCCCGCCAATGTTCGGCAGATCCGCGAAGGCGGATTTCAGGTAATCCTTGTACTCGTCGTCCATCGGAAGCTGCCAAGTCTTTTCACCGGCGGTTCGGGAAGCCGCAAGCACGCGGCCCAAGAACGCTTCATTATTCGTGAATGCGCCCACGTTGTAGTGCCCCAGCGCGACTACAATCGCGCCAGTCAGGGTTGCCGCGTCTACCAGGTGTGTCGCGCCGTTCCGCTTGGCATAGGTAATCGCATCGGCAAGAATTAACCGGCCTTCGGCGTCCGTATTCAACACCTCGACGGTTTTACCAGAAAGCGCGGTAACGATGTCGCCCGGCCGCTGCGCGTTCCCTCCGACCATATTCTCGACCGTGGGAACATAGCCGGTCACTGGAACGGCGGGCTTTAGATCCGCGATGGCGCGCATCGCGCCGATGACCGCGGCCGCGCCCGCCATGTCGTACTTCATCTTCTCCATGCCTTCCGAAGGTTTGATGGAAACGCCGCCAGTGTCGAAAGTCACACCTTTCCCGACAAGGGCGAGATGATCCCCGGTTTTCCTTTGAGCGCCTGGCTGATACTTGAGAACGATCAAAAACGGTGGATTGGCGCTGCCTTGCGAGACGCCGAGCAGCGCACCCATGCCGAGCTTCGCCATCGCATCCCGATCCAGAGTTTCGCATTCGAGTCCCGCGGCAGCGGCCATCTGCTTGGCGGCCTCCACCAATGCTGCCGGCGTGAGCCTGTTTGCAGGTTCATTGACCAAGTCGCGCGTCAGGTTTTGCGACTCCGCGATGATCTCACCCCGGCGCAAAGCTGGTTGGAACTCGCCAGCCTTGCTGCCCGGAATAGCAATGGCAAATGAATCGAGCGGCTTCTCTTTGGCTTTGGGATCAGATTTGTACTTATCCGCATCCCACGCGCCAAGGATCGCGCCTTCAACAGCCGCCGTCACGAATTCAGCCGGATGAGTGTCGAGCGCGAGCGCGATGCTCCGCACCCCTTTCGATTTCAATGCGCGAACGAGCGCCCCGCTCGAGTTCCGCGCTTCAATGGACGAAAATTTCTCGCGTTTTCCGCCTCCGATGACCACCAGCCGTTTTGCAGCCGTCCCTTGCGGCCGGTGCAAGATGGCAATCTCGTAGAGTTTGCCCGTAAATTCGCCCGATTCTCGCAGATCTGGCAGCCAGCCCGATTGTTGGGCGATTTCGGGATCGTGAGTCTCGGTCGTATCCGGTTCGAAGCAGAAGAATGCCAGGGCATCCGGGCTCAATTTGTCAAAAGGCGCGGTTTCGATTTGAACTTGCATGGATTCCTACAAACAGTACCAAGTACTTTCTTACGACCCCTAAGTTACTGCCGTGCACGCCTCGCGATCGCAGCCTTTGCCTCAGCTTGCATCTCTTTGGCCTTCGCTGCCTCGCGTTTGTCATGAAACTTCTTCCCCTTCGCGACGGCGATCTCCACCTTGATTCGGCCACCCTTCAAATAGACTCGCGTCGGAATCAGAGTCAGGCCCTTTTCCCGGGTCTCCTCCCGTAACTTCTCGATTTCCCCGCGATGGAGCAGTAATTTGCGCTTCCGAACCGGCACGTGGTTCATGATATTGCCGTGCGAGTACTCGCTGATGTGAGCGTTCATCAACCACGCTTCATCCTCGCTGACCTCGGCATAACTTTCCTTTAGTTGGACCTTCCCGGTTTTGGCGGCCTTCACTTCGGTTCCGGTCAGCGCAATGCCTGCTTCATAACGGTCAAGCAAATGGTAATTGTGGCCGGCTGTGCGGTTGTCACTCAGAATCCTGATTTCGCCGTGCTGGGCCATGATTTCTAGGCGCTCACCCTTGATCAATGTCCCACAGTGGCGCTGTTGGCATCCACGGGAGGCGAGGTAAGTGCGTCTTCCATTCGAAAGAGAGGATCATACTGCCTTGGGGACAGTGTTCCTGAGGGGTTCTGCGCCTCGATAAGCGCTTGATTTGAAACAATAATGGAGAGTTAAGCCGTGCGGTCGGGCTGCTGAAGGGTGCCGTGCCAAGTAGCTTAACATTAAAGCTTGGATTCGGTTAAAGTGAAGTTTTGGAACGGATTACGGCGATTCGCCGTGCTCGCCTCGGCCATCTCCCTTACCGTTTTTTCGGTGGACGGCCACACCAAAAAGGGAGACAAACTCCTCAAGGAGGGCGAAAAGGCTGAGGCTCAAAAGCAGTATGACATCGCGCTGAACTTTTACGACCAGGCGCTCGCCACTGACCCTCGTGACCCCGCCTACTTGCTAGCCGATCAACGCGTTCGCAGCAAGGCAGCGGAAGGTCACATCGCGGAAGGCAAGAGACTGCAAGAGCAGCAAAAGCTGGATGAGGCGCTCGTTGCGTTTCAAAAGGCATTCCTGTCGGATCCGTCCTCCCAGATCGCCATTCAAGAAATTCGGCTGACCACGGCCATGATCAAGGAGCGCAACAAACTCCCTGCGGGCACGCCTGTATTGACCCCTGCTGAGAGAGTCCGGCAAGAGGTCGAACGGCGTATCAATTCCCTCGAGGGTCCTCCCAAGCTCCGGCCCATTACGAACCAAATCACGAGTCTCAAAATGAACAACCAGCCGGCGCGCGTGCTATATGAGACCGTCGCAAAGCTGGCCGGTATCAACGTTCTGTTCGATCCGCAGGGTTTTGAAACCACGGCTGGGCGGAATTTCAATTTGGAGCTGAACAACGTAACGCTGGATGAGGCCCTCAATTACGTCGCGCTGGTGACGCATACATTTTGGAAGCCGATCAGCCGGAACGCGATTTTCGTCACCCAGGAGAGCGAGCAGAAGCGCCTGGAATACCAGGATGAGGTGGTGAAGGTTTTCTATATTCAGAACGCCACTACGCCGAATGAATTCAACGAGATCTACAACGGCGTCCGCACGGGCGCCAAGTTGACGACGGGTCTATTCCAGGTCGCAAGCCAGAACGCGATTGTGGCTCGCGGCAGCCCCGATACGGTCGCTCTTGTTGAGAAGCTGGTTCACGATCTCGACAAGCCTAAGGCGGAGATCGTTCTAGACGTGATCGTCATGGAGGTAGACAAACAAAGGAGCAGCACAATTGGAGCGGCGCTTGCAGGGCAAACCGGCGGTCTGAACGTTCCGATCAGCTTTACCCCACGCAATTCCATTGCAACCTCAGGACAATCGACGGGCAGCACCACCGGGAGTACTGGGAGCACAACTGGAAGCACTGGAAGTACAACTGGAAGCACTGGCAGCACGACCGGGAGCACTGGAAGTACAACCGGGAGCACTGGAAGTACGACTGGAAGCACGGGCGACCTAAATGGCACGACGGGTCTAAACACCGGGACCACTACGGGGAACAGCACCAGCAATTCCATCCTGCTGTCCAAGGTGGGACATATCTCAACGAGCGATTATTCGATCACTATGCCCGGCGCACTGATCCAGGCATTAATGCAGGATGCAAATACGCGCGTGATGCAGCGACCCCAAATTCGCGTTACCGACGGCGGCAAAGCGTCGCTGAAAATCGGCAGCAAAATTCCATACGTCTCCGGTTCGCTGAACTCTGCCGTGGCCACCCCGGGCGCGATTCCCTACGCGACGACACAGTTCCAAGAAGTGGACGTAGGCGTAAACGTTGATTTGGAGCCCCATGTGAATGGGCCGGACGATGTCAGCATGCACATCAAAGTTGAGATCTCAAACGTTACGAGCACCGAGACAATTGCGGGCGTTCAGCAGCCAATCATCGGCCAGCGGGTGAATGAGGCGAATATCCGCATGAAGGACGGCGAAGTCAGCGTTCTTGGCGGTCTATCTCTGACAAACGATCAGAATTCGATTTCCGGCATCCCCGGCGTTGCCAACATTCCCGTGCTCGGATACCTCTTCGGAACCAGGGTCAAATCACACGAGAACGACGATATCCTGATTGCGCTCATTCCGCACATCGTGAGGGCCCCCGACCTGGGTGTTTTAGCTGAAGACGAGGTTGTAGCCGGGACGGAGCGTGTGATCAAAGTAATCCGGCGTCCCGAAACAGCGCCTGAAGCAACGACGCCAGTGACGCAACCTGCGCCGGTCCCAGTGCCTCCGGCTCCGCCTCTTACGCCAACACCGAACCCGGCACGCCCCAGCGCGATACCTCCAAATCCGGCTCCCTCGAGTTCGGCTTCGCCATCCTCGGCCAATCCCGCCCTACAGACTGGGCCGTCGGGCAGTCCACAGGATGCGACTCCGCAGGGCGCTGAAGCCAGCCCAAAATCGGAGCATGCGGCGAATGATGCTCAAACCTCGACACCGGCGCGAGCCGGCGCCAAGGCACAGTCGCGGGATGCCAGTGCAGCGATCGCAGCGTTAGAAAAATACTCGGACGCCTGGAATACCAAAGATGTCGCGAGCATCACCGCGATTCGGCCGGAGTTGGCCCGCCGAACCGTGGAGAAAGAGCTTTCAGCGGCGCGCTCCATATTCGTGCGGATTCAACCTACTTCGAGTCCGAAGATCGAAGGCGATCACGCTACGATCGATTGCGTGCAACAGGTGGACGAGGTGTTCAGCGACGGCGTTCAGAAACACAGTCCAGAGGTGAAAGTAACTTACCTGCTCGCTAACCGCAGCGGCAACTGGCTAATCGAAGGATCACGTTAGCGTGCAACTCGTTTCATAATGATCTCAGCCAAACGCGTCGTTTAGATGTTGCGCAGTAACGAGTTTCAGGCTTTGCAAAGGCGGCGCAAAAGCCAGGCCGGCCTTACGCTGATCGAGCTGATCGTCGCATTCACGATTCTGCTGGTCCTCACGAGTATGGCGGTTCCGATGACCCGCTACCAAATACGCCGGCAGCGCGAGAGGGATCTCCTCAACGACCTCCGCGAGATGCGAAAGGCGGTCGACCGCTACAAGGACCAATGCGACGACGGCAAGATTCAATCCACAGGTCCAGACACCTACTGTTATCCGCCGAGTCTTGAGATTCTCGTTGATGGCGTGCAGATGAACAACAAGATCAGCGGCCTCGGGCAGAGCTCGAAAATTCGCTTTTTGCGCAGAATTCCCAAAGATCCGATGACCGGTGACACGGATTGGGGAAAGCGGAGCATGCAAGACGAGCCGACGTCCACTTCCTGGGGCGGGCAAAATGTGTTCGATGTGTACTCGAAAACAACGGATAAGGCGAGCGACGGAACTCCGTACTCGGATTGGTAATGCGCGGCTATCTTACTAGAAAAGCAATCCAGTCCAGGCCGGAGTGGCAGCGCGGTTTCACGCTGATCGAGCTGATGGTCGTCATGGCCATCATCTCCGTGCTGCTCGCGATTGCGCTTCCCATTTATCAGAAGTCGATCATCCGGGCGAAGGAAAGTGTTCTCCGCAATAACCTATTTACGCTCCGTTCAATGATTGACGAGTACACGATCGATAAGCAAAAGGCGCCCGAGACTCTGCAGGATCTCGTGTCGGAAGGCTATCTGCGGCAGATACCGCAGGATCCGATTACCGGTTCGGACCAAACGTGGAAGATCACGATGGAGGACACGCCGATCAACGGCAGCAACAACCCGCCTGGCATCTTTGACGTGCATAGCGGATCGGAGAAGATTGCCTTAGACGGCACTCCCTACGCAGACTGGTGACCTTCTGCGCGTCTCGCAGCTTGTTACACTGAATCTGCGTCGCGATCCCCTCTGTTGCTCCCCGATCGTCTAATGGTAGGACAGCGGCCTTTGGAGCCGTGAATCGTGGTTCGAATCCATGTCGGGGAGCCAAACCCAATGAAACCAACTGTTTACGGCCTGGATTTGACGCCGTGTACGAATATTCGTACGCTGGGGCGCGCCTCAAGCGGTCGTTTTGTGTGGATACGTTTTGCGCGTAACGTATTCGCTGTGTAATACGCCGTTCGATTTGGGCGCAGAGCGTCCCTAATCGGCAGCGGCAGGCTCTTAGTAATTAGAGGGCCAGACGAATCCGCGCGTAATCAGGTTTTCCGACACGATAGCGAAACGAATTGAGGCTGCGGCAAAGGAACAAGGCTTCGCATCGAGGAGCGCCTTTGTTCGCCCTGCCGTTGAACAAGAATTGTCCGGGCGTCAGGACGGTCTGACGGCGCGGCAGACCGGCTGGCCGCGAGCATCGAGCAAGTCCGAAGAGACCTGTACCGAATCATGCGTGTGCAGCAGGCGCTGTTCGCGTATATGGACATTCTGACGAAGACCGTTCTGACTTGCGTGCCGGAACCGCCTACAGAAGCGAAGCCTCAAGCCGTGGCGCGAGCGAAGGAGCGATACGACCGTTTGCTGAAGAGCGCAGGGCGTGCAATGGTCGGAGAAGCCAAGCTCGCGATGCAGGACCTGGTGAGCAATGAGACGCGGATCGGATAATGAGAACACCGCGTCTCGGCGAGCTATCGAAAATTTTGCACAATAAAAATCTGATGCTCATTGCGATCCATTTGCGAGTACACGAGTGCGCTGCCATCGGGCGAAACGGTCAGGCCATAAAACGATGGTTTATCAAGCTTCGCTAGGCGCGAGACTCGTTTCGCCTTGAAATCCAAAAACTCGATCACAGGAGGAAGTCCCTCACCTTCGGGTGCAAAAAAGTACACACCATCTTTCGTAATGACCCAGTTGCTCCAGTAATCGGGCCCCGGTCCGTGCCACACGGCAGCTTCGCGGCCCCCATCGCGCGCGACTGCCGAAATGCCCGGCTCAAAGAACTTTGAATAGAACAACTGCTGGGCATCCATGGATTCTGCGGCTGCAAAGCCGCCATATTTCGTGACCTGAATTGGTACGTGTGTTGCGGTTTCACTCTTAATCGGAACTTTCCAGATCTGATAAGCCTTTCCTCCATGTTTCGAAGCGAAATAGATCCATTTCCCGTCTCGCGACCAGCTTGGGACAACGTTATCGGCGTCTGGAAAGGTGGCCACGGCATGCGAGCGACCAGTCGAGACTTCTACAATGTAGATCTCGCTGTGCTCCCGCGGGCGGTGATCGAATGCGAGAAAGCGATGGTCAGGCGACCAATGCGGACTTCCGGCATAACCTTCGAGCTGCGTCACCTGCACGAGGTTGGAGCCACCGGCATCACAAATCCATATCTCTGAATAACCAGAGCGCAAGCTTTGAAATGCGATTTTGCGCCCGTCGGGTGAGAACTGCGGCAAAAGATTTTGGGTCTTGGCAGATGGAACTAGGACCGAAGCTGGACCCCGCGCGTGTGTAACGTCCCTCAGTTCAACGCGCCACAGATTCTGCTGTTCATCGACATGCTCGTACGCCAATTCGCGACCAGAAGAAGACAGTGACGGATAGCGAGCAACTGGACCGACGCCAGAGACTCGCTGAACAACTCGTCCTGTCACTGACATCCGCCAGATCGCTGTCAATCCACCTCGTGTGGAAGAAAAAAGAATCTCGTGCCCATCGGAGGTCCAAGTGGGCGGACCGTAGATCAGCTTGCGATCGAATGTCAACTGTTTGGGTTCGCCACCGGCTGTCGAAATCACAAAGAGCTCTTCAACGGAAGTCGGTCCCCAGGAACGGATAAACGCGAGATTGTCCCCATCCGGCGAAAATGCGGGACGCCGATCGTGGGAGCCAGTAGGAGGGGACGTGAGGAAGTGCGTCCTCCGATCTTGAAGGGTAAGCAATTTAATCGAAGCTTCCTGTGTGTCCGCATTCCATTCAGAGAACGCCAGATACTTGCTATCCGGAGAGAAAGATAAACCCCCGCCCCCAGTCTCATAACTGAGCGGAGCTCGCGGGCCCGTGTAGATCACTCTTTCCGCTCCGCCTAGTCCTGGCACGACCCCAATGAGGAATTTGTCATATTCATTGCGGAGGAATGCCACTTCCCGACCGTCTGGCGACCAAACCGGAGAATAATCGTCGCCGTTTTGTGTCAGCCGTACGAAGCTTTGGATCCCCACGACCCCCGCATAAATCCCAGACTGTTTCTGCCCTGAATCGTGGCACACGAACGCGATTCGGCTTCCGTCCGGGGAAAACGCCGGCATGGTCTCTTCTCCAGCAACGCCGATTAAAGGCAAGATGATCGGTTCGGGCATGGCGCCGGGGTGCTTAGCGGATCTGTACTTCCTTAGAAGTGAGGTAGATATCACTGCGAGGATCAAAAGCACGACGCCCGCAATGACTATCTGCGAAAGCCCTTTGCGATCCCATCGAGTACCGGGTTCGGCAGGTACATTGGCTTGCGTCGTAGTGTCTGGCTCTGCAATGGCAATGTCCTCACCCCGGCCGGTTCGCATCTGCACGATTCGGAGTGGAGATCGCTCTAGAACTCCCGCCCTGATCGGGCTGAATCCTGCGACCCGCTCAAGCGGCGCAATAAAGCGATAGCCATGGCGTGGTACGGTCTCAATGAAACGGGGATTCTCGGCAGAATCGCCCAGCACCTCGCGAATTCGGTTTATACACTTCTTCAAACCGAGGTCATAATCAACAAACTTGTCATCGGGCCACAGTCGCTCCCGCAGCTGGTCCCGTGTGATCACCTCGCCAGGCCGCTCCAGCATCGCCCGCAACACCTCAAAGGGCTGTGGCGCGAGTTTCTGCCGCAAGCCGTGCCGGCGAAGCTCAGATCCCCTGAGGTCAATTTCGAAAATGCCAAACCTGAGCACCTGCTTTTGCTTCGGAGATGCTTCCATCGGGGCACCAAGCTCTAAGTGGAGTTCAGTTTATCACCGCGGCAACCACCTGGGAACCACGAGTCGGAAACCTTTAAACATCAGTCGCTTGCGCGGTAACCAGCCGAAACCACCGCAAGGGTTCTTGATCAGCTTGCGCGGACGGCGTAAAAGTGATCTGACTCGCGCAAGCGGGAAAAGGCACAAGTCAGGATGACCTCCCCGATAGGCTTTTGGCGAGAATTGCCATGGTTTTAGATGCTCCTCAACGGTATGCAAAGCGACTGCCGACGGTCCGCTGGGCAGCTCTATCGTTGCTCTTCGTCTTTACGCTGCAATTTCTGAGCGCCTCGGCACTCTCATCAGTCGATGCGCATCGCGGCGTGGCCAGAAGCGGCGCAGGGCTTCGCGAGCCGCCAGAGACGGGTCCCGGATGGCGCGCTCGGGAATATCGCAATGCGATGCGTATGGACAATAGGCGCGGCCGCGACGTGCACAGAGCCGTTCTGAACAAAAGTAGACTTCAAAACTTAGATGCCGACTCAGGAACTGGAAACGGTAATTATCTTCTGAACGTTCCGCTCCACGAGCTTCCGGGGCGCGGAATACCGCTTTCGCTCACGCTGTTCTACAACTCTTTGCTCTGGCAACAGACCAACTCCAAAAATTTCGTTTTCGATCACGACCACGATTGGCCGGCCCCTGGCTGGTCGCTCGGGTTCGGCCAGATCTACGCTGCCGGCTCGTCCGCGTTCATCATCCAGGACGCGGATGCAACACGCCATTTGTGTGTTGGGAACGCGCGATTTGACGCTGCTCAGAGCCTTTGGATTTTGGACGGGAAGGCCAATGACGGAACCCTGTTGGATTGCCATGTTACGTACGTCTTCGACGAGGTCCAGGATCAATTTCTGAAATCCGGGCGCGTCTATTATCCATACGGTACGACTGCGGACTATGGCACGACTGACCCAAGCGGCAGCTCGTTGTTCCCCACACGCATTACGGACCCAAATGGAAACTATATCTCTATCGAATACGCAGACAAGGTCGAGTCGAAGGCTTTTGGGCCAAGGATCGCTTCAATAACCGATACGCTCAATCGTGTGACCACCTTCCACTACGACTCCGATTTGCCCGACGCGCGCCTCACCTCAATTTCTGCACCGGGAATTGGCGGTCATTCTCGGACTCGGGTTCGCCTCCACTATGCTCACCAATTACTCGCCTATGCGTTTGTTGGCGGCGGTGGAATTGTCCGTCGTGGAGATTTCTATGGTATCGATGCGATCTACTTTCCCGGTGATAGCTGTGGCTATTGGTTCGATTCCTACTCTTCTTACGGAATGATCACCAAAGTCAGCCAGCGTTGCGCGATGACCTTTCAACCGGGATCATCCGATGGCGACCAGGGAACAATTTCGCCTGGAACAATGACCTACGAGTCTGTGTACAACTATCCCAGCGTAACCAATGGCGCACCGGCACTATCGGAAGCTCCCAGTTACACAACAATGACCGAATCCTGGGCTGGAATGAACACTCCGCCGGCGGTGACGAGTTATTCGCTGCAACAGTTCCCGCTGTTTCAGCTTCTGACGGTGACCTATCCCGATGGAGCCAGGCACTATACCTATACCGACACGGACCCCACAACATTCACGAATGGACTGGTCTACGACGAGCTCATGGACGGCGGCACTCCCGCCGTTCTCACTCAGATTCAGACGACCTACGAGTTAGGCGACTACCAGTCCCCACGGGTCCAGATGATCCAAAAGACTAATGTCTTAGGCCAGACCACAAGTACGGTATTCACATACGGACCCCACCACAATCAGGTCACAAGAGTCCAAGAACTAGATTACGATGGGAAGACAGTCCTCAGAACGACGCGCGTCGCCTACGTACAGGCCTCGGGCTACGATGCGAGACATATCTTCAATCTGCCCGGCATAATCGATATTGTCGGACGAAATGACGTTGCACTGGCGGAAACCGGTTACAACTATGATGGCCAGCCATTGGCTGAAACGCCTTCCATCACAAATCACTTGGACGTGTTTGATCCCCGCAATCCCGCATACGACAAAAGTACCGACTTCCGTGGAAACATCACGCAAATTCTCCACGTCACAAATCCCGGCGATCTTCCAGCTGCAGGACTTGCTGAAGATCGCCGTTACGATATTGCGGGCAACCTCGTAACTTCAATTCGCAACCCAAGTCAGGCAACTTTTGCGTATACGCAAAAGACCGATTATGGCTATCCGGAGGCAGCTGTACTTGCGTCGCGATTCGCGTGCGCGACGAAATGTTCGATATCGCAGGCGTTCACCTACGACTACAGCACCGGGCTCTTGACCTCTTCCACCGACGCAAACGGCCGTACGACGAAGTTCAATTACGACGAGCCGTCTCTGCGTCGAATCGGCACGACGTGGCCAACAAACGCCACCGAGATTCTGTCTTACGACGATGCAAATCGAACGACTACGGATACTGTTTATGCTGCTGGGACTCCGCCGGCGCTCGCAACGCAAACCATTACCAAAATGAACGGGCTGCATCTGCCGGTGAGAGTCTCTTCACTAGCCGACGGCAACGTCTGGAACGCAGTGGACTCGGAGTACGACGCAAGAGGCCGAGTCGCACGGAAATCCCTGCCCTATCGCGTCAATTCATCACAACCCGCTTGGACTTCAATCACCTACGACGGACTGGGGAGAGTAATAACACGGCAAACGGCCGACGGAAACCAGTTTGTAACCTCTTATGACGATCCGTTGCAGCCCAGTTCCGCAACAGGATCGCCAGGCGAAACTATTCGCTCGACGGACTCCTGGGGACGGGAAAGGTGGTCTCGCCTGGACGGCCTGGGCAATCTTGCGGAAGTGGTCGAGCCTAACCCGAAAGGGAACGGCACGGTAGCTGCGCCGGGTAATATGTTGACGCGCTACTCGTTCGATGCTCTCGGGCGCCTACTACAAGTTATGCAAGGCGAGCAGGCGCGGCAGTTTCAGTATGACGGGCTCGGGAATCTGACAGCCGAGTATCTGCCCGAGAAAAATCGGAGCTTTGACGCTCACGGTCATCACGTGACATCGGGCGGAGTGTGGAGCGATCTCTTCGCGTACGACGAGCGATCAAATTTGATCTCTCACACAGATGCGCGGGGCGTGAAGACCGCGTTCCTGTACAACAATGATCCGCTCGATCGTTTGCAGGGGATCACGTACGACCTCAGCGGTGCTTGGGACACGGCCAATCCTATCGTAGCGATACCCAATGTGATGCTGGATTATGTGAGCACGGGGGACATCCGGCGGCCCACAGCAATCCACATGCCGCAATCTGGCAATCCGACCTGGTGCGAGCAGGATTATGGCTACGACGGAGAAGGTAGGCTGACTTCGAACACCTCGACCTGTAGCGCAGGACAGCCCCTGGTTCTCGACTACAGTTATGACAGCCTTGACCGAATTATTGGTCGAACCTATCCGACCGAGTACGGAACACAGAAGCTGGCCAGAAGAGTTGTTTCCGATAGCGTCGGTATCGGAAATATCGTGACGGCGATGAAGCTGGACGGCGTACCGGTCGCATCCCAAATCAGTTATGACGCGACCGGCCAAGTGGCCTCACTCGTCTTTGCTGAGGGAAATCCCCAATCGACCACGGACGCTTTCTCCTATGATCCGCTGACCGGACGCCTCAGCGGACAAACGGTGAGGCGGGGCAATATTGATCTTTTGAACCTTGCATATGGATACGTCGGCAATAACATAGCCGGTGCAACCGGGCAGTTGACAAGCCTCATCGACAGTCTCGATACGAGACATCAGCGCTCGTACAGTTACGACGCTCTCGAACGCCTCGTCACGGTGCAGGATCCTCCTTACTGGCGGATGTCATACGAATACGATCGGTATGGCAACCGCACGAGTACGAGCGTAAACGGCGTAGCGGCCAATGGCTCTGCGATTCCGTTGGACGGACTGCCACTGGTTCGCTATAACCCTGCAACGAACCACATTTCGACTCCGGGTTTTTTGTACGATGCAGCTGGGAACGTAACACGGTTGCAGCGCGAAGACGGAAGTTGGCTGCGATATCGCTACGACGCGGCGAATCGCCTCGCGGCGGTTTTGACGGATGCGGGGGCAATCGTCGAATCCTACTCCTATGCCGCAGACGGTCACCGACTGATCGCCAACAGCCCTAGCGCGTCTGGACGTAGCACCTATTACTCATGGGATGGTGACAATGCGATTGGGGAGTATCACACTCCCATCGCGGGCGGCAAGCTTCTATGGTCCAAGAGCTCGATATACTTGGGAAACCGCGTTTTGGCTGCGCTTCAACCGACTGGCTCTGGAACCCTCACCCGCTACTATCACCCAGATCGCTTGGGAGTTAAGCTCATCACGGATGACTCTACGGTGAGCGCCACTACACAGGTGACACTGCCGTTTGGCACGCTTCTTCCTAGCGAATCCTCGAGCACACTCAATCCGCTGTTCACATCTTATGACCGTGGTCCTTTCAGCGGTCTCGATTACGCCGTAAACCGTTACTATGATTCCGCAACACGGTTCATCACCGCGGATCCAGCGGAAATGGGCGCGGTTCGGCCGCTTAATCCCCAGTCATTGAATCTTTATGCGTATGTGGAGAACGACCCCGTCAACGCGACAGACCCGCTTGGCCAGTTGTCTTTTCCCGACTGGACTCCATCTCGCTCTTTGTTTTACTCCGGGGGCTGGTACTTAACAGGACTATATCGAGCCGGGCTGCTGCCATCAGCAACCTTATATGCTTTCACCCAGGTAGGTCTACCCCAGGTAGGTGCCACCATTGCCGCTGCGATGGGGGGGGCCCCGGCTCTTGGTGCCGGGGTTGGAGTTGTTGGGGGAATTGCGGCGATACAAGTGGCCACGTTGGCCTCCATGGGCCACCTGAAACAAGACATCGAGAGCACATTCTCCCGAGGCAGCTTCGCGGGCAGTTACGCAGGCTCCTTTGCTGTTCTCACCGATCAAGCGCCGCGTGTCGACAGTACTGTAACAGTGATGGGTCAGGGAGGTACCAGTGCGGACATTAGTGTGACGTATTCAGATGGAAGTGCGGCCAGCTACTCGGTGACAACCACTGAGCCTGGAGTTACTATTACGGACATTACCGTTGTTCCAATTGCTGGAGGTGGGATAAAAGTTATTGTTAAGTATGAATCAGAGCAGTGATGCATATGGCTGAACCACGATGCAGATTTTCCGCTTGCAGTTGCGGAAGTAAGTGCTCGTCCGCTTTATACCCTCATGGCCAGTTTGGCCCGCCATGTACGAACCATGTACGAATGACCCAATTTCCTGCCAATTCCTGAGATCTGGACAGTTTTGAAATCAGTACGTTACTGATTATCAAAGGCTTAGCTTAATCGTGGTTCGAATCCATGTCGGGGAGCCATTACTTTTCCGAAAAACGGCCTCATTGTTTCAGTAGGTTGCGCGTGTCATCCAAAGCACCCTAGCGTCGATTCGAACCGCACCGCCAGAGCACGCCCAACCCTCGCCTCTCTTGATGACGCCTGCCGCGAGCTGACACTGCTGTTATCACGGTCAGTCGCACTGATGCGAACGGAGGATTTGGCCCCGTAAACGGCTGCGAAACTCCGGGTTCATGTGACCGTAGTCACAACGAATGCGAACGTTTAGAATTGATCCATGAAAAGGGCTGGTCCTCAAACATTCTCCTATTCGGTTTTCTATGAACAGGACTCCCAAGGAGGCTTCGTGGCATTCGTTCCCTCTCTTCCTGGATGCCACACCCAAGGGGAGACATTGGAAGAAACGGAGCGCAATGTTAGGGAGGCGATCGCGCTCTATATCGAGAGCTTGTCGGCTCACAAAGAGCTATTCCGTTGAGGGCCCGTCCTTCCAGGGCCGAGTGACCGTTCCAATCACTATTCCCGCTTAGAATGTCTAAGCTTCCTTCTCTCACGGCGCGGAAAGTGATCCGAGCTTATTCGCGACGCGAACCTCGGACTTGAAGAGCCGGTAGCAGCGGACCGCACTGCATTGATCAAACCATCGCGCCGTGCATGCAGCTCCACAGGTAATGCGTCACACCGCCCGCTTGCTGGACAACATCTTACTTACGTACTTGAGCCATGATCGCCGTTGCTTCCTGCTCGATGAGAGGCGAGATGATATCTTCTCCGTCGGCCGTCGCTTTGGCGCTGATGCTCTTGCTGAGCACCGGCGATGAACTGCCGGCGGCCTTCACGTGAAACGCCACGACAACTTCGCTCTTCGCTCTGATTCCGCTCGATAGCGAGGCTGCCTGCTGGGCGGCAGTCGCCGCAGTGGCAGCGGCAGTGACGGCCCCCATAGCTGCACTCGCGCCTCCCAGCATCGGAATCATACCGGCCATGCCGCTGGCGCCTTTGAGGAAGCCAAGCCCTCCGCCACTCTTCTTCTGCGTGAGGCTGCTATAGACCAGATAATCGCATCGGTTCGCGGTGGCTTCCGCTTCAATCTGCTGCGGTAAGAGAGCGCCAATCGATGTGACCTCAATCGAAGGACCTGTCAGATACTGGGCAAGAATGTTACGCATCGGCTCGCCGGCAGAGGGGTCTTGGGGTCCCTGTCCTAGCTGCATTTTGGGCATCACAATTCCAATGCGCACGACGCCCATCTTTTTGTCGGCGAGCGCTGCCGCAGGCGTGGCCGCGACTGACGCACCCGCCGTTGGAGCACCTTGCTGCGGGGCCGCAGACTGGCTCTTTCGCAACACATATTGCGCCAACATCTGGGTTTGCTCGGACGTTAGCTGCACACCGGACTGGCTGATCTGAAGCAACGCCTGCGCTTGCGCATCGGTTAGCTGAGGAACCGCCGGGCCAGGTATCTGCCCCACGACGGGTAAACACAGCGGCAGCACCGAAAAGACTGCTGCAACACTAGTAAATCTGAACTTTCTGATCAAGGAATTAAACATGGTTTTTCTCCTAATGGTGGGCTTTTGGATAATGCAGGTGTCTCGGCCAAAGAATGCAAATCTGTCGTTGCACATGTTTTTCCGATCCTTGCTGCATCGTTCCGTACCTTGGAACGCGAGAATTAGCGGAAAACCTGATCACAAGTTGAAAGTGTTTTTTCGTATGGCACGGCAGCAGTTCCCGCCGGTTGCTGAGCCGAAGGGCTCCCCGCTGTCGCGTTTGACTTTCGAAAACGAACGCTATACCATTCCGGCAACAGATCGTGTGCCTGGGTTCATCGTGATATTGGCCGGCGGGAGGGTTTGTTTTGCGCCAACCTGAGTCCCACCATGTCACGCAGCTTCTACTGGCTTGGAGCGAGGGAGACGAGAATGCTCTGGAAACGCTGGCTCCGCTGGTGTATAACGAACTCCGCCGCCTGGCGCGCTTCTACATGCGGCGAGAGCGCCCCGGCGCAACTCTCCAAAGCACAGCCTTGGTTCATGAAGCCTTCCTGCGGCTGATTGATCAGCACGTGCAGTGGAATAGCCGGGCTCACTTCTTTGGAATTGCTGCGCAAATGATGCGTCGGATTCTGGTGGATCATGCCAAGGCTCAGCTCACTCGAAAACGAGGCGCAGGCGGCACGCGCGTGGAATTAGACGAGGGCCTGGCGGCATCTCCGCAACGCGATGTGGATCTGCTGGCCCTGGATGAGGCCCTTCAGCGCCTTTCCAGCGTCGATCCGCAGCGAAGCCAAATCGTGGAGCTGCGATTTTTTGGCGGACTTTCTAACGAGGAGAGCGCACTTGTTCTTGGTATTTCACCGGCCACCGTGCAGCGCCAATGGGCTGGAGCAAGAGCTTGGCTGTATCACGAACTGAGACCCAAGAAGCGAGGTGAAGTGGCGGATGGCGGCGACTTGGCATCAAATTCGTGACATCCTGGATGCGGTTCTGCAAATCCCTCCTGAAGAACGCCCGCGCTATCTCGACCAGGCGGGTCTTGAACCCGAGCTGCGGCGTCATATCGATTCGTTACTCGTTTCTTACGAGGGAGCGGACGGCTTTCTCGAGCGTCCCGCAATTCATCAGCACTCCGGGCATTGGGGCACCATGGACTCATCAATGCCTTTTGCTGCCGGCACAAAACTTGGCCCCTATCAAATCGTTTCTCTGCTCGGCGCAGGAGGCATGGGCGAGGTTTATCGTGCATACGATGAACGCCTCCACCGTGACGTTGCGATAAAGATTCTGCATCCCGCCGTTGGGGATGACCTGCAAGGTCGTAAGCGGCTGCTTGACGAAGCGCGCTCTGCGTCGCAACTGAACCATCCGCACATCTGCACGATTTACGAAGTCGGGGAAGAAAACGGCGTAGCGTTCATTGCGATGGAAT